>OJQY01000317.1_pt1 | contig 28127 bp, 26 predicted proteins | sample 1599091 | NCBI WGS metagenome assembly OJQY01 (sample SAMN03922524, study PRJEB24848) | human gut metagenome | isolation source: stool sample | host: Homo sapiens | place: Germany | collected 2010-02 | reverse complement strand
TTCTATTGGCCCGAGAGAATACGCAACCATAGAGTTTGCTATCAAGTATGAGGTTAACGGCCAAACTTACTGGGACAACAACAATGGCGCAAATTATAAAGTGAAGGCCGGCTATGGCGCTAGCACACAATACGATTTTGGTAACGGCGGAATTACTTATTGGTACGACACACCGCAGGAAACGGGCGTTTCCATTTATACACAGCTTAAAAATCTGGCCTATGATAAGGATGTCTGTGTCCGTTATTCGACCGATAACTGGGAAACCTATCAGGAAGCAAACGGAAGCTATGTGGCTTCCTTCCCTGGCAGCGATATAGAACAATGGAAAATTGATGTTCCGACGACTGAGCCGTTTGAGTACGCAATTTCTTATACGGCCGGCGGTACCACCTACTGGGATAATAATTTCGGTGAAAACTATAAATATCAACCTGCGGCTTAATATCACAGGCATATGCAGTCAGTTTGTTCCCCATTTAGCGCAGCGCGCAGAATTATGTGAATAATATTCACTATATCGGCGCCGCTGTCCGTTAAAAACAGAAAAGGGTCCCGTGAAAGCACATCGCTTTTACGGGACCCTTTTGGTTTGCGGGCTTCTTCGCCCGCTTTTCTAAAAGATACCACTAAAATTTTTTCTGTTCAATTTTAAGACTTTCATTACACGCTGCGAAGGCCATCCAAAATCCTTTTGTATAGTAAACAGGTATTTATCGCGGTTCCGGATATTTGGAAACACCTGTTTTTCGTAAGGCCTTTACAGTTTCTCGAGCTTCGCAAAGTTTTGCATAATCCGCTTTGTTCCTACGCTTTCAAACGCAATCTCAAGCATCGTATCGTTGCCCATTGGGACAGCGTTTACTATAAGCCCCAGGCCGAACGCCTTGTGCCGGATGCTGTCGCCCGCCTTAAGCGCCTGTGCTGCCTGCCCGCCGGGTGCGCTCCTTGCGCTCGTGTGTGAGGCAAAGCCGGACGTACGGTTCTGGTAGGCGGGAACCGACCCCTGCTGCGGCTGCTTTCTTATAAAGGAAGAGCTTACTTCGAGCAGCTCCGCCGGAATTTCGTTTGTAAAACGTGACACACGGTTCCGCTGCGTCATACCGAACATCATGCGCTCGGAGGCATGCAGCAGGTACAGCTTTTCCTTTGCCCTGGTTATACCCACATAAGCAAGCCTGCGTTCCTCCTGAAGCTCCTCTTCCATCAAAATTGACTGGTTCCCGGGGAAAATGCCGTCTTCCATTCCAGGGATGAACACAACGGGGAACTCCAGCCCCTTCGCTGAATGCAGCGTCATCAGCACGACGCTGTCGGCCTGCGTGTCATAATTGTCGATATCGGTAAACAAAGCGATTTCTTCCAAAAATCCCGAAAGGCTCGCCTCTTCGCCGTTATCCTCTTCATATTTTAAAATGTTAGAGAGCAGCTCGTCAATGTTTTCCATGCGGTTATCGCTGTCCTCTTTCTCTTTTTTCAGCCAGCTGATGTAATCGGTGCGTTCCAGAACGGCGCTGTAAATTTCCTCAATCGATACGTCTTCCCGCTGCGCCAGCGCAATGAAATCGTCCATCATCACGCAAAAATCCTTTAATTTATTTGCCGCGCGCTGGAGCGGGGCGTTTTCATCGCTGCGGCTGATTACCTCGTACAGGCTCTGCCCGGTTACAGCGGCAATATCAGCGGCTTTATTTACCGTCGTATCCCCGATACCGCGCTTTGGCTTGTTGATAATCCTTCTCAGGCGGATATCGTCCGTAGGATTGTTAATAAATTGCAGGTACGCAAGAATGTCCTTGATTTCCTCGCGGTCATAGAACCGGTGCCCGCCGATTAAGCGGTACGGGACGCCGCTGCGGCTGAAGCTCTGTTCCACAGAGTTCGACTGCGCGTTCATACGGTACAGCACGGCAAAATCGGAGTATTTTCTCCCCTTTGACACCTCGTCGAGAATCGTGTCCGCGATAAAGGAGGCCTCGTCGCGCTCCGACATACAGGTGCGCAGAACGATTTTATCCCCCTGCGGGTTCTGCGTCCAGAGCGTTTTCCCTTTGCGGTCCCTGTTGTTTTTGATGACGCCGTTCGCGGCGTCGAGAATGCTCTGAGTAGAGCGGTAGTTCTGTTCGAGCCTAATGACGCAGGCGTTTTCGTACGTCGTTTCAAAGCTCAATATGTTCTCAATCGTCGCACCGCGGAATTTATAGATACTCTGGTCATCGTCTCCGACTACACAGATATTGCCGTGCTTCTCCGCAAGCATTTTGACAAACTTATATTGCACCCGGTTGGTATCCTGGTATTCGTCCACCATTATGTACTTAAACTGCCGCTGGTAAAGCTCCAGAACGTCAGGCGCTTGTTCAAAAAGCTTTACCGTGTTGCAGAGGATGTCGTCAAAGTCCATCGCGTCGGAGGACTTGAGCCTTTCCTGGTAAAGCGCGTACGCCTTGGCAATGGATACGAGCCGGTTATCGCTGCCCGCCGTTTCCTTCAATTCATCAGGCGTTATCATCTTATCCTTGCAGCGGGAAATCTCCGCCAGCACGCTGCGGTGCGGCAGGATTTTCTCGTCGTAATTGAGCGTTTTGAGGCAGTCCTTCATCAGACGGCGCTGGTCGTCCGTGTCGTACACGGTAAAATTGCGCGTATAGCCGATGCGGTCGCCGAAGCGGCGCAGCATCCTGGAACAGGCCGAATGGAACGTAGCCGCCCAGATGTCGCCTCCTCCTTCCCCAATCCTGGCGTTCAGGCGGTCCTTGAGCTCGCCCGCCGCCTTGTTTGTAAAGGTTATGGCAAGAATCTGCCACGGCGCGGGTTGATAAACCGCAAGGCGCGCCGAAAGCTCCTCATCAAGCTGCTCTTTTCCCTGTGCCGCGGCTGTAAGGCGTTCCAGCTCCTCCTGCGTAAAATCCTGTGAAATCTGCTCGCTCTCATACGCCTTGCCGTACTTTAATATATTTGCGATGCGGTTGACGAGCACCGTCGTTTTTCCGCTGCCGGCGCCCGCTAGAATCAGCAGAGGGCCTTCCGTCTTAAACACGGCTTTTTTTTGCATATCGTTCATTCTGGAGAACTCGTTCTCCATGATTTTTTTTCTTAAATCCAGAAGTTCTTCCTTTGTACTATTCAAATGTGAAACAAATCCTTTCCAAAAAGCTTGTGTTTTATTTTATCTTATTTTGCCTGTTTCTAAAACCTTTTGCGGAATTATACAGAAAAAAGGCCGCCGGGAAACCCCTGCGGCCTTCTAAGCTTATTCTATTGCGCTGTCCCTCAGTCTTCGCGGTACAGCCCGCGCAGCAGCTTGATTTCCGCTGCGTAGCCGTCTAAATCGTTCGGCGTTTCCAAATAAAACGGCAGGCTTCTGAGCCTTGGGTGGTTGATAACGCTTGAAAGCGCGTCAAGCCCGATATGCCCGTTCCCTATCGTTTCGTGCCTGTCCTTATGGCTGCCAAATGGATTTTTACTGTCGTTCAAATGCACGGTATACAGCCGTTCAAGCCCGATTACACGGTCAAACTCCTCCAGTACGCCGTCGAGATTGTTCACGACATCGTAGCCCGCGTCGTTGATGTGGCACGTATCGAGGCACACACCAAGCTTGTCCTTGAGCTCCACGCCGTCGATGATGGCGCGCAGCTCCTCAAAGGTCCGCCCGACCTCGCTGCCCTTTCCGGCCATGGTTTCCAGCAGCACGGTGGTCGTCTGCTCCGGCTTTAAAATGCGATTCAACAGCTCGATAATCATCCCAATTCCCACATCAGCACCCTGCTTGACATGGCTGCCCGGATGGAAATTATAGTAATTCCCCGGAACGTATTCCATGCGCTTGAGGTCGTCCTCCATAATCATGCCCGCAAGCTCGCGCGTGTGCGCGTCCGCGGAACAGGCGTTGAGCGTATAGGGCGCGTGCGCCAGAATTTTTGCAAAGCCCTTGTCGCTTATAAATTCATGATACTGCTTAATATCCTCCGGATTGATATCCTTAGCGGCAAACCCGCGCGGGTTTCTCGTAAAAAACTGAAATGTATTTGCGCCGATGGAAACTGCCTCCTGCGCCATATGCAGGAATCCCTTAGAAGCCGACAAATGCGCTCCGATATTCAGCATGTTTTTCCCCTTCCTTTCATACAATGGTATTATTGTGGTATTTTTCGCTTTTTTATTCAGCCGCCCTTTAATATAGAATTATACCGGATAGACAGCATACGATTCCATGTTCTCCCAGCCGCCGGACGGCTTGCCTGAAAAGGCAAGGCTTCCGCTTGCGCCGTGAGGTTATTATAACAGGATAATCGGCCGCGCAGCGGGGGTCAACCTCTTTCAAGGAAAGCGCTTGACGCTTTCCGCACCTGTTTCAATGTTCTCTCAGCCGCCGGACGGCTTGCCTGAAAAGGCAAGGCTTCCGCTTGCGGCGTGAGGTTATTATAACACACATTCCATCAAACGCCAAGAAAGGGATTGTTTGCTTTCCTCTTTCATTCGTTGTATAATGTGGAAAGCGTTTTCGGGAGATTTCCCTTTAAATATACTGGAAAGGGTCTAACTATTATGATTTATAACAATATTCTCGACGCCATCGGCCATACGCCTATCATCCGTTTAAACCGGATGACAGGTGAAAACGATGCGCAGGTGCTTGTAAAATATGAAGGCTTGAACGTTGGAGGCTCCATCAAAACGCGGACCGCATACAATATGATTCTGGAAGGCGAAAAAAGCGGCAAAATCAAGCCCGGCACCATTATTGTCGAGCCAACCAGCGGCAACCAGGGCATCGGCCTTGCCCTGGTGGGCGCGGTGCGCGGCTATAAGACCGTAATTATCATGCCCGATTCCGTCAGCTACGAGCGCAGAAAGCTCGTTGAGCATTACGGGGCGCAGGTTATCCTCATCCACGACGACGGCAATATCGGCAAATGCATTGAGGAATGCCTGAATACCGCGCTCGATATGGCGCGCAGTGACGACCGTGTCTATGTGCCGCAACAGTTTACGAATCCAGCAAACCCGCTTGTCCACAAGCACCACACTGCGCTTGAAATAATGGAACAGGCCGCCCAGCCGATTGACGGCTTCTGCTCCGGTATTGGGACAGGCGGAACCATTTCCGGAATCGGAGAGGTATTGAAGGCGCAGTATCCCGATATTCTTATCTGGGCGGTAGAGCCGGAAAACGCGGCAATCCTGGCGGGAGGCACCATCGGCACACATTTGCAGATGGGAATCGGCGACGGGTTGATACCCGATAACCTCAATCAGAAAATTTATGACGACATTTATATCGTAAGCGACGAGGAAGCCATCCAAACCGCAAAAGACCTGGCAAGGCTCGAAGGGCTGATGTGCGGTATTTCCTCCGGCACAAACGTCGCCGCGGCGCTTAAGATGGCAAAGAAGCTCGGCAGGAGCAAGACGGTCATTACCGTATTGCCGGATACGGCGGAGCGGTATTTCAGTACCCCGCTGTTTAACTAAAACCGCAAAAGCTCTATGAGCCCCCGGTGCATCCGGGGGCTTTTCATTATAAGAAAGCCGCCGCATTCTCTCTGTCGAAAACGCGGCGGACTTTAATCAATTTTACATTTATACGACTTCAATAACAGAAACGGGACAGCTCTCCTGTGCCTCGACCGCGCGGTTCTGCACCTCGGGCGGAAGGTCCTCCGCCGCGGCGTACGCCTTGCCGTCGGGACGGGGCTTAAACACCTCGGGACAAATTTCCATGCACTGCCCGCAGGCAATACAGCCGTCTTCATCGACCAGAATCGTCACAGCATTCCCCCCTCTCCGGTAGTAAGGGAATCGACAAGCTGCTGCATTTCCTTTTTTGACTGTACGCTGTGCGTCCTGCCGATGATTTCCTGCTGCTGCTGTTCCGAAAGGGAGGCAAAACGCTCCATTGCGTCTGTGTTCCTGGCAAGCGCCATGCCAAAGCCCATCGGGAGTTCGCTTAATATATCCTGCATAATTATCACCCTGTATGATTGTTTGCAGGATATGGAAAATTTATACGTCCTCCAGGGAAATTAAAGAAACATTTTCACTGTAGATTTTGTCGTTGAAAAGCGTGTGGTAAATCCGGTCGAGCGACCGGTGAATTTGCGCGTCCGAATAGTCCCCGTTTCCCCTGTTCAAAAACATAATGTTGTAGCAATGCCGGAACAGCGAGCAGTAAAGCGAGGTCGTAATAAACCCATTGCGTTCATAAAAGGCGACCCTGCGCAAACGGCGTTTTTTATCGTTTTCGTCCCGCGCCTTTTCAGGGTCCTCCACCTCGGCGATTATCCCGTTAAAATCGATAAGCTCCCCGGTCAAAAGCTCCAAAAATTTACTTCCGTAGCCCATTGAGCGCTGAGACGCGCAGACAGCGTAGTAATCGAGCAGAACGAAGCCTTCCTCCTTCCTGCCGATAAAGAACGCGTATCCCCGCAGCTCTCCTTCATCGAAGAGCCCATAGCAAAAATAAAGCTTTTCTTTTTTTAGCTCCAATATCAGCGTCAGCGGCTTTAGCTCCCCGACCTCAAAATCCTTGACCATATATGTCCGGTAAATCTCAGCAATCTCGTCGTCGTGCAAGAGTCTCGTTGTCAGCATCTTCTCACCCTGTTCTTTCGTAGGTTTGATAGAAATTCACTTGTAGTATTAACAAAATAAAATTCCTTTATTTGCTAATAGGTCTTTCAGCTCCGTATATTTGTTCCTGCTTAGAGGGATTTTTTCGCTCACACCCTTGAGCTCGATAAAGTAGGACTTCCCGAACACATTGTTTTGCACAGATATTATATTCGAGAGCGGAATAATAAATGACTGGTGGCAGCGGAAAAAGCCGTGCTCCGTCAGCATCGATTCCAGCTGCCCGAGTGAATATTTGGATAACAGTGTTTCGTCCTGGGCCGTTTCCAGAAAAATTTTTCTTCCTTTTTTTTCAATATATTTAATGCTGTCTATGCTGATGATTTGATAACCGCCTTCAAAATGGATGCCGATTTTCGTCTGCTTGACCGGACTGTCGCTGCCCGCCTTGCCCGCGAGCTTCTTCTCTATCCTGCCGACGGCGCGTTCAAGGCGCAGCAGATTGATAGGCTTAACTAGAAAATCGACCGGTTCAAAGTCATAGCAGTCAAGGGCAAACCCTGCATGGCCCGTAACAAATATAATTAAAACGGAGGGATAGTTTTTGCCGATGTACTGCGCCATTTCAAACCCGCTGTTTTCCGGCATTTCAATGTCAAGAAACGCTACGTCTATTTTCTTTTCCTTCAGCGCCGCAATCATACCGGCGCTGCTGTTGACAGCGGCTGCGATTTCAATCTGGCTGAAATTCGACAAAGCGGAAATCGTCGCGTCCATCGCGGGTTTTTCGTCGTCTACAATCAACGCCCTAATCATTCTGTCAGCCAAAACGCTCCCTCCTGTCCCAGTTTTTTATGAATTTCATCATAACATAAAGCTTTTATATTGGCAACAAAATTCACAAATGGGTCTTAATTTCTGTTGACTTTTGCATTATTCCAATTTTGGGGTTGTATTCTTTGCATAATAAATGGAAACCGCCCAGCCGGATATTGTATTAAATCCTTTCCTGTGTTAAAATTGATACGAAAAACGCAAAGGAGGCGAAGCGTATGAGTTCTGTATTTACTCCGTTTGTTATTTCCGAGATATGCCTCTACGGGCTGTCCATCACATTGATTATGGTGATTACCCTATTTATCAATACGAAGCCGCGTATCTGGGATATTCTTCTATGCCTTCTGTTCGGCGCGTTCAATACAGGTACCATTATTATATTGAAAGGTAATTTTGAACTGGCGGTCGCGGCGGTTACCGTCCTTTTGTGGGCCGGCATGAGAATGCTTTCCACCAAGCGCCATGTCATGGAAATTATCCTGAGCGGTTCTATTACATTCTCGGCGCTGATGCATTTTAATATTTTCGGCGCGCTCGTCGCAAGCCTGACGGACGATTTATTTATCATGATTTGCCTGGCGCTGTACGCATGCCTGCTCTGCGCGCTGTTCATCATCTTTTACCGGTGCAATATTACAATCTTTAAAAGTAATTGGATTAAGGACTTTTTTGAGCCGGACGACAAGGCGGTCAAGCGAAACCGCTATTCCGTTTTCGCGCTGTTTATTATTATCAACCTTTTGACCATGATTGCCATTTATTCAGGAGCCGGGAAAAACGACGTCGTACAAAACGCGGCTCTAACGCTGATTTCGGCTGTTTTAATCGTACTGTTTTTCCTGCTGATTAAAGTACTTGTCGAATATTGTATCCTGCACGACATCAACGCGCGCAATCTGCGCTACCAGCAGAACCTAGAGCAGTTTATGAAGGTCATCCGTTCCCAGCGCCATGACTTCAACGTCCATCTGCACGCAATCAGCGGCTTGGTTGAGGCAGGTAATTTCGACCAGTGCAAGGAATATGTCGCGACTATGGTGCGGGAATCAAACGCGGTCAACGACGTGCTTCCCGTACACAGCCCAATTATCAGCGCCATGCTGCACGGCTTTCGTGAGGAGGCGGAGAGCGCGGGCATCGGTATGGATATCGAGGTCCTTTACGATATGAAGGAATTGACCGTAACGCCCTATGACCTCAACAGGATTCTAGGCAATCTGATTCAAAACGCAATAGACGAAATCAGGCGCAACAAGGACAATCAGTACGGTATCCGGCTAAAAATCAGCAAGGCTGACAATATGACCGTAATTGATATTTCAAACCGCTTCGACCCGCTTGTACAAAATGTAAACCACATGTTCAACGACAAGTATACGACCAAACGGCGGCACGATGGAATCGGCTTAAACACCATACTGCGCATTACGGAATCCTACGGCGGGATGATTTATCCCGAAATCCACGACGACATCATCCACTTTATCCTGCGCCTTCCAAACGAACGGTAATGATTACACCCCCGGCGTAAACCGCCGGGGATTTTTTCTTTTCCCAAATTGACACGTGTAATTCCAGAATTGACACGATACGGGACACAATAGGCAAAACTCCTTGCTTTTCGTTTTCATTTTCCATAAGATATAGTTGTCGATAAGGACAAACAAAAAATGCCTATCACTTTTTCATATATACCTTCCAACGAACCGGCAGATATTTCCCCATATCTGCCCATTCGCTAGAAGGTATCGGACGACAGTCGGGTATAGTAAAACATACAATCACCTCTTTTTCTACAGCCTTTCCGGCAAGGCGCTTGCCGGAAAGGCACCGCTCGAACATATGCGGGGTTCCCGCTTTCTATAATTTGGGATTTCTTGAGATAATGGTACGGTTTTTTTGAACCAGTGGTAAAACAATAAGGATTACTTTAAGGAAGTAAGATTTGGGATTTTGAAATGAATGGTGTTTTCTCCGGTACAAGCCAATGATGAACGGTAATCTCTCCTGATTTCTCGGTCGTCTTCCGGAAGAAAAGAAAGAGGCGTGCGAACTGGTAATTCGTACGCCTCTTTCTTTTTGCTTTTTATAATTTAACGCAGAAGGCGCACGGTTGACCCGCGCGCCTTCTGCGTTTTGTATGTTGGAAGTGTGTTGTAAGCAAATTATTTTTTAACCATCGACTTACAGCCAAAGTAGGTTGCAAGCATATAGCCGCCGTACACAAGGACAATTGCGGCCGCAGCAGCGATGATTCCGCCAAGCGCGTCGACTTTTCCGAATACCTGGATTACCTGGTTAGCTACCGTGATGCCGACGATAGAATGGATGATTGCAAGCAGCAGCGGGAGCATGAAGGTGATGAATACCTGCATGAATACCGAGCGGTTAATCATCTTCGGGTCGGTGCCGATTTTGCGCAGCAGGCGGTAACGTTCCTGGTTGTCGGAGCTTTCGCTCAGCTGCTGGAGCGCGAGGATGGCGGCGCTCGTTATCAGGAAAATGATGCCGATATAAATGGCGATATACGTCGCTACAACGCTCATGCCCTTGCTCTGTTCATACATCAGCGTTTTTGTAATGCACTCGCTCGTTGTGTAATAATTCGATTGTTCCGGCTCTATCGTGTTACAGCGTTCAGAGAAAATCCGGCTGTTTTCTTCGACATTCCCTCTCAGCTGGACGTTCACGTATTCCCTGCTCGGGGTAAGTAGCTCCTTGACCGTCTCGTCGGGGACGATTACGCTGCCCGCTATGGAAGGCGCTGCTGTGGTATAATAGGCGGCCTCTACCAATGTGGGATAAAGCGTATATTCCTCGCCGAAAATCGTAATCGTACCGCCGTTTTTAATCAGTTCTTCGTACGCGGGCATGTTTTCAGCGTAATTACAGACAATGGCCGCCTGATTGCCGGAAAGTGTGATTGGGTCCTTTCCCTGGAGCTTGAGCGCTTCGTTGAACTGGGATACGGGAATTACCTCCGGGTGGTATTCCATCTGTCTTTCATATACCTCGTTTGAAACTTGCCCGTTCAACTCTTTACCGTAGTACTTAAAGAGCTGTCTATACTGCAAATCTGTCTCATAAATTTCAAGAGATGCGTATTCCTTGACAATATCGTCGTCAAGCGCGCCCGCTTCCTCAAGCATTTTTACAAAATAGCCGCGCAGGTCTCTGCCCTCTTCCACGCTTTCGTCATCGTAGAAATTATATACCGTCACATCGTAAGGCGTAACCTCCTTGAGCGTAGCCGACGACGTATCGGCAATACCCTTGCCGGAGGACAGCACGCAAATTGTAACGAAAAGCATCAGGCAAATGAGCGTCATAGAGATGAACGTCGTCGTCACCTTGGAATTGATTTGGCGCAGGATAAACATATTGAGTCCATTATAATAAAGGGACTTACAGCCCTTGACCGCGCGCAGCAAAAAGCCTGACAGGGAAAGGAAGAATAAAAACGTCCCGATAATGCCTAGGATAATGCACATCAGCACCGTGCTGTTCCATGCAAACAGCCCGACCTGGATAATAACGGTATAGGCTGTCGCAAGGCAGGCGATGGAAAGTATAAAGAGCACGACTGAAACCCAAAGGCTTTTGACCCTGAGCGTCTCGTTTTTCTTTGAGGCGTTGAGCAGGTCGATAAGCTTGAATTTCGACACCGTGATGCCGTTGAACAGCATAACGATAAGGAAGATAATGCCGAAATAAATCAATGTCTTGATAAGCGCGGCATTCGAGAACACAAAATGGAATTCGTCAAGGCGTACCTCAAACATCTGCGCCGTCAGCACAGAAAGGCCCTGCGCCGCGAACACACCGGCGATTAGCCCCACAGCGAGCGAAAAGATACCGATGACGAGCGTTTCAATCGTCAAAATTCTGGAAATCGTAAATTTCCGCATACCGAGCGTCATGTAAACGCCCAGCTCTTTTTTGCGGCGCTTCATCAAAAAGCGGTTGGCATAAATAATAAGGAAGCCGAGAATAACGGAGATAAATACCGAAATGCCGCCGAGCATATTGACGAGCATATCCATAATGTCCCTGCTGTCCGAGGTAAGCTTCTGCATAACCGCCTGGCTGTCGAGCGAATTGAACGCGTAAAACAGGCATACGCCGAAGGTCAGCGTCAGGAAATATATGGTATAGTCCCGGATGCTCTTTTTAACGTTTTGAAAAGCAAGCTTATAAAACATTGTCGTTGTCACCTCCGAGAAGCGTCACAACTTCAATGATTTTACTGAAAAATTCTTTTCTCGTGTCGTTGCCGCGGATGATTTCGTTGAAGAGCTTGCCGTCCTTGATAAACAGGATGCGCTTGCAGTGGCTCGCGGTAAACGCGTCGTGCGTAACCATCAGGATGGTGGCGTTCAATTGTTTATTGAGCGTGTCGAAGCTGTCAAGCAGCATCCGCGCCGACTTGGAATCGAGCGCGCCGGTCGGCTCGTCCGCGAGCACGAGCGACGGGTTCGTAATAATCGCCCTGGCGCTTGCCACCCTTTGCTTCTGTCCTCCTGACAGCTGGTACGGATATTTGTTTAAAATATCCTCGATGGAAAGCGCGCGCGCCACACGGCGGACGCGCGGGTCGACGTCCCTTGCCGGCGTCTTGGTAATGGTGAGCGCCAGCGCTATGTTCTCATAAGCGGTCAAGGTGTCGAGCAGGTTAAAATCCTGGAAAATAAAGCCTAGCTCGTCGCGGCGGAATTTCGACAGGCTCTTGGAATTCAAATGCGTAATGTCCTTGCCGTTGATATAAATTTTGCCCGATGTAACCGTATCGATTGTAGAGATACAGTTTAAAAGCGTCGTCTTGCCGCTGCCGGACGCACCCATAATTCCTACGTATTCGCCCTGGTCGACAAAAAAGCTGATGTCATCCACCGCTTTTGTGACGTTACCCTTTGTCCCGTAGTACTTTTCAAGGTGCTCCACTCGTAAAATATCGTCCATGTAAATCTCCTCCTGTTTTTCATATACCTTCTGTGTCCCTATTGGACTACGGTACTGATTATAACAGTAGAAGAAATTTATATCCATCGTTTTGCCTTACAAACACCTTACGATTTTGTAAGATCCGCAATGTCTGTTTTCGGAAAGACAAGCTCTAAGGTCGTTCCTTTGCCTTCTTCCGATACAATCCCAACGGAAAGCCCGAGCTTATCGCTTAACTTTTTGACAAGGTAAAGGCCGATTCCGGTCGCTTTCTTGTATTCACGTCCAGTAATGCCCGTATACCCCTTTTCAAAAACACGCCCGATATCTTTTCTAGAAATGCCGATTCCGTTGTCACGGATAAAAAGCGAAACAGCGTTTTGGCGTTCCTGCGCATAAATAGAGATTACCGCGCCCTGCTCTCTGCGGTATTTGATGCTGTTGACCACGATTTGGTTCAAAATGTATTCCAGCCATTTTTCATCGGTAAACACCGTAATATCACGTTTTTCAAGCTCCAGCTTAATTTTATCCCGGATAAAATGCCTTGCGTTGCGGCGGATTACCTGGTTTACCACATCGAACAGGCCTGTTTCCTTTATAATATAGTCCTTCTGCACATCCGTACTGCGCGAATAAAACAGCGCCTGCTCCAGATAGTAGTCGATGGCGTCGAGCTCCTCTCCCAAACCTTCGGCGGCGGGCGACGGGTTATTCTCGAGAATCAGGCGCGATGACGCAATCGGCGTTTTTACTTCGTGAATCCACAGCTCAATGTATTCCCTGTATTCCTTTGAAGCGGTCTTGTATTTTGCTATTTCATCATTCATTGCTCTGCTTAGCTGTTCGATAGAGCCGCTGAAAATACGGCCTTCATAAAATTCGGGCTCGTCCAGGAACGAGGCAAGCAGGTATTTCTTTTCAATCGACCGAAGTGTTTCTTCCACCTGGTTGTAATATTTGCGCCGGGGCAGGTATTCAATTACGAGTGCCGCGATAAACGCCAGTGTAATCACCGCGCAGGCAAATATAATGCCCTGCGTGTTCATGCTGTAAACCCACAGCAGCAGCGCCATGAAACAGTCAACAAACAGGAAAATTGCAATCGCGGCAGCTTTGCTCTTAATAAAATCGCTGAGTCTCATAAACTGTACCCCTGTCCTCTTTTTGTTTTAATATAATCAGAAGCGCCGATTGCTTCCAGCTTTTTTCGCAGCCGGTTGATATTGACGGTCAGCGTGTTGTCGTCGATAAATTCATTCGACTGCCAGAGCGCCTCCATAATATCGTCTCGCGGCGTAATACTCGTCTGGTTACGCATGAGAAGATCAAGGATGCGCAGCTCGTTTTTTGTAAGCTCCGTCTCATCCCCCTGATAAGCTGCTGACCCTTTCGACATGTTGACCATAAGCCCCGCGTACTCGTACGTCATTTCGCTTTGCGCCTGATAGGTTCGGTTCAAAATCGCCGCGATATGCGCAAGCAGAATTTGGGTGTTGTATGGCTTGGTAATAAAATCGTCCGCGCCGAAATTCATGCTCATCAGCTCGTCGACGTCGCTGTCGCGGCTGGTCACTACAATAATCGGTACGGCTGATTTCTTTCTGATTTCCCGGCAAACCAGAAAGCCGTCGTATACCGGCAGATTAATATCGAGAAGAACTAGGTGCGGATGAAGCGCAAGCGCCTGCTCCGCCGCGTTTTCAAACTGCTCCAGACAGATGATTTCATAGCCGTACTTTTCAAGAAACACCTTGAGCTCGTCCCGTATTTTTTTATTATCTTCTATAATTAAAATTTTCATTTCTTCTCCTCCTAATTCGGCGTATCCCGCCGGAAGGTTTATTACGTTTATCTTAACACATGAAAAGCTCGACTCTCAATGTTTATTTACCTTATATTATCTAATTTCTACTATTAAATCTATATTTTATTTAAATTTTTAAAACTAATAATTGAAAACATTGCTAAAACATGGTATAATTTATAATAATTTTGTCAGTTTTTAGCGAATGAATATACAGTGAAACCTGCGTAAAGGATGAAACTAAAATGGTGAAAGATTTTCTCTCCAGAATCGAAGACAGCATTTGGAACCGGGAAGACTCATACATATGCTATTTTCGTCAGGCAGCAAACGGAAACGTCATTCTTGAAAAATGCAACCCGACCTATCTATATTATAATGGATTACATCATGAGGATGTGGGGAAATGCCTGGAGGTTCTTTTTTCTGAAGAATATGTCTATAACGTAAAAAAGACATATGAAATTGCACAGCACATCACCGACTGTCTGAGCCTGGTCCGGGAAGCCGGAGGCGCATACTGGGAAACGAATATCTATTTTGAAGGCTGCAGGTTAAAGGTTTCGGGCAAAAGGCTAAACGATATTCTGTCTGAGAAAATTTCCGACCGCTATCTCAATTATTTTAATTTCAACCGTTTGCAGGAACATAAAAACCATAGCGTCATCCTGCTCCGTCAGCCGGACGGACGTTATTGCGTTGAAAACTGCAGCGAACAGCTTGACCGGCTGTTCGGGATACCTCTGAGCGGCTGTCCAGATTTTGGCCAAATATTAAAAAAACACTTTTTATGGTTTCGCTCGCATTCTATTTTGGATGATTGCCTTAGGCTTAATAAACCGCTGCGCGTTTTGGAGCTTTTCCATAAGAATGGGGAACACAAATACATACTTGCAACGCTTTTCCCTATGAAGTGCGGCGGAGAAAGCCGGATTATTCTTTCAGGATGCCGGCTCAATGACGAAGAATATTTCCGCATGCAGCAACAGCCCGTCGATATGTTTACAGATCTCTATGAAAGCAGGTTTATGGGCATCTGCTTGTTTGTTATGCAGGCCGTTTCTGAGCAAAACAGGCCTTATCTCCTCAAATCGAATCCTTTTTTCGATACCCTTTTAAAAGAAAAGGGGGTCGATTTATGCGATATTATACAATGCGCCGTTATGCGCAGATGCATAAAAAGCCAAAATATATCCGCCGGCAGCGTTACGATACCGGAATCTGATGGCTCTCGTTTTTTTATATGCGCCATCCCAACAGAAGGCAGAAACCGCTATCTTTTAGCACTTTGCCCGAAGGAAAACGTCTTGGGAAATACAAATTTCCTTTTCTCAACATTAACCCAGCGGGAACACGAGGTCGTCAATTATGTCGTAGATGGAAAAACAAACAAGCAGATTGCCTGCGCTTTGGATATCTCTGAGGGTACGGTGAAAAAAATTATTTACAACGCGTATCAAAAATTAAATATCACTTCCCGTATAGAATTAATAAAATTGGTATTAAATTCATAAAAACATATATTGAATTGACATATACGCCCTGGGAAACCCTTCTGTAATTTATTGCTTATTTGCATAAAAGCCTTGTGGAAATATGTGGAAATCAACTTTAGTGGTATTGAGAAAATAAAAACGCTCCTATAAAATAAATTTGTAAAAAAATTATGAACTAAATCTTCATGGATAGAGGTGAAAGAATTGAGAATGTTTACGTCCTGCCTGGATGGAAGCCCTTACTGCTACCAGATTACAGAGGCTGAAATAGAACTCGAGGGCAAGGCCGTAACTGTATATGGCATACACATATATAAAGACGGCTGTAAACATTCGCACTGCTTATCAGAATCCTGCCTGATTGAAGATGTTTCGGATGAATTGGAATATGTGGAACGTCTTGCGCGCCATCTAGCAGAAAACGGAGCCGCGCCGCTTCATGCAGAGCAGCTTATAAGTGATTTTTTGTGTGAATATCCATCCGGCGTATCCGACTTCGTATAAAACGGGACTTTTTATGTAAGAGCTGCCATCCGGCGGCTTTTTCTTTTGCATTTTTACAAAATGTATATTCTAGAATTCAAATTACAATCTTGTTACAAATTGTCGCAAACATGTATATATCCTGTTTTTTTACGGTATGGCGCCAGCAACACAATATCTAGTGGTTACGTTATTGTTTTCCTAAATTATACAACGCGCATGCAAAATTATCAGCTTTTTTGTGCGCATTGCTTTTATTTTCCAATTCCTCTTGAATTTACAGCGGGCATATGTTAGACTGTAACCAAATTGTTACATATTGTAACCTGTTTTTTCCGCAATTTCCCGGCAGATGATTCATCCGCCAGAATTTATATTCGTTTTTAAAAACGGAACTGTAAATTTTTTAGGAGGTCTGAAAGCAATGCACAAGAAATGCAAGGCCGTGCTTTCCCTGGTACTATCTGTCATGATGCTCTGCACCGTAGTCGTCATGGGTACCTCAGAAGCGTTCGCGGCAACAAGCACCGGCGTCGGCCTTTCGGCGCACGCACTGAAAGCTTACAATGAAAACTGGTCATATGTTTGGGGCGGAACGTCCCCCGGCGCGGTCGACTGCTCCGGCTTGATTTATTCCTACAACGGCGTCGGCGGTATTCGTACCGACATGCTTGCCGCTTCCCCCGAATGGGGGTACGTTTCAAGTGGTATCCCGAGAATTCACGGCCTTGGCCTGCATCATCCGGGACATGTCGGCGTATATGTCGGCAGTGGAATGGCAATTGATGCCAGAAGCTCTTATGACGATATGGTATACGAGAGCGTCTATAATTTAAACTGGGTCGAATGGTTCAAGGTTTCAGGCGTCAGCTACCCGACCAACGGATGGGTTCGTTTCAACGGCGGTTCCTTCTACTACGAAAACGGGCAGTATGTCATCAATACCAGCAGAACCTTCGACGGGGTTACCTATTATTTTGGCTCAAACGGCAAGTCCGACAAGACGCCTGCCGATAAGTACTTTAAGCAGACAGACTACTCCGATAGCAGCGTCGGGCCTGCGCAAAAGCCTTCCGGCGGCGGTTCGTCCGGCTCTGAGTCAAGCGTGCTGAAAAACGGCTCGCAGGGCTCCGCGGTCGAAAAGCTTCAAAAACGCCTTAAAGCGCTCGGATATTTTGAGGACGACGTAACAGGATATTACGGTTCTTATACGGAAAAGTGCGTCAAAGAGTACCAGAAGGCTGCCGGCCTTACCGTAGACGGCATTGCCGGTTCGGATGTACTCGGCACGATTTATAAGGACGACGCTCCGAAAAAAGAAAACGACAAGAAAGCGCAGGATAAGCCGGAACAAAACGACAGCAATCCGCCTGCCCAGGCCGCAGATAACCAGGAAGAGGTAACAAAGAAGGAAACACAGCCTAAGACAGAGCCAGAAACGCAGAAAGAGACAAAGGCGACACAGCCCAAGGATGTCGACAAGCTTTCATTAGGCGGCAAGGGCGCTACCGTCAAGCAGCTTCAGGAAAGGCTTTCCGAGCTTGCGTATTATTCCGGTGAAGCGACCGGCGTGTTCGACGAGGCAACGCTTGAAGCGATGCAGGCGTATTTCCGTGCTTCGGAGCTCAAGCCCGCCGACGAAATGACGGACGAACAGTTCCAGGTGCTCTGTTCCGACAAAGCGGTATCCGCCGCGGACTTTGAGGCGCTCCAGCTCAATTACGAGGGCAGCGACGTCACCTCATTGCAGCAGGCTCTTATAAAGCTAGGCTACCTCGCCCCCGATAATGAAACAGGCGTATTCGACGAGGCTACGGCAACAGCCGTTAAGCTTGCGCAGACCAACTTTGCGCTAGAGGTAACGGGCATTGCGGACGACAGCTTCTTAACCGCGCTGGGTCTTGAAACGGCCCGCCAGAGCACGCAGGTAAGCCGTGACGTTTCGGCAAAATCTGCATCCCTGACGAACGGGGCGCTCGCCAATGCGTCAGGCGCGAATGCGTTTGAGCAGGTTACCTTCAGCGGGCGCGACAACAGCTCTTACATATTGCTCATGTGGGTTGCCGGCATTATGTTCCTGATTTCCATGTGTTCGGTCGTACTGTTCCTCAAGAGCAGAAAAAAAGCGGCTCCGGTACAGAAAAACAGCAAAAAGTAAAAGCGGACAAGCTTCTATAAAAAAGCAGGCGTATATACGCCTGCTTTTATTTTATTCTATTTGACTTTTTCTTTCACGAGCCTTAGACTGAAACCAAAAGGATTTACATGAAAAGTATGGGATATTACAGGGGGTTTTTTAATGAATAAGGTAAAAATCACGATTTTAAAGACGACGCTCGACAAAGAGCTTACCGCGCAGTACGGGGCCGATGGACTGACCGCCTGCCCAATGATGAAAAAGGGGCAGGTGTTTTACGCCGATTACGCAAAGCCATTTGGTTTTTGCGATGAAGCCTGGAAAGCCATCTACCAGTATGTATTCGCCTTAGCGCACGGCGCAGGCAGCGAGCCGTTTTATTATGGGGACTGGATTAAAACGCCGGGTGTCGCCATATGCAGCTGCAACGACGGGTTAAGACCGGTTATTTTCAAGCTGGAAGCTACCGCTGAGGCGTCACATATGGATTACGAGCCCGTGCGTTGACGTTCAAAAAAGAAGCCGGTTTCTTAAAAGAAAGCGGCTTCTTTTTATTTTAATTCAATCTTTTTGGTCGTACGCCCTGCAGGCGGTAAGAAACCCAAAAAAGCCGAACAAACAGGAAAACAACGCGATTGCCGACCTTGTCGCGCTGTCCCAAAACAGATAGGACGCAAACGACAGCAAAAGCAGGCAGACGCATACGGCAATCAATACGATGGCAAGACGGGATAAATTCATAAGCCTTCCTCTCCTTTTCTTCCTCATGTATTTCGATTATTCTGCGGCAGCAAGACGATTCGCAAGCTGCGCAAATTGCTCCATCGATAGCTGTTCCGCACGGAAATTTTGCGGGATACCAGATTTTTCAAGTACTGTGTTAACCGCGTTTTTGTCAAGCTTCAGCCCTGCGGACAATGCGTTCGGTAGCGTTTTTCTCCGCTGCGCAAACGCGCTCTTCACAACCTTAAAAAACAGCTTTTCGTCATACACTTCAAACGGTGTTTCCTTGTGAACGTCGAGGCGGATAACCGCGGAATCCACCTTCGGCGCGGGCATAAAGCTGCCCGCCGATACGGAGAACAGCACGCGCGGCTGCGCGTAATACCGAACCGCAACCGTGACCGCGCCGCATTCCCTCGTTCCTGCCTCGGCGCAAATCCGCTGCGCGGCCTCCTTCTGTACCATGACTGTAATTGCTTCCACCGGAAGCCTTTCCTCGAGCAGCTTCATGATGACCGGAGAGGTAATATAATACGGCAGGTTTGCGCAGACGCATACGGGCATATCGGGAAATTCCTCTTCAATCAATCTTTTCAAATCAATTTTCAAAACATCGCCGTTTATTACCTTAACATTGTCAAAATCCCGCAGTGTTTCGTCCAGTACGGGCAAAAGCCTTTTGTCGAGCTCTATGGAAACAACCTTACCGGCACGCTTTGCAAGCTCGCAGGTCAGCACGCCAATGCCCGGGCCGATTTCGATAACACCCATCCCCTCGTCCGCGCCGCTTTCCAGCGCCATGCGCGGACATACGGAGGGATTGATTAAAAAATTCTGACCGAGTGATTTAGAGAAGGTAAAGCCGTGCCTTGCAAGTATTTCTTTGATATTCGATATATTTGAAAGCTGCTGCATCATTCTTCCCCTTTTTATAAATTGCGCAGGCCCTTTGGGTATTTATTTTTCAATACACCGCCCGAGCATTTGCCAAAGCCCAAAGTCATATCAGCGGTACAAACCGCCGTGTATCCCTTCAAGCCGTCCGGTGCGCTTATCTCTTCCCCATGAAGGAACCGCCTGATTTCCTCCCCGTCCGGCGCAAGCTCTATTTTTCTTCGGCATTCATGGGGCTTCGCCGCCATAAACGCCGCGTGAGCGGGTTCAACTCTTGTTCGCCTTATTTCGCCCAGCAGCACACCCGCGCGCAGGATATATAATCCGTCAAAGTCGGGCAGATTGTCCGGCAAAAGATACAGCCTATCGTTTAAAATACGAAAACGTTCTCCAAACGGCCGTCTAATAAAGCAATCGTCATAAAGCCCGCTTACAAGCTTCTCCAAGTCTTTTTTGCCTCGAAATGGGGAATCATAACGGTATGGGGAGAACGCAGGTGTTTCCCCCTCCTTTTTAACCAGCCGCGCGGCAAAATGGCCTTCCCCGCCGTCCATAGGTAAAATCCGCCGTGCTTTATTAAAAGCAGGCCGGCCGAAGGATACATTTGCGTCTTCAAGCTCAAATTCTGAATGTTGCTTTAAAAACGCATCTAAAACGCCTTCATTTTCTTCCTTGGAAAACGTACATGTAGAATATACGAGTACTCCGCCGGACTTAAGCGCCTGTGCTGCGCTATTTAAAATGGAAAGCTGGCGCGCGGCGCAAGAGAATACATGCTCACGGCTCCATTCTTTTACTGCCATTTCATCCTTGCGGAACATGCCTTCCCCGGAGCACGGCGCGTCGACGAGCACCTTATCGAAAAAGCCCATAAGCTTCTTGCAAAGCTGTTCAGGATGGCAGGAGGACACGACCGCGTTTTTTACGCCCATGCGCTCTATATTGGAAAGCAAAACGGACGCCCTGTTTTTTACAATCTCGTTCGACCATAAAAGCCCGGTATTTTGTAGAGCGGCGGCTATCTGCGTTGATTTCCCGCCCGGCGCCGCGCATAGGTCGAGCACCCTGTCGCCCTGCTGCACGTCAAGTATCGTAACGGCGCAGCCCGCCGACGGCTCCTGCATATAAAAAGCGCCCGCGTGATGAAGCGGATGTGAGCCGAGTCCTTTTGTGTCAAACGGAATGTAAAACCCGTCCTTACAAAACGGGGACGGCTTCTTTTTAAACGGAAAATTTTCGAATACCTGTCCGGCATCTGTTTTCAGCGTATTGATACGAATCCCTCTATAATAGGGTTCGCAAAGCGCGCGTTCATACGCTGGAAAGTCTTCTCCCAAAAGCCGCTTCATTTCCTTTAAAAAATTTTCAGGCAATTTTACATCCATATGTTTCTCCGTCATAAATTTAAGAATAAAAAAAGCGGCGATGCAAATACTAAGATTGCAAAGGGGGTGAGCTCAGTGGAATTCAACAACCAGAACAACAACCAGCAGAATAACAATCAGAACAGAAACCAGAACAACAACCAGAACAACAACCAGAACAACAATCAGAACAACAATCAGAACAACAATAACAACCAGAATAAGAACCAGCAGAACAACAATCAGAACAAAAACCAGAACAATAACAACAACCAGAACAACAATCAGAACAGGAGCTTCAACTTCTAATCTGACGTTTGATAACACCGGGTGCGAAAGACGGCAATTTTACTGCCTTTCGTGTCCGGTTACATATTTTTGCGCTGATTAGGCAAAAACAAAATGTATTCTAAAATTTTCATGCAGAACGAATGAAAGCGGTGATGGCGATATGTGTGAAATGCCGTTCAGCTTTCTTGAAGTTGCGTTTGCAAAACGCGCGGACTCCAATAAAGTTGATATATCTTAGATTTTCATGGATTTTTGTGCAATGAATGAAAGCGGCGATGGCTATATATTTAATATGCTGAACCGTTTTCGTAAAGCAGCGTTTGCAAAACGCACGGACACCAATGAAGTTGATACATCTTAGATTTTCAGGGATTTTTGTGTAATGCGAATGAAAGCGGTGATGGCGATATGTGTGATATGCCGAACCGCTTTCGTGAAGCAGTACGCAAAAAGGCCGAAAATCAGTAGCCGAGCGTTTCGCCGATGATGATTACCCTGATTCTTCCCTTATGGCGCTGCTGCGCGCTCACCACATAATTGCAGCAGACGCGGCCGTCACTATGGCAGCCGTCACATAGAAATGAGCCCTGCTTTTTTAAAGATACGCACTCCCCTGTTTCGCGGCAGCCGGCGTTCATATCAAGGCGCACGGTGTTCGCGGGCGCGGCCTCGCGCTTGACGCGCACAATTGCTTCGTCGATATTGCGGACAATCTTATTATACCCCGCGACGATATAAACGTGCTTCGGCCCGTAAAGAATCGCGGATACGCGGTTGGAATTTCCGTCCACGTTATAAAGCTCGCCGTTTTCCGTAATGGCGTTGGAGCTGCAAAAATAAGCGTCTGCGCTGTAGGTATCGCGGTAAACCTGCTCGATTTCTTCCTTAGTAATGCCCTGCCTGCTCCTGTCGAGATATTGGTAACGGCCGCTTTTGAGCAGCTCGAGCATACCTGCCTGCTTCAGTGTCATGGAACCTCCGCTGCCGATAACCGCTCCCTTTGGAAGCAAAGTCTCGACCAGCGCGCAGGCGTCTTTAGCCGTAGTGCAATAATAGGCGTCCATATTGTTGCGCTTTAGGTTCTCTATTGTCTTTTGAATGCGCTTCTCTATTATTTCTTTTTTGATTTCCTGCATAGCGGTTCCTCCAGCCGAAAAAAGTTAGCTTTATTATACTATGTTTTAATTTATTTTGAAAGAGCGAAAGTAAAACGTGCGGTTTTTTTCTGCCGATTCTCTTAAACGAACGGAAATGCGCCTGATTTTGCTTCGGATTGTGTGCATGAACGGCGATTTATCGGCAAAAAATATTGAAAGCAAAGCCAATTAATGGTATAATAACGAAATCATGTAAACAAACTATTCATTTGAAAGGATTCGTATAGAATGATGACAGTTGCAAACAAATACCGCACCCACCTGTGCGGCGAGCTCAGGGATTCCGACCTCGGAAAAGACGTGAGGGTTTCGGGCTGGGTGGAGAATATCCGCGACCACGGAGGCGTTATGTTCCTTGACGTGCGCGACCAGTACGGCGTGGTGCAGGTCGTCGTCCACGACGAGACGCTGCTTCAAAACGTAAATAAGGAATGCACCGTTACCATCAGCGGCAAGGTCGTCCAAAGGGACGAAGAGACATATAACCCGAAAATCGCGACCGGTACGGTGGAAATCGTAACCGAAAGCCTGACCGTCCTGGGCAAATGCAAAAACAATCTGCCCTTTGAGGTCATGAGCTCAACAGATACGAAAGAGGATGTACGCCTGAAATACCGTTTTCTCGATTTACGCAATAAAAAGGTACACGACAATATCCTGCTGCGCAGCGAGGTCATCGCGTTTTTGCGCGGCAAAATGCAGGAGCTGGGCTTTACGGAAATCAACACGCCCATCCTGTCCGCAAGCTCCCCGGAGGGCGCGCGCGATTACCTGATTCCCAGCCGCAAGCACCAGGGCAAGTTTTACGCCCTGCCGCAGGCGCCGCAGATTTTCAAGCAGCTTCTGATGGTTTCGGGCTTTGATAAATATTTCCAGATAGCGCCCTGCTTCCGTGACGAGGACGCTAGGGCCGACCGCTCCCCCGGCGAATTCTACCAGCTCGATTTTGAGATGGCGTTCGCCACCCAGGAGGACGTGTTCGCCGTAGCGGAGGAGGTTTTGTACGAAACCTTCCAGAAATTCACGGACAAAACGGTTTCAAAGCCGCCGTTTGCGCGCATTCCCTATAAAGAAGCGATGCTCACCTACGGCTCCGACAAGCCGGATTTGCGCAACCCGCTCACCATCAAAGACATCAGCGATATGTTTATAGAAACGGACTTCGGCCCCTTCCGCAAAAAGACGGTCCGCTCCATCAACGTGCCGAACGCCGCTTCCCAGTCGAAAACATGGTTCAAAAAGATGGAGGAGTTCGCGCTTTCCATCGGTATGAAGGGACTTGGGTACGTCAAAGTGCGTGAGGACCTGACGTTCGACGGCCCAATCGATAAATTCTTAAAGGAAGGCGACCGCGAAAAGCTGATAGAATTAAACGGCTCAAAAGCGGGCGACGTCATTTACTTTATAGCGGACAGCAAAGAGGCCGCGCCGAAGCTTGCGGGCCAAATCCGCACTGAGGTTGCAAGGCGTTTAGACCTCATCGACGAAAGCCGCTTTGACCTTTGCTTTATCGTCGATTTCCCGATGTACGAGCACGACGAGGATACGGGCGCGCTGATTTTCACGCACAACCCGTTCTCTATGCCGCAGGGCGGTATGGACGCGCTTTTAAACCAGGAGCCGACGGAAATTCTCGCTTACCAGTACGACATCGTCTGCAACGGCGTGGAACTTTCCTCCGGCGCGGTTCGCAACCACGACCTCGACATTATGATAAAAGCATTTGAGCTTGCGGGTTACAGCGAAGAGGAGCTTTCGGAAAAGTTCACCGCACTGTACAACGCTTTCCAGTACGGCGCGCCGCCGCACGCGGGCATGGCGCCGGGCGTAGACAGGATGCTGATGCTTTTAACAGAGGAAGAGAACATCCGCGAGGTCATCGCGTTCCCGATGAACAGCAACGCGCAGGACGTTTTGCTCGGCGCGCCGAACGAGGTCAGCGAGCAGCAGCTGCGCGAGGTGCATATCAAGCTGCGCTAACCGATAAACCTTCTGGCCGCGCACGGCTTCATGCTCGCGCGGCCGTCCCTATATCTCCATGAAAGGAATGAGGCACATGGTCACACATGAGGACGTCGTCCAGATTGCGCGCCTGGCAAAGCTATCCATCCCGGAGGACGGGCTGGACGCGCTGACAAAGGACATGGCGGACATCATCAAGTTCGCCGATACCATCAACAACGCTTTCGAAGAAGGCGTGGATTTTGACAACATCAATCATCTTTCCAATGTGTTCCGTGAGGACGAGGTTGTTCCCTCCTACGACAGCGAAGAAATTTTGTGTAACGCAAACGACAAAGAGGACGGGCACTTTCTTGTGAAAAAACGCGTACTTTAAGGAAAGGATTGATTCCCATGGGAAAAATAGCGGAAACCGGCAGGCTGCTGCGCGAAAAAGAGCTTTCGTGCACGGAACTGACGCAGCAATATTTAAACGAGATTGAAGCCGTAAACCAGGATTTAAACGCCTATGTTACGGTCACGGCGGAAACGGCGCTGGAAACGGCGAAAAAGGTCGATAAAAAAATCGCAGCGGGTGAAGCGCTTTCCCCGCTCGAGGGCATCCCGATGACCCTGAAGGACAATATCTCTACAAAGGGAATCGAGACAACCTGCTGCTCCAGGATACTTAAGGGGTATAAGCCCATCTATAACGCGACCGTCTGGAATATTTTACAGGAACAGAACGCCGTGCTGCTCGGCAAAACGAATATGGACGAGTTCGCCATGGGCTCCTCCTGTGAAACGTCCTGCTTCGGCGGCGCGCGCAACCCGCATAATTTAAACCATGTGGCGGGCGGCAGCTCAGGCGGTGTGGCTTCGGCGGTCGGCGGCAATATCGCCGTTTACGGCCTGGGTTCCGACACGGGCGGCTCTATCCGCCAGCCCGCAAGCTTCTGCGGCATTGTCGGCATGAAACCGACCTACGGCGCGGTTTCCCGTTTTGGGCTGATTGCGTACGCCTCCTCCCTCGACCAAATAGGCCCGGTTACAACCAGCGTGGAGGACGCGGCGCTCGTATACGACGCGGTTTCCCTTTACGACGAAAAGGATTCCACCTCGCAGGGCAAAAAAGGCGCGCCCGCTATGGAAACGCTTCAAAACGAAATCAAAGGCATGAAAATAGGTATTGCGCGCGAATACATGGACGGCGTGCGCGACGATGTGCGCAAAGCGCTTGAAGACGCCATCAAGGTGTATGAGTCCCTCGGCGCGGAGATTGTCTATTTTGACTTGCCCGCGCTCAAATACGCGCTGCCAGTTTACTACATCCTCGCCTGCGCGGAGGCTTCCTCGAACCTTGGGCGGTACGATGGCATCCGCTACGGCTACAAAACGCCGAAATATATGGACGTAAACGACATGATTTGCAAGACACGCAGCGAGGGCTTCGGCAAAGAGGTCCAGCGCCGTATCCTGCTCGGCACGTACGTTTTAAGCGCCGGCTATTACGACGCGTATTATAAAAAGGCGCAGAACCTGCGCGGCTCAATCGTGAAAGCGTTCCAGAAAGCGTTTGAGCAGTGCGACGTTATTCTCGCGCCGACCGTGCCGATGACCGCGTTTGAATGCGGCAAGGCGGTCAGCGACCCCATCGAGACGTACCTGACGGATATTTGCACCGTACCAATCAACATCGCGGGGCTGCCCGCCGTGTCCGTGCCCTGCGGCTTTAACGCGAAGGGAATGCCCATCGGCATGCAGGTCATCGGCAACAGCTTCTGTGAAGGCACGGTGCTGAACGCCGCGTGGCAGTATGAAAACGCCGCGCGCGGCGAAGTGTTCAAATCCGCGGAAATGGGGGTACGGCTATGAAATACGAAATGGTAGCGGGGCTTGAGACACATATCGAGCTTTCAACGAATACGAAAATTTTCTGCGGCTGCACCACGCAGTTCGGCGGAGAGCCAAATACACATTGCTGTCCCGTGTGCATCGGCCTGCCCGGCACACTCCCAAAGCTCAACCGGCAGGTGGTCAATTACGCAATTATGGCGGGCCTTGCCACAAACTGCGAGATTGCGCGTATTTCCAAAATGGACCGTAAAAACTATTGCTACCCCGATTTGCCCAAGGCGTACCAGATTTCCCAGTACGACATGCCGCTGTGCCTAAACGGCTATGTCGAGCTTTCTAACGGCAGGAAAATCAGGCTTACGAGAATCCACATCGAAGAGGACGCGGGTAAGCTTATCCACAGCCACGGCGACACATATGTCGACTATAACCGCGGCGGCGTGCCGCTGATTGAAATCGTCAGCGAACCGGATATTCGCAGCATTGACGAAGCTAAGGAGTATGTGGAAAAGCTCCAGCTCATTATGAAATACATTGGCATTTCCGACTGCAAAATGCAGGAAGGCTCCATGCGCTGCGACGTCAACATTTCGGTACGCCCTGAGGGCAGCGAGAAGCTCGGCACGCGCACGGAAATCAAAAATATGAACTCCATCACCTATATGGCAAAGGCCATGGAATATGAATTTTCCCGCCAGGTCGATTTGATTGAAAGCGGCGGGCAGGTCGTACAGGAAACGCTGCGCTACGACGAGGTAACCAACACAACCTCCAGCATGCGCGGCAAAGAGGACGCGCACGACTACCGCTATTTTAGGGAACCCGACCTTGTCACCATCCATGTGACGGACGAAGAGGTCGACGCGCTGAAAAACAAACTTCCCGAGCTGCCGGGCGCAAAGCTTAAGCGTTATACCGAAGAGCTTGAAATCCCGCAGGCAGACGCGCAGCTCCTTACAAAATACAGGAACGTCGCCGAGTATTTTGAGCAGGCAAGCAAAGGCACGAAGAACCCGCGCACGGCCGCGAACTTTATCATCGGCCAGATTTTCCGCCGTATGGAAAACGACAGCGCGAAAGAAGCATTTGACGTTTCCGTTTGCGCCGAAAATCTAAACGAGCTAATCCGAATGCTCGACGACGGGAAAATCAAGATGAACCTTGCGAAAACAACGCTTGAAAAGATGCTCGACAGCGGCAAAAAGGCGACGGAGCTTATTTTGGAAAGTGATATGGGCGGCCTTGACGACGAGGCGCTCGCCGCGCTTTGCAGGCAGGCTATCGAGCAAAACCCGAACGCCGTGAACGACATTAAAAACGGAAAGCAAAAGGCAATGGGCGCGCTGCTCGGGTTTATTATGAAGCAAAGCCGCGGCAAGGCGGACGCTTCAGCCGCGCAAAGCAAGCTCAAAGAACTAATCGGCTGATTAGCCTTCCATTACAAAGAGCCGGAGAAACAGGTTTGTTTCTCCGGCTCTTTTTTGTAATCGAAAACCCCCGGCTGTGCCGGGGGTTCAGAAAAGCTTTAGCGATGAATAGGAAATAAAAACTCCTTTTGGTAGAATAAAAGTGCGGCCTGACAACTGCACAAAAAACCAAAAGGAGGACATTCAAGAAATGAAT
>OJQY01000313.1_pt1 | contig 28296 bp, 28 predicted proteins | sample 1599091 | NCBI WGS metagenome assembly OJQY01 (sample SAMN03922524, study PRJEB24848) | human gut metagenome | isolation source: stool sample | host: Homo sapiens | place: Germany | collected 2010-02 | reverse complement strand
CGTGGAACGCCCTTCTTCCGTCATCAAGGAGCTGGTGGAAAACGCAATCGACGCGGGCGCCGACAGCGTTACGGTGGAAATCAAAAACGGCGGCGTTACATACATGCGTGTTACGGACAACGGCTGCGGCATCGCGCGCGACGATGTCCCAAAGGCGTTTCTGCGCCACGCGACCAGCAAGGTGAAGCTCCAGGACGATTTGGATAAAATCGGGACGCTCGGTTTCCGTGGAGAGGCGCTCGCGTCCGTCTGCGCTGTTTCCCATGTGGAGCTGATGACGTGCTCCGAAGACGAAACGCTCGGAACGCGCTACAGGTTAAGCGGCGGGGAAGAGGAAGCGCTTGAAGACGCCGGCTGCCCAAAGGGCACGACCATCATCGTGCGCGACCTGTTTTATAACGTGCCCGCGCGCATGAAATTTTTAAAAAAGGATGTATCGGAGGCAAACGCGGTCGCAAACGTAATGGATAAAATCGCGCTTTCCCACCCCGAGGTTGCGTTTACCTTCCTGCGCGACGGCAAGCAGGCGCTCAAAACACCGGGCGACAAAAAGCTGCTGTCCGCGATTTATTCCGTATATGGCAGGGAGTTTGCAAACGGCCTGATTCCGGTAGAATACTCCTTAAACGGCGTTTCGGTAAACGGCTATGTCAGCAAGCCGGTAAACGCCCGCCCCAACAGGAACATGCAGAACTTTTTTATCAACGGCCGTTTTGTGAAAAGCCGCACGGCGATGGCGGCGGTTGAGGAGGCCTGTAAGGGCAGTGTTATGGCCGGCAAATTCCCGGCCTGCGTGCTGCATATCGAAATTTCCTGCGAGGCGGTAGACGTCAACGTCCATCCCGCAAAAATAGAGGTGCGCTTTATCAACGAACGTCCGGTGTTCGACGCCGTATACCACGCGGTAAAATCGGCGCTGCTCAATAAGGATGAAACAAAGATCGCGTCCTTCCTGCCGAAACAGGGAACAGGCAAAAAATCAAATTTATTTGAAATAAAGACGGAGCAGCCTAAGCAGGAGCCAAGCCAGGACGCTTTTGCTGTTTTAGACACACAGCAATTCCCGGAGCAAGGCGCGCATACAGCGCCCGCGCCGGAAAAACCGGCTGATTTGGGCGAGGAAGAGCCGCAGATGTTCGTGCCGAAAAAACACAGCTTCGGCGGCGCTGTGCTTCATGACAGCGCAAACCCGTTCGATTTATACAAAGGCGTTATCAAGGTCAACCGCAATATGTTCAACGCGAACGCCTTCGATATGGAGGAAGAAAAGCCGGAACCCCCGCTTGCGTACGAAGCCTATAAGGAAGCGCACAAAAAGCAGGAAAAGCAGCCGTCTGCCGCTGAAGAAGAAATAAAAGCGGCGCGGCAAAAGCCGGAAGAACCCGCAGCGCTTGTGGAGCGGGAGCCTGTTTCGACAAAATTCATCGGGGAAGCGTTCCAAACTTATATTATAATAGAGAGAAGCCCCGACGAGCTGATGCTCATCGATAAGCACGCGGCACATGAACGGCTCATTTATGAAAAGCTGAAAAAAGACAAGGGCAAGGGCTGCGCGCAGTATTTACTCGAGCCTGTGAAGGTAACGCTTTCAAAGCTCGAATATGACGCAGTCCTGCAAAACACGGCGCTTCTCGACGAGGCGGGCTTTGAAATCAGCGATTTTGGCGCTGGCATGGTGCTTGTGCGAAGCGCGCCGCAGTACCTTAACCATGAAGACGTCGAGCCGACCGTTATAGAAATGGCGGGCTATCTTCTGCAAAATAAAAACGACATCAATTCCCAGCATATGGACTGGATTTACCATAACGTTTCGTGCCGCGCCGCCATCAAGGCGGGCAATTTAAGCCATCCGCAGGAGCTTATCGATTTGGCCCGGCGGCTCGAGGATGATAAGACCATCCGCTACTGCCCGCACGGCAGGCCGATTTCCATCATCATCAAACGGCGCGAAATAGAAAAACAATTCGGCAGGGTGTGACCTTACTTTGAATAAAATCCCTCTGATTGCCGTCGTTGGGCCGACGGCCTCCGGCAAAACCGCGCTTGGGGTTGCCGTCGCTAAAAAATACGGCGGGGAAATCGTCTCGGCCGATTCCATGCAGGTGTATATCGGAATGGACATCGCGACGGCGAAACCAACGGAACAGGAAAAAGAGGGAATCCCGCATCATATGATGGGGTTCCTCGACCCAAAAGAGCCTTACAGCGTCGCGCTTTACGCAGTCGGCGCAAGAAAGGTGATTGAAGAAATCCACGGCAGGGGAAGGCTCCCAATCCTTGTCGGCGGCACAGGCCTTTATATCAGTACGCTGCTCAATCATATACAGCTTTCTGAGGAAAGCGGTGATAGCTTGCTGCGGCAAAGCCTTTACAAAAGGCTTGAGGAGGAAGGGCCGGACAAGCTGCTTTGCGAGCTTTCCGTATTCGACCCCGAATCCGCCCTGCGCCTTGCCAAAGAAAAAAACGGCAAGCGGATTGTGCGCGCAATCGAAATTTACCGTACAACCGGCAGGACCATGACAAGCCAGCTCGAGCGCTCCAGAAAAACGCCGTCCCCATATTTGGATATACGAATCGGCTTAAAATGCAGGGACAGGGAAAACCTGTACAATAGAATCAACAGCCGCGTCGGCCAAATGCTGGAAGACGGCCTTCTTTCAGAAGCAAAAGCGTTTTTGGCGCGCGAAGCCGGACAGACCGCAAAAATGGCGATTGGCTATAAGGAACTGAAGCCCTATTTCGACGGACTGTGTACGCTTACGCAGGCGGTAGAAAAACTCAAACAGGAAACAAGACGGTATGCAAAACGCCAGCTTACCTGGTTTTTACGTGACGAAAAAATCCACTGGCTCGATACAGACACGTTTGAAACCAGTGAAGAGCTATTATCAGAGGCTTGCCGTATCATAGAAGAAAGTGGAATACTCAACAATTTGGAATGTGGTGAAAACGGGTGAACAAAACGTTAGCAAAAAAAATCGGCATATCGGTCGCGTGCTTTTTGATTATATGCTACCTGGCATTTCTGTTTTATAACGCGAACTTTTCCATGGTGCAAACACAGACCGCCGCGTTGTCGTCCTATGCCGATTCTATCTACTCGACTGGCTATGTCGTACGAAACGAAACGCTGATTACAAACGAAACGCAGGGAATCGTCTCCTATGAATTCGACGACGGCGGAAAGGTTGCAAAGGGCGGAAAAGTCGCGACCATTTATAAAACGGAAGCGGACGCGACGGCCCACAAGGAAATGGCAAAGCTTGACAACGAAATTGCAAAGCTGAAAAAGACGAACCTTGCCTCCCATACGATGGCGACGGGCATCGATTCAATCAATTCACAGCTCAACCAGAAAATCACCGATTTGCTGCGCAACATCAATAAGGGAGACTTTTATAACCTGAAATCGAACAGGGAAGACCTGCTTTACCTGATAAACGAGCGGATGATTGTAACGGGTGAGGTCGTCAATTACAACAAACGGATTGAAACGCTGGAAAAACAGAAGGATGAAATCGCAAAATCCTGCGGCGACGCGGTCGCTACCGTTACGTCTCCCGTCGCCGGCTACTTCGTCAGCTATACGGACGGGTATGAAGGCGCGGTCGCCTATAAAAACGCCGCTACTATGGACCTCGATACGGTAAACAAAATGCTCAAGGCAAAGCCGAAGGAGGCCGCGGGAAACGTAATCGGCAAGGTCATCAGCGACCTCAACTGGTATATCGCCTGCCCCGTTTCCGCAGACGAAACGCTCGAGCTGAGCACATCCTACAGCAACGTTCAGGTCAACATGCCGTATGCGACGACCGGCAGCGTGCCCGTGAAAATCGCGGCGGTCAACCAAAAGGATAAAAACGCCGACGCTGCGTTGGTTTTGGAATGCAATTATATGAGCCCGGGCATTGCAAGCCTGCGCAACGAGACGGTCAAAATCGACCTGAGGACCTATAAGGGCCTGCGCATTCAAAAGAGCGCGCTGCACGACGACTATGTAAAAAAGACGGTAGAAAACGAGGACGGCACGCTCAAAGATGAGAAAAAGAAGGTTCAGGGCGTATATGTCGTGCAGGGGAACCAGCTGAAATTCAAACAGGTTTCCATACTTTTCGCTGGGGAGGATTTCATCCTGTGCGACCCGCAGCCGGAAAACGGCGTGCTTTTTAACGGCACGACGGTTGAACTATATGATAAAATCGTAACGGAAGGAGCCGACTTATATGACGGAAAGGTCGTCAAGCTTTGATGAAAAAAGATTGCAGGATATAGCCTCAAATTACCGGACGATAGAAGAAAACGTTACAAAGGCCGCGCAGGAAAGCGGACGGAACAGGGAAGACATTACGTTCCTTGCGGCGACCAAAACGGTAGACGCGGCGGCAATCAATTACGCGATTTCCCTCGGTCTGCGCCACATCGGTGAAAACAGGGTGCAGGAGCTTTTGTCCAAGTATGAGGAATACGACCTAGAAAACGCTTCTTTGCAATTTATCGGGCATTTGCAGTCAAACAAGGTGCGTCAAATCGTCGGAAAGGCCAGTATGATACAGTCTGTCGACAGCGTGAAGCTTGCTTCGGAAATCGGCAGGCAGTCCGTTATGAAAGGAATTGTGACCAATATCCTCCTGGAAGTCAACATCGGCGCGGAAGAGAACAAATCCGGCGTTCTCCCGCAGGGGCTGGAAGCGCTTATATTCCAAATCAGGGAAATAGAGGGAATTTCCATCCGCGGATTGATGGCAATACCGCCCATTTGCGACACGAAAAGCGAAATTCGTAAATATTTTTCCTGTATGCGCAAACTGTTTATTGACATTAAGGACAAAAAAATGGATAATGTATCTATGGATACCCTGTCCATGGGTATGTCTTCCGACTACTATGAAGCGATTCTGGAAGGAGCGAATATGGTGAGGATTGGTTCCTCCCTGTTTGGCCCCCGACTTATCAGATAAAATTGGAGGTATTGTTAAAAATGGCAGGTTTAGTGGATAAGTTTAAACGGATGTGGGACGCACCGGACGACGAGTACGACGAGTACGATGAGTACGCCTATGAGGACGAAGGCGAAGAGGATTTCAACGCTTCAAGCAGCAGCTCATCCTCCTCCTCTTCGGATTATTCTTACCAGAGGGAAAGCGCTTCGGCGCCCAGGCGCAACAAGGTTGTAAACATAAACGCGACGGCAAAGCTCCAGGTCGTTCTCTTCAAACCGGAACGCTTTGGAGAAGAGACGAGGGCTATCGCGGACGAGCTGATTAAAATGCATACCGTGGTTTTAAACCTCGAAAATACAAACAGGGATATGTCCCGCCGCATTATCGATTTCCTCAGCGGCTGCGCATATGCCAACAAGGGCAAAATCAAAAGGATTGCGACGAGCACGTTTATCATCATCCCGAACAACGTCGACCTGACGGGTGACGACCTGCTCGACGAGCTTGAAAACAACGGCGTGTATTTCTAAGAGATGGGTTTACCCGGAAAAGACGACGAAAAGTGGCTTGCCGCAAGGATTGAGGATTGTATTACCCAATGCCTGGATAAGCAGTACCCGTTTTATACGAGCTTTCTTACGCCGGAAGAACAGCCGGCGGCGCGCGCGGCGGCAAAGCGGCAGCGTTTTACAAATTATCTGTTTTTTGCCGGATATGAGGATGGAGAGCGCTGCATGTTCGGCGCTTTTCCCGATTATATGGAGCCAAACGCCGCCTCTTTCCCTATAATTCCCCTTGCGTTTTCTTATCCTTCGGCTTATAATCTTAGCCACAGGGATTTTTTGGGCGCATTGATGGGAACGGGAATCAAGCGGGAGGCAGTCGGCGACATTCTTGTCGGCGAAGGCGGAAGCGTCGTTTTCGTCAAGGAGGAATTAGCGGATTACATTTGTACGCAGGTCGATAAAATCGGCCGCGTCGGTGTAAAAATAAAGGCGGGCGCGGACGGCCTGCTCCCCGGAGGGAGGCCTCCGGAGGAAATAACCTGTACGCTTGCTTCCCTGCGGCTTGACGCCGTAGTGGCTGCCGTCTTACATATCAGCAGGGAAAAAAGCGTAAAGCTTATCGCGTCGGGGATGGTTTCTGTAAATCATCAGGTGAAGGACAGCGTAAGTATGGTGTTAAAACCGGATGACAAGCTCGTTATCCGGGGGAAAGGTAAATTTGTGATTGGTCAAAGCGATGGGCTGACCAAAAAGGGAAGAGTCAGACTGGTTATTAAACAATACAGATAGGAGAGATATTACTATGCTGACAGCTGAAGAAGTAAGGAGCGTAACATTCAGAAAGGCAAATCTCGGCGGCTGCCGTCCTGAGGATGTGGAGGCGTTCAAGGAAGAGGTAGCTGAGACGCTCGAGCAGTATAAAAGGGACAAAATCGACCTTGTAAAGAAGCTCGACATCCTTGCAAAGCGCATTGAGGAATACCGCAAGGACGAGGAAAACGTACGGGGCGCCCTTTTAAACGCACAGAAGATGATGGATTCCACCGTTAAGGAAGCAAACGCCAAGGCGGAGGAAATCATCAAGAAAGCACAGCTCAAGGCACAGGATATCGTCGTCGGCGCGAACGCGTCCGTCGTCAAGCAGAAAAACGATTACTTAAAGCTCCAAGCTGACGCGGTCGTCCTGCGTGAGCAGCTGCTTGAAACCTATAACAGCCATATCAGGATGCTGGAGGACTTGCCGACGGCAAAAGAAATCGGCAACAAGAAGGCCCAGCTCGACCGCGACTATCCGACAAGCGACGCGGTTTACGCTCCCGTAAAGGAAGAGCAGCCGAAGCAGGAAGCGGCGCCGGCTAAGGAGGAAGAGGTCGTCGACATTTCGTCCCAGACCACAGCCCCTGCGGCGGAGCCAGCAAAGGAACCCGCTAAAGACGAGGAAGAGAAGGAAAATAAATACAGCGACCTCAAATTCGGCGAGAATTACAGCGTAACCGGCAAGAAATAATAAAGTAATCATGCTGTCCGCTTTATGAGACAGATAAATCAATAATTGAATCGTTTGACGTCGAAATACCAATTCAGGCGCGGGGCTTGTCTCTGGGCTGGATTGGTATTTGGACTGATACCGGCAATTTTACAAAGGGAGAGAACTAGTCAAATGCCACAGGATTATAATGCAACGCTCAATCTTCCCAAAACCGAATTTCCCATGCGCGCGGGGCTCCCGAAAAGCGAGCCTGAAACGCTCAAAAATTGGGAGGATGAGAAGATATACGAAAAACTGATGGAGAAAAACGAGGGCAAGCCCCTCTATGTGCTCCATGACGGCCCTCCGTACGCAAACGGCAGTATTCATCTCGGTACGGCGCTCAATAAGGTTTTGAAGGATATCATCGTCCGTTATAAGAACATGGCGGGCTTCAAGTCCCCCTATGTACCTGGCTGGGACACACATGGACTCCCTACGGAGCTCAAGGCGCGCAAAAAGGCGGGCGTTGAAAATTCGTCCACCATTTCCGACGTGGAGCTCCGCAAAATCTGCCGTGAATTTGCGCTTTCCTATCTTGACGAGCAGCGCACACAGTTCAAGCGTCTGGGCGTCATCGGCGAATGGGATAACCCCTATATTACGCTCGTTAAGGAATTTGAGGCAAAGCAGATTGAAGTCTTTGCCGAAATGGCCTGCAAGGGCTATATCTATAAGGGACTCAAGCCGGTTTACTGGTGCCCCGACTGCAAAACGGCGCTTGCCGAGGCGGAAATCGAGTATTCCGACGACCCGTGCTATTCCATCTATGTAAAATTTGGAGTGACGGACGATTTAGGCAAATTTTCCGCGATGGGCGCCGACCCGTCGAAGGTTTCCTTCGTCATCTGGACGACGACGACCTGGACGCTGCCCGGCAACGTGGCAATCTGCGTCGGTCCGTCCTTTGACTATTGCCTGTTGAAAAGCGGCGGCGAATATTACGTGATGGCGCAGGAGCTTTACAAGGACGCTATGGAGGCCGCCGGTATTACAGAATATGAGGTTGTGGGCACGCTAAAGGGCTCAGAGCTTGAATATATGAAAACGCGGCACCCGTTCCTCGACCGCACGTCGCTCGTCATCGTAGGCGACCATGTTACGCTCGAAAGCGGTACCGGCTGCGTCCACACGGCGCCCGGCCACGGCGTTGAGGACTTTGACGTCTGCCGCAATTACAAGGAGCTTCCCGTCGTCGTCCCGGTTGACGCGGACGGCAGGCTTACAACGGAAGCCGGGCAGTTTGAGGGCCTTTTGACCGGGGAAGCGAATAAGCCGATAGCACAGCACCTTGAAAGCACCGGCGCGCTGTTTGCGATGAAAAAAATCAACCACCAGTACCCGCATTGCTGGCGCTGCAAAAACCCCGTTTTGTTCCGCGCGACAGACCAGTGGTTCTGCTCTGTAGACGACTTCAAGGACGCGGCGGTAAACGCCATTGACCAGGTGCAGTGGATACCCGGATGGGGACAGGACAGGATAACCTCCATGGTGCGTGAGCGCAAGGACTGGTGTATTTCCCGCCAGCGCAAGTGGGGCGTTCCAATCCCGATTTTCTTCTGCAAGGAATGCGGCGAGCCGCTTATCGATAAAGACGCGATGCTCGCGGTCGCCCAGCTGTTCCGCAAGGAGGGCAGCGATGCGTGGTTTACAAAGGACGCGTCCGAAATCCTGCCGGAGGGAACTGCCTGTAAAAAGTGCGGCGCGCATGAGTTTGATAAAGAAAAGGACATCATGGACGTTTGGTTCGACTCCGGCTCGACCCACGCGGCCGTTTTACAGGAAAGGCCCTATCTAAAATGGCCCGCAGACCTCTACCTTGAGGGCGCTGACCAGTACAGGGGATGGTTCCAGTCCTCTCTTTTGACCTCGGTCGCAACGACGGGGCGCGCCCCTTACGAGGCGGTGCTCACGCACGGCTGGGTTGTGGACGGGGATGGACGGAAGATGTCCAAGTCGCTCGGTAACGGCATTGAGCCGCAGGATATTATCAACCAGTACGGCGCGGACGTCCTGCGCCTGTGGGTTGCGTCCTCCGATTACCACGCGGATATCCGCATTTCCAAGGATATTCTAAAGCAGCTTTCCGAATCCTACCGCAAAATCAGGAACACCGCGCGGTATATCCTCGGTAATTTAAACGATTTCAACCCCGACACCGACATGGTTTCGCCCGGTGAGCTGTTCCCAATCGATAAATGGGCGCTTGCAAAGCTCGACGAGCTCAATAAAAAGGTGCGCGCTTCTTACGACGCGTTTGAATTCCACCAGGTTTACCATGGCATCCATAACTTCTGCGTCGTGGATATGTCTAATTTCTATCTCGATGTGCTCAAAGACAGGCTCTACACGGAAACCGCGGACGGCAAACCGCGCCGTGCCGCGCAGACGGCGGTTTATATCATACTCGACGCAATGACCAGGATGATTGCCCCGATACTCGCGTACACCTCTGATGAAATCTGGAAATACATGCCGCACGGCAAGGAAAACGACCCGCGGCACGTGCTCTATAATGAAATGCCCAGGCTTCAGGAGCTCGGGCTCGACGACGGATTTATGGCGAAATGGGACAGAATCCATGAGCTGCGCGACATTGTCAAAAAGTCGCTCGAAGAGGCGGTCAAGGAAAAACAAATCCGCGCTTCGCTGGAAGCAAAGGTCACGCTTTCCTGCGCGGGCGAATTATACGATTTTATCAAGTCTGTGGAAGACGAGCTGAAGACTGCGTTTATCGTTTCCGGCATCGATGTGGTAAAGACGGAAGGCGGCGAGCTTTCTGTTGCGATTTCCAAAGCAGACGGCGAAAAGTGCGAGCGCTGCTGGTGCTACAGCGAAACAGTCGGGCAAAATCATGAGCATCCGGCTATCTGCAACCGCTGTGCGGCCGTATTAGGAAAATAAAAAATTGCGGCGGCGTGTCCCGTATAGAGATACGCCGCTTTTCGTATAGGAGTGATTTCTTTGCCGGTACTTGCGATTGTTGGCGCCGCTGTTTTGGTGCTCATTGACCAGCTTTTAAAGCTTTTGGTCGTCAATACGATAAAAGTCGGCGGCCCCGTGACGGTGCTCGACCCGCTGCTGCGCTTCGTCTATGTGGAAAACAAGGGCGCGGCCTTCGGTATGCTTGAAAACCAGCGCTGGATTTTCATTACGCTGACAGCGATTGTCATGGTGGTATTGGTTGTTGTCCTGTTCCGCGCAAGAAACAGGAGCAAGCTGTTTTTTATATCGCTGGCGCTCATTATCGGCGGCGGAATAGGGAATTTAATCGACCGGATTTTCTTAGGCTATGTGGTTGATTATATCCAGCTTTCCTTTTTTCCGCCCGTATGCAACTTTGCGGATTACTGTATTACATTCGGAACAGTCCTGCTTGTGATTTACCTTTTCTTTGTGTCTGATTTCTTTAAAACCAAGCACGAGAAGGAAGAGCTGGAAGCGACGGCGCAAAAGCATGAATAAACATGAGCTTTACGCGCTGCCCGAGGACGATGGCAAGCGTATGGACAAGTACCTTTCCGAGCAGCTTCCCGGCAAAACGCGCAGCTTTCTTGCGAAGCTGTGCGGGGACGGGCTGGTACTTGTGAACGGCAGGGTACAGGGTAAAAACTATAAGCTCAAAGCAGGGGACTGCGTTGCGGTGGAGATCCCCGCGCCTGTTTCGCTTTCGGCGGAGCCTGAGAATATCCCGCTCGACATCGTTTATGAGGACGGCGACCTGCTCGTGGTCAATAAGCCGAAGGGCATGGTCGTGCATCCGGCGGCGGGGAATTACAGCCATACGCTTGTAAACGCGCTGCTTTACCACTGCGGCGGCTCCCTGTCGGGTATTGGCGGCGTTGTGCGCCCCGGCATCGTGCACCGCATCGACAAGGACACGAGCGGCCTTCTGATTGTCGCAAAGAACGACCGCGCCCACCAGGGGCTCGCACAGCAAATCAAGGAGCACAGCTTTACAAGAGAATACGAAACGGTCGTGCACGGTAACATAAAAACGGAAGAGGGCACGGTAGACGCGCCGCTCGGAAGACATCCAAGCGACCGCAAGAGGATGGCGGTCACGCAAAGCCACTCCCGCAGCGCCGTTTCACATTATCAGGTGCTGGAGCGCTTCGGCTCGTTTACACATCTTTCCGTGCGGCTCGAAACGGGCAGGACCCACCAAATTCGCGTGCACATGGCCTATCTCGGCCACCCCGTCGCGGGGGACGAGGTCTACGGCCCTAAAAAAGCAGTGAAAGGGCTTGCGGGGCAATGCCTGCACGCGCGTAAAATCGGGTTTATCCATCCCGTTACCGGAAAGCATCTGGAATTTACAAGCGAGCTGCCGCCCTATTTTACCTCGTTTCTTGAAAAACTGAGAAAAGAAGCAGGTTTTTCGTAAAAAAATTCTTGCAACTTATTCCATATCATGCTATAATACTAAAGCATTTGAAATCCGTCGTTTGCTCGATGGGGTTCAACGGCCCGGTATTTTACCGAGACATTGAAGCGGACAGTCCTCTGGCCGGTTAGGTTATGAATGTCTGAAAATTTAGGAGGCTATCTAAATGGATGCACTGAAAACAATCGCGGCGGATTCTTTGAAGAACGAGCTGCCAAAGTTCGAAATTGGCGACACAGTAAGAATCAGCGTCAATATTCGTGAAGGCGAAAGAGAAAGAATCCAGATGTTCGAGGGCACTGTCATTGCCAAAAAGGGCAGCGGTGTCGCGGCGACGTTTACCGTAAGGCGCGTATCCTACGGCGTAGGCGTGGAAAGGGTATTCCCGGTTCACTCCCCGAACGTCAAGGACGTACAGGTCGTCAGACACGGTAAGGTCCGCAGGAGCAAGCTCTATTATCTGCGTGACAGAGTCGGTAAGGCCGCAAAGGTTAAGGAGCAAATCCGGTAATATCGAACGGATAAAGGGACGTTGCCGTCCCTTTTTTGCTATATGCAAAAACACGGAGGTACCCATATGAGTAAAAAGGAAGAATTTGAGTTTACTATTTTAAACGATGAAGAATATAAAAACACACCGCCGAAACCGGAAAATATTGTCTTAGAAACGCCTGAAACACCCGCGCCGCCGATTAGCTCCGCAGTATCTGAGGCTGTGCTGACGGAACCGGAGGATGACGAAGGCGGCGGCTTACAGAGCTGCTTTGAGTGGCTTCAGGCTATTGTTTCCGCGGTCGTAATCGTTGTGCTATTGCTCACCTTCGTGTTTCGCCTGGTCGACGTGGACGGCTTGTCTATGTTCGAGACGCTGCATGACCATGACAAGGTGTTCGTCACCAGCCTGCTTTACGAGCCCCAGCCTGGCGACATTGTCGTCATCAGCCACGGGCAGGAGTATAAAGACCCGATTATCAAGCGCGTAATCGCAACTGAGGGCCAGTCCATTCAAATCGATTACGATAAGGGACAGGTAATCGTCGACGGAGTCATTATAGATGAGCCGTATCTCAGTGAGGCAATGGAATATAAGGCTGTTTTCGATAATCCGATTCCCGATATTGTTCCCGAGGGCATGATATTTGTGATGGGCGACAACCGCAACAATTCATTGGACAGCCGTTCCCAGCGCGTCGGATTGATTCATAAGGACGACATTATCGGCAAGGCGCAGGCTGTCGTCTTCCCGTTTAGCAACTTTAAAACTCTTAGTTGATAGGAAGTAACGCATGAAGAATAAACTGACGGCCGTATGCTTTGAGTGGATAAAACCGGTGCTGTTTGCCTTGTGCCTTGCGCCGCTTATCATCATATTTCTGCTCCGTATGGTCGACGTGGACGGCCCGTCTATGATGGACACGCTGCAAAACCAGGATAAGGTAATCGTAACGAGCTTACTTTATAAGCCCGCGCCGGGCGACATCATCGCTGTAAGCCACGGGGAGAATATCGATAAGCCGCTGATTAAGCGCGTTATCGCGGTAGAAGGCCAGAAAATTGAAATCAACGCGCAGACGGGCGATGTTGTGGTAGACGGCGTACTGCTCAACGAGCCGTATATCAAGGACAAAACGCTCGGCGGCATCAACTGGGAGTTCCCGTCGATTGTGCCGGAAGGAAAGGTCTTCGTTATGGGGGACAACCGCCTGATTTCCAAGGACAGCCGCGACAGCGACGTCGGATTGATTCATACGTCGGACATTATCGGCAAGGCGCAGGCTGTCGTTTTCCCTTTTGACCATGTGAAATATCTTTACTAAAAACGCGGGCGCACCAATGTGCGTCCCTTGTTTGTTTTTATCCCTTTAAGGAGGTAATAAAAATGGCGGAAATGCAGAATATCCAATGGTTTCCCGGCCATATGACAAAGACGAAACGCAAAATTCAGGAGAGCCTCAAGCTGGTGGACGCCGTCGCGGAAATTATCGACGCGCGCGTACCGCAAAGCAGCCGCAACCCTGACCTAGACGGCCTGCTCGGCAGCAAGCCGCGCCTTATCCTGCTCAATAAATGCGATATGGCGGACAGCAGGGAAACGGCCCGCTGGATTGCATATTTTAAAAACAAGGGAATCGGAGCAATTGCTGTAGACTGCAAATCAGGCAAGGGGATTTCCGGCTTTATGCCGGCAGTGCGCGAGCTTTTATGCGACAGGATTAAATCATGGGAAGAAAAGGGGATGAAAAACCGCACCATCCGGGTGATGGTCGTCGGAATACCGAACGTCGGGAAATCCTCCTTTATCAATAAGGTGGCAAACAAAAGCAGGGCAAAGGCCGAGGACCGTCCGGGCGTTACGCGCGGCAACCAATGGTATACCATTGGAAACGGCTTTGAGCTGCTCGATACGCCGGGTGTTCTCTGGCCGAAATTCGACGACCCCGCGGTAGGGGAACGCCTTGCCTTTACAGGCGCCGTCAAGGACCAGATTATCGATACCGAGCTGCTTGCCGTGCGCCTGCTCGAGGTGCTGAAGGAACGCCCGACCGAGGCTTTCCTCACAAGGTTCAAGCTAATGAAAGACGATATTACAGGCCTGCCGCCTTATGAGCTGCTGGAGCTTATCGGCCGGAAACGCGGAATGCTAATCTCCGGCGGGGAAATCGACACGCTCCGCGCCGCCAATATGCTACTTGACGAGTACCGCGGCGCAAAGCTTGGAAAAATCACGCTGGAGGGCGCGCCGGAAGGGCAATCGTAAATAAACAGGTGTTTGATAAGGACAGGGGGAGCGGGTTTGATTACCATTTTTAACCGAACGGAGCTTATCTCCACTTTTTCCATCAGGGAGCAGGCGCAAATCCGCGAGGCGCTGTGTTACGGAAAAATTGATTATTTCCTAAAAACGCACAGCCGTATAAGCCCCGGCACAGGCGTTAGGGACTCCTATTCGGGTACGGATGATAACGGCGGCTGCATGGATTTATCCTGTGAATATATCTTTTATGTGCGCCGGAAGGATTACGGCCGGGCGCTTGCTGTAATCGGTGGCTAGAACAACAAATAAAAGTTCATATTGGGGTTTGGAGCGGAAAGCCGTTTCAAACCCTTTGCGCTATATAGAAAGGGGTTAGGTTATGGATTGGCTTACATATGAAAAGGAAACGTATGCAAACGGGTATGGCTCGGTATGCGGCGTCGACGAGGCGGGAAGGGGGCCGCTTGCGGGTCCTGTGTGCGCGGCAGCCGTTATTTTGCCGGAGGGGGCGCTGATAGACGGCGTAAACGATTCAAAAAAGCTCAGTGAAAAAAAGCGGGAAGAGCTCTTCGATGAAATCTGCGGCCAGGCGGTTTCCTGGTGCGTTGCGTGGGCTTCGGTTGAAGAAATTGAGTCGATGAACATTTTAAACGCCGCGATGCTTGCGATGAAGCGCGCGGTGGAAGGCCTTCATATCCCCGCGGATTTTGCGCTGATAGACGGCAACAAAACGCCGCCGGTTGAGGTGCCTGCGCGCGCGGTCGTAAAGGGCGACGCGCTTTCTGTTTCGATTGCCGCGGCTTCTATCCTCGCGAAGGTCAGCCGTGACCGGCTGATGCTCGAGCTTGCGAAGGATTATCCGCAGTACGGCTTTGAAAGGCATAAGGGCTACGGTACGAAATACCATATTGAAATGCTGCGGGAATACGGCCCGTCGCCCATCCACAGGCCGTCGTTCCTTACGAAGATACTGGGTTGATTTTATGGCGGATACAAAAACAGCCGGAAGGCTGGGTGAGGATTATACCGCGGAATACCTGTGCGGGCGCGGCTATATAATAAAAGAGCGTAATTTTTGCAAAAGATGCGGGGAAATCGATTTAATTGCCCAAAAGGGCGGTATTCTTGCCTTTGTAGAGGTGAAAACGCGTAAGCTGGGCTCCTTTTCCGCTCCGGCGGACGCGGTAACAAAAGCAAAGCAATTAAAAATTATTCGGACGGCGGCAATCTATCTCCAGGAAAATCAAACGGATTTACAGCCGCGGTTCGATGTGGCGGAAGTCTTTTTCAAGCCGCGGACCCTAAAGCCGGTGAGTATCCGGTACATAGAAAACGCTTTTTGGCAGGAGGAAGACTATGCAGTATTTTGATTTGCATTGCGATTCGCTTTATGAGGCCGTGACAAAGGGAAAAAACCTTGCCGAGAACGACATGCATGTGTCGTTTCAAAAGGGGAGCAGGTATTCCCCGTGGGTACAGTGTATGGCTGTCTGGATACCCGACAGCCTGCGCGGGCAGGCCGCGTTCGATTTTGTAGAGCAATGCGCGGGCAGGCTGGACGGAATGCTCGAAGAAAATCCTTACGAGGTAATCAAGGTCGGCTGCAAAAAAGACCTTAGGAAGGTGCGCCGTTTGGGCCTTCGAAGCGTTATTCTTACCGTGGAAGGCGGCGCCGCGCTCGGCGGAAAGCTGGAGAACGTAAATAAGCTGGCGGGCCTGGGCGTTAAAATGATGACGCTCACCTGGAACGGGAGAAACGAGCTCGGCGGCGGTACGCTTGTAAAAGAAAACCCCGGAATCACGCCGTTTGGCAAGGCGGTAATCGCGGAAAACGAGCGGTACGGGATTATAAACGACGTTTCCCACGCCAGCGACGCGCTTTTTTACGATGTGGCGCAGCACGCAAAAAAGCCGCTGGCCGCCAGCCACTCCAACGCGCGCGCAGTTTGCGGGCATCCGCGCAATTTGACGGATGAACAGTTCCTTATCATTAAAAATTGCGGAGGAATCGCCGGCCTCAATTTTTCGAGAAGCTTCCTGCGGGAGGGCGGGAAAGCAACTACGGACGACATCCTTAGGCACGCGGAGCATTTCCTTTCGCTCGGAGGAGAGAATACCGTCTGCATCGGCAGCGATTTCGATGGAACGGATATGCCGGAGGGAATGGACGATGTCACGGGAATTGAGCCGCTATATGAAAGTTTTTTAAAACGAAATTACAAAGAAAATCTGCTTCAAAAGATATTCTTCAGCAATGCCTGCAATTTCTTTGAAAGCTTTGACATTACGGAGGATTTGTAATAGAATAAAAGACTAGTGGGAGTTTTTTAAATAGTAGGAAAACACCTGTATTTTCCCTATTTTCAGATTACGCCTTTTGGAAAGGAATGGTCATTTACATGATGTACAACAGCACAACCGACAAGAACCTCCGCGTTTCGGCAGCCCAGGCAATCGCGCAGGGCATTTCTGAGGACGGCGGACTGTTTGTCCCCAGCGAAATACCGAAGTACAGCGAAAAGGATATGAAGGACCTGCTCAAAATGGATTACCGGGGCAGGGCAAAGAAAATTCTCAGTGATTATCTTTCCGGCTTTACGGCGGAGGAAGTCGACTGGTGCGTGGAAAAGGCGTATACCAAAGAAAAATTCGGTTCCGACAATCCGGCGCCGTTCGTATACCTGGAGCAGGGCGAGGCAAAATTCAACATGCTGGAGCTGTGGCACGGCCCGACCTGCGCGTTCAAGGATATGGCGCTCCAGATTTTGCCCCATCTTTTGACGAAGTCCCTTGAAAAGACGTGTAAGGGGAAAAAGGCGGTAATCCTTGTCGCGACCTCGGGAGACACGGGCAAGGCCGCCCTCGAGGGCTTTAAGGATGTGGAAGGTACGCAGATTATCGTATTCTATCCGCAAAACGGCGTAAGCCCCATGCAAAAGCACCAGATGGACACGCAGACCGGCGGTAATGTGAATGTGTGCGCAATAGAAGGAAATTTTGACGACGCGCAGACGGGCGTAAAGAAAATCTTTACGACGAAGGAAATAATCGGGAAGCTCAGCCAAAATAATATGCTGTTTTCCAGCGCGAACTCCATCAACTGGGGTAGGCTTCTGCCGCAAATCGTATACTATTTCTCGGCCTATTGCGATTTAATAAACAAAGGCTGTGCGAAGCCCGGTGAAAAAATCAATATTGTAGTTCCCACGGGAAACTTCGGCAATATTCTCGCTTCCTATTACGCCATGCGTATGGGGTTGCCCGTAAATAAATTTATTTGCGCGTCCAATTCAAACAACGTCCTGACAGATTTCATCAAAACAGGCGTGTATAATAAAGACAGAAAGTTTTATACGACGGTTTCCCCGTCGATGGATATTCTCGTTTCCAGCAATCTGGAGCGCCTGCTGTACCACCTCTCCGGCGGGGACGACGTGAAAATTAGGGAATGGATGGCAAAGCTCAAAACAGACGGAAAATATTCCGTCGACGCGTCCGTCATGATGCAGATAGCAAGCCTCTTTTTCGGCGGCTGCTGCGACGACGACGCGACAAAGAAAACCATCGACAGCCTCTACCGCGGCACCGGCTATCTCTGCGATACACACACGGCGGTCGCGGTCAATGTTTACGGACAATATGTCGCTAAGACGGGCGATAAAGACACCCCCGCGGTTATCGCTTCCACGGCAAGCCCGTATAAATTCTCGCGCAGCGTGCTCGAGGCCGTCGCGCAGGACAAGGTTTTGCCGGAGGATGAGTTTGAAATGGTCGACGAGCTATCCCGCACGACACACAAAGAGGTTCCAAAGCCGCTTGCTTCCCTCAAGGGCAGGGAAATCCGCTTCCAAAACGTCTGCACGGCGGACGAAATGCCGCAGTATGTGCTGCGCACGCTCGGTATTTGATTATGTCGCTCTTTGCAATTGCCGATTTGCACCTGTCGCTTGGGACAAATAAGCCGATGGACATGTTCAGCGGCTGGACGGATTATGTCGAACGCCTTGAAAAAAACTGGCGCGCAATCGTTACACAGCAGGATACGGTCGTAATCCCGGGTGATATTTCGTGGGCGATGAAGCTTGAGGAAACCTATGCCGATTTTTCTTTTATACAAAGCCTGCCCGGCAAAAAGCTTTTTCTCAAGGGCAATCACGATTATTGGTGGGGGACAAAAACAAAGGTTGAGAATTACCTCAATGAAAACAGCTTTGATTCCATATCCCTTGTTTTCAATAACGCACAAGCCGTTGAAAATTACGCGGTCTGCGGGACGCGCGGCTGGTTTTACGACGCGGAGGACGACGCGGACCAAAAAGTGCTCTTAAGGGAAATCGGGCGGCTCAATATGTCGCTCGACGCAGCGGAAAAAACCGGCCTGGAGCCGCTGGTGTTTTTACATTACCCGCCCGTTCATGCCGGGGCGTGCTGCGAAGAAATCCTTTCCGTTTTGAAGCGGCGCGGTGTCAAACGATGCTTTTACGGGCATATCCACGGGGATGCCGGAAAGCGCGCTGTAAACGGTTTGTACGATGGAATCGACTTTAAGCTGGTGGCCTGCGACGGCTTGGATTTTATACCATATTTGATTCGTTAATATTATTATTCAATAATTTATACTAAGGGTATGGAAAAAGAATTTTTTATATGTTACAATAGGCTTTGAATACTTGCTAAAAATCAGGAGGACAAAGAGAATGAGTCTGAAAGCATCGAACAAGGTAGAGACAAACCGCTATGAGCTTGAGGTACAGGTAGACGGCGAAACCTTTGAAAAAGCAGTCGCGGCGGTATATCGTAAAAAGAGTAAGAATATGACGGTTCCGGGCTTCCGTAAGGGCAAGGCGCCCAGGCATATTATCGAGAAGCTTTACGGCGAGGCTATCTTCTACGAAGACGCTATGCAGGAGCTCTATCCGGGCGCGCTTTCCGACGCGGCGAAGGAAGCAGAGCTTAAGCTCGTCAACGATAAAATCGACCTCGACGTAACAAGCGTCGGAAAAGACGGCTTTACGTTCAAGGCGGTCGTTACCGTCGAGCCGGAGGTTGAAATCAAGGATTACAAGGGCATTGAGGTAACGAAGAAGCCGGCGGACGTCACAGATGAGGTGCTGGAGGAAGAAATCAATAAAGTGCGCGAGCGCAACTCCAGGATGGTAACTGTGGAGGACAGGGCCGCGCAGGACGGCGATATTACCGTAATCGACTTCGAGGGCTTTGTCGACGGCGAAGCGTTCGAGGGCGGCAAGGCGGAAAATTACAACCTCACGCTCGGCAGCAAGAGCTTTATTCCCGGCTTTGAGGAGCAGATTACCGGACATAAGACAAACGACGAGTTTTCCATCAAGGTCAATTTCCCCGACGATTACCAGGTCGACGAGCTCAAGGGAAAAGAAGCGGAATTTAAGATTGTCCTGCATGAAATCAAGTCCCGCGAGCTGCCTGAGTTCGATGACGAATTCGTCAAGGACGTAAGCGAAAAGGAAACAGTCGATGAATATAAGGAAGAACTCAAGGAAGAGGTCGCGAAGCGTCTGCAGCAGGAATCTGACACCGACCTTGAAAACCAGATTTTCACGAAGGTCTGCGACATGCTTGAGGCTGAAATTCCTGAGGCGATGTATGAAAACGTCATAGACGATATGATTAGGGAATTCGATATGCGCCTGCGTTCCCAGGGTATGGACATGGCGACCTATATGCAGTATATGGGCATGGACCAGTCCGGTCTTCGCGCGGCGTACAGAACCCAGGCGGAGCAGCGCGTGAAGCTCAGGCTCGCGCTTGAGAAGATTGCGCAGCTTGAGAACCTCACCGCAAGCGAAGAGGAAATCGAAGCCGAGTACGCAAGGCTTGCGGAAAATTATAAGATGGAAGCTGAAAAAATCAAGAACATGATTGCTGCAGAAAACATTGCGAAGGATATTGCGGTAGAAAAAGCGATGAACCTCGTCAAAGACAGCGCAAAGGTTTCTTGATTGCTAAAAACCTGAATAACCTTGTAATTTCCTGCCTATGCTTATACAAGCGCAACCAATTTAATTAAAGGGATGATACTTCATGAGTTTGGTACCTTATGTAATTGAACAGACCAGCAGGGGAGAGCGTTCTTACGACATTTACTCCCGCCTGCTCAACGACAGAATCATCATGCTGACGGAAGAAGTCAACAACACGACCGCAAGCCTCGTTGTCGCGCAGCTTTTGTTTCTTGAGGGGCAGGACCCCACAAAGGACATCAGCCTTTATATTAACAGCCCTGGCGGCTCCGTAACGGACGGCTTCTCCATATACGACACAATGCAGTATATCAAGTGCGACGTTTCCACCATCTGCATGGGCATGGCCGCCAGTATGGGCTCGTTCCTGCTCGCGGCGGGGACAAAGGGCAAGCGTTTGGCGCTGCCGAACAGCGATATTATGATTCACCAGCCCAGCGGCGGCGCGCAGGGACAGGCGACCGACATTTTAATCCACGCCGACCATCTCCAGAAAACAAAGAAGAAATTAAACCAGATTCTTGCCGATAATACTGGCCAGCCTCTTGAAATTATTGAAAGAGACACCGAGCGCGACAATTTCATGTCTGCGGACGAGGCTATGAAGTACGGCTTAATCGACAAGGTCATTACGAAACGATAACGATAGGAGTTAGAGTTTTATGGCAAACAGGGACGATAATACAACACGGGAGATTCATTGCTCCTTCTGTGGCAAGCCGCAGGAGCTCGTCGGCCGCATGATTGCGGGCAACGGCGTGTATATCTGCGACGAGTGCGTCGAGCTTTGCCTGTCGATTCTCCACGACGGCGAGGAAGATAAGAAGGAAAAGAAGGAGCGAGAGCCTGATTTTCAGAATCTCCTCAAGCCGGAGGAAATCAAGGCGAAGCTGGATGAATATGTCATCGGCCAGGACGAAGCGAAGGTCACCTTGAGCGTTGCCGTTTATAACCATTATAAGCGCATCAACAACCAGGACGACGACGTTGACTTTGTCAAAAGCAACGTGCTTTTACTCGGCCCGACCGGCACAGGCAAAACCCTGCTTGCCCAGACGCTTGCTAAAATTTTGGACGTTCCGTTCGCAATTGCGGACGCTACTACGCTTACGGAAGCGGGCTATGTAGGTGAGGATGTCGAAAACATCCTGCTCAGGCTGATTCAGGCGGCGGATTTCGATATTGAAAAGGCGGAACGCGGCATTATTTATGTCGATGAAATAGACAAAATCGCAAGAAAGTCGGAAAACCCCTCCATAACAAGGGATGTCAGCGGCGAAGGCGTACAGCAGGCGCTGCTCAAAATCCTGGAGGGCACCGTTTCAAATGTTCCCCCGCAGGGAGGCAGAAAGCATCCGCAACAGGAATTTTTACAGATTGATACAAAAAACATCCTGTTCGTTTGCGGCGGCGCCTTCGACGGCCTGGAGAAAATCGTCGAAAAAAGGACGGGTTCCTCCTCGCTCGGCTTCGGGGCGCAGGTAAAGGCGAAGAAAGAGCTCAATACGACCGATTGGATGAGCGATGTCGTTTCTCATGACCTTGTGAAATTCGGCCTGATTCCAGAGCTTGTCGGCAGGCTGCCTGTCATCACGGCGCTTAACGGGCTCGATAAGGATGCGTTTGTCAGAATCCTGACAGAACCTAAAAACGCACTCGTCAAGCAGTACCAGAAGCTGTTTGCGCTTGATAACGTCCTTTTGGAATTCGACCAATCCGCGTTTGAGGCGATTGCCGGTAAGGCCATCGAAGAGAAGACGGGCGCCAGAGGGCTTCGCTCTATCCTTGAGAACGCCCTGCGCGATTTGATGTTTAAAATACCGTCCGACCCGACGATTGAAAGGGTTGTTATTACAAAAGCAACCATCAAAGACCCGTCGAATGTCAATGTCATTCACAACCAGCAGAGAAAGCCGCTCGAAATGAGCGTCACTCAACATGACGAAGAAAAGAAGAAACCCAAGAAAAATAATACTGCGTCATAAATTGTTTTGCGGAGCTGTAACTTACTTTTCGTCAGGTTACAGCTCTTTGTGTATTTACCGCCTATTTAAGGAGGATGAAGGTATATGAACATAGAACAGGAAGAAAGAAATGTCATTCTTCCGGTACTTCCGCTTCGCGGGCTTGTATTGTTTCCGGAAATGATGCTTCATTTTGATATAGGAAGAAAGAAATCCGCGCTTGCCATAGACCAGGCAATGCGCACCAACCAAACCATCTTTATCACCTCTCAGAAGGATGTCAACATCACCGACCCAAAGGAAAACGACCTGTACCGCGTAGGCGTAATCGCGCGTGTCATCCAGGTACTCAAGCAGCCGGAAAATGTTATCCGCGTCGTTGTAGAGGGCATCTGCCGGGCGTCGGTATACAGCTATATCAAGGACCGGCCGTTTTTCACGGCGGAGGTTGAGAAGATATACAGCGATGAAAAAGAGCCGAATGTAACTGATTTGGCGCTGATTCGTTCAGCAAAGAACATTTTTGAACAGTATGTCAGACTTTCCCCGAAGATGGCCTCCGACATCCTCTATAAGGTCGGCATGTGCAACGACGCCGGGACGCTTGCCGATTTTATCGCGGGCAATATCATTCTCGATTACCAGGACAAGCAGAAAATTCTCGAAACGCTTGACAGCAGGAAACGCCTGGAGCGTTTAATCGAATATATCACCAACGAGGTGTTTATCCTCGAAATAGAAGAAACCATCAGCCAGAAGGCGCGTGAGCGCATCGACGAAGGGCAGAGGGAATACTACCTGCGCGAGCAGATGCGCGCGATTGAAGAAGAGCTTGGGGACGATGACGACCCCGCTGTCGAGGCCGAAGAATATAAAGGGAAGATACTTGACCTGAAGCTTACAGAGGATATCCAGAAGGTGCTACTCAAGGAATGCGACAAGCTCCATAAAATGCCCTTCGGCTCGCAGGAAGCAAACGTCATCCGTACTTATCTGGACACCTGCCTTGAATTGCCGTGGAATACCGCGAGCAAGGAACGTATTGATATAAAAAAGGCGAAAGCGCACCTCGATAAAAACCATTTTGGCCTCGATAAGGTCAAGGAGCACATTCTAGAGCTGCTGGCGGTACGAAAGCTGTCTCCCGATGTAAAGGGACAGATTCTCTGCCTCGTAGGCCCTCCGGGCGTCGGTAAAACGTCGATTGCCCAGTCGATTGCCGGAGCAATCAACCGGAAATCAGCGCGCATTGCGCTGGGCGGCGTACACGATGAATCTGAAATCAGGGGACACAGGCGCACGTATGTCGGCTCGATGCCCGGACGCGTCATGAACGCCATCAAGCTTGCCGGGACGAACAACCCGGTCCTGATACTCGACGAGGTAGACAAGCTGGGGAACGACTATAAGGGCGACCCAACCTCCGCGCTGCTCGAGGTGCTCGATTCTGAGCAGAACAGCACCTTCCACGACCATTATATCGACCTGCCGTTCGATTTGAGCAACGTCATGTTTATCACAACGGCAAACGACATGAGCGCGATTCCGGCGCCCCTGCTCGACAGGATGGACGTGATGGAGCTTGCAAGCTACACACGGGAAGAAAAGTTCCAGATTGCAAAGAAGCACCTGCTGCCAAAGCAGATGAAAAACTGCGGGCTTGACGGCCGGACGTTCCGTCTTTCCGACGATGCTGTTTATGACCTGATTGACAGCTATACCAGGGAAGCGGGCGTGAGAAGCCTGGAAAGAAGGATAACCGACCTGCTCAGAAAAGCGGCGGTAAAGATTGTAAACGGAGAAGCAAGGCGCGTTACCATTTGCAGGGATGATTTGGAAAGCCTGCTCGGACCCAGAAAATATAAGACAGACGTGCTGAGCAAAATCGACGAAATCGGCGTAGCCAACGGACTGGCATGGACCTCGGTAGGCGGGGAGACGCTTCCCATCGAGGTTGCGGTGGTAAACGGCAGCGGAAAAATAGAGCTGACCGGTTCGCTTGGAGACGTTATGAAGGAGTCTGCCAAGACTGCCGTTACCTGTGTCCGGAGCCACGCGCTGCAGCTGCATATCGAAGACGATTTCTACAAAAAATATGATATACACATCCACGCGCCTGAGGGAGCCGTGCCAAAGGACGGCCCGTCCGCCGGCGTGACCATGGCTACGGCGCTCGTGTCTGCCCTGACAAATACGCCTGTACGAAGCGATGTGGCGATGACCGGGGAAATTACCCTGCGCGGGCGGATTCTCCCAATTGGCGGCTTAAAAGAAAAATCAATGGCCGCCTACCGTTTAGGCGTTAATACCGTTATTATCCCAAAGGAAAACGAACCGGATTTGGCTGAGATTGACGAAACCGTAAAGCACGCGCTGCGTTTCGTGCCGGTCGGGGATTTCCGTGAAGCGCTTTCCTGCGCATTGGTTCCGGAAGAGCCTGCCGGCGAAGATAAAAAAGAGCCTATTTTGCCCAAGCCCAAAACGCTCGGCACGGTAATGAACAGGATTCCGCAATAATCTAACAGAACGGAGGGGCGATAGATGAATTTCAATACCGCCCAATTTGAATCTGCGGCAGGCACCGCAAAACAGCTGCCGCCTTCCACTTTGCCCGAAATTGTATTTTCCGGCAGGTCCAATGTGGGAAAATCTTCTTTGATTAATAAGCTTGTCAACCGTAAAGCGCTTGCGCGTGTGAGCGCGACGCCCGGAAAAACCGGCACCATCAACTTTTTTCATGTTGGTGATTTCCGCCTGGTGGATTTGCCGGGCTACGGCTACGCAAAGGTATCACAGTCTGAGAAAAAGCGCTGGGCCGAGCTTGTCGAGGGATATTTTGCGCAGGACAGGCATTTTTGCCTGGTTGTTCAGATAGTCGATATGCGCCATCCTCCCACAAGGGACGACATGCATATGATTGAATTCCTTCACACAAACGGTTTTCCGTTTATCGTCGTACTGACCAAGAAGGATAAGCTCAATAAAACGGAATTGAAAAATAGGGAAGAGGCGCTTAAAATTGAGCTTGCCGGTTATCCTGATATTATGCTTTTCCCATTTTCCGCATTAAATGGGGACGGAAAAGAAGAAATACAGCAATATATCGAAGAACAGGTCGAAGAATATCAGAAAAAGCAGGAATCAATCGATTTCAGCGAGTAAAGGCTGATTTTGAAAGGAATGGGAAAGATGTTTGTAAACAATTGCCTGGACGTAAACGAAAAAGGGCATTTGACAATTGGCGGCTGCGACACGGTTACGCTGGCGAAGGAATACGGAACGCCCGTCTATGTCATCGATGAAACAACCGTCAGGGACACCTGCCGGTCCTATGTAAAGTCCTTCCAAAACCACTATGAAGGAAAAGGCATGGCGCTTTATGCAAGCAAGGCGCTGAGCTGCCTTGAGCTTTGCCGAATTATAAAGGAAGAAAATATGGGGCTCGACGTCGTATCCGGCGGCGAGCTGTATACCGCAAGCAAAGCGGGCTTCCCAATGGAAAACGTACATTTCCACGGAAATAATAAAACAAACGACGAGCTCACCATGGCGCTGGAGCTTGGTGTCGGTAAAATTGTCGTCGATAATCTTTATGAACTCGACCGGCTCAACGATATGGCGCGCCAGACGGGGAAGGTGCAGAAAATTTCTATGCGTATCAAGCCGGGCGTCGATGCCCATACGCATGATTTTATCCGCACCGGGCAAATCGATTCCAAATTTGGTTTTGCGCTCGAAACAGGCGAAGCGATGTCCGCCGTCAAGCGCGCGCTGGCATATGAAAATGTGGAACTCACCGAGCTGCACTGCCATATCGGCTCACAGATTTTTGATATTGAGCCGTTTGTAACGGCTGCGGAAATCATGATGGATTTTATCAGCGATATTAAGGTTCAGACGGGCCATGTCGTTACGCAGCTCAATTTGGGCGGAGGATTTGGGATTCAGTATACACAAAAGGATACGCCCACAGCCTACGACAATTATATGATGGCTGTTTCCCGGGCGGTAAAAGCGAAGGCGAAGGAACACGCGGTTCCTGTTCCGTTTATTTTTATCGAGCCGGGCCGCTCTATCGTCGGGGAAGCCGGGATTACACTGTATACGGTTGGCGGTGTAAAAGAAATACCAAATATCAGAACGTATGTTTCTGTAGATGGCGGTATGTGCGACAACATCCGATATGCGCTTTATCAGTCGGAATATACGGTAATTACCGCGAACAAGGCGGACAAGCCCGCAGATGCGGTTGTCACAATTGCGGGAAAATGCTGTGAAAGCGGCGACTTGATACAGGAAAACACGTCAATTGCCAAAGCGCAGCCCGGTGATATCCTGGCGGTGCTTTCAACAGGCGCTTACAACTACTCCATGGCGTCGAATTATAACAGAATCCCGAAACCTCCCATTGTTATGGTAAAGGACGGAAAGGCGCGTCTGATTGTAAAACGTGAAAGCTATGAAGACCTTTTGAGAAATGATATTTAATCAATCTGAAATGAACAAAACGGAACCATGGCTTTAAAGTTGGCCACGGTTCCGTTTTGATTTATAGAGATTTTTGACGTGAGCTTGTCAATTCTTGTCGCTGCTTTTTTGGTTTTTTGGCTTGACATGGGCGAGAGGGTTTGCGTTTGCCGCGCTCTCCATGCGGCTGCTGGTCAGATGGGTATAAATTTCCGTTGTCCCTAAATTTTCATGGCCTAAAATTTCCTTCAGCACTCGAATATCCACATTGCCATGCTGGTACATCAGGGTAGCAGCTGTATGGCGCAGCTTATGTACGGAGTAGCCGTTGGAATCCAGACCGATTTTTTCCAGATATTTATATACCATCGCCTGTACGGTTTTGGGGCTCATCCGCCTGTTTTGCCTGCTGATAAACAACGCTTTTTTATCGATTACGCCGTCGACAGGGCGTACCTGCAAATACTGCTTTATCGCATCGATGCAGGCATCGTTTAGGTAGATGATGCGCTCCTTATTTCCCTTTCCGGTGACCTTCATTGTGCGCTCATCGAGATGCACATCGGAATAATTAAGCCCTGTCAGCTCTGACAGGCGGATACCGCAATTCAGAAACAATGTGATAATACAGTAATCCCGTTCTTTATAGCTTCCGTCTACAGCATTCAATAGCTCCAGGCTTTGCTCTAAGGTTAAAAACTTAGGGAGGGCTTTCTTTTTTTTGGGAACCTCCAGTTCTTCGGCAGGGTTAATAGGGAGCAGGCACTTCTTGTTGGTCAAATAATGGAAGAAAGAACGTATGCTGGAGGTTTTGCGCGCACGAGTAGCTGCGTTGTTTCCGCGCTCACGCATAGCGTAATCCATAAAGATATAAATATCCGTCAGGGTGATGCTTTTGATAAAGTCCAAATCAATATCAGCAATTGAAATTTCCTGCAAATCCGTATCGCTCGGAACAAGCTTACGCATTTTTTTTAGATGTCGGAAAAAGGTCCGCAGGTCTGTGTAGTATTCATCGACTGTCGCGGGAGATTTTCCTTTGACGGTCTGCATATATCCGAGAAAATCCTTTAGAAGCGGCGGAGCTTCGTTTATATAGTCGTTCATTAAACTTTTCATCCGAGAAAGAGGAGCTTTATTCTTTTTCCGTTCTTATACAAAATTAATATTTTGTATAACTCAGGGGAGTGCTTATAGAATAAAAACGGCCTTTTCTGCGGATTTTTACCTCTCATTCACAATTTAATGTGTTGTTGCTTGCCTGACCTCAAGATAATTATATATCAACCTCCGGACATCTGCAAATATTTCTTGCACAGCTTCAAGCTTTGCGTTATCTTCTATAAAATGTAAATGCTGTTCATTATCACAGCGCCTGTAAAATAAAATCGTGTTTTGCTTTTGCGTGATTTCATTCATTAGGCGCTGTTCTTTGTTCATCATGTATTCTAGTAACAGATTTTCCAGTTCATTCTCTTTTCTGCATTCCAAATATTAATAAATCACTCCAATTCTTCCTTATGTTCCTTTTGAAGTCTCTCCACACTAGCGCTATACAAACGGGCTAGATAGGATTTAGCGCAAGAATAAAGACAATCAAGTTCATCGAACTCATGAGTAACACACATGCGGTTAATACCACCGTGCAACATATCAGCCAGATTATGATATTCGTTACGGTTCATTTTCTCACCACCTTTATTTATAAAATGGTTCAACATCCATAAACACGGCTTTAAGAACCCATTCT
>OJQY01000312.1_pt1 | contig 28426 bp, 23 predicted proteins | sample 1599091 | NCBI WGS metagenome assembly OJQY01 (sample SAMN03922524, study PRJEB24848) | human gut metagenome | isolation source: stool sample | host: Homo sapiens | place: Germany | collected 2010-02 | reverse complement strand
TGTAAAGTTCTGATACAATTGTAAAAAACCGGATTTCCCCCTGATTTTCTGGATTTTTAACCTATTTTTTAACAAAAGGAACCAATAACATATTACAAACCCGTAATCTATATGTGCAAATGGTCAATTTTTCCACACAGTCAGGCCGCATACAATAAATACAAAAAAATAAATTTTAATTTATAAAAATTATAAAAAACACCCTATATTACAGGAGCTTAATCGATTTTTCATTCCAAAGAGCTTGATTCAAAAAAATTTAAAAAATAAAAAACTCCCGCGGAATTCTACTTTTCCACAGGAGTTTTAACAAAAGAATTACAGCGAAATATTCATTCCGCACCCATTATTCAATTTCCTAAAATCACCGCCGCTTTGACGGCGCCCTTCTTTTTATCAAGGTCATAATCCGTGCCGTCCTCTATGGTGATACGTACCTCATAAATTTTATCCTGCGATAAGCTTTGCGTTTTATCTATTTCCTTTCCGGTTTCATCCGTCAGCTTCCACTGCTTTGCCTGCGAAAACTCTCCATCAAGCCGTTCTATAAATAGGCTGAGCTTCTCCGCCGTACCGGAAAGCCCGTTGACACGGTACGCCAAAACTGTAGGTTCAAATATGTTTTCCGCCTCTGCCGTATGTAGATAGGACGCGGGTTCAAGCTGTGTTCCCGTTACCTGCTGAAACTTGTCCTTTGTAAGCCGCACACGCTCCATTCGGTCCATATTAAGGTGTACAAATTCCTTTTCCGGCAGATATGCAAACCGGTCCTGCAGCCTGAGCAGTTCCATATTGTTTGTCGGTACATAAAGCGAATTTCCATTATTGCCCTGCATCATCCCTACCGCCATATTATTGTAACGCGAAAGCCCGGAAACCGGCATCTCCATTACAGTCTTTCCCGTTTCCCAGTCGAGCGCCAGGAACTTCCAGATACCGTCCTCCTGTGTGTATCCGTACAGGTAACCGGCTGAAGTGGAAAGCTTGAACATGGAAGTATCGCAGAGGTCTTCTCTCGTCCATACCGTTTCCATTGAATAGGACCCGTCCTTTTTGACCGTATCGATTCGTTCGACTCCCGGCATCAGGTTTTTACTCCCGTTCGCAATCCAATTCGCATCATAGAGGTTGTCGTAAGACTGTATCGAAGAATCGGCGCCCTTCTCAAATAGTCCCGCATTGCCCGCGCCGTACCAGTTACAGACCAACGCAGACACGCAATCCGTACCGGCCGAATAAACGATGATGGAATTTTCGACCGAAATGGTTATATCCTTTATGCTTTCAAATACCGGCTGCCGTGCCACGGCTTTTCCCGTTTTTATATCAAGGGCAATTAAATTGACGGGATTTTGGTTATCGGTAAATAACACAAGCTCCTCCGAGAGCGTCGGTGTAGAGCCGCCGCCCCAAGCAAGCCCCGCGCCTGTAATCCCACTGTCCTTTTGCGCGCCCTTGCCTCCGTCGGACTCATATTCGACACGCCAGACAATTTTCACGCCGTCCTGAGAGGCGTTAAGCAAATAGCACGCTTTGTTTGTCAAAATAGCGCAGCCGTCTGGATGGGAAGAAATTCCGTTTTCTGCTCCTTCACCGCCCTTTAACCGGTAGAAATGGAGGGATTCGTTTACATCCGCCTTTTCCCCGGAAAGCGCCGCATCGATATATGACCTATCCAGATAACCAAAAAAGCCGTCCTTCGCATGTGCTGGGTCAATATGAAAACCACCCGTAACAAACCAGAGGTTACCATCGTAATCCATTACCGTACTGAGCAGGTTCGTGTCAATATCGTCCCCAAGCGCAGCCTTTGCTGCTGTGACAATATCTACATCGAGCGCCTTTTCAAATGTATTGAGAACGTTTCCTTTCTCGTCAGCCGTGCGCATCATTAAAACATGGCCGTGTGTCGTGGGGCCGACGACAAGGCCGTTGTTGTCCACAAAAGAATAGGATATTTGAATCCCGTACTGCTGGTTGTCGTCTCGTACCGGCAAAAAGCTGCCGCGTGTTTTTACAGGGCTGCTGTTTACATCTCGGACTGCGATACCCCCGCTAATCGTACCTTTATCCGTTACCAGGCTGTAGGGCGTAATGCAGTTTCCGTTTGAATCGTAAAAAAAACAGGGGATGGCCTTATCCGCCTCTGTTTCCGCAGAGGAAACAATTTCCGGATAAATACCCAGCGGTACCACCTGCGCGGTCACATCCGAGCTGTACGAATCATTGTGGATTATCGATTCGCCCTGCGCAAGATATGGGTTATGCTTTACATTGTTCGCCTTCATCAGGCGCGGCACAAGTGCATCTTCCTTTTCATCGGATACCGCCTGCTTATTTGCCTGCTCCTGTACGGCGCAGCCCACACAGGACAGCACCAAAAAAATTGATAAAATAATTGCAAAAAATCGTTTCATTCTCGTTCACACCCAATTATAAGAATTTTCAAAACAGCTTATAAATAGTAAGCGCCTGTTTGTCCATATCTGCCATACCCAAACCGAGGAACCGACCGTCCGGCGCCTTCACGCGGAGTATTTCATTTTCTGCGCAGCCGTTTTTAAGCGCGGTACGGCAAAGGTCGAGCGCGCCGCCGTTTTGAAAACGCACACTCTGCGCAGCGGTAACCGTAATTTCTCGGTATTCAGTAAAAAGACTCTCTATAGGACGGAGCTGCCCTTCTATTCGCCCCGCGCCAGCTAACTCCTTCATTTCGTCGAGCGTCAGCGTATCGTCAAGCGTAAAGCCGCACGCTCTGGTACGGCGCAGCGCCGTCATAATCCCGCCGCACTGAAGGCTTTTGCCAATATCGTCGATTAGGCTGCGCACATAGGTCCCCTTGGAGCAGGCAATATGAAGCTGCCCGCATGCCGCCTTTTCATCATAAGACAGCAGCGTAAGCTCACTTATGGTAACTGGGCGTTTTTCACGCTCCACCTCAATACCCTTGCGGGCAAGCTCATAAAGGCGCTTGCCGTCCTTGCTGACAGCCGAGTACATCGGGGGAGTCTGCATAATATCGCCGCGAAACGGCTCGATAGCCCGGCACAGCTCCTCCCGTGTCACTCCGACACGTTCCGCGCAGGTCAATACCTTCCCTGTGCTGTCGAGCGTATCTGTCGTAACGCCGAGCTGAAAGGAGGCAATGTATTCCTTATCGCTGTCCGGCAGAATCGCCTGCGCGCGCGCCGCGTTCCCTAAAAGCAAAGGAAGCACGCCCGTAGCCATAGGGTCGAGCGTGCCTGTATGTCCTATCTTCTTTTGGGAACAGAGCCTGCGCATGACGGCGACGACGTCGAAGGAGGTAAAATCCTGCGGCTTGTCGATTATGAGTATTCCGTTCACACTATCATCCTGTCTGTTCTTTTTCCATTATTGTAAGGCGGCAGCCGCGGCTTCAAGCATCGCAATCTTCTCGCGCTCCCGCTGCGCCTGCTGCCTGACGTTCTCGATGACCTTTTTCGGTGCCTTTGAAACAAAGCCCTGGTTATTAAGCTTGCCTTCCGACTGCGCAAGGCGTTTTTTTGTGTCTTCAAGCTCTTTGTTCAGGCGCGCAAGCTCTTTTTCCTTGTCAACAAGCTCGTCCATCGGAATATAAATCTTGCAGTCCGCCGTAACAATGGTCACGGCCCCTTCGATTTCATAGCTGTCCCCGACCTCTACACCGCTCGCGTAGGCCAGCTTGCAGATAAACGGCGCGCCGCTTTCAAATATAGCCCGCTTTTCTGTGGCAACATATACCTTCGCCTTTTTAGACGGCGGTACGTTCATCTCGCTGCGGCGGTTGCGGATGGCACGAATGGCTTCCATGACAGTCTCCATCTGTGCGCTTTCCTGCGGGTAATCATAGTCCTGCCTGTATTCGGGATAGCTTTGCAGCATAATCGTCTCGCCCTCATGCGGGATGGTCTGCCAGATTTCCTCTGTAATATACGGCATGAACGGATGCAGCAGAAGCAGGATTTTGTCGAGCGCCCAGACGAGAACCTGCCTTGCGTTCTGCGCGGATTCCCCTTCGCTTTGCAGGCGCGCCTTGGCAAGCTCGATATACCAGTCGCAATAGCAGTCCCAGATAAAATCGTAAAGCTTCTGCACGGCAATGCCGAGCTCGAACTTTTCTAAATTTTCCGTGACCTCCTTCGCCACGCGGTTTAACGTGTGGATAATCCACTTGTCCTCGGTGGTGAGCGAAACAGGCAGCTCGTTCTTTACGTTATGGTCGTCGATGTTCATGTGGACGAAGCGCGCGGCGTTCCACAGCTTGTTTGCAAAATTGCGCGACGCTTCTACCCGCTTTGTGCTGAAACGCATATCGTTTCCGGGTGAATTTCCCGTCGCCAGGAAAAAGCGAAGCGCGTCCGCGCCGTACTGGCCGATAACCTCGAGCGGGTCGATTCCGTTGCCGAGCGATTTCGACATTTTCACGCCCTTTTCGTCCCGGACCAGACCGTGAATGAACACCGTGTCGAACGGGGGCTGCTGCATCTGCTCGCAGCCGGAAAATATCATGCGCGCGACCCAGAAGAAAATAATGTCATAGCCCGTGACGAGCGTGCTCGTCGGGTAGAAATAATCGAGCTCCGGCGTCTTTTCCGGCCAGCCGAGTGTGGAAAACGGCCATAAGGCGGAGGAAAACCAGGTGTCGAGCGTGTCCTCATCCTGGCGCAGGTGTGAGCTTTCGCACTTCGGGCAGGTATGCGGCTCGTCCTTGCTTACGATTACCTCGCCGCACGCTTCGCAGTACCACGCGGGGATACGGTGCCCCCACCAGAGCTGGCGCGAAATGCACCAATCCTTTATATTCTCCATCCAGTGGAAATAAATCTTTTCAAAACGCTCGGGGATAAATTTCGTCTGCCCGTTTCTGACGCATGCAATCGCAGGCTCGGCAAGCGGCTTCATTTTTACAAACCACTGCTTTGAAACCTTCGGCTCAACAATCGTCTTGCAGCGGTAGCAGGAGCCGACGTTATGCTTGATAGGCTCCGTCTTGACAAGAAAGCCCTGTTCCTCCAAATCCCTGACAATGGCCTTTCTCGCTTCATAGCGGTCCATACCCTTGTATTTTCCAGCGTTTTCATTCATGACCGCGTTATCGTCAAGTACGCTGATTACAGGCAGGTCATGGCGCAGGCCGACCTCAAAATCGTTCGGGTCGTGCGCCGGCGTAATTTTAACGACGCCTGTCCCGAAGTCCTGCTCGACGTACGTGTCCGCGACAACCGGGATTTCCCGCCCGACAAGGGGCAGTACGAGCATTTTGCCGACCATGTCTTTATAGCGTTCGTCGTCGGGGTGGACGGCGACCGCCGTATCTCCGAGCAGCGTCTCCGGCCTCGTGGTTGCAAGCTCCACATAGCCGCTTGCGTCCTTGAGCGGATAGCGCAGATGCCAGAAGAAGCCGTCATGCTCCGCGAATTCCACCTCCGCGTCGGAAATGGACGTGCAGCATTTCGGACACCAGTTGATAATGCGCTCGCCGCGGTAAATCAGGCCCTTTTTATACAGGCGCACAAACACCTCTTTGACCGCCTCGCTGCAGCCCTCGTCCATGGTAAAGCGCTCGCGCTCCCAGTCGCAGGAGCAGCCGAGCTTTTTAAGCTGGTCATTGATGCGTGAGCCGTACTGGTCCTTCCAAGCCCAGGCGCGTTCTAAGAACCCATCCCTGCCGATGTCCTCTTTCGTTACGCCCTCCCTGCGCATCTGCTCGACGATTTTCGCCTCCGTCGCAATGGAGGCGTGGTCTGTTCCCGGCACCCATAAGGCGCTGTAGCCCTGCATTCGCCGGAAGCGGATTAAAATATCCTGAAGCGTTTCGTCGAGCGCGTGTCCCATATGGAGCTGCCCGGTGATGTTCGGGGGCGGCATTACGATGGTATACGGCTTTTTATCCTTGTCTATTTCAGCATGAAAGTAGTTGCCCTCCATCCAGAAGTCATAGATTCTGTCCTCTACTTCCTTCGGCTCGTAGGCCTTTGCAAGTTCCTTTGCCATGTTGTTCTCTCCTCCGATAAAACCGCCGCTGCCCGGTAAAATGCCGACGGCCTGTAATATATAGTCGTTTTTTATTATCCCACCCGGCAGGATTTTTGTCAATCGCTCGCCGCGCAAAACACACATTTTTTGCTTCTGATTTGCCGCGTTAATGAAATCTTCCTCTTACTATTTGCTTCACGCCCGGAAAATGATATAATAAACCATATTATCATCAGGCAAGCAGCGGAGGATTTATGTACAGCTATCAGGTCAAGCGCTCCAAAAGGAAAACCATGTCGATAGAAATTACAAGAGAGCTTTCTGTGCTTGTGCGCTGTCCGCTGCGCCTCTCTAAAAAAGAAATCGAGCGTTTTCTCACAAAAAACGAGGCATGGATTTCAGCTCATTTGGAAACCATGAAAAAGCGCTTGGAGCTGGAACAAAAGCACACCTTGAACGAGCGGCAGATTTCCGCTTTAAAGAATAAAGCAAAAGAAACGCTCTCCCGGCGTACTGCTTATTACAGCGGCCTGATGAGCCTTTCCCCCACCGGGATAAAAATCACCTCAGCCAAGAAGCGGTTTGGAAGCTGCAGCGCGAAGGACAGCCTCTGCTTTTCTTACCGGCTGATGCTTTACCCGCCGGGGGCGGTTGATTATGTCGTGGTGCACGAGCTCGCGCATATCCAATACAAAAACCACGGAAAACAGTTTTATGCCCTGATTGCGCGGATTCTTCCAGACTACAAAAATCGCGAGCGGCTGCTGAAAAACAGCTACGCTTATGAAGATTTTAACGAAACGGCGGTTTGATATATGATTCAGGTGTTATGTGTCGGCTGCGGCGGCTTTATTGGCGCCGCACTGCGGTATTTGATTGGGCTTGCCCCGTTTCACGGCGATTTTCCGCTTATGACCTTTCTTGTCAATTTTACCGGCGCGTTTTGCATCGGCGTTTTCTCCCAGCTTGCCGCGATGCTTCCGCTTGACAAAAACCTAAGTTTGTTCCTGCGCACAGGGCTGTGCGGAGGCTTTACCACATTTTCGACCTTTTCCCTCGAAGCGCTCACGCTTTTGCAGGAGAAAAAATATTTGGCCGGCAGCGCATATGTTTTGTTAAGCATGGCTGCCTGTGTGCTTGGGGTATGGCTCGGCCAGCTTCTTGTACGCGCCCTGCTAAAGGCCGTATAATTGACTTTATAAAGGAGAACGCTATGTTTCCGTTTATCTGTCCCGTTTGCTCCCAGCCCTTATATTTAAACGGGAAATCGCTGCAATGTGAACACCGTCATTGCTACGACCTTTCAAGGCTTGGCGTGGTCAATCTGCTGATGTCGCAAAAATCAGCAGAAAAACGCCACGGCGACGATAAGCTGATGGCGCGTTCCAGGCGGGATTTTCTCGACCAAGGCTTTTACAAGCCGTTGCTTAAAAAAATAGAAGAAACAGTTCTTTCGTACTGCCCGCAGGAAGCCGTCATGCTGGATGTGGGCTGCGGCGAAGGCTGGTACACCGCTAATTTGCTTCATTATTTAAAAGAATCAGGAAAAGCCGTTACCGCCGGCGGGGTGGATATTTCAAAGGACGCGCTTGCTTTGGGAGCAAAACGCTGCCCCGGGCTTTCCTTGGCTGTTGCGAGCGTTTCAAAGCTGCCCGCGGCCGGCAGCTCCTGCGATATTGTACTGAACCTCTTCGCGCCGTTTCATGCGCAGGAATTTTCGCGAATCCTCAAAGACAGCGGCGTGCTCGTGCGCGCCGTCGTCCTTGAAGACCATCTGTGGGAGCTAAAAGCCGCCGTTTACGAGAAGCCCTACCGGAACCCACCGGAAAAGAAAGAGCTTACAGGCTTTGAGCTGCTGCAATACGAAGAGGTAAGGGACGAAATCCATCTTGCCTCCAATGAGCAAATTCAGTCGCTCTTCCGCATGACGCCGTATTATTATAAAACCGGCATGGACGACCAGAAAAAACTAAATGACTTGCGGGAGCTTACCGTGCGGACGCAGTTCGGTGTGCTTGTATATAAAAAGGAAGGGCAGTTATAATTTGCCCTTCCTTTTTTATTTCTGCCTGCAACGCCTGCTGCGGTTTTGAAACAAGCGTTTCTTTTTTTGAATGAAGCCTTCTGTTTCTTCTTTTAAGAAACGAGGTGTTTCCTGTAAAAGAAGGAGCAGCACACTTCATAAAAAGCCATGCGCTCCAAAAAAGTATAAAGTACCGCACCCGCAAGGTACCCCGCGCGAAGGCGTGGCGCTGGGCGGTCTCGTAATAACATTTCTACGCCCCGCACATAAGACCACAAAGCCTACAGCACCCTCGAAGGATTCTTAAGGGAACTCTTCAGGTTCCCTTAAGTCGGCGGAAAGGCGGAGGGACATCAGGATGCCGGGAACAATGCGCCGAATCATGGTTTTTTCTGGCTCCGGCTTCGTTCGTCCTCTGCCTCGCCATAACTTATAAAAGCCTATTGATTTGGTTCGCAGAAGTTTGAAAAGAGAAAGCTCCGCCGGTTGCAAGCAAAACGAACAAGCCATGCTGGCGCATGGCGCGTGAGTATTGCACTGATAGCGGTGGAGATGGCCTTTTTAAACCGCATTGGCTCCGGTACCCTGATGCCTTGAAAAGAGGAAAACCACCGAAATGGTTTCCCTCTTTTGAATTAACCTAGAAAGTTTTATCAAGAAATTCAAGAATCAGCATGTTTGGTTTATTAAAAGGAAACGGAATGTTTTAAAAAGAGGGCGCCCGCTAAAGCGGATTCCCCTCTTTACACGCCTGTACAGGTAAACCCGGCTTGTCCGGCGGAAGAACCGGAGCCCTGTCCGGCAGGAAACGCTTGAGCAGGTACCTCCCCCACTGCACGGCAGAGAACGCCTTCTGGCACATGTTCCACAGCCGCATTTCCTTTTGGCTGTAAACATACGTAAACTCGCCCGCGTAAACGGCGACCCTCCCCTGAAAGCCCTGCTTAAAACGGTATACGCCGTAATTGCTGTGCGCCGGGTCGTCATAATGCGGGATTCCCATAAAATCGTACAGGCCGCACCCGCTTTCACAGGCCCATTCAATCATCCGCCACTGCATCAGGTAATTGGGCATCAGGCTGCGCCCCTCATTTGACGAAGCGCCGTACACATAGCAGGTACGCCCACCATAACGCACGCATATGGCGCCGGAAAGCGCCGTGCCCTCCTTATAACACAGGTAAAGGCGGCAGTCGCCGCCAAGGCTGTCCATCATCCGTTCAAAATACTCTTTAGAGCGCACGGCAAACCCGTCGCGCTTTCCGGTCTCGAGCATAAGCCTGTAAAAATCATCGAGCCTCTCCTTCGGGTACGGCCTGCATACAACGCCCTTTCGCTGCGCCAGGCGGATATTGTACCGCCATTTCGGCTTAAAGCGCGCAAACAGCTCTTCCGGCGATTTACCTTTAATATCAAGCACATAATTTTCCCTCGTTTGCGCCGTGCACCCGTCTGGCATATGCGGGGTAAATTCGAAGCCGCGCTTGCGCATAAAGCTTAAAAACGCCTCGTCATCCTCCATGACGAACGGGTCGGTCCTGAGCGCGCAGGCGCGGTATTTCCGCGACAGGAAAAACACGCCGTCAAACAGGCAGGAAAGCAGCGCTTCGTCGTGTAAATCGCATACCGGGCCTCTGGGAGAATACAGAAGGCTCGTTCCAACAACGGGAAGCGCCTTGATTAAAACCAACATAGAAGCGCATATTGCGCCCGCTGTGTTCCGTACCGCGACCGCCTCACACCTCCACGCGCGTTTTACGCCGCGCCATTTGAGCGACTGCATAAAGGAGCCGTTTTCGTGGCCCGCAACAAAACGCTCATATTCCTCGCAAATTTCAGGCTTACCGAGGTTTAAAATATCATAATGAATTTGTTCTTGATTTTCCACTGTGCCATCTCCGTTTTCTTTATTACGGACATAGCATACCCATAAAGCGTTTCATGGGATTATCGTGGTTGTATCATTTTCGCATATTTTAATATAAAATAGGGCCTAACATCCAATCGTACCCGGTGGAATAATATGCAAGTGAAAACTTGGCCTCCTCAGGTGTACATACATAGCCTTCCGTGCCGTTCAACTCGTAATAAAACCACGCGGGCTCCGACGTATCATAATAAAGATACTTCGCATACTGGGCGAGCTGCTCCGGCTGGATGGCCGGCTCAACCTGCGGCTTGTAATCCTCCTCATTCCCGGGCGAAGCGTCGGTATCCGCAGCTGCGCCCGGGCTGAAGTAAATATTTACGGAATAAATCCTGCCGATGACAGCGTCAAGCATAAGCTGATACGTAATACCATTCGTATTGACATTTACCATCCAGACAGGAAACGCCTTCGCCCCGCTGTCATACTGAACAACATTCATCAGGCTGGGCGAAAGCTGTTTTTTATTACCGCTTATTTTTAAATTTGTAGTGAACCCCAGGGAATCGAACGGGTCGAGCAGCTTCATTTCGCGCTGAATCACATCAAACAAGTCCTTTTCCTCAATTTCTTTCCCTGATTTCAGAAAAAAATCGGAGGTACGCGTCGTGTTCTGTACACTGTAATCCAAGGAACGCGCCAGCATCAAAAGCTTATCGTCCTGGGGCACATCCTTTGAAATGGCTGCGGCCTGCTCGGTATCGCTTTTCTTTTCCTCATTTTTATCAATCAATGAAAATGCCGCCTGCGGCAGGAAGAGCGACGAAAATATGACGGCGCAGGTAAGCAGGATGCCAAAAACCATTGGCAGCTTTTTCATTCTTCTCCGCCTCCTTCCAAAAGGAACGAGACAGTCGTTCCCTTGCCTTCCTCGCTGTCGATTTGAAGCCGCGTGCGGTGTACGTCCGCGATTCGCTTGACGATGGAAAGCCCAAGCCCCGCGCCGTTTTGCCTGCGGGAGCGAGACTTGTCCACCATATAAAACGGCTCTGTAATGCGGTCGAGCTGCTCCTTGGGGATACCGCGCCCTTCATCGCTCACAGTCACGAGTACGCCCCGCTCATTTTCTCTTACACACAGCAGGATTTTACCGCCCGGACAGGAAGCCTTGCAGGCGTTGTCGACCAAATTATAAAGCATGGTTTTCATAAGTGTCGGTTCGATGTAAAGCGCTGTGTCGTCGACGTCTGTATACAGCGTCGTTTTATATTTAGCAAGCGTCGGGCGCAGTGTGTTCGCCGTTTCCTTAATAAACGGCCGTGCCTGCGTCCATGTACGCGCAAACCCTTCCTTTGCATAGACCATCAGCTCGAGAAGCTTCAGCGACAGCGCCTCCAGCCGTTTTCCCTCGCTGAAAATATACTCCGCAGCGGTCCTGCGGTCAGAAGCGTCCATACCATAGGAGCGCAGCATGTCCGCATAGCCAATAATCGACGTAAGCGGCGTTTTCAGCTCATGGGCAAAGCTTGCGGAAAAATCCTCCTGCCTCTTTGCCGCGTTTTCAAGCTCCTCTATATTCCGCTCGATTGCGTCAGCCATTCGGTTGAAGTCGTCGGTGAGCATCCCGATTTCGTCGCCGCTCTTTTTGTGGATGCGCATGGTGTAGTCGCCGTCCGCCATTTTTTTGGCGGCAAGCGACAGCTTCTTCATTGGCGAAGTAAGCAGCCGCGATAAAATAAAGACCAACACGGAGCTCAGCAGCACGACGCCCAGAAGTATAACCCGATAGAGGTTTAAAAACTGGCCGCGCTGCTCATAAAGCGGTGTGATGTCGTGCAGGTTTTCCAGATAAATCACGTCGAGGCCCGTCAGCGGCAGGCGGCTGACGACCTGCACGTAATAGGTATCGTTCTGCCGCACAACGCGGCTTCCGCGCATTCCCGGCTCCAGTGAGGACGCAAAGTCCTTTGCGTTAAAATGCAGCTTTTCCGCCCGGCCAATGAACGCCTGGCTGGTGCCGCTGTGGTTTAAATAGCTCTGCAGCTGTGCGACAGCCGCGTCCAGCCCCTCGCTGTCATATACCTGCATGGTATTGAAATCGGAATACAGGGATGCGTAAAGAAACCGGTTTTCCTGCATGGAAGCCTCCTTTTCACGGGAAAGCCCCGAATCAAACAGGGAAGAAATCAGGAAAAAGCCGCCGCAGCCAAACGCCAGGGTAATGATGATGACGCTTGAAAAAAACAGCTTCCACGAAAACCTCATTTCTACATCCCTCCGTCCCCGTCAGCCTGTAAAGCGGTATCCCACCTTATAGACCGATTCAATCTTTTTTTCCATATGGAGCTTTTTACGCAGCCGCTGCACATGCAGGTCGACCGTTCTGGTGTCGCCCATATAGTCGCTGCCCCACACGCGTTCGTAAATAATTTCACGGTAAAGCGCGATGTTCCTGTTTTTCAGGAACAGAAGCAGCAAATCATATTCCTTCATCGTCAGCTCCACGGTCTTCCCTGCGCAGGTTACAATCCGGGAGTTGGTGTCAACCGTTACGCCGTCCACATGGTATATCCCGTCGCCTTCGCTCTTTTTACAGCGGCGCAGCACCGTTTCCACGCGCGCCAGAAGCTCCGCCGTCTCGAAGGGCTTTGTAATATAGTCCTCCGCGCCGAGCTTGAGGCCGGACACCTTGTCGTTTAAAGATACCTTCGCCGTAATAAAAATAACAGGTATATCGTACGGCCGGATATACTCAAGCAGGGAAAATCCGTCGATGCCGGGCAGCATGACGTCGAGCAGAATCAAATCGAACTTACCGGGACGAATCAGGTCTGCGGCCTCGTTCCCGTCATATACGCACGTACACTGGTAGCCCGCAAGCCGCAGGTTCATCGACAAAAGGCTTGCAATCGGTACCTCGTCCTCCACAATCAGAATTTTCCGCATATTTTCAAGTCCTTTTCTTTTGATATCCGTTTTATCATAAACAGCCGGTGTATCGGAATTGTATCTTGCCCCGATTCTTCTTTTCCTATCTATTATACGGCAGAATTTAAAGAATCAAAAGAGAAATATTATTTTTTCAGCAGGCTTTTGAGCCAGCGGATTTCTTCCTTTTTAACGGCACCCGACAGCGTCATCAATAAAACGTATACGAGTACGACAAGTACAATCAAAACGACCGTCCACGCCCCGGTAATGGGTACGATTCCAAAGTCGTCCAGAAAGCCGAGCAGAACGCATGGCAGCGCGCTTGCAAGAAACGGCTTGAAAATCCAATCGATTGGATGGAACCTGACCTGTGTTACCTTAATCAGCCTTGCAAGGCTCAGGGAGGTATTCAAAATCGCGCTGATAAACATGACGATAATCAGGCCCTTGATTCCCATAACCGGAAGCAAAAAGAAAATCAGCACGACGCGCAGCACCGAGTCGATAATATTGTATGTCAGGTACTGTACCTGCTGGTTGAGGCCCTTGAGCATACCGTCGACCACGTTGTCGAGGTAGCTGAGCGGGACAATCGGCGCAAGCACGCATAAATATATGCCTACATCCGCGCTGCCGTACAGCAGCTTTCCGAGGCTGTCCGCAAAGAAAAAGAAGATTACAGCCGTTGGAACGGCAAACAGCAAAGCAAACCGCAGAATGCGCTGCGTCATGTAATGGATGGCGTTTTTGTGCGTCGCCGCGTTTGCTTCCGACATTTCGGGAATCATCAGGGAGGAAAACGACATTAAAAAAGCGGACGGGAACTGCAGTATCGGCATGACCATACCGGTAATCATGCCGTAGTCCGAAAGCGACCGTTCGTAGCTTGCCCCATACTTTTTAAAACCCGCGGGAATGAGCATGTTTTCCGCGGTGGAAAGCCCGGAGCGCAGGCAGGAGCTTGCTGTCACGGGCGCACCGATGGACAGCACTTTACGCAAAAACTTCGGCATGGGCGTTTCCTTACCCCCAAGCTTTTTCGCATCCATTGCGTAAAGCACATAGGAATATGCGCAGCTGACGACCTCCGACAGCGCCGTTCCAACGGCGACTGAGCAGCAGGCGTAGGTAAGCCCCATCGGCGCCATCGTACCGACAACGCAGGCAAAAATGGCAATTTCTATAATCTGCTCCAAAAGCTGCTCGCTTGCCGTCTTGATTGCCGTGCGCCTTGCGAAGAAATAGCCGCGAAAGCACGCGGACGCCGCCATAAAGGGCAGGCTGGGCGCGAGCACGCGCAGGGACAAAACGGTCCGTGAATCGTTTAAAAAGCCGGCTCCAATAGGTTCCGCAAAAACAAACAGGGCGGCAGCGCAGGCAAGGCTCAGGGCAAGGCCAATCAAAAAGCAACGGCGTGTCACGTACTTTGCCTTTCCCGCCTCCCCCTTTGCAAGGCAATCTGTGACGAGCCGTGTTACAATGAGCGTAATGCCGCTTGTCGCAAACGTAGTGGCAAAAAAATAAACGGCGCAGATGAGCTGGTAAAGCCCGATGCCCTCGGCGCCGATTATATTCGACATATAGACGCGGAAAGAAATTCCGATGGTCCTTGTAACGAGCGACGTTCCCGTCAGGACCGCCGCGTTGAATAAAAACCGTTTTTTCTTCAAATTTCGCACCTTCTTTGCTGTCCCTGTTATTCATGCTTATGCGTAATGGGGCGCGATAATCCTGCATGTACAAGAAAAAATTGGATTAACATAATTTATTTTCCAATCGAGCATAATATTTCTGTGTGTTTCGATTAAAATTTATATGGATATATCATACAAATAAAGGAAGAGGGACAGCGGTTATGAACAATTATCTGATTTTCACCGATTCCAACGCGGATTTAACGCCGGAAATGATAGCGGAGCTTGATGTTAGGGTCATTCCCATGCAATTTACCATTTCAGAGAAGGATTACTTCGATTATCCCGACCATAAGGAGCTTTCTATTACGGACTTCTACGCGAAAATGCGTGAGGGAAATATGTGTACGACCGTACAGCTCAACCCGAACGATTTCCGTGAGCAGTTTGCGCCCTCCCTGGAAGAGGGGCACGACCTGATTTATATCGCGTTTTCCTCCGGCCTTTCCGGAACGTACGCCTCCGCGTGTATGGCGGCGGAGGAGCTGAAAAGCGAATATCCCGGCCGTAAAATCGTCATAGTCGATTCTCTTGCGGCCTCCATGGGTGAAGGGCTGCTTATCTGGCACGCGGCAATGAAACGGCGCGAGGGGCTTTCTATCGAAGAGCTTGAGCAGTGGGTAATCGAAAACAGGAACCATCTGTGCCACTGGTTTACCGTGGACGATTTGTTCCATTTGAAGCGCGGCGGCAGGGTTTCGGCGGCGGCGGCGGTTATCGGCTCGGCGCTCGGCATCAAGCCGGTGCTCCATGTGGACGACGAGGGCCACCTGATTCCCGTCAAAAAGGTGCGCGGACGCAGGCAGTCGCTCGACGCTCTTGTCGAAGTGATGGCGCAGACGGCAATCGACCCACAGCAGCAGACGGTGTTCATCAGCCACGGCGATTCGCTCGAGGACGCAAAATACGTTGAAAAAAAGGTGCGCGAAGCCTTTAAAACCAAGCATACGCACATCAATTTTATCGGGCCAGTTATCGGAGCCCATTCCGGACCCGGGACAATCGCGCTGTTCTATCTGGGGACGCATAAATAAAAAGGCCGGCTAACGGCAGACTATAACAAGGGACGGCTTGCGCCGTCCTATTGTTGCTTTTACAAAAGCTTTTTCAATTCTTATCATAAGGCGGGTGGGTTCCCTTTGCGCAGGCTTTGCCGTTATTTAAAGGATTATAAGGTTCATCTTGTCGTCGGGCCGCTCTGCAAGCTGCTTGAGGCGGTATTCGAGCTGATTGTGCCGCTGGTCATGGCAAGTATTATCGATATTGGTATTACAAACAGGGATACCGGCTACATCCTGCGCATGGGCGGCGTTATGGTTCTGCTCGGCGCCGTGGGCCTTGCAAGCGCGCTCGTCTGCCAGAAGATTGCGTCCGTCGTGTCGCAGGGCTTCGGCACGAAGCTTCGAAGCGCGCTGTTTCGCCATATCAACACACTCTCTTTTGAAGAGCTCGACAAAATCGGTACGCCCTCGCTTATTACGCGCATGACGAACGACATCAATCAGCTGCAGCTGGCGGTCGCCATGCTAATCCGGCTGGTTATCCGTTCGCCGTTTCTCGTTATCGGCGCGATGGTCATGTCGTTTACGGTCAACGCAAAGCTCGCGCTGATTTTTGTCGCGGCAACGCCGGTTATCGCATTCCTGCTTTATTTCATCATGAGCCGCAGCGTCCCGTTTTTTAAACAAATCCAGATAAAGCTCGACCGGATTTCCCTGATTTCGAGGGAAAATCTGTCGGGCAACCGCGTTATCAGGGCGTTTGGCAAGCAGGAGCAGGACGAGGCGCGTTTTAACGAGGCGGCCGACGGCCTTTCCAAAACGTCGGTGCGCGTCGGCAGGCTTTCCGCGCTGCTCAACCCCGCGACATACGTCGTCACGAACCTTGCTATCGCGGCTGTCGTATGGTTTGGAGCGGGGCTTGTAAACACCGGCGAAATGATGCCCGGTGAAATCATCGCGCTTGTAAACTACATGACCCAGATTCTGCTTTCCATGATTATCGTCGCGAACCTCGTCGTAATTTTTACCAAGGCGTCGGCTTCCGCCGCGCGTGTAAACGAGGTGCTCGAAACCGCCCCTTCCGTAAAGCAGCCGTCTGGTAACACACCCATACAAAAACCGGGCGCGCCCAAAATTGAATTTGAAAACGTAAGCTTTGGATACGGCGGAGAGTCCGTGCTTTGCGATATCAGCTTTCAAATCGAAGCGGGAGAAACGCTCGGCATCATCGGCATAACGGGAAGCGGCAAATCGTCGCTTGTTGGACTGATTCCCCGTTTTTACGACGCAAATAAGGGGCACGTCCTCATCGACGGCGCGGATGTCCGCAGCTATCCGTTCCATACCCTGCGCGGTAAAATTGGGTTTGTTTTGCAGAACACCCTGCTCTTTACCGGAACGGTAAACGACAACATGCGCTGGGGCAAGAAAGACGCTGAACAGGACGAAATCGACCGGGCGCTTAAAATCGCACAGGCATACGATTTTGTGCAGCAGCTCCCATTGAAGGGAGATACACATATTACACAGGGCGGAAAGAACCTGTCCGGCGGCCAGAAGCAGCGCCTTACAATTGCAAGGGCGCTTGTAAAAAGCCCTGAAATCTTAATTCTGGACGACAGCGCAAGCGCGCTGGATTTTGCGACCGACGCCGCGCTTCGCCGCGCAATAAAAGCCGAAACAGAAAATATGACTGTGCTTATCGTCTCACAGCGCGTTGCGACTGTCCGGGGCGCCGACCGGATTGCCGTGCTCGACGAAGGAAGGCTCGAGGGACTTGGAACGCATGAAGAGCTCTTTGAAAGCTGCCCGCCCTACCGTGAAATATGCCTGTCCCAACTGAGTCCCGAGGAGGTGTATGGCAGATGAAAACGCGAAAGACAGTCAGTCGTATCCTTTCATTTACAAAGCCTTACCGCGCCTATCTGCTCGGCGCGCTGCTGTGTGCCGTCGTTACCGTCTGCCTGACGCTGCTGGGGCCGGTGCTCGTCGGCGACGCAATTGATTTTATCATTGCACAGGGCCAGGTCGATTTTGAAAGCGTTGGAAAAATCCTGCTGGGGCTGCTGCTGGCCATAGCCGGAACTGCCCTGTTCCAGTGGCTGATGACACTTTGCACCAACGCGGTAAGCTACTACACGGTGCGCGACCTAAGACAGACGCTTTTCAAAAAGCTCAACGCGGTGCCGCTTAAATATATTGACGCGCATCCGCACGGTGATTTAATCAGCCGCGTAGTCAACGACATAGACGCGGTGGGCGACGGACTGCTCCAGGGCATCACCCAGCTTTTTTCGGGTCTGATTACAATTGTCGGTACGCTTGCCTTTATGCTCGCCATCAATTACAGAATCGCCATTGTCGTCGTGCTCGTCACACCCCTGTCGCTTTTTGTGGCGGCATTTATTGCGCGGCTGTCCGCAAAAATGTTTAAGGAGCAGCAGCAGACGCAGGGCGAAATCGGCAGCTTTATCGAAGAAAACATCGGCGGGCAAAGGGTCGTTAAGGCATTTTCACGCGAAGAGGTCAACCAGGAAATCTTTGATGAAATCAATCAAAGGCTTTATGTCTGTGGGAAAAAGGCGCAGTTTGCCTCTTCCCTTGCAAACCCCAGCACGCGCTTTGTAAACGGAATCGTATACGCGGCAGTCGGCGTTATCGGCGCGGTCAGCGCCGTGCTGGGCGGCTTAACCGTTGGGCAGATTTCCGTATTTTTGACCTACGCAAACCAATACACCAAACCGTTCAATGAGGTGACAGGCGTTATTACACAGCTACAGACGGCAATGGCCGGCGCAAGGCGCGTTTTCGAGGTGCTCGGCGAGCCAGCCGAACGTGCGGACAGCCCGGACGCCAAAACGCTCATACACTGTGACGGCGCGGTTGAAATAGAGCACGTCGATTTTTCCTACACGCCGCAGCGCAGGCTGATACAGGATTTTAACCTAAAGGTAAAGCCGGGGCAGCGCGTGGCAATCGTCGGCCCGACGGGATGCGGAAAAACAACGCTTATCAATCTGCTGATGCGTTTTTATGATGTGGACAGCGGCGTAATCCGTGTCGACGGTATAAACACACAAAGCATCACCAGGCGGAGCCTGCGCTCCATGTACGGCATGGTTTTACAGGAAAGCTGGCTCTACAGCGCGAGCATCCGCGAAAATATCGCATACGGCCGGGAATACGCGACAGACGAGGAAATTATAGCCGCCGCGAAGGCCGCATATGCCCATGGCTTTATTTCACGCCTGCCGGACGGATACGATACCATCGTGACAGAAGACGGCTCAAATCTTTCGCAGGGGCAGCGCCAGCTACTGTGCATTGCCCGCGTGATGCTTTGCGACCCGCCGATGCTGATACTCGACGAGGCTACGAGCAGCATCGACACCCTGACCGAGCAGCGCGTGCAGAAAGCGTTTCAAAAAATGATGAAGGGGCGCACGAGCTTTGTCGTCGCACACAGGCTTTCCACCATTAAAGAGGCGGATGTTATCCTAGTGATGAACGACGGTAACATCATTGAGCAGGGCACACACGAACAGCTGCTCAAACAAAACGGCTTCTATGCCAAGCTTTACAACAGCCAATTTGCGCCGACATAAATACCTGCCGTGTCTCTAACAAGATTGATAGCCGGTTCATTACCAAGCTGGGATTCTGAAAAAGCGTTATGCTCAGAGTCCCGGCTTATTTTTGCGCAAATTTCCGTGCAAAAGTTTTCTATGTGCACATACTTACAGGGACAACGTGAAACGCCCCGGAATATAATGAATATGAAGATACATATTGCCGTGTATCTTCGATAATTTTACAGTTAGGAGTGTATGTATTGACCTACAACACTTACGGAAAAGGAAATACTTGTCCACTTTGTGGAAATCCCTGGCCCAATTGCTGCTGTTCCTGCAACCCGTATCCGGCCTGCGCAACAGGCGCAACCGGTGCGACTGGCCCTACCGGTGCCACCGGCCCCGCTGGGATGAGGGGAGCGACTGGCGCAACAGGACCTATGGGTATAAGAGGTGCAACAGGCGCCACGGGTGCTACCGGTGCAACAGGACCCGCCGGCGGCCCTACCGGCCCAACCGGAGCGACCGGTGCTACTGGCGCAACGGGACCCACCGGTTTGACAGGCGCGACAGGCGCCACTGGTGCAACGGGCGCGACTGGCCCTACCGGCCCAACTGGCGCAACCGGCACAATTGCCCCTAATACGACGCTATTTACAGTAGCTGGAACAGCCGGAGTGACCGCTACGATGCTGCTGGGCGACGCTCTTACCTTCCAGTCGACAGACGGCACAATTTCAGCGACTGTTTCACAGGGCTCTGCTGTCGTAGATTTAAGCTCGAATAATACTGTTGGTCCCACGGGTGCTACCGGACCGACCGGCCCAACTGGCCCAACTGGCGCTACGGGTGCTACCGGCGCGAATGGTATAACAGGCCCGACGGGCGCCATCGGCGCAACAGGCGCAAACGGCGCAACAGGCCCGACAGGCCCTGCTGGTGTTACTGGTGCGGCAGGTACAATTGGTGCAACCGGCCCAACCGGCGCGACTGGCGCAGACGGAGCAACCGGCCCGACTGGTGCTACAGGCGCGACTGGCGCAGATGGAGCAATCGGCCCGGCGGGTGCAACTGGTGCCACGGGCGCAGATGGAGCAACCGGCCCGACGGGCGCAACTGGTGCCACGGGCGCAGACGGAGCAACCGGCCCGACGGGCGTAACTGGTGCCACGGGCCCGACCGGTCCAACTGGCCCGACAGGTCCTGCCGGCGTGGCTGGCGCTGTTGGCGCGGCCGGTGCTACGGGTGCCACTGGCGCAACAGGCGCTACGGGTACCTCTACAACCGTCAATAGCATGAACGCCGCCAACACTTCCGGCGCTACCATAGCAGTCGTATTGGGAGGAACACCCGTACCGCTGCCCGACGCGCAGGTTCTCGACGGCTTTACGGTAAACGCTGCAAACGATACGTTTACCGTACCCGTCGCAGGGACTTATATGGTAACGTACCGGGTTTCGACCACAGCCGCGCTTCTGATGTCCTCGCGCGTCCTGCTCAACGGCGCCGCGCTTGAGGCCTCCACCTTCTCTCCGGTCGCTTCGGTCAGCTCTTATTCAGCTACGACCTTTGCAACCCTGGCCGTGGGCGATACGCTGCAGCTCCAGCTCTTCGGGCTGCTGGGCGCCGCGGTTCTTCAGGGCGGCAACGGCGCTACCCTGACGGTAATCAGGCTCGCATAAATTAAATCCGAAAAAAACTTCAGTCGGAGGCTGTCGGTTATTCCCGGCGGCCTTCGGCGCAAACGATAAGCTTTATGATATTCTTTTGAAAGGAGAGCGCAATGACTACCCTAAGCGTTTGTATGATTGTAAAAAACGAATCGGACGTCCTCGGACGGTGCCTTTCCTGCGTGGAGGGCATCGCGGACGAGATTATCATTGTGGACACCGGCTCCGCCGATAATACGAAAGAGATTGCGCGGGGCTTTACCGATAAGGTGTACGACTTTGCATGGTGCGACGACTTTGCGGCGGCACGAAATTTTTCTTTTTCAAAGGCCACCATGGAATACACCATGTGGCTGGACGCCGACGACGTAATTGACGAAAAAAACCGCGCGCTGCTCTTAAATCTAAAAGAAGAGCTTTCCCCCGCCACAGATATGGTTTTTCTGCGGTATGACGTAGCCTTTGACCCAAAAAACCGCCCTACGCTTTCCTACTACCGGGAGCGGATATTCCGGACTGCGCTCCACTACCGTTGGATTGGGGAAATTCACGAAGTTGTCCCGCAAAGCGGAGTGGTAGAGTACAGGGAAATCGCGGTCCAGCACCGAAAGCTGCATCCTGCCGAGCCGGGGCGCAACCTGCGTATTTTTCAGAAAATGCTGACAGACGGAAAAAAGCTCGACCCGCGGCAAAAATTCTATTACGCCCGCGAGCTGATGTATGTAGGGGACTATACCGCTGCTGTCCGGCAGTTTACTGAATTTTTGGATGACGGGCAGGGCTGGATAGAAAACAATATCAGCGCTTGCAAGGATTTGGCGCAATGTTATGCGTCTCTGGGAGAGGACGCGTCTTCCCTTCAAAGCCTTCTTCGCAGCTTTTACTATGCCGCGCCGAGAGCGGAGCTTTGCTGTGAAATCGGCAAATATTTCTTTGACCGCGAACAGTTCCAAACAGCCGCTTTCTGGTACGAAACGGCGGCAAGCCGGACGCCGGAGGAGCAAAACGGCGGTTTTTGCCTGCCGGACTGTTACGGATACATTCCATACATGCAGCTGTGTGTTTGCTACGACAGGATGGGCGACCGCAAAAAAGCCGAACAATACAATGAAAAGGCGGGGCGCATCAAGCCGGACGACGAAAATTACCTATATAACCGCGCGTACTTTCGGGAAAGCACAGGCACTTAAAAATGGCTGCTCCCATCTATGCTTCGCCGTTTACCGCATAAAAAAACGGCCGCTGTGTAACGGCCGGTTTCTTTTATAGCATTATAAAAATTAGAAATTCGTAGCAGGCAAAGCAGCCTGTTATCGGGATAAATCATACGCACGGTACCTGGCTACCTTGGCGGCGGATGTGGAGCTTTCGTCAAAGCGGCAGGAAAGCCAAACCTTCACCAGCTCTTCCGCTAGCTTTTCACCAATTGTAAAAGCGCCCAGGCAGGCGATATTGCTGTTGTTGCTTTTTACCGCGCGCTCCGCGGAGTAAACGTCTGTCAGAAGCGCGGCGTACGCGCCCCTGACCTTATTCGCGGCAATTTCCATGCCAAGCCCGGTGCCGCACACAAGAATTCCCCGGTCGTATTTCCGCGCCGCGACGGCTTCGGCAACGAGAATTGCGGTGTTCGCGTAAACCGGGTCTTCGCTTCCAAAATCCTCGGTCTCGTGCCCCAATTTAGCACATAACCCCATAAGGTTTATTTTTAGCCGCGCGGCATTGGGGTCGCAGCCAAACGCGATTTTCATTGCGGCACCTCCTCCAGCAGCAGCGTTATACTGTCCGCAAGGGCGCATATAATCAGGCAGCAGGAGCACGCCCCCGCGTCCAGGACGCCTCTTGAGCGTTCACCCAACCGGCTCGACCTGCCATATTTCGCCGTCATGTCCTTGGTAGATTCCATGCCCGCTGTTGCCGCCTGCCTCATGTTTTGCAGCGCGGCGGAAAAAGGCAGGCTTTCAGCCGCGTCCTTCTCCAAGGAGGCAGCGGCGGGAGCCAGTGTATCTACCAGTGTCTTATCTCCCACCCTGGCGTCGATGATTTCATACAGCCCCTCCAGGGCAGCGGCAAAGCTTCTGGAAAGGCAAAGTAAATCGACGGTATCCGTCTGATTTGTTTCGATAGTGGTTGCCATTTCCATAAAAATTGTACCATAAATCGGACCCATCGAGCCTCCGATTTCGTTCATCAAAATCGTGCCCAAATTTTCAAGCCCTTCAGAAAAAGTAAAGTTCCCGGCGCCGAACCTGTCTTCAAACAGTGAAAAGCCCTTGTTCATGTTCATCCCGTGGTCTCCGTCGCCGATTAAGCCGTCAACCTCACTTAGATATGCTTTATTATCCTTGATTGCCTTTACCATTGCAAGAAGAATCGTAGCTCCTTTTTCGTTTCTGAAAAATTCCATTTGCATCTCCTATTCCTGATGGAAGCCCATACTGTGCGCCGGTACGTCCAGCAGCTTTTTCAGCTCGTCGTCCAGCTTCATTATGGTAAGCGTCGCTCCCATCATTTCAAGGGAAGTAAAATAATTCCCTACATAAGATTGATAGACCTTGATTTTCCTGCTTTCCATTATTTTTTCAATTTCATTGTATAGGACATAGAGCTCCATAACGGGGGTCGCGCCCAGGCCGGAAACCAAAACAGCCGTCTCATCCCCGCTTTCAAGCGGAAAGTCCGGCAGGACGATATCCGTCATTTTTTTGGCAATCCCCTTTGCATCCTCCAGGCCGCAAACGGAGGTGCCGGGCTCGCCGTGGTGGCCGATGCCTACCTCCATCGTACCCTCGGCAATTTCAAAATTAGGATGGCCGACAGCCGGAAGGGTACAGGGCGTCAGGCCGACGCCTACGCTGCGTGTCGCGTCTATTGCTTTTTGCGCCGCACGGATGACCTCGTCGAGGCTGGCGCCGGCAGCGGCCATCGCGCCGCCGCATTTCCACATAAGCACCTCTCCCGCGACGCCCCTGCGCTTATCCGCCTGCTCCTTTGGGGCTGAGGCGACGTCGTCGTTTGCTACGACGGTCTTTACGGTAATTCCCATTTTTTGAGCCATGCGGATAGCCATTTTCACATTCATGTTATCGCCCGAATAATTTCCATAAAGGCACGCGACGCCGTTGCCGCTGTCAGCTGCAATAAACGCGTCCAGGAACGCCTTAGCGGTCGGGGAAGAAAAAATTTCTCCGATTGCTACGGCGTCGCAGAGATTTTTCCCGCAATATCCTACAAACGCCGGCTTATGGCCGGAACCGCCGCCTGTAACAATGCCCACCCGGCCCTGCGTGGAGTACTTAGACTTTACCACGCGGGGATTTTCCGTTTTCTCTACTAAGTCTTTGTGCGCTTTTACAAAGCCGTCTACCATTTCATCCACGATGAAATCGGGATTATTCATAATTCTTTGCATCGCTTAGCCCTCCATTCCGGGAATCAGTATGACCTTCATTGCGCCGTCTTCTCCGGTTCGCGCAAGACAAAACGCTTCCTGCCATTGCTCCAGGGCATATTTATGCGTTACCACACCATCGGTCGGCAGCTTGCCGCTGCCAATCCATTCTATTACGGTATCGTAGCAGAACGGGCTGAGGTGCGAGCCCAAAAGGTCAAGCTCCTTGCGGTCGGATATAATCGACCAGTCCACGGTGACCGGGCTACCAAACACGCTGAATTCGATAAACCGCCCCATTTTGCGGATGCACGCAAGACCCTGCTGCACACTGGACGGGTGTCCGGTCGCCTCGATATAAATATCGCACCCATAACCGTTTGTCAGCTCTTTGATTCGCGCGACCGTGTCTTCCTTTGCAGGGTTCATGACAAGATCGGCGCCAAATTCCCTGGCTTTTGTAAGGCGCGCGTCATTCATGTCCAAGACAATCAAAAGCTTTGGATTGCATTGCCTGAGCGCCCCGACCATTCCAAGCCCCAACGTTCCGGCGCCCGCCAGTACAACAACATCCGTCGTTTTCACCTGCGCTCTCTCTACACAGTGGAAGGAGCAGCCGTATGGCTCGATGAGAACCGCCTGTTCAATAGGCATTTCTTTTGGAACCATATATGGCAGCGCTTCTTTCGTCAGCTTTACATATTCGGCCATTCCGCCGTTGACATTGTTTTGAAAGCCGAATAAATCATGCTTTTCGCACATCCAATGGCGCCCTGTTTTGCAAAACATACACTCACCGCAGGGTACGATTTGCTCAGGGCATATTCTGTCCCCAATTTTCCAATTGCCTTTTACGTTTCGTCCCATCTCTACAACCGTTCCAACAAATTCATGCCCGGGAATCATCGGCGCCTTGATATAGGGAGGACTACCATCTCCGCCCCAAAAGCTTGGTGCTCCAGCAAACGCCTTGACGTCCCCGGCGCAAATGCCACAGGCCTCCACCTTTAAGACAATTTCCTCTTCCCCTGCACGGGGCGTATCGACAAGCTCCAGCCTGTAGTCGCCCGGCGCATACGCCACGATTGCTTTCATTTTTTCAGGTAAGGTTCCCATACGCCATTCTCCTTTTTCTTTTGCTTATGTATGTTTATTTTTATAGAAACAACTTTTATAAAAGTAGTTTCTATAATAAGAATGGCACGGGTAAACGCAAAAGTCAACGACTTTTTATACTACCTCTTTCTTTTTGTGAAAGGTATTTATACCGGACGCAAATTCCTTGTACAATGCGCCGATAAAAGGGGCTATGCCTACAAGATTCAAGCCATAAATTTTGCTTTCTAATATGAGGAAAAAATGCTATAATCATTGTTGACAGACGAATAAAATCCCTGGAGACATGCTTATGAATGCGACCGGAGCCACAACAAGAAACATCCGAAAATCTAACCGAAAAAAGATTTTTCACCTGATTTATGAGAAAAACGCAATCTCTAAGCAGGACATTGCCGCACAGCTCAAAATCAGCTTGCCAACGGTCACACAGAATATCGCGGAGCTTGAAAAAATGGATTTAATCGAAAAAAACGGTTTTTTCAAATCAACCGGCGGCAGAAAGGCAAAAATTATTTCAATCCGGGCTCAGGCACGGATTGCCCTGGGAGTGGAAATCCGCGCGGAGGGCTGCACGATAGCCGCTGTGGATTTATATGGTACAGTTATTGCGCAGCAGCTTTTTGAGCTTCCCTTTCAATACTGCGAGCAATACTTTATTTCCCTGTGTAAGGAAATTGAATGTTTTATCGAGTCATTGAAATTTCCGCACAGCAAAATCCTGGGATTGGGTATTATTATACAGGCGTTGATTTCAGACGACGGACAGCGTGTAACGTATGGTAAGATTTTAGATTGCACGGGGCTAAATACTTCGTTCTTCCAGGAATATTTTCATTTTCCGTGCCGATTGTTCCATGACGCGGAAGCTGCTGCCCGAAATGAATTATGGGAACGCCCTGATATAACGGACGCGGTTTTTTTTAATATCCGCGAAAATTTGAGCGGCGCCGTTATTATCGGCGGAAAATTCCACAAGGCAAATGAACTCAAAAGCGGTGTATTTGAACATATGATACTTGTCCCCGAAGGAAAACCCTGCTACTGCGGCAAGCATGGATGTATGAACGCATATTGCTCCGCACAGGGATTTTTACAGGAGGGCGAAACCCTAAAAGATTTTGAGGAAAAACGAAAAAGTGCGGATTTGGACGCGCAGAACCGATGGACTATTTTTTTACAGCGCCTTTCTGAAGCGATAGACAACCTGCATATGGTAATAGGCAGCGATGTTATACTTGGAGGTTATGTCAGCGAGCTGATTTCGGACGTGGATTTGGAGCAATTGCACGACATGGTATTAAGCCGTACCGCCTTTCCATTCGGACGCAGCTTTATTCACCGTGCCGCCAGCATAAACGTTCCGGTTGCGCGGGGCGGCGCGCTTTTTATGATTTCCTCCTTCTTAAACGACCTGCCGCAGCCGGAGACTTAAATTTTAAAACCAATCTCCTGAAATGCAAAAAAACGGTTAAGGCTTTGGAGCATTCTTTCCAGAATGTCCGTTGCTTTAACCGTTTTTTATTAATTTATAAGAGGGCGTAATACATTCCTCTACAGGGTAAAATGATGCCCGAGTGAACAAACAGCGTTATAACTCAACATGAAGCTATAGAAAAGTAAGCTGTTTGACATTTCTGCACGCTGCTATTAGAATGGAAAAAACTAAGTTGGTGCTTTCTTTGCCTTCGGCCGAAAGGGCACACTTAATAAATTACTAGTTATGAGGGAGGTAAAATTATATTGATGACGAAGCATGCGTACCCTATTCTCAAGTATGACGACAGCAAAGATGCAAAGCTGAATCCCTCATCTTTTGCAGAAATCAAATTTGCAACAAATAAACTGATTATTACTTTTTTCCCCGAAGTCATACAGCGATTAAAGGAGGAAAAGCAACTTTCTCTTGAAAGAACAATTGAAAGAGAAAACCCGGTATTCGTCTATCGCTTTGCAGATACGAATATTTTAATTACTCTTGGCTATACGGGCCGCCCTGCCTGTGCAGGCAACTTGGATTTGTTCCACGCAATGGGGATAAATAAGGTCATGTTTTGCGGCGGTGGCGGAGTCCTCAATAGTGATATTGAGGTAGGTAAAATACTTGTAGTAGACAGAGCGATTCGTGACGAAGGTTTTTCATATCACTATTTGCCGCCCTCAAGATATGTATATACGGACCCTGAAGTAACAGCTGCCATTACGAACTATCTGGACAGGAATGAAATATCTTATATTCGAGGGCTTACCTGGACAACCGATGCTATTTTCAGAGAAACAAAGGATAAAATCATGCAGAGGAAAATGGAGGGTGCAAAGGTCGTAGAAATGGAACAGGCCGGCTGTATTGCAGTCTCTCGTTTTAGAAATTTTGCATATGGGGCATTGATTTACGGTGGTGATGATGTTTCACAGGATGAATGGAGTCAAAGAGAATGGCGCAGTCGAAAGGGTATCCGCTATGACCTCGTAAACCTTTGCAATGCTTTAGTCGAAATTATATAGTGCAGCGTAATCAACCCTGGCTTGCCGGGCTGATTTTCTGCCTTATTGATATAATGCGTACTTTTTCTTTCGCTCTCTTAGATAGTGGCAAGCGGTTATTTTTTGTTTTCTATTTGTTCAAATGGTGCCCAGCTTAACAAAACTAAGCTGTTACAGGTTATGCCGCTTTATTTGGGGAAATTTAAAACGCCTATTTCATGCGGATTTACGGGCCCACTACGGAAACATTCCTACCTTAGTGACATCTAAACAGTATACAGGCAACAAAAATTTTTATACCTTTTCTAAAAAAAGCTTTAGTGCAAATCCCATCTTTATTTTTATTTTATAACTCATATTTCCATCGATTTCATTAATAAAAACAACATCACTTTTATAGATAGACCAGCCTTGCGCCGGCCTTGCTACCAGTTGCATTCTGTGCGAGCCTTCGGGTATTTCAAAGGTTTTGTTTTCGCCGTTACGAATAACAGCGTATTCACCATCATCAATCAGCACACTGCATGGCATTGCACTTCCCACAAATAATTTTGGTGTAATAATTGTAACTGTTCTCATTCGTATCACCCTCAAAAGTTAAAAGCTCAAGCTATATAATACATTTACGACTGTTGTAAAAATGTCCGGCTCAATCATTCAGATAGCTTTCTATATTTAAAAAATAAATATACAGAATCTATTAC
>OJQY01000302.1_pt1 | contig 29725 bp, 31 predicted proteins | sample 1599091 | NCBI WGS metagenome assembly OJQY01 (sample SAMN03922524, study PRJEB24848) | human gut metagenome | isolation source: stool sample | host: Homo sapiens | place: Germany | collected 2010-02 | reverse complement strand
TTCGTCGGCAGCGTCAGATGTGTATAAGAGACAGATACTGAACCATTTCCACCTTATTGAACTGATGTCCGCGAATCATTCCGCGTTCCTCGCTGCGGTAGCTGCCCGCTTCCCTGCGGTAGCAAGGCGTATAGGCGATGTATTTCCTCGGCAGCTCCTCCATGGCCAGTACCTCGTCGCGGTGCAGGTTTACAAGCGCCGTTTCCGCCGTCGGCAGCATAAACTTTTTGTCGCTGCTCGTTGGGTTTGCTATCCAATAAACCTCGTCGCCGAATTTTGGGAACTGCCCGGCGACATAGCCGCACTCATAATTCAGCATGTGCGGCGGCAATACAAACTCATACCCGTCTGCAATGTGCTCGTTGATAAAGAAATTCAGCAGCGCCCATTCCAGGCGCGCGCCCCATCCCCTGTAAACCCAGCTTCCCGCGCCCGCAATTTTTGCGCCTCGCTGGTAATCTATCAGTCCTAGGCTTTCACAAAGTTCCACGTGGTTTTTCATCGGGAAACCGAACACCGGCTTCTCCCCATAAAAGCGCAGCGGCTCGTTGCGCTCCTTGCCGCCGGCGCTTACCGCGTCGTCCGGAAGGTTCGGAAGCGCCAGCAGCAGCTCCTTCTGCTTCTCCTCAAGCTGCGATACTGTAGCGCCTGCCTCTTTGATTTCCGCAACAAGCTCCTTCATACGCGCCATTATCTCAGAGGCGTCACCGCCCTGCTTCTTGATTAGCGGAATCTGCTTGCTTGCCGCGTTCTGCTCCGCCTTTTTCGCTTCGAGCCTGCCCATTTCTTCCCTGCGGCGGGCGTCGATTTCTAAAATCTCGTCTACTATATGGTCGAGATTGATTTCTCTTTTTCTAATTTTCGCCTTGACCTCGTCCGGCGTTTCCCTGATTAGTCTGATGTCTACCATGGTATGATTCTCCTTATTTATTCTTTTTCAAGCAGCAGTGCCAAATCGTGTAAATCGTCCCTGCCGTAAAACTCAATTTCAAGCGTTCCCTTTTCGTTTGTGCCGCTAACCTTTACGCGGCGTCCCAGATGCTCCCTGAGCGCAAGCTCCACCTCTTCATAATAAGAAAGCTTTTTTTCCTTTAATTCCTGCGTTTTTTCCTGTACGGCCTTATTAGCCCTTTTTGCCAGGCGTTCCAGCTCTCTGACGGAGATGTCCTGTGTGCTTACAAGGCGCGCGGCCTTGTCAAGCTCGTCCGGGTCCTTGAACGAAAGCAGCGTCCTCGCGTGCCCCGCGCTGATTCTTCCATTCCCAACAAGCGACAGAACCTCCTCCGGCAGATTTAAAAGCCGCAGCGCGTTTGCCACCGCCGGACGTGATTTCCCGACCGCGCGCGAAACCTCATCCTGTGTCAGGCTGTACTTGTCCATCAGCTGCTGGTACCCCATCGCCTCTTCCACCGGGGTAAGGTCCTCTCTCTGGAGATTTTCAATCAGGGCCAGCTCCATCGTTTCGCCATCCGACAGCTCCCGTATGACGACCGGCACCTCTGTCAGCCCCGCCATTCGGCTTGCGCGCCAGCGGCGTTCCCCCGCGACGATTTGATAGCCGCCGTCGAGCAGGGGCCTTACGAGAAGCGGCTGCAGCACCCCGTGCTGTGATATGGAGTCGGCAAGCTCCGCGAGCGCCTTTTCATCAAATTCCCGCCGTGGCTGCGCCCGGTTCGGCTCAATCTCCGATATTTTAAGCGTAACGGTACTGTTGCTGTCTTCGCTTTCGTTTTCCATAAAAATTGCGTTCAGCCCTTTTCCAAGGCCGCCCTTTTTCTTTGCCATTTACCGTTCTCCTTCCTCTTATCTGCTCTTTGACAGGATTTCCTGCGCAAGCTGCAGGTAACAGGCGCTTCCCTTGCTGGATTTATCGAAATACATAATCGGCTTACCGAAGCTTGGCGCCTCAGACAGGCGCACAGTCCTGGGTATGACCGTCGCAAACACCTTGCGCGGGAAGTACTTTTTCACTTCCTCCACGACCTGCTGCGTCAGGTTGAGCCTGCCGTCATACATGGTAAGCAGAACGCCCTCCATCTCGAGCCGCTCGTTATACTGGCGCTTGACACGGCGCACCGTATTCATCAGCTGGGAAAGGCCTTCCAGCGCGTAATACTCACATTGGATAGGAACAAGAATGCTGTCGCTCAGGCACAGCGCGTTTGTCGTAATCAGTCCAAGTGACGGCGGGCAGTCAATAATAATATAATCATATTCTCCCCGCACCGGTGACACGGCGTTCTTCAATATCGACTCCCGATGCTTAAATTCCGCCATTTCAATCTCCGCCGCCGCCAAATCGAGGCTCGACGGAATAAGATGCAGTCCCTGAAACCCCGTGTCAACAATGGAAGCGGCGGCCTTTGCGCCGCCGACTAAAATTTGATAGGTCGAAAATTTAACGCCGCGCCTGTCTACGCCGACTCCGCTTGTCGCGTTGCCCTGCGGGTCGATGTCGATAAGCAGCGTCTTTTTCCCTGAAACGCCAAGCGCCGCGGCCAGGTTGACCGAGGTAGTCGTCTTTCCTACGCCGCCCTTCTGGTTCGCGACCGCTATAATCTTTGCCACCGCAGTCCCTCCTTCCCTTTTGTGATGATGTGTTAAAATTATACCACCTCAGCGGGAAATTGAAAAGACTTTCCCTCTTCTTTTTTAAAATTGTCTCTTTCGCAATTTCCTGTAATGTTTCACATGAAACACTGGGATATACCAAAAGCCGCACAGCGTTCACTGCGCGGCTTTCGGTATAAGGGGTTCAGATAAGGAAATGGGTATGAGTGGGATAGTCGTAAGCGTTTTTAGTGGGGCAGCTCCCTGCCCAGCGGGTCGTCTATGCGGGTATGTTCCCGCCTGTCTGCCTATATGCAGACGTTTTAGGAATTTTTACATTATATTCTATGTATTCTTCATTTTCTGTTTTTTCTGTTTTTGCGTCGATTCCGGACAGCCGCATGGTATTGATTGCCTTATTGAGTGTGTTCATAAAAATGCGGACGTCCTTGATAATGATTTTTGTGGTATGGCCCTTGCCTTCAAGCTCGCTTTCGAGCATATGCTCAACCATTTGCTCCGTCTGCTTGACGTTGAGCCCTCCGGCAACCGCTTTTTTCAGCGCTGTTTTTCTCTGCTCGCCGTCGAGCTTGAGCAATACGCGCGCATGGCGTTCCGATAAGCCGTTATCCAGTATTTTTTGCTGCTCATCCTCGTCCAGGCGGAGAAGCCGGAGCTTGTTTGCGATGGTAGACTGCTTCTTTCCGAGCTGCTTTGCCACGCGCTCCTGCGTGAGATTGCAGTCAAGAATCAGCTTTCTGATGGCGCGCGCCTCTTCAAACATGTTCAGGTCGGCGCGCTGGAGGTTTTCAAGCAGCGCGTATACGGCCGACTGCCTGTCACTGCACCGCATGACGATACACGGAACCTTTTGCAGGCCCGCCATGACAGAGGCGCGCAGCCTGCGTTCCCCGGCAATCAGCTCATACTCCGTCTGGGAGATTCTTCTGACTGTCAGCGGCTGTAGGATGCCGTTGTTCGCAATGCTCTGCGCAAGTGAGCACAGCTCGTCCTCCGCGAAATAGCGCCGCGGTTGCGATTTGTTCGGCCTGATGTTACCAATCGGGATTTCCACAAGCCGGTTCTCTTCTTTTTGTGAAAAAATCAACTGCCTCACCCTCTGCATTTAGATTTGCTACAGGACAAGCCTGATTGCAAGACTATAATAGCATGGAGGAAGGCAGTTGTTTGTCAAAGCGTGGCTGTATTTTTATAGCTCTTTTCGCTCATTTCAGTTGAAACACTTTCAAATTGGTCGAAAAACAAATCCTACAGCGGTTTTTTTGCAATTTTCGACCCGTGGCGCGGATAAATTTTTTTCAGGAGCCCCGTTTTTTTGATTTTAATAATGGTACGGGCACTTCCGTCCGGCAAAGAGAGCTTTTCTGGTTTTTCTATTTTCCCAGAAAGCAAGGCGGCGGAATTCAGCGCAGATTGAAGCTCCTGCTCCGCCTGCGGTCCCTTCATAGATATAAAACAGCCGCCCGGTTTCACAAAGGGCAGGCAGTATTCGCACAAAATATTCAGCGGCGCTACCGCGCGAGATACGGCAACGTCATACTTTTCCCGGTACAGCGGATTTTTTCCCGCTTCTTCCGCGCGGGCATGTACCGTTTTCGCGTCCAATCCAAGCGACCTAAGCACCTCCTGTAAAAACAAAAGGCGCTTGTTGAGGCTGTCGAGCAGCGTCAGCCTAATATCGGGCCGAACAATCAAAAGGGGAATTCCCGGAAAACCCGCTCCTGTTCCAACATCTATCAATGACGCGCCCTGCGGAATCTCTGCAAAACGCAAGGGGGAGAGGCTGTCCAGAAAATGCTTGACCGCAACCTCCTCCGGCTGGGTTATGGCAGTAAGATTGATTTTTTCATTCCATTCCTTCAATAAAGCGGCATACAGGGTAAAGCTTTCGAGCTGTTCCCCGCTTAAGCTGATGCCCCACAGCTGCGCCTGTTCTTTAAGCAGTGCCTGCCATTGCGTCATGTGCCTTCACCGCCTGTCTTTTTCTGCTGCGCAAGCCATATAAGAAGTACAGAAATATCGGCAGGGCTGACGCCGCTGATTCTGGACGCCTGCCCAATATTGCCCGGCATAATCTTATTCAGCTTTTCCTGTGCCTCCAGCCGCAGTCCTGTAATTTCCCTATAATCCATTTTCGCGGGCAGCTTTTTGCTCTCCAGACGGCGCATTTGCTCAATCTGGCTCTGTTGCCGTTTGATATAGCCCTCATATTTTACTTCTACTTCAATCTGCTCAAAAATGTTCTTGTCCAGCTCCGGCCTGCCTGAATCAACAGGGGAGAGCGCCTCATAGCTTAGCTGCGGGCGCTTGAGCAAATCAATCAGCCTTGTCCCCGTAGTTACCTCTGATGTTTCACATGAAACAAGAATCTCATTGAGCCGAGAAGTAGGGGAAAGGACCGTTTCCTTTAACCGCTTATATTCCCGCTTAATCAGCTCCTGTTTCCCCTGGAACCTGCTCCATCTTTCATCTGTAATCAGGCCAATTTCCCTGCCCAGGGGGGTCAGGCGCGTATCCGCGTTGTCCTGCCGCAGAATCAGACGGTACTCAGACCGGGAGGTCATCATGCGGTAGGGGTCGGAAGCGCCCTTCGTTACCAAATCGTCAATTAGGGTACCGATATAGGAGCTCGCGCGGTCGAGGATAACCGGTTCTTTTCCCTTAACCCTGCGTGCCGCGTTGATTCCTGCTATCAGACCCTGTGCGGCAGCCTCCTCATAACCTGAGCTTCCGTTAAACTGCCCCGCTCCGTAAAGGCCGGGGAAATCCCGGAATTCAAGCGACGCGTCCATCTGCAGGGGGTCTACACAGTCATATTCAATCGCATAGGCGGGACGCATAATCAGCGCGTTTTCCAGCCCCTTGATAGAATGGTAAAACTTGAGCTGTACATCCTCAGGCAGGGATGACGACATTCCCTGTAAATACATTTCCTCCGTATTCAAGCCGCAGGGCTCAATAAAGAGCTGATGGCGCTCCTTGTCGGCAAAACGGACGATTTTATCTTCTATACTCGGACAGTAACGGGGGCCTACGCCTTCAATTTTTCCACCGTACAGGGGAGAGCGGTGAATATTTTCCAGTATAATCCGCTTTGTTTCCTCATTGGTCCAGCTGACGTGACAGACCACCTTGTTTTCTCCTAAATCCTCCGTGTCGTATGAAAAGGGGATAGGGGGGACGTCTCCGGGCTGAATCTCCAGCCCTGAAAAATCGATGCTGCTTTTCAGAACGCGCGCAGGCGTTCCCGTTTTAAATCTGCGAAGGGATAATCCAAGGCTTTTCAGTACCTGTCCAAGAAACGCTGCCGGAAAGGTTCCGTCCGGGCCGCTCTCAAAGGAAACATCGCCGATAAAAATACGGCCTCCCAGATAAGTTCCTGTTGCAATTATCACTGTTTTACAGGTAAAGACGGCGTCCATGCGTGTTTTCAGCTCCCACGAATCACCTGTTCTCCTGATATTCACAATTTCCGCCTGGCGTAAATCAAGGTTTTCCTGACGCTCCAGCTTATGCTTCATGGCGTCGCTGTATTTCCTTCTGTCTATCTGCGCGCGCAGGGAATGTACCGCCGGGCCTTTTCCACGGTTGAGCATCCGCATCTGCAGAAAGCATTCATCGGCAGTACGGCCCATTTCGCCGCCGAGCGCGTCGATTTCACGCACCAGATGCCCTTTGGCCGTTCCCCCAATTGAGGGATTGCAGGGGCAGTTACCGACTGCGTCCATATTGATTGTAAAAACCGCTGTAGTACATCCAAGCCTTGCGGCCGCAAGGGCAGCTTCTATTCCCGCGTGGCCTGCGCCGACGATGGCTACGTCATAATTTCCCGCCGGATAGCCCATTTGCCTTCCTCCTTTTATTTCCCTACACAAAATCTTGAAAATACCTGGTGAACAATTTCCTCGTTCGCCCGTTTTCCCGTCAGCTCCAGCAGAGTTCCAACCGCTTCTTCAATCGAAACGGTAACCGCGTCGAGCGTCATACCGCCCTGCAATGCAAAAACGGCTTCTTCAACGGCACTCAGCGCCTCACATACCGCGCTTCTCTGCCGTTCCGTCGCCAAAATGCCCTGAGAAGGGTCGAAATCCTGCGTACCGGTGACTTTTTCTAGCGCTTGAATCAAATCATCAATGCCCTGCGCGGTTGCGGCGGAAATAAATATTACATCATCAACGCGGATTTTAATATATTCCGTGTCGAGCCTGCCGTCCAAATCCGTTTTATTGATTACGGCAATTACGGGGGAGCCGTCCAGAAGGGTGAGCATTTCCTTGTCTTCCTCCGACAGGGGAGAGGAGTTATCGAACACGGCTAGCACCAGGCCGCAGCTTTTCATTCTCTGTTTTGCGCGGTCTACGCCTATTTTTTCCACAGGATTATCGGTGCTGCGCAGTCCCGCCGTATCGCTCAGGCGCAGCAGTACATTGCCGAGCGTCACCGTTTCTTCTATCATATCGCGCGTTGTTCCGGGGATGTCCGTCACAATAGAGCGCTCACAGCCCGCAAGCAGGTTCATCAGAGTCGATTTACCCACGTTCGGCTTCCCGGTAATCAGGGTATCGATACCCTCGCAGGCCGCTTTTCCAGCATCATAGCCTTCTAAAAGCTTTTCCAGCGCTGTTTTTGCCGCTTTCAGACCTTGGGACAGCATATCGCCGGATACCTGCGGAATATCCTCCTCGGGATAATCAGCCCAGGCGCTCAAATGCGCGGCTGTCTCCGTAAGTTCTTCACATATTTTATCTATTTTTCTGCTTAACGCACCCTCACGGCAGGAAAGAGCGGCGCGCGCGGCGTTTTTTCCCTTCGCGCCGATAATATCCATGACCGCCTCGGCTTCAGTCAGGCCGAGCTTTCCATTTAGGAAGGCGCGCTGTGTAAATTCTCCGGGCCCGGCGGGGGAGGCGCCGGCGGAAAAGACGGCCCTGAGAACGCTCTTTGTCACATAAACTCCGCCATGGCAGGAAATCTCCGCCACATCCTCTCCCGTATAGCTGTGCGGCGCCCTGAACACGAGCAATACGCCATCATCGAGCTTTTCCTCCCCGTCATAAACAGAACCGTACGCGGCCGTATAGCCGGCCATTTTGTTTATCTTTTTTCCGCTGGCGGGCTGAAATACCCTTTCAGCAATAGAAAGCGCCTGCGTACCGGAAATCCTGATTACGCCGATTCCTCCCGCGCCCTGCGCCGTTGCAATTGCGGCAATCGTTTTTTGCTCCATTTGCTTTCACCCTATTTCTTTGAACAAAAACGGGACTGCTGGGAGGCAGCCCCGTAAAATTTTGACGTTTTCTTTCGTTTTCGGATTACCGCTTTTTCTTCAAAGGATATTCCTGTATTCTTTCAATAAAATCAATGTTTAAAAGTTCTTTTCCCTGCTTTGTCTCAACTTCCATCCAATTGCCCTCAATGTGCTTAATCTCACCCTGAACGCATTGGATAGTAAATGAGCCCTTAATTATACAGTTTTTACCTACAAATCCATTAAGAAGCTCCTGGTTCATTTGAACGCTCCCTTTCTTTTTTCTGCGGATGTGCCACAAAGTCCGGGTTTTTTTATTTTTCAAAGAAAAGAAAATAATGAAAAACACAATAAAAAAGAAAACATAATAGGAAGGGTTCATAACGGCAAGCCATTATTCTTCCGTTTTAATATCCTTGCGCGGCTCAATCTTTCCGTAAAGAGAGAAATCCCCGCCCTCGTTCCTGGGTTCCCTTTTTACAGCGGGCTGCGTGCTCTGCTGCTGGCGCGGGGGACGACTGCCGCGGTCGCGGTTATAGTCCCTGTTATTGTTGTTATAGTCCTTCTTATATCCGCCGCCGTTATAAGGCCTTTTCGGTCCCCTGTTTTTATTATACCCGCCTGTGCGCTGCGGCCTGGGTACCTTGGGGTCAAGCCCGATTACGACATGGCGGTTGATGCTTTCGCCCTCCGACCAAGAAATTGCGCCGTTCACCTTCTGCACTGCCGTATGGATAATCCTGCGCTCATAAGGGTTCATCGGCTCAAGCGGTACATTTTTACCGGTCTTGAGCGCCTTGAACGCAAGCTTTCTTCCTAAAATCTCAAGTGTTTTTTCACGTTTTTCACGATAATTGCCCGTATCAATGGTAACACGGAAATATGTATTGTCCACGTGGTTCGCTACCAGGCCGCAGAGATACTGCAGCGCGTCGAGCGTTTCACCCCTTCGGCCGATGACAAAGCCGACTTCCTCGCCGGAAAGGTTGATTACAGCGCCTTCCTCGGTTTCATTTACTTCCATTGTAATGTCATGAAGCCCCATTGCTTTTAGAATAGAATCCAGGTAATCCGCCGCGCTCTGCGCCGGGGAGACCTCAATATATGCCCTTACCTTTGCCGGATTTCCCCCAAATATACCGAATTTCTTCTTTTCTGGCATCTGCAATACTTCGATTTCCGCCTCATGTGCTTCGATTCCCAGCTGCCTGCAGGCATCTTCCTGCGCTTCGACGACAGTTTCGCCGACCCCAATTGCCTCTTTTAACAATTCTTACACCTCCAAATAATTTTGAACGTCTTTTTATTATTGAAAAAGTATCGGACTGCAATAATTCCGGCAAATTTATTGCGATTACTTCTTTTTCCCCTGTTTTTTCCTGTTTATGATTCCCTTATTTTCAAATTTTGGATTATAACTATAAGGAACCTTTGCCTCTTCCAGCTCGAGCAGCGCAACTCGCTGCGCTTCCGCCTTCGCACCCATAATGCCCGCGTTGTAGAAATTCTGTAAAATAAGCGTCTGAGCAAAGCCCAGTACGGTAGAAACAATCCAGTAGAAGCCGACAGCGGCCGGCACCGTGTAAGCGATATACGCGCTCAGAAGCGGCATAAGCAGAAGCATCCATTTCATACAGCCCTGCTGTCCCTGCATGGGTCCCTGCAGCTTCATGGTGAACCACTGCGTTAAAACCGAGGAGACAAGACAGAGAATCGGTATAATAATCAGAATCGTGAGACCCTCATTCGGCCGGCCCAGCAGGTCAAGGCCGAAGGAATTGAAGCCGTTTCCGAAATCTTTAATTTGTGCGATTGTGTTCGCGTCGAAATAATTCGTAAGATAGGAAGAACCCTGCGTCGTCTGCGCAAGCTTGATAATATCGATTTGTCCGTAAAAATTGTTAAAAGAGGTGCCGATACCGGGCAGCGTATTTAAATAGCTGACCGCGCTCGATACCTTATCAGCCGCCAGATGCATCGTATTGGTAAGCGGGTTGATAACGGCATAATAAACGCCGAGGAGTAAAAGCATGGGGAGCAGGGAGGTAAGGCAGCCGCCCATCGGGCTTACGCCTTCCCGTTCATAAAGCTTGCTGATTTCCTCGTTGAGCTTTGCCTTGTCGTTCCCGTACTTTTTTTGCAGCTCCTTCTGTTTTCCGGAGAGCCTGGCGTTTGCCGCCATCGATTTTTGCTGTTTAATCGATACCGGGAACAGGATCAGCTTCAAAACTAGCGTAAAAATAATGATGGCGAGTCCATAATCATGCACCAGTGAAAAGGCGCCCCATAGAACCCAGCCGAAAATACTGCCGATCCAACCAAAAATATCAAACATAATTGCGCAGTCCTCCTATTACTTCCTAACCCTTTTTTTCTTTTCGGGAACAGGGTCATATCCACCTTTAGAAAAGGGGTTACAACGCAATATTCTCCATATCGTCATAAATCCGCCCTTAAAGGCGCCAAAACGCTCGATTGCCTCTAGCCCATACTGGGAGCAGCTCGGCGTAAACTTGCAGCTCGGCGCCGTATGCGGCGAAATACAGCTTCTATAAAACTTAATAAGCCAAATAAGCGGGCGCTTCATTGCAAAACTCCCGCCTCTTTCAGCTGTTTCTTCAAACAGCGCAATATTTCCGTGCTTTTTACATACGGCGTTTTTGTCCTAGCGACAAAAACAAAGTCATAGCCAGGCTTCACCTGCGGAAGCAGCTGTGAAAACGCGGCTCTGATGACTCTTCTGGACCGGTTGCGCTGCACTGCCTTGCCTATTTTTTTACTGGTGGTAATGCCAAACCTTACGTTTTGACTTCTGTTTTTACAGATATAAGTAACCACCACGGGCGACACATAGGACCTGCCCCTGTTATACAGGCGCCTGTAATCCCTGTTTTCTTTTAATGTAAAAGCATCCTTCATTCTGCCATCCCGCCCGTAATATGCAAAGCCTGTCCCTTTTGCGCCATTGCGGCAGTCATGCCCTAACAAAAAGAAAGACCACATTCAAGTGGCCTCAATCTCAGTAAGACAACTTTTTCCTGCCCTTTGCTCTCCTGCGAGCCAATACCTTGCGTCCGTTGCTGTCGGACATTCTCTTCCTGAAGCCGTGCTCCTTTTTCCTATGAAGCTTTTTGGGCTGATAGGTTCTCAGCATGCAGACCCCTCCTTTCGGGTGTTAACCTTGCAATATAGCATTATAGCGTAATAATTCGAAATCGTCAACAAAAATTTTTCTTTTTTTGAAGGGAAGAAAATACATAAAACACGCATAACAAGCCGCTAAAATATGCTTGTACAAGATATTGTGCCTTTCTTTTGAACGTTACCTTTATCCTGTATTTTAAAATAACAGAAAAAAACAAAAAAAGCAAACCTGCCCGCCGCTTTTTTTGAAAGAAAAAGTTTGAAAAAAGCTCGTATTTATGATAGAATAGAACAGATAATGAAAGAGTGGGATTTTTATATATTATAAGTAAAATATATACTATATATAGTTCCGTTTTCTAATCTCTTGAATTAACCGTAACTTTTAAAAGGAGAGATGATGATGGAGTCTTTTCATGAGGCTTGGGAGGTAATCTGCGATTATTGTAAGACAAGGATTACAGACGTCGCTTATAAAACATGGATTAGCAGGATAGAACCCATTGACTTAAATTTTGATACGGGAGAGGCAATTCTGCTGACGCCGAATGAATTTCACCGCCAGACGCTTACGCGCTGCTACTTGACGCTTTTAGAGGAAGCTTTTGAAGCGGTATTCGGCTCTTCTATTAAAATAAAGCTGACGGTACCCGACGAGGTGGAAACCGGAAACGATAAAAAAGAAGAGGCCGAAAGTCCTGATTCCGATTATGAATATACATTTGAAACGTTTATTGTCGGTTCCTCCAATAAGTTTGCGCACGCGGCCTCCCTGGCGGTTGCGGCGAACCCCGCCGGAGCTTATAATCCCCTTTTTATCTATGGGCACTCCGGACTTGGAAAAACCCACCTTCTTTACGCGATTGGAAACGATATTAAAAAGAACCACTCCAATATCAACATCCTCTACGTAAAAGGCGACGATTTTGCAAATGAGCTGATTGAATCCATCCAGATGGCGAAGACGAAGGAATTTCGTCAGAAATACCGCAACGCGGACGTTCTTCTCGTCGACGACGTACAATTCATCGGTGGTAAGGAATCTACCCAAGAGGAGTTTTTTCATACCTTCAATACGCTCTATGAAAGCAAAAAACAGATTGTACTGACCTCCGACCGGCCGCCGAAGGAAATCAAGACGCTGGAGGAACGCCTCCGCACGCGTTTTGAATGGGGCCTAATTGCTGATATTCAGCCGCCGGATATTGAAACGCGAATCGCTATTATTAAAAGAAAAGCGCAGCTGCTCGATATTAACATTCCGGACGAGGTATGTGAATATATTGCCACAAAGCTGAAAACCAATATTCGGCAACTGGAGGGCGTCGTAAAAAAACTCAAGGCAAAAAACCTGCTCAATGGGGAAAAGCCGACGATTGCCGGCGCGCAAGAGTCCATTTCCGATATTCTCAACAACGAGGCCCCGCCGGAGCTGACGGTTGAAAAAATTATCGATGAGGTCGCGCGTACCTTCGGCGTCAAAAGCGAGGATATCCGCTCCATCAAGAACCGCCGCGCAAACCTCTCAAACGCGCGCCATATCGCTATATATATCGTTCGTGAGCTGACCCACCTTTCCATGATACAGATAGGCAACGAATTCGGCGGCCGCCATTATTCCACAATCGTTTATACGATACAACAGGTGGAAAAGAATATGGCAAAAGACAGTAAAATCAGAGAAACAGTGGAAGATATTGTCAAAAATATCCGGGACAGGTGATTTAAGTTTTCCACATATTCTTCCACATTCACTCCACATCGGTCAACATGTTATCATAAAAAAGAGGAGCGTCCGTTTTTTTCCACATTTCATGCACATTACTCCCACAAAAGGGAAAATTCGGATTTTCCCTTTTTCATGCCGAAAAACAGGTACTTTCCACATGTTGACATCCCCTACTACTACTACTAAAATCTAGTATACTAGCTCTATTCTTTTTCTTTATTTTTTTAGAAATGGGTGATTTTATGAAACTGACTTGTTCACAAACCGCTTTGGCGGAAGCGGTTACAAATGTTCAAAGGGCCGTGTCCTCCAAAACCTCCCTTCCCGTACTGGAGGGTATTTTAATCAAAGCGAAAAATAACCAGATAACGCTGTGTGGATATGACCTTGAAATTGGCATAACTACGGTAATCGATGCGGATATTACAGACGAAGGCGCAATTGTTGTAAGCGCAAAGCTTTTGGGAGATATTGTCAGGCGCCTTCCAGACGAAACGGTTTGCCTGGAGACGGACGACCGCTTTATTACCTACATAAACAGCGGACAGGCGGAATATAAAATCGTTGGGATAGCGGCGGCTGATTACCCGGAGCTCCCCTCCTTTGAAAAGACGGATACGCTGACCATTCAGAGCGGTTTGCTCAAAAATATGATAAAACAAACGCTTTTTGCCGTTTCAGACAATATTTCCAAGCCAATTTATACAGGCTCCCTGTTCGATATAGAGGAGCATGTTATCCGCATCGTATCGGTCGATGGATACCGGATGGCGCTGCGTAAGGAAACAATCGCCTGCGAAAAGAACAGCCGGTTCGTTGTACCGGGCAAGGCGTTGAGCGAGGTATTGAAGCTCATTTCTGATGAAGAAAAGAATACGGAGATTTTAATCGGCCAGCGCCATGCGGTTTTCCAGATTGAGAATTATTCTATCTTCACAAGGCTGATTGAAGGAAATTTTCTGGATTATAAATCGACGATTCCCGCCGGAAATAAAACGGAGGCATGCGTTGTAACGCGCGATATGATAGGCAGCGTGGAAAGAATGTCGCTTTTGACCTCCGATAAAATTCAGTCGCCTATACGCTTTACCGTGAATGCGGAAGAAATCAAGCTTTCTTGCTCGACGGCAATCGGTAAGGCAAACGACGCGATTAAAACTCCTGTCAAGGGTGAAGATGTTGAAATCGGCTTTAATAACCGGTATCTGCTCGACGCGCTGAAAAATACAGATACTGATATTGTAAAGTTAGAGCTAAACGGCCCGCTTACGCCGATGAAAATCGTGCCGACAGAGGGAGACGCGTTTTTATTCCTCGTCGTGCCGATGAGGTTAAATAATGAAAACTGAGAAAATTTATATAGATAGTGAATTTATCAGGCTTGACGCGCTTTTGAAATTCGGCGGGATTGCGGAAACAGGCGGCCAGGCAAAGCTGCTCGTCCAGAGCGGACAGATTCAGGTAAATGGGGAAGTATGTACCCAGCGCGGAAAAAAAATGCGCGCGGGAGATACGGCGCAGAATGAAGACAAAATGTTAGAGGTGTGCCAGAAGTGATAATCAAGGAGCTTTCCTTTCATGGCTTCCGCAATTTAAAAGACAATACGGTTACCGTCTCAGATGGAATCAATGTCATCTATGGGGATAACGCGCAGGGAAAGACCAATCTTTTGGAATGTATTTGGATGTTCAACGGCGTGCGTTCCTTTCGCGGCGCAAAGGACAGCGAGCTGATTGGCTTTGAAAGCGACTATGCCTGCAGCTCCCTGTATTTTTACGCGGAGGACAGGATTCAGGAGGCAAGAATCAATATACTGCCCGGAAAAAGGGAAGCCTTTTTAAACGGCGTGAAAAAAAATTCCCCGTCGGAAATGATAGGAAGGTGTACCTCTGTCGTTTTTTCACCGGAGCATATGACGCTTGTAAAAAATGGGCCCTCCGAACGGAGAAAATTTTTGGATGGGGCGTTATGCCGCCTAAAACCGCGTTACGCCATGCTTTTTTCCAGGTATAATAAAATCCTTAATCAACGCAACGCGCTGCTCAAGGACATTCCCCGCCACAGGGAGCTGCTCGATACGCTCGACATCTGGGATGAAAAGCTCTCTGTTACCGGAGGTATGCTGGCCGCCGAGCGCCTGAAATATACTGATTTGCTCAAAAAGAAGGCATATGAATTTCACCGTGGAATATCCGAAGGAAGGGAAGAGCTTGTTCTTTCATATCAGTCGGGTTATGGAGCGCTTGAAAGCGACGGAATTCCGGAGCTGACGGAAAAAATAAAAAAGGCGCTTGAAAAATCGAGAAAAGAGGACATCTATACAGGCTGTACGAATTACGGCCCGCACAGGGACGACCTCGATATTTTAATCAATGGGATGAAGGCGCGTATTTACGCCTCTCAGGGGCAGCAGAGGAGCGCTGTTTTGTCGCTCAAGCTGTCTGAGGCCGGTATATTAAAGGAGCTGACAGGAGAAAAGCCTGTAATTCTGCTCGACGATGTGTTAAGCGAGCTCGATTTATCGCGGCAGAATTTCCTGCTCAATAAAACGGCTGGCTGGCAGGTCTTTATTACCTGCTGTGACGTATCCGCCGTAAGCCACCTGAACTGCGGCAAGGTTTTCTATATTAAAAACGGCGAGGTCGGCGAACTGCAAAACGAAGAAAAGAAAACAGGGTGAAGCGATGTATCTGCATCTTGGACAGGATACGGTAGTCAGGACAAAGGATATTATAGGGATTTTTGACCTCGATATTACGACGGTATCAAAGCATACGAGGAATTTTTTGACAAAATGTGAAAAGGGCGGTAGCGTCGTCAATGTAACATATGAGCTGCCCAAATCCTTTATTTTATGTAAAAATAACAAAAAAAAGAAGAGTTCTGTGTATATCAGCCAGCTTTCAACGGCAACACTCTTAAAGAGAAGAAAAATTCTTCCGGAATAAGCTTTCCACAGTATAAGAGAGGTTATGTGGAAAACTTAGATTTTATCAGGAAAGGCCAGGGACGGGATATGAAAGCAAAAAAATGCCCTTACTGCGGACAGAAGGTATCTTATCTGACCGCAATCATGGAAAAGGATAAAGGAGAGCATACCTGTAAAAAGTGCGGAAGAAATTCGACGATATATTTTATAAAGGCGCTGCGCGCAGCGATTATTGCGGCAGTCGCCGTATCGGCTGTTATTTTGACGGTTTGGCTGGTTCTGGGGGACTATACCAATCTGTGGGGGATGCTTTGGGTATTTCTGCCCTTCCTCGTATTTTATGTCTGTACGCCGGTTTTTTACCGGCTGGTTCCGCTTAAAACTTCTTCTTCAGCCAAGCAGGAAAAAGAAAAAAAGGCCGGTGGGTTTTATGCTCCTACGCCAGCGAGCGGCTCGACTAAGATACTGCCGAACGTTTCGCAGGTCAGCGGTGAAATTTTATTAATCGACGACGATATAGACGGCGGGTCTACGAGGGTAATTCCCGCTGTAAAGGAAGGAAATGCCGCGGGGGAGGATTACCTGGATATCTCTGAGTTTTCCAGCGGAATTAAAAAGTAAAACTGGGGTGTGTAAGAGAATGTTAAAGCTTCCGCTGTGCCCGTACTGCAACGCGGTTTACCACTATAAGCAGGTCAGGGAAAACACGCATAAGGAAGAAATGAACTGCCATAACTGCGGGAAGAAATTCAAGGTATCCTATAAAAAAGGCCGTGCGCTGCTGCTGCTTGCAGCCGCAGTGGTATTGGTGGCGGTCAACCTGGTTTGCCTCAATCTGTTTGAAAATATAACGATTTGGGTTTGTCTTGGTGTTACCGCCGTGCTTTTAGCGTTTACCATTCCAATGTTTCCATATACCGTGCGTTATAAAAAGCTGGAGAAAAAATAAGCGTTATTTTTGTTGCATGATTAGAGGAGGTTGTTTCCTTTGGATAATAATAATTTAGAAATTACAAAAACCGACAGTGAATACGGTGCCGACGAAATACAGGTGCTGGAAGGCCTGGAGGCTGTAAGAAAACGTCCGGGCATGTATATCGGTTCAACCGGGCCGCGCGGCCTGCATCATCTGGTTTATGAGATTGTGGACAACGCAATCGACGAGGCGCTTGCGGGCTACTGTACGAAAATCGACGTCAGCATCCTGCCGGGCAATATTATCCGCGTATACGACAACGGACGCGGTATTCCCGTCGGCATCAACCAGAAAATGGGTATTCCGGCTGTCACGGTCGTATTTACCGTTCTGCACGCGGGCGGCAAGTTCGGCGGCGGCGGATATAAGGTGTCGGGCGGCCTGCACGGCGTCGGCGCGTCCGTCGTCAACGCCCTGTCCGAATGGCTGGAGGTAAAGGTCTGCGACGGTGAAAATATCTATTTCCAGCGCTATGAGCGCGGGCAAATCGTTACCGACCTGGAGGTTATCGGCAAGGGAGAAACCAAGGGGACAGAGGTTGTCTTTAAGGCCGACCCCGAAATTTTTTCCGAGACGGACGCTTATGATTTTGAGGTGCTTGAAACGCGCCTTCGCGAGCAGGCGTTTTTGAACGCGGGCATACATATTGAGCTGCGCGACGAGCGCGACTGTGACGACATCAAGCAGGATAATTTCCTCTATGAGGGCGGCGTCGCAAGCTTCGTGGAGTATATCCATAAGAAAAAATCGCTCGATTTGGTGCATCCGGAGGTCATATATTTCTCCGCAAGCGCGCCGGACGATACCTCCGCGGTAGAAATCGCGATGCAGTATAACGAAAGCTATAACGAATGTCTTTTATCCTTTGCAAACAACATTCACACGACGGACGGCGGAACGCATGAGGAAGGCTTCAAGCGGGCGCTGACCAGGGTGATGAACGATTACGCGAGAAAGTTCAATATTTTAAAGGACAACGATAAAAGCCTGAGCGGAGAGGACGTGCGCGAGGGGCTGACGGCAATCATCAGCGTGAAGCTCAAGGAAGCCCAGTTTGAAGGGCAGACGAAGGCAAAGCTCGGCAATACGGAAATCAGGACGATTGTCGATAAGCTCGTCAGCGACAAGCTGAAAACGTTCCTGGAGGAAAACCCCGCGACGGCAAAGGCCATCTTTGAAAAGGCGCTCGCCGCGTCCCGCGCGCGCGAGGCGGCAAGAAAGGCGAAGGACCTTGTCAGAAGAAAATCCGCCATGGAATCGGCGGCGCTGCCCGGAAAGCTTGCCGACTGCCAGTCCAGGGACCCCGAAGAGACAGAAATCTATATCGTCGAGGGTGATTCCGCAGGAGGCTCCGCTAAGGGCGGAAGAGACAGGCGGTTCCAGGCAATCCTGCCGCTCTGGGGAAAAATGCTCAATGTGGAAAAGGCAAGGCTCGACAAGGTATACGGTAACGATAAGCTGATGCCCGTTATAACGGCGCTCGGCTGCGGCATCGGGGATGAATTCGATTTGACGAAGCTGCGCTACGGCAAGGTTATCATTATGGCCGATGCCGACGTCGACGGCTCGCATATCCGCACGCTGCTGCTTACGTTTTTCTTCCGTTTTATGAGGCCGCTCGTGGATGAAGGCCATGTTTATATCGCGCAGCCGCCCCTTTACAGGGTAACTAAGGGAAAAGAGCACCTGTATGCTTACTCGGACGAGGAGCGCGACGCGATATTGGCTACCATTGAAGGAAAATCCGATATTCAGCGGTATAAGGGCCTTGGCGAGATGGACTCTGAGCAGCTCTGGGAGACGACGATGAACCCTGAATCCAGGACAATGCTGCGCGTAGAACTTTCCGACGCGGAAAAGGCGGATGAAATCTTTACGATACTGATGGGCGACAAGGTAGAGCCCAGAAGAGACTTTATCGAGAAGCACGCAAAGTATGTGCAGAATCTCGATATTTAAATAATTAATGAAATCTTTTGTCAGGAGGTGACGGCCGTGAATGATTATGAACCTGAATTCGACAGTGGGCGGCAGGCGGAAGCAACGCGGCGGGAAAGCGCCTCTTATGGGGAAGATGAACCGTTTTGTGAAGAGCTGGCATTCTCCCTGACGGTAGACGAAGCGTATATTTGCCTCCAAAACGCGGGAATTTTTAAAACCAGCGGAAAACGGGCGGCGCTTTATACCGTTTTAATGGCAATTGCGGCGGTGGGCTTCTTTATTTCCTATGTGTTTGGACAAAATTACAACTGGCTGATTTTTTCTGTCATTTGCCTGCTGGTCATCGCGGCAATCTGGATTGTTCCCTATGTACAGCTTAAAAGGCTTGCAAAGGAAAACGCAAAGGGAAATATTATCCGCGCGAAGGTCCGGGAAGATATGATAGAAATTACAGGGGAGCATTCCACATGGGAAATCCCGCTCGACAAGACGAGCAGGCTTTCGCTGAAAGGAAACCTGATGATTTTCCACACGGAAAACGGGCAGTTGTTTGCGATTCCCGAACGTGCGGTATCTGAAGGAAAGCTTACAAAAATCAGGAGTATTGTGAAGAATGGAACGCTGCCTTTTGAGAAGTAAGGGTTTTTACTGAATTTAATGAAACGCCGGTGGTCAATATGAAGACGGAAAGCAGTATTACGGTACGGTACGCCGAGACAGACAAAATGGGAATCGTCCATCATTCGGCCTATCCCATCTGGTTTGAAATCGGCCGGACCGACTTTATTAAACAGGCGGGAATGCCTTATTCCGTTATGGAGGAAAAAGGTATAATGACTCCGCTGACAGAGCTAAACTGCAAATATTACCTGCCCGCATACTACGAGGACGAGCTGACGGTGGAAACCCGTGTGAGCAAGATTACGGCGGCGCGCATTGTATTTGAATACAGCGTCAAACGGGATAGCGACGGCAAGCTGCTCGCGCTGGGCAGCACGCAGCACGGCTTTGTAAGCGCGAAAACCTTCCGTCCCGTCAGCATGAAAAGGGAAATGCCGGTGATGTTTGAAGCCATCCGAAACGCAATTGAGGGCTGACAGATGTATATTGAGGATATTAGCAAGCCTTTTCTGGTGCTGGAAGGGAAAAAGCTTACAGAAGAAGAATTTTATCTATCGGGAAGCTATGCGGCCGCCTATTTTTTTAGAGGAAGGGCGCGGCGCAGGCTGGGCATCGTCTGTTGTGTGCTTTTCGCAATTCAGTTGGTTTCCACAGCTGCCGCATTGATAAGCAGTCCGTCGGATTTCAATTACCAGCATATATTGGTACCAATTTTTCTTATGTTATTTATTCTCATGCTGCTGGTCTTTTTTCCGAATGCAGATGAAAAGCGGATAAAAACCGCGTATGAATCCAGCGAATACTTACGTTGTCCCAATACGCTCCGCTTTTATAAGGAATATTTTGAATGGGAAAATGAAAAAGAATATATAAAAATCGCAAGAACCGATATTGATAGGTGCCTGGAAAGCAGGCAAATGATTTTGCTCAAAAGAAAAGACGGCATTATTTTTACAATCATGAAGGACTGGATGACAGAAAATGAGCTTATCACGCTCAGGGAGTATCTGCACAGTGTTTATGTAGCTCAGTATAAAGCGGTTGAATAGGGAGGAGGCTTCTCATGATATTGAATGAGGTAAAGACAAGCTTTCTCCTGAGTGAGGAAGAAACGGTAGAAATGCAGGGGATTCTCGCGCTTGATAACCGCCGCTGGGAGTATGCGTTTCTTTGTTACATTTTAGGGCTTTATCTAATAACTCCCGGCATTGCCGATTTTTATATGGGCAGGTTTATGATACAGGGAATATTATGCGTAGTGGTTGGAGCTTTTGTCGCTGTATTTTACGATTTTTTTGTATTGCGCTTTTTTACAAAACGGCGCGCCAGAAAGCATTACAGGGAACAGGCCAATCGTATGCTCTCCATGTCCTTTTGCATGGATGGTGAACAGTTTCGGATTGAAACGGATAAATGCCGTCTTTCCGCAAGGCCGCAGGACGTGTGGAAATGCATAGAAGCTCCCCTTTTGTTTATTGTCTATATCAGCAGCGAACGGTGCTTTTCGATTCCAAAGCGTGCGCTGACGCAGCAGGAAATCAGCGAGGTACGGCAGGCGTTTGAGCAATCCCTGCCGGAGGGTCAATACGTAAAAACCGGCAAATAAAAAGCCGTTTTCATAAATTAATACCCCATAGAAGCAACAAATTAGAAGAAGAGGGTGTCTTTCATTGGAAAACAACGAAATCATTATGCCGCAGTCCAGGATGATTGATGTCGACATCAATAACGAGATGCGGGATTCGTTTATGGCCTATTCCATGTCCGTTATCGTATCGCGCGCCCTGCCGGACGTGCGCGACGGACTGAAACCCGTACATAGACGTATTTTATATACCATGTATGAGAAAGGGCTCGGCCCGGAAAAGCCATACAGGAAATGCGCCGATACCGTAGGCGCGGTTCTGGGCAGCTACCACCCGCATGGCGACGCGTCCGTATACGACGCGCTCGTCAGGCTGGCGCAGGACTTTTCCATGCGCTACGCGCTGGTGGACGGCCACGGAAACTTCGGCTCGGTCGACGGCGACCCGCCTGCGGCTTACCGCTATACGGAAGCGAAAATGAGCAAAATGGCGGTCGAGATGCTCACAGATATCGACAAGGAAACGGTCGATTTCATGCCGAACTTCGACGACAGGCTCAAGGAGCCGGTCGTGCTTCCATCAAGATTCCCGAACCTTCTCGTCAACGGCTCAAGCGGTATCGCGGTTGGTATGGCGACGAATATTCCCCCGCATAACATGGGGGAGGTCATCGACGCGATGTGCTGCCTTATAGATAACCCGGAGGCGCAGCTTGAGGACATCATGCAGCATATCCAGGGGCCTGATTTCCCGACGGGCGCCATGATTATGGGGCGCAGCGGCATCCGTGCCGCCTACGCGACCGGCAGGGGCAAAATTATTGTCCGCGCGCGCGCGGAGATTGTCGAGCAGAAAAACGGGCGCTTTAAGATTATCGTTACGGAGCTTCCCTACCAGGTAAACAAGGCGAGGCTCGTGGAGAGCATCGCGAACCTTGTAAAGGATAAGCGCATCGAGGGCATTTCTAACGTAGAGGACCATTCCGACAGGGAAGGCATGCATATCGAAATCGACGTCAAACGCGACGCGTCCCCGCAAATCGTGTTGAACCAGCTTTATTCCTATTCACAGATGCAGGTGACGTTCGGCGTCATCATGCTTGCCATTGTAAACGGGGAGCCGAAGGTACTGACGCTCAGGGAAATGCTTCAGGATTACATCGATTTCCAGATTGACGTCGTAACGCGCCGCACGGTGTACGACCTGCGCAAGGCCGAGGAACGCGCGCATATTCTCGAAGGCCTCAAAATCGCCATTGATTTTATCGATGAGGTAATCGCCATCATCCGCAGCTCCAAGGATACGTCTACAGCGAGGCAGCGCCTGACTGAGCGGTTTGGCCTTGACGACGTGCAGACGCAGGCAATCGTCCAGATGCGCCTGGGACAGCTTACCGGCATGGAGCGCGGCAAGATAGAGGAAGAGCTGCGCGTGCTGGGCGAAAAAATCGCCGATTTCAAGGATATTCTCGCAAACCAGGAAAGGCTGCTCGGCATCATCAAGGACGAGGCGCTTGCCGTGCGCAACCGTTTTGCCGACCCCAGAAGGACGGAAATTATGACGGTCAGCGGCGAGGTCGACATTGAAGACCTTATCCCGCAGGAGGAGTGTGTGCTCACGCTTACGAGCTTTGGCTATGTCAAACGCTTATCGGTCGATACGTACCACACCCAGCGCCGGGGCGGAAGGGGCGTTTCCGCTATGGCGCGCAGGGAAGAGGACGCGGCGAGCGAAATGTTTATTATAAACAGCCATGACTATGTGCTCTTCTTTACGAACAGGGGCCGTGTCTACCGGCTGAAATGCTACGAAATCCCGGAGGGCAGCCGTACCGCGAAGGGCATGAACATTGCAAACCTGCTGCCAATCAGCGGGGACGAAAGGGTTACGTCGATGATTCGCGTGCCGCAGTTCGACGAGGACAAATACCTGATTATGGTAACGCGCTGCGGGCTGGTCAAGCGGATTTCACTCAATGCCTACAATACGACGCGCAAGGGCGGAATTATTGCGCTGGAGCTCAACGAGGGCGACGAGCTTGCCTGGGTCAGGATGACGGACGGCAGCGCGGAAATGCTTGTTGCGACGAAAAAGGGTATGGCCATCCGCTTTAAAGAAACGGACGTCAGGCCCATGGGCAGGGGCGCCAGGGGCGTAAAGGCCATTACGCTGCGCGACGGCGACGAGGTGGTCGGCATGTCGACCCTGAGGCCGGACGCGTATGTGCTCACCGTATCTGAAACAGGCTTTGGAAGGCTGTCTGAAATCAGCGATTACAGGCTCCAGACGAGGGGCGGCAAGGGTATTACCAACTACCATGTCAAAAAGTACGGCGATGTCGCGGCGATTAAGGTCGTCGACCTGGAGGACGATATCATCATCATCTCCGACGACGGCATTATCATCCGCATTCAGGCCGATTCTATCCGCCTGTGCGCAAGGCCGAGCAAGGGCGTTGTCGTTATGAAGGTAAAGGACGGCAGTAAGGTCGTTACGCTCGCCAGGGCCCCGCATGAGGAAGAAGAGACGGCGGCAGAAGAAGGGGAAGCCGGCGCGCCGGAGGATGAACAGCCGGCTGAGCCGGAAGCCGCGGAATAAGAAAGGCTTCTTTCAAACCGGGCAGCGAGATAAAGGTAAAAATTATATGAAAGCAGCGTACAGGCAATACCCTGTACGCTGCTTTTTGCAGGCCTGAAATTTTTTTAGGCCGCATTGGATTACCAATTACCGCCTATTCTTCAAAGACGGATTCCGAATGTGTTGTTATCAGATGCTTTGTATCCGTATTGGTTTGAAACCCGGCAAATGATATGGCGCCGGCAATAACCAAAAAAATATAAACCAGGAGGGCAGCAATCAAAACGCCCGCGACAGCCTTCCAAATCAGCCGGGCGCGCCGGTTTTTGACGGCAAGCTGTTCATTGATGCGCGACAATTGCGCCGCGGTATTGTCGGAGCCGGTTTCGCTTTCAGGTATTGTTCCAAGCAGCTTGCTTACCGGTACCTCGAACACTTCCGCAATTTTAATCAACAAATCCGCGTCTGGGACGGATAGTCCCTTTTCCCATTTAGAGACCGTCTGCCGTACCACATGCAAACGGACGGCAAGCTCTTCCTGTGATAGGCCTCTTGCTTTTCTAAGCGCCCTTAAATTTTCATGTAACATCATATTACCTCCTTTGTTCAAGCAATTTTAACCCATAGCCTGCCGTTGCGGCAAGCAACACGGGTTAACAATAGGGAAGGTAGTTGAAATTTATTGCTTTTATCCCTCCCTTTTTGGACTTTAGATTATATAGGAGGAGTAAAAGAGAAGGGCCGCGGAAAAATTTCCCGCGGCCCTTCTATAAAAGGATTCTGAATCATTGTGATTAAATTGGGTCTACACGCTTGCCCGACGCAATCGACGGAAGGTCGGAGATGATTTTGTTGGTATACGTTTCGTAAATCACACAGTCCGGCGCGCCGTTTTTCTCGACTAAAATCTTGCGGTTGCCCGCGTCGTAGAATTTGAGCGTGTCGTCGCTTTTGCCGTTGTTGTAGTGGTAGGTAACGGTCAGCAGCGGCTTGCCGCTTGCCTTGAGGCTTCCGGCGGAGGAATCCCGCTGGGCGCTCGTCAGGCTATCGAAGAAGGTTTCAAAGTAAGAGGATTTTACCTTGGTTTTACCGCACGTTACGCCGTATTCCGTCGTAGTGCTGCCGGTCGTATCGTCCTTCTTTTCTTCCTTGGTGACCTTGAAGGTATAATTTTTTCCTGACGCGCTTAAATCGACAGAGCCGATGAAATCGAGCTTCGGCTTGCTTACGTATTCATAAACGAGGCTGTCGTAATCCATCGCCGCCCACGGAACCTTGCTCGAGGCGATTTGGAAAACGGTATCCTTGCCTGAAACCATCAGGTAAACGTTGCCGTCCCCGTCCTCCTTGGAGGCGGAGAGCTTAACCGTTGCGTCCGCGTACACTGCCTGCGCGACGGCCGCGGGCTTGTCGAGCCCAAACGATTTAAGCTGCTTGGCGCTCGGGTTTACCGCTACGACCTTATCTGCTGAAAGGCCACGGATGGCGCCCGTTACGGAGGAACCGTTTGTAACGTTCACCGGCTGCTGCTTCGGGGAGGTCATTTTATAATACGCGTCGTTCGTTTCGTCGTCGTTCGGCTCCATTACGATTTTATCGGGGAAGTTTGTTCCTGTGAGGGTAAGCGACTTGATTTCGCTGTTGTCCTCATCCTGCGCGGAGGCGGTAATTTCCTTGCTGATTAAATCGAGCGGGGAGAACAGGAAGCTGTCGACCGAATCGTTTGCCACCAGGTAAATGGCCTTGTCGTCGCCGAACTGTAAATAGGTGCCGAGGTCGGCGGGAGCGGCGTTTCCTACCTTATAGGTGCTTTTCGAGCCGTCCTCAAACGAAGCGGTCACGACGGCGCGCGGTTTATCCAGCCCGTATTCCTCAGGATTTTTGCCCGTGATGTCGATGATTTGCGTCGTCGTCATGTTGGAGGCGTCGTTTGCAATCGCCTCCGGCTGGCCGCTTAAGAGGGATTCATCCTCAAAGCCGACGAGCGTATATTTTGTCGAGGAGGTCCCGGTTGCGTCCGTGTCGTCCGAGCTTGCCGTTTTCGGCGTTTCGGCAAGAATCGAGAATGTGCCGGATTCGTTTTCCACGTCGATTTGCTTGAGCTTCAGCGGGCCCTTGTTTTCGAGCTCCACGATGCCTGCGGAGATAATGTTGCCGTCCTTGTCTTTTTCGGACGGAATTTTATTGCCCTTTGCGTCGGTCGCGTACTGCTCGCCGTTTTCATCGGTCGGATAGGTCGGCCCGGTGCTGCCGGAATTGGAGGAGGGAATGAGCTGGACGAGGAAAAATACGCCTACCAACACGGCGACAGCCGCCGCCGCGATAATGATATTTCTGGTCGTCTTTTTCATTATCTGTGCCTCCTGCGCGCCCAAACCACGATGCCTATTACCAAAATAATCAGCGGAATGGCAAACAGCAGCAGGGAAATGCCGATGATTTGCGAGGACAGGATGCCCAGCTCCTGTGCCTGCAGATTTTTCGGCTCGATTGAAATGCCCTCGTCGCCGCGGTCGGACTGGATATTCATCATATTAATCATGTAAGCGCTGTTGTTAAACGAGCTGGAAGAAAATACATTGGAGGCGAACAGGGAATCGGAGCCAAATACGACGACGGAGGAGTTCGCCGCTTCCCCGGTATGCGTGCTGATGGCAGCCGCGTTATGCGTACCGTCTATCGCCTTTTCCAAGTCAAAATCTTCTTTTGCGTCAAACGGTACCAGAGCTGATTTTTCCGAGCTTTTGAACAGCGGAGAGGCCGTTTTATCATCAAGGATATTGACGGCCCTCGTATACTGGGCGAATACCGGAATAGAGGCATTCTTCAGGCCCGCGGTAAAGCTGTCGTTTGAAAAATCGAAAACGGAGGTAAAGTACTGGTTAGCATACAGCATATGGCTGCTGTCCGTTTCCGCGATATAGCCCTTTGAAAGCTCCATGCCCCATTCCTTTAGGAAGGAATCGAGAATCGGCGTATCCTCCATATAAGAATAGTTTGCGACATAGATGAGCGTTTTGCCGTATTCGCCGCCGTTTGAAAGAAAATCATTTAATTTCTGCACCGCGGCGGAATCAAGGTCTACGGAGGGCGCGAACAATACGGCCACAGGGGTGTCGTTGTCGATATCTCCTGTCAACAGCGTCGTTTCTGTCACCTCATAGTTATTGCTCTCGAGCAGCTTTTTGTAAGCGTCCGCGTTGTAGTCGCCGAAGCCGTTTATAAAGGTAACCTTCGTCTGCTCCTTTGAGGTGACGTTTAAAAGCGCCGTCGTAACGGCCGGCTCCAGATTGAGCGACTCTACCGTCTGCTGGTAGGTCTGCTGGTCGGTCGTCATGTTGAACAGGTCTGTAGTAGTCAGTACCCGATGTTTTTCACCGCTTTTTACGATGTAATCGCCTGCGGCAAGGTCGTCGTCCGGGTAGTTGGACGCAAACGCCGGGTTAGCGGAAAGGTCAACATATTTGATTTTAATTTTATCATTATAAACGGGATATTGCTTTAACAGCGTGTTCGCCTGGAGGAAATACTGGTTGTTGTTCTTGTAATCCTCTTCGGAGGCAAGCACCGTAATCTCTACGTCCTGGTCGATTGTCTTGACGAAATCGATGGTATTTTCAGAAAGCGCGTTCATATTGGAGCCCGTCATATCGAGGTTCATCTGCGGGAATTTGTCCGCAAGCACGCCCACGATGACGTTTACGATAATGGCGCCGGCGATGAACAGGCAGGTAATCAATATGGCAAGCCAGCCATGCTTGAACGCGTGGGAGCGCTGCTTTTTCTGCTTTTCCTTTTTGCCGCTTTTTTTATTGTCGTCCGGCGTTTTCCCTTCAGCGGACGGTGTTTTCTCCGGTTCGTCCATAAACGCTTCCAGCGTGGCCGCGTCAACGCGGCTCGCCGGCAGGCCGGAATCCTCCGTTGTCTCCTGGGGGGCGTTTGCGGACTCCTCCTCAGGAGCGCTGCCGTCCTGGCCCAATTTCTTTTTATTTTCTTCGTTATGCTTCATCCTTGCCACCTCCTTAGCTCCAGCGTTTTCTTTCGAGTGCGCGGTCAGTCAAAAACAGGAAGACCGCAATAAAGCTCAAAAAGAATACAACGTCGGGAATATTGAATGTACCGGCTGCGAAATCCTGGTAATGCAGAGAGAAGGATATGCTTGTTATCACACCGGAAATTACCTCTACCGGGATGATATTCGCGAGCATATCGACAAAAGATACCAGAACGAGCCCTGCCGCCATGCTCACGACGGCTGCCACAACCTGGCTGTCCGTCAGGGAGGAAATGAACATGCCGACCGCAATCAGCGCCGCGCCGATTAAAAACGAGCCGATAAAGTTGCAGAGAATCATTGTCCACGCGGGCGTGACAAAGCAGGCGATTACGATTGCGTATACAAAATAGATAGCGAGGCAGCACACAAATAAAAGGAGCGCCGCCAGATATTTGCCGAAAACAATCTGGAAAATACTTACCGGAGCGGTCAGCAGCGCCTGGTCGGTTTTCTGGCGCTTTTCCTCGCTGAACAGCTTCATGGTGGCCACCGGGATGACGATTGCCGTAATAATGAGCATGCTTGTAAATATGGGGGAAAGGTTTGCCGTGTTGGAGGTCAGGCTGTACCAGAACATAAACGCGCTGGAAAAGACAAAGTAAACAGAGAGCACGACGTATGCAATCGCCGAGTTGAAGAAGGACGTAAATTCACGTTTGAAAATCGCCGCCATTATTGCCTGCCTCCTTTCCGTTGTGTGGGAACCGGCCCGTTCGTCAGGCGCAGGAACGCTTCCTCAAGGGAAAGCTCCGCGTCCTTCATCAGGACGATTGGGTGGCTGCCGCGCGCCATGGCGTTGAAAATATCCTTGCGCACGTCCTTATCCTTTTCCGCGCGCACGATAAATTCCGTGCAGTCGGAGGACAGGCTGCGGATGCGCTCCACCTTTGTAACGCCGCCTATATTTTTCAGGTCGCTTGCTATCGCGACCTCGTTTCCTATAATGTGAAGCAAAAGGTTATTCGAGTTGGTAAGCGTGCCGGACAGCTCGTTTGTGGCGGAATCCGCGACGAGCGTGCCCCGGTTGATGACGATAACACGGTCGCAGGTCGCCTGAACCTCGGAAAGCACATGGGAGGAAAGGATGACCGTGTGCTTTTTTCCCAGGCCCTTGATGAGCGCGCGCATCTCAATAATCTGCTTCGGGTCGAGGCCGACGGTCGGTTCGTCCAATATAATAACGGGCGGGTTGCCGAGCAGCGCCTGTGCCAGGCCCACGCGCTGGCGGTAGCCCTTCGACAGGTTCTTGATGAGCCTGTTTTCCACATCATTTATTTTTGTAACCTTACAAACCTCTTCGATATGTTCCTTTTTTGGCAGGGTTACCCGCTTAAGGTCGAACATGAATTCCAGGTATTTGCGGACTGTCATGTCGATATAAAGCGGAGGAATTTCCGGCAGGTAGCCGATTTTCGATTTTGCGCCCGCGGGGTCCTCCAGAATCTCACAGCCGTCGACTGTCACCGTCCCCGACGTAGAGGACAGGTAGCCTGTAATAATGTTCATCGTGGTCGATTTTCCCGCGCCGTTCGGGCCGAGAAAGCCTAAAATTTCGCCGCTGTCCACGGTAAAGCTCACGTCGTTTACCGCAAGCTGGTTACCGTAGCGCTTTACGAGGTTTTTCACCTCAACCATAGATTCACTCACTCCTTTGATTTTAAAACCATTTTTCAAGAAAAACGCGATAGAAAGGGCAATAGTCCACTCAATATTTTAAGAGATTTCCGCCTTATATGTGTTACGATTGTATGAATTTTTGTATCAATCAACTTTGATTTTATCGCGTGTGGATACAAGCCTTTATTTTTATTTGAAGCATGCAGTTTCATTGTCTGTTTTTTGGAACGCTTCAGTTTCTTGATTTTTTCTTCTACAAAAAATTTTGTCATGGCCGGTTTTTTCTTTTTTTGCCCGGTTGATGTAATTCAAAATATTTACATGCGGGCGTTTGTGCCTGACGCTGCTTAATTCGTGGATAAACACAGTGGCCGTGGTCAAGCTGTAGCCATTGTTTTTTTGAAAGTCTTACGTAATGCGCACAGTAGTATTCGCATTCTTTACAGACATGGTTTTCCATATTTAATCAACTCCATAAAGATTTAAAAGAATTCTTTTATTTGGAGTGTAACAAATATAAATTTTTTTTCAACTAGCATAACATAAACACTATATAGGCACTATAAAAAGAAAAAGTCCGATTATACAGCCATTTTTTGAACGAATGAAGAGCAATAATTTTTCTTGGAGCCGTTAATTTTTAGGAAGGTCTTTAAAAAATACCAGGCTCACGTAGCACTCCGCGCGAAGGCGCGGCGCTGGGCGGTCCCGTACTATCTATTCTACAC
>OJQY01000288.1_pt1 | contig 31020 bp, 25 predicted proteins | sample 1599091 | NCBI WGS metagenome assembly OJQY01 (sample SAMN03922524, study PRJEB24848) | human gut metagenome | isolation source: stool sample | host: Homo sapiens | place: Germany | collected 2010-02 | reverse complement strand
TGGCTATTTAATCCAAAAATTGGAACAAATTTTATTCGTTTTAAATAGTAATCGAAAGATGTAATGAAAAAAAAAATCTTTTTTTCATAATTCTATTGATTTTTCCGTAATTATGAGTTATAGTATAGACACAGGCAAATGAGAACAAGGTTTAAACAATTTCGCCTCGACATTTTTTCGACGTTTTAATATCTTTTTAAGCATTAAAATTACCAAACATCACAGATTTGCTACCAAACTTACCAAACCCCTTTATTTTTTCCAATGTTTGTGTTATGTTTTAGCTGCAGACGACGAAGGGTCTTTTTCAAAAATAGGCGGCGGTTTCCAAGGCTTCCGTCTAAACCAGAAAGCGAAATTTAATCAGACTTAAAAAGTGAATAAGCGCACTTGCAAATGTAAGCTCCGGCAGGCTTACGATTTGCCACATTCCAAAAATGCTTTCTGGTGAAAAAAGTTCTTCGTTCGTTTGTAATAGGTACAGGCGGCCCTCCCTTCCCAAAGACTGGGCCGCCATGTACCAACCTTCCATACGGCATCAATGTCAGGCTTGGGCTTGATGTAAAATATCTCTTGTTCCCCGCTTCAAAAGGCAAGAGAAAGAAAATGAAAGAAAAAAACAAAGAATTGAATGGAGGTCAAGTTTCATGAAAAAGTTTAGAAAAGTCCTTAGTATTGTAATGGCGGTTCTTATGCTCGCGTCGGTGGCAGCCTTCTCGGCAAGCGCTGCGGAAGCAGACAATGTCGTTCCGAAGGGCACAGCTATCATGTTCGACAACACAAGCACCGAGTGGACGAACGTCTACATCTACGGCTGGGCCTATGGCTTTGCTGGCGAGTTCCTTCCGATGACTCAGGTTGCAGGCACAAACCTCTACTACTACATCCTGCCTGAAGATGTAACAATCGGCAGCAACTTCTGCCTCATCGTCAACCAGAACTCTTGGGCCGGCGCGACCCAGACGAGAGACATCGCTTACACTGCCACCACAGTGAACACGGTTGTCCCGTCCGGCACCGGCAGCCCGCTCAACTATACTTGGGCTTACAACGCACCTCCTGTCATCAAGTATGTATCGGCTACGCCCTCCAAGAGCTTTGTTAATAAGCTGAACATCGTTCTGTATACAAACTGTGTGGACGCTGATTATTCCATCAACGGCGCGACTGCGATTACTTACACAGACGGAACGAACGTTACAATCGGCGAAACTGCTAAGATTGGTGATAAGATTACTGTTACTTTGACGGGTTATGATGCGGGTGGTACAGCTATTGCGAATGCCACTTACGAGTACACGAAGGTTGGCATGACGACGATCAACGCAACCGTATCCGGTTACACAGGCGACGTCTATGCGTACCTCTTCGGCGGCGACCGCATCGGTTCCGCGTTCTACCTGATGGACAAAACCAGCACTGGTTACACCATTCAGTTTGAAGGCGCCGCGCAGGTTATCTTCACCACCACGAACGATTGGGCAACGGCTGTTAAGCTTCTGCCCGCCGACGAGCCGCTCCTAGCAGCAGGTTCCACCACCGCTTTCGAACTTACATACCCCACCGCATAAGGTATGTAGGGAAATTCCCTAGCTTCAAGCCAAACAAAAAAACATGTTATAAATTTTAGGGGAACAAACGGGGCGGAACCTGAGTAATCAAAGCACGGGAATCGGTCTTTATCGTGATAAAGCCATTCCGCCCCGAGAGATATTGCATCATCCTCCGGCCTGATGTTGATGTGAATTTTAAAATTTTATCAAGCTTATGTTAATTGATTCACTCAGGAGGTAATTGCGATGAAGACCGATTTCCGAAAAAGAGCAATGAGCATAGTGCTAAGTGTTACTATGCTCATTGCCGTTTTATGTATAGCGCCGGCTACTGCCGCCGCGGAAACGACTGACGATGGTCTTACTTATACCATAGCAAATGAAGAGGTAACCATAACAGGCTACACCGGCGCCGGCGGCGCCGTGATAATCCCCGCAGAAATTGGCGGCAAGCCCGTTGCGGCTATCGCCGACATGGCGTTTGCCGCGGCAGCGAATCCGGCGGCGGCAAATATGACAAGCATTACAGTACCCGACAGCGTAAAAACAATGGGTACGGCTGTATTCAATGGCTGTGCACAGCTTGTTTCCATTACGTTGCCCGATGCTGTTTCTATTCCAGTAACCGGCAACATGTTCAGGGGTACTGCAATCACAACAATTAAAATTCCCAGCGGGATGGAAAACATTGGAAACTTCTGTTTCCGCGACTGTAAAAGCCTTGAGACGATTACGTTTGCGGCACCTGCGACGGTTCTGTCTACTGGGAACAACTCCTTTATGAATTGCGCTAAGCTTACAAGGATTGACTTTCCTGATGGAATGACGACAATAGGCTCCTCCTTCAGCGGCTGTACGGCGCTCGCGGATGTAACCATTCCCGCGTCTGCCACATCGATTGCGGATGTTCTTGCAACCTGCAATCCCGGTAATATGACGATCCATTGTTATAAGGATTCCTTCGCCCAGACCTGGGCTGCGGGAAAGGGACTGAAGGTCAACGTACTTGACGCTGGCGACACTCTGATTTATGATACGCTCAACGCAAAAATTGCCGCGGCGGAAAAGGCCCTCGGCGAAGACGCCGCTTATTACACAACAGCTTCCCTTGCCGCTCTGCAGACAGAGCTTGAAAGCGCAAAGGGCGTAAAGGACACGGCGGCCGAGCAGACTCAAATCGACGCGGCGGCAGACGCGCTGGACGCGAAAACCAAGGCGCTCGTATTCATGGCGTTTAAATACACGGTGGGGGACAATAATGAGGTTACCATCACCGGCTTTAACGACGACAGGACAGACATTGGTGTTCCCTCGATGGATGTGGTGATTCCCGAAACGATTGACGGCGCGGCCGTAACGGCAATCGGCGCCGGCGCGTTCGAGAGCAAATTAATCAAAACGGTATCAATCCCGGCGGGTATAAAGACCATAGGCGAAAATGCCTTTAAATCCTGCGCTTACCTTACCGGCGTTACTTTCGCCGCGGAAAGCGTGCTCACGGCAATTGGCGACAACGCGTTTATGTCTTGCCAGAAGCTTGCGGCCATTACGCTGCCCGAAAAGCTAGAGACAATTGGCCTGCAGGCTTTTCTAGGCGCAAGAGTGCTCAAGACAATTACCATCCCGGCTTCTGTAAAGGCAATCGGCGATTGGGCGTTTGGCAGCTGCTTTGAGCTTACCAACGTTTATGTTTTGAGCAGCGACGCCGTTTACGGCGGCGCGAATGTGTTCAACAGCGATACAAAGGTAGTATTGAACGCGGCAAGCGATTCTACGACCGAAGCGTATGCGACGGATAATGGCTTGCAGTTTGTTTCTACCACAATAATTAATTATCAATATGTTCTGGGCGATGTGGACGGCAACGGAATAGTTAATATTGCCGACGTCCTGAAAATCCAGAATTGGCTGAGCAAGAAAATTGAGCTCGATAATAAAGCGCTTCTCGCCGCTGACGTTGACGCAAACGTTAAGGTTGAGGTTGCCGACGTGCTCAATATCCAAAAATATAAGGCTCTGATGGAAGTAGAATACGAAATCGAAAAGCAGCTGGAGATTAACGAGGCGGATATTCCTGAATACCCCGCTCCTGAAACTCCCACTACGCCTCCTACAGAGACGACTGAGCCGACCCAGCCCTCCGATACGACACAACCTACTGTTCCGGAAGGCCAGATGACTCTTTATGTAAGCAACGCGGTTTCCTGGATTGTTAACGACGGCTGCAAGCTTTGGGCTTACAACGTAGACACACAGGAATTCGTATTGATGACGATTAATGACGACCTCTCCTACTTCTCCGCAACAGTTGCCGACACATGGCAGAACATTGCGTTCTACAGAAGTACCTACGATATTGACGAAAGCACCATCAGCATAGACCTTCCGATTGAGCAGATGCCCAACAAGTGGACCAGTCTGCCGGCAAGAGGCGACAACGACTGCTTCCTGGTAACGGCTGACAGCGCAGGCGAATGGAGACTCTATGACGACCTGATTAATGAAGTAGGCGTTAATACGATTTACTTCGACAACAGCGCAACCCAGTGGGATACGGTTTATGTTTATGGTTGGTCTTTTGGTTTGGCGAATGAGTTTGTAGAGATGGAAAAGGTGACTGATAATATATACAAGTATACCTTTACAGAAACCCCGAAGCCCGGTGTCAACGGTTTCTTATTTGTAGCCCAGGATGGCTGGACGACAGATAACTATCAGACCGGAGACGTAGCCACAGAGTCCGGAAAGAATTTGTATACAAATCTTACTTCTTCCGGTGGTAAATGGACCGGCAGCTGGGACGTATACGAGCCGTAAGACACAGCGAGTATATTCCCAAACCCTTAATTTAGCTTACGCATGGAAATAGTAAAATCCATCCACATTTTTCTTTTCTGAGGAAGGCCTGCAGCATGAGCACTGCGGGCCTTTCCTCATGCCCAAAAAGTGCAGAAAATGATACAACCGAACAAGGTGCAATTAATGATACAAAAGCTAACGGTGCAAATAACGGTACAAAAGCTGATGGTGCAAATAACGATACAAAAGTTGGTGCAAATAACGGTACAAGAGTTGGTGCAAATAACGGTACAAGAGTTGGTGCAAATAACGATACAAGATTTGGTGCAATTAATGATACAAAATAGTTTTAAACCAGGACGGTGCAATTAATGATACAAATATATAAAGTGCGAATTTTGATACAACCCTTTCTGTTATTTGATTGACAAGTGCAAATTTTGATACAAGCTTTAAATTTTTTAAGCGGTGAAGTGCAAATTTTGATACAAGCCTTAAGCCTTTTAAGCGGTGAAGTGCAAATTTTGATACGAGCCTTAAGCCTTTTAAGCGGTAAAGTGCAAATTTTGATACAAATTAGCCATGTGCAAAAAATGATACGGATGCCGGGCTTACAATTCTTTCATGTGCAAATAATGATACACTTTTGGTTAAATAAAAATCCGAATGTGCCCCAAGTGCGAAAAATGATACAAACAGGAAGCGTGCGAAAACGATATATTTAATAAAGTGCATTTTTTGATACAGACAGCAGAATTGATAAGTGCAAAAAGTGATACAAATCAAGGTTGTAAAAGTGGGACAAACAAGCTTTTTTGGTAAGGGGAGAGGCTCTTCAAATATCAAAGAGTGCATTTTATGATACAAGCGGATGCCGCATTTCAGGTGCATAAAGTGGTACAAAAAGTGCAAAAAACGATACAAGGATTATCAGGTGCATAAAATGGTACAAGACAAGCGGTGCAAAAAATGATACTGAGGATAAAAAGAAAAAGTGCAAATTATGATACAAACAATCATAGATGCTCACAGAGCTAAGAGTCCTTGTATCATAAAGTGCACCAAAAATGCTAAAAAGGAAAGGAGCACGGCAATATTGCCGCACCCCTTTCCTTTTATATTTGCTTTGAGGTAAGCTGGTTTGTCGGCTCGTTCAGCCTTTTTTTGAGGTCATTCATATACGTTTGCTGTATCTTTTTCAAATTGAGGAATAAATGCGACACAAGCTCAAGCAATGGATTTTTAAACCGGATATTCTCCGTATAGACAAGCTCTGTCCCGCCGTCGGGCAGGGAACGGAACAATCCAACCCAGTCGCCTGTAAAATTTTTGTTTGACATTTCAAATGTGTAACGCTTCAGCGGGTCTTTTTCTTTGATGACAAAGTGGGTCGAAAATCCTTCTTTCGTATATTCGGTAAATTCAGCCCCGCCTTTTTCAATTTGAATTCTATCGAGGTCGCTTCGCCAGGAAAAATCTTCGTTGTTGGTCACAACATCCCAAACAACGTGCGGGGCGGCCTGAAATCGCTCTGTTATGGTAGACGTCCGCATAAAATGATGCCTCCAAATTTTTATTCACTATGATTATACAACTCTTTACACCCAAAAATCCATACTTTATAAAGGTATATATTGCAATACAAAACTTTAAGTATGTGTGGGATAGGGGGTTAAATCTTTTTGCATTAGGATAACATCAAAGCATCTCCCGCATTTTTCTCCAATCCCGCGCAGGTTCCCGCATAAAACAAACCCCTTCTTTTTGTGAAATTGGATACTGCGCAGGTTTTCTGAAGATATTTTTGCCAGCAAATGCGTAATATTTCTCTCCAATGCCGCAGAGGCGAGCTTATCCAGACACTTGCTGCCAATTCCTTTTCCAATATAATCAGGCGCTATGTAATACCCAATTTCCGCTGTCGTGCGAAACGCCGGGAACATGCTGTATTCGCTTAAAAAACAGAAACCGGAAATCCTATGGTTTTCATAGTCGACTACCGTATATGCGGGGTATCCCTTTAACTGTTCTACCATGCGCGTATAAGAATCCTCCGTCAAAACGGACGAAGTGAACAGCATCGTTGTGTTATTGATGTAGTGGCGCAATATTTCCAAAATTCCGTCGCGATGCCTCTCGTGTAATGCTTCAAATGCAATTTTCATAAGCTTTTCCTCTTGCTGGGGCTGCTCTAAAACACAGCCCGGGATATATAACTTCTCCAATTCCGCTTACCAAAAGCGGTTTTTTCTTATAAAAAATGATTGTGATTATTTTAACATATATCGCTGAAAAAATCTACATGTGATTTATATTCACATAGCTGGTAACAAAGCAATTTGCGTGCGAATAGTATATGGAAGAGTATTCTCTTTACTTAAAAATGCGTTACTTTAAACAAAGGAGCTTATGCAATGAGTCTATTTTATGATCCTTCCATGAAGATCTACAAAGCTCAGTATGGCGGCAGTACTGAAAACCAGTATTACCCCGGAGGGTGCCCTGTTCCGTTTATGTTTTACAAGGTGGACGCCGAAACTGGTCAAGGCCTTGCCGGCGCTTGTTTTGAACTGCAGAGAGATGGCATAACCATTGCTTCCGGCAGGTCCGATGCAAGCGGGGCGGTTTGTTTTCCATCTCTTTACCCGGGGCTCTATACGCTCTATGAGGTATCCTCTCCGGATGGGTATGCGACTGTTGGCCGTACCTTCGAGGTGGTTGTCGACAGGTATGGTAGTATTTGCGTAGACGCCATGCCGGTACAAATGTTCCGCGTGGAAAATAGTAAAACACCTGCAATAAGCGGGCAGTTTACAATCAACAAAACCGATTTGCGCACTGGCAGCTGCCTTTCAGGCGCGGTTTTTGAGCTTGCCTCCTGTAAGGACGGCACGTCTGTGCGCGGTGAGACAGACCGGGCTGGAAATTTGACATTTTCAAAAATTCCGCCTGGAGCCTACATGCTGCAGGAGATAAGGCCGCCGAAGGGATATATGCCAAATGATAAAACATATACAGTGGAAGTCCGCGCAGACGGCAGAGTGATAATCGACGGCTATCCGCGTACGACCATTACAATTGAAAACGAGCCGGTTGTGTACTCAATTTTTTTCAGAAAGCTCGATGCTCAAACGCAGTGCCCGTTAGAAGGGGCCGTATTTGAACTTTGGCAAAATGGCGCTGTAGTTGCGACAAGTGTGTCAGACAGCGCGGGGCGCGTATTTTTCCCGCATGTTCCAGCGGGAAAATATACGATAAGAGAACAAACGCCTCCTGCCGGATACCTCCCCAATAATCAAACATACCCGGTAGCAGTCTACCCAAATGGGAACGTAACAATTGATGGAATCCCGGCGCAGAAGTTTTCCGTATCCAACACCAGACAGGCCGGGCTGTGTATTTATAAGACAGACGCCCTGACAGGCGCTCCGCTTGCGGGAGCTGTGTTCGAACTGCTGCAAAACGGAACGGCGGTGCAGTCGGTATCGACTGGAAACGACGGCAGCGCAAAATTCAGCTCGATTTCGCCGGGTACCTATACACTTGTCGAAACACGTCAGCCGCCTGGTTATCGGCCAATTACACAGGAGTATAGTATCGTCGTTTACGAGGACGGAAGTGTTAAGGTCGACGGCGTGTTGACAGACACGCTGCAAATTCAAAACGACCCGCTCCTATCAAATGTTTCGTTCACCAAAATTGATGCGCAGACGGGCAGCCCGATTGCCGGAGCTGTATTCGAAATTTTAGATGCCCAGGCGGTTGTTGCCCAAGCGGTATCGGATACTGCGGGTAAAGTGGATTTTGGAGAACTGCCTCAAGGGACGTTCACCGTTCGCGAGGTCGAGCCGCCCGACGGCTATGCGCCAATTACCAGTATATTTACCGTTATTGTTGACGCGGAGGGGAACGTTACCATCGACGGTGTCCCGGCAGAAGAATTTACTGTTCCTAATATGCGCAGCGCCGTAGCCGGCGTCTATGTACGCAAGCTCAATATTGATGTCGAGCCGCTTCCTGGAGCAGTGTTCGAGCTGCGTCAAAATGGCGCGGCCATACAATCAGCAACAACAGAAACGGACGGGATAGCACGGTTTCCGGACGTTTTGGCAGGAACCTATACGCTCATCGAAGCGCAGCCGCCCGCGGGCTATGCCCCGAACTCAACAGAGTATACGGTCGTCGTCGCGGATGACGGTACGGTTACAATTGACGGACGGCAGACCAATACGCTTTCTGTTATAAACGACCCTTTATTCTATCCGCTTACCATCCGTAAAATAGACGCGCAAACTGGCGCGCCGGTTACAGGCGGCCTGTTTTATCTTTACAACAGCAACGGTTCGATTGCCGCCGGTGCGTCGTCCGATATAAACGGAAACATCAATTTCGGCAGCTTCCGTCCGGGCAGCTATACAGTACGGGAACAGCGCCCACCCGAGGGCTACGAACCAATTATCGATATTTTTCAGGTCGAAATTGCGCCGAATGGTGCGATTACGGTAAACAATGTTCCTATTGAACAGTTTACTCTGGCCAATACCAGAAGCACAGGTCTGCAGATACGTAAGGTCAACCCGGACGATGACCCGCTTGAAGGCGCTGTATTTGAATTACGTCAAAATGATACAGCTGTGCAGACAGAAACGTCAGGAATCAATGGCGTTGCCGCGTTTGGCTCTCCGCGGGCTGGTTCTTATACTTTAGTGGAAACTCAGCCGCCCGCGGGTTATCGCGCCGGTGCTGCTGTTCATACAGTAACGGTAGACGCAGAAGGCGGTATTACCATAGACGGAATAGAGGAAAACACCTTGACGGTACAAAATCTTCCCTTGCTTTATGAAATCGCCTTTGCAATAACCGATACTGATACCGGCGCGGTGCTGCCAGACGCGGAATTTGAACTGCTTTCCGGTACCTCTGTGATCACGTCAGCCATATCGGACGCGCGCGGAATTCTGAATTTCGGCGGCTTTCCGCAGGGGGAGTATACCATACGTGAATCGTCGCCGCTGTCCGGCTATCAGCCGGTTGCAGATGTTTATTCCGTTTTAGTGACTTCAGAAGGCGCTGTTACAATAAACGGCTTGCCTGCTCAGGATTTTCGTATAAAAATTAGCAGAATTCAGTAGGTGAAAGCATAAAAAAATCGTACAAAAAGGCGGGCGCCTTATCCGGCGTCCGCCTCATTTTCATTTCTCCTCACAGAATCAAAGTTGTAAAAATGCCCGCCTTTAATGTGGCGGAGCTCATGCCGTACCGCCTGCTCCTGTAAATCTGACGGCAGGCTGCTGTTTACATATACGTTATAATCCCCGTTTTCATCGACGACCGTTACGCCCCGTACGCAAGGCGGCAGGATAAGTGGCCGGACAAAAATATCCTCCAATTTTCATCAGCTCCTTAACGCTTCAATGATTTTTACCGCCTGTTCCACGTCTTTTTTTGTTGCGCCCTTTGCCAGCTTGAAGAGCATTCTCATTTCAGAACGGTTTTTTAGCTCATCCAAATATTCATCAAGTTCATTATTAAGGCTTTGAATTTTTTCTTCTCCCGGTAAGTCACGCCCTAACAAATAATCAACAGAAACGCCGAAAAAATCGGCAATTTTTTTTGTCATGTCAAAATTGGGTTCCCGTTTTCCACTCTCCCAGCCACCTACAGTGGATTGTGCGATACCCATAGCGTTAGCAAAGCTGTATTGAGAGTAGCCAGCCTGTTCACGCAATTCCTTTAAACGTTTTGCAAACATTTGTAATCATCTCCCTGATTTAATTTAAACACATTCCGCGATTAAAGTCAAGGTTAAACGCAAATAAAACGCTAATTGAGTTTGAATGAAAATGTGACATATACAATTGATACATGATTGCCAATTCACTTGTGTCATGATAGAATTAAGAATAAATCACGTTTCGGCTGAAAAGGGCTCGCCAGGTACAGCGGTTTTCGCAGGTGGTGAATTCGTTTGCCTCGGTACAGGCCGGAAAGTACAGTGGATGAGAAATCGACAAAGCAACAGTTCCTCAAGAACAGCCGTTTTTTTGGATGCTCGTATAGGAAGCCGTGCGGTTTCCAGGAGATGCTCAAACGCTCGAATAGCTACTTCAATGGCTGATTATGAAATGTATAACGAAAAACAGCGAGAAAAAGTAGAAATGGTACATCGATAAAAGCAGCTTGATTTTACTTACTGTCCCAGAAAGGAGGGAGTGCAAAATGAATATTGACCGGGGAGCGTTTTCTTCCTTTCATCCAGCGGTACTGCTATGTTACTTTGTTCCGGTATTACTTATTACAATGTTTACGGTCAATCCTGTTTACCTGCTGTTCTCCCTCGCTGGGGGTCTGGTTTACTGTGCCGCGCTCAGCCATGCAAAGGAATTTTGGAAGGGCCTTGCGTTTTCTATATCTCTTTTTCTTTTGATAACCGTAACAAACCCGCTGTTTTCCCATAATGGCGCGACGCCGCTCTTTTTCTTGGGGGGAAACGCGGTGACATTAGAAGCGGTGCTTTTTGGCGCGAATATTGCTGTAATGGTAACCGCTGTCGTTTACTGGTGCAGGTGCGTATCCCGTGTTATGATAAGCGACAAATTCTTATATCTGTTTGGAAAAGCAATTCCAAAGCTTTCGCTGGTTCTTTCTATGACGCTGCGTTTTCTTCCTCTATTCCTCAGGCAGTATAAAAAAATTTTTATAGTACAGAAGGCGATGGACATAGATGGTTCTAAGCGGCTGGCGGGGAAAATAAAAACCGGCCTTCGCGTATTTTCCGCCGTCGTTACGTGGTCAATGGAAAACGCGATGGAAACTGCGGCTTCTATGAAAGCGCGCGGTTACGGAATAAAAGGCAGGAGCACATTTTCCGTTTACCATTTTAGTCGGCGTGATGGTATGATGCTGGCAGCAATCATGGCGCTCAGCTGCCTGACCGCCGCGGGGTTTTCTGGAAGAGGCGCGGCCTTTTCTTTTTATCCGCACATAACGCAGGTTCCTCTTGCCCCACTTAACGTAATATCCTATACCGCGTTCGGACTGTGCGCGCTGCTGCCAATTATAATGGAGGGGGAGGGGATGCTCCGGTGGAAATACTTCAGGTCGAAAATTTGAGCTTTTCTTATCCAAATACCAAAGAAAGGGCCTTGAAAAATATCACCTTTTCCGTTTCAGAAGGTGATTTTATCGTTATATGCGGAGAATCCGGCTGCGGCAAAACTACGCTGCTCAAAATGCTCAAAAGAGAGCTTTCTCCTTATGGGGACAAAAGAGGCAGAGTTTTGTATAAAGGACGCGAACTTTCAGAGCTGAACGAAAGGGAAGCCGCCGGTGAAATTGGGTTTGTAATGCAAAATCCGGAACAGCAAATCGTTACAGATAAGGTATGGCATGAGCTGGCGTTCGGGCTTGAAAATTTGGGAATGGAAACAAATGAGATTAGAAGGCGAGTTGGAGAGATGGCCAGCTATTTTGGAATAGCAGGGTGGTTTCACAGCGATACGGACAAGCTTTCCGGCGGACAAAAACAGATTTTAAACCTTGCGTCCGTAATGGCAATGCAGCCGAACGTTCTCCTGCTGGATGAGCCCACCTCACAGCTCGACCCAGTCGCCGCATCTGAATTCGTTATGACGCTCCAGCGGCTCAACAGGGAACTGGGCTTGACGGTTTTATTGGTTGAGCACAGGCTTGAGGATGTTTTTTCTCTGGCGAACAAGGTGCTCGTTATGGAAAATGGAGAACTTATATTTTGTGATGAACCGCGTGCGGTAGGTGAAAGCCTGATGATTGAAAAAGATAGCCATCCCATACATTGCGGCCTGCCGAGCGCGCTGCGAATTTACCGAGAGCTTGGTGTTGAGGCGGCGCGGTGTCCTCTAACGGTACGAGACGGCCGGCGCTTTTTAACAGAGCACTTTCTGCCGGAGCAGAAAGCCGTTTTGCCTCCGGACTGCCATAAAACAGAGAATACGATTCTAGAGATGAAGAACGTCTGGTTCCGGTATGAAAAGAATTTACCCGACGTACTGCGCGGCATTTCATTGCGTGTTTCCAGCGGGGAAAGCTTTTTTCTTTTGGGCGGCAACGCGGCGGGAAAAACAACCGTGCTGCATTGTGCCGCAGGACTGCAAAGGCCGTACCGCGGTAAAATCAGTCTACTGGAAAAAAAGAAACGAACAGGAAAAAATGCCGTGCTGCTTCCGCAGGATCCGGCGACAGTGTTTGTATGGGATACGGTAAGGGAGGATTTATTGGAAGCCTGTTCATCAGCGGGGCTTCCGGAGAAAGAATGGGAAGGGCAGATTGAAGCGGTATGCGAGCAAACGGGAACCTATGGGCTGCTTTCAAAGCATCCCTACGATTTAAGCGGCGGCGAGCAGCAAAAATGTGCGCTTGCAAAGATTTTACTGCATAGACCGGAGATTCTGTTGCTGGACGAGCCAACAAAAGGATTGGACGCACACGCAAAGCAGGAGCTTTCCACTCTTTTGCAAACGCTTAAAAAGGACGGTGTTACAATCGTTGCCGTTACGCATGATGTAGAATTTGCCGCGGAAAACAGCGACCGTTGCGCACTTCTTTTCGACGGTCAAATTATTTCTTGCGATACGCCCCGTCTTTTCTTTTCAGGCAACACATTTTATACGACGTCGGCAAATCGGATGGCGCATCAAATGTACCGCTATGCCGTAACGTGTGACGAGGTTGTCGCCGCCTGTAAAAGAAATGGGGTGCGCCATGCGTAAAAAAACGGTACGGTATCTTCTGCTGTTCCTGTGTATCCCGCTCGTAGTGCTGTTAGGTACGGTTGTATTTGCGGATAAGCAGTACGCCTGGATTTCCCTTACGGTGGCGGTGCTTTCCTGTATTCCGTTTTTCTTATCATTTGAACGCAGGGACGCGGCGGCAAAAGAAATAACGATTCTGGCTGTTATGGTCGCTTTATCAGTTGCGGGCCGCTTTATGTTTTCTTACCTGCCGCATTTTAAACCGGTTACGGCAATCGTCGTGATTGCCGGATTGTATCTCGGCGCTGAGTCAGGCTTCCTATGCGGTGCTTTATCGGCGGTACTATCCAATTTTATTTTCGGCCAAGGCCCCTGGACGCCGTTTCAAATGTTTGCTTGGGGATTTATTGGATTAATTGCCGGACTGCTCGCAAACCCGCTCAAACGCCATAAGGCGCTTTTACTCTTATATGCGGCTGCGGCAGGCGCCCTTTATTCCCTGATTCTAGATGTGTGGACCGTATTATGGTGGGACGGGACATTCAACGTCAGCCGGTATCTCGCGGCAGTCATCACAGCGCTGCCGGCGACGGCAGTGTATATTCTTTCAAATGTAGTATTTCTCTTCTTTTTGGCAGGACCGGTTGGAAAAAAGCTCGAGCGGGTCAAAATAAAATATGGATTGAAATAAAGCTTTTAAAGCAATTGACAAGGCGTACGGAATTTCCGTACGCCTTTGCTGTATCTATTTCTTATTTATGGGCTATCAAACAGGCCGGAGGGAAGGTAAACATCCTTTGTTTCAACTTTATTCCAGGAAAAGAGGGGAATCAGCTCGTTGGCTGCGGCCGGCTCCGGGCGGTCGAGCAAACCCGCGAGGTACGCAAGCCTCCCGATCAAATCCGGTGCTTTGAATCCGCGTGAAAGCAGCTTATCGAGCCCCATGTCCTGTTCGCGCTTTGAAAGCCGGCGGCCGTCGGCAGACAGCAGCAGCGGTACATGGAAAAATTTAGGGGGTTCAAATCCAAGCAGGCGGTAAAGGTAGAGCTGCCGTGGGGTAGAGGACAATAGGTCACGTCCGCGCACCACCTGCGTAACTCCCATCGCGGCGTCATCCGCGACGACCGCAAGCTGGTAAGCGAAAACACCGTCAGAACGGCGCAGGATGAAGTCTCCGCATTCGTCCGCAAGATTTTGGCAGAACCTCCCGTAATGCCCGTCGTCAAAGCAAATTGTATCTTGTGGGACACGCAGGCGCAGCGCCGGACTGCGCCGTTCTGAAAGCCTTTTAAATTCACCGGCAGAAAGCGCGCGGCACCTGCCGTTATAAATGGTTTCTCCATCCGAGGAATGCGGCGCTTCGGCGGCATGCAGCTCGGCGCGTGTACAAAAGCAGGGATAAACAAGACCTTGCTCCATCAATTTTTCCAGCTGCTCCTGATATAACTGTGTGCGGTTATGCTGTACATACGGACTGTGTTGACCGCCAAGGCTTCCGCCTTCATCCCAGTCAAGGCCAAGAAAAAGCAAGTCCTCTTCCAACTGGCGGGCGTATTCCGCTTTACAGCGGTTTTGGTCGAGGTCTTCCAAACGCAGAACCATCTGTCCTCCGCATTTCCGCGCCGCAAGCCAGGCTATCAAGGCGCTGAAAAGGTTGCCTAAATGCATCCGCCCGCTTGGTGTCGGGGCAAACCGTCCGGTCAGCTGAAATTCCACGCCTGCACCTCCTTTAATATCTTTATCGATTATATTCGGTACAGCCTTTTCTGTCAATGACTGTTATTACTAATAGTAAATTGAATAAAATTATATACTAATAGGATAAATTTGGTTCTCGGTTCATACGACATCGAACCATCTCCGTATCATCAGCATAACCATCCTTGACAGAGGATATAAGACTTGATTTCCTAATTTAGTGGTTAATATTATGACAGAAAACGAGCAGGTTTTGCGTCTGAAGCAAGACCTGCTCGTTTTTTATGAGGTACAGCTTTTTACTGCTTTTTGATATAAACGGGATAGGGGCAATCCATATGGTATCCAAGCTTTTCCGCAAGAGAAACGGAACGCAGGTCGTGCGCGTCCCAGCTGGGGTACAATCCGCGCGCCAGGCATTCCAATATCAGCCTTGCTCCGCACGCGGTTGCTAGGCCCCTTTGCCGAAACTGCGGCTTTGTGTCGATTTCTATTTCTATTCCACCTAGATATACAGCATAGGAGGAAGCACCCGCAACAAGCTTTCCCTCATAAAGTACGGCCACGCCCAGACCGCGTTGTTTATAGTCCTCATAATCTGCAAACAAGGAGCAGAAGTCCGAGGACCAGCCCTCGCAAAGCGCGGCCTTATAAATCTGTTCATCGAACAGCTTGAGTGTAAAGCCTTCAGGCAGGGCGCTCGTGTATTTCCTGAGAGCCTCGGCTGAAAAGACGTCCGGTTCTTTTTTGATTGCGTAACGCATTGCTTTTTCTGCACCGTCGCCCCACACGTCTTCAAGCGTTTTCCCCCAGGCTTCCGTACGGGGTACCATAATCGGCGCGGCTGCCTTCGTGGCAAGCTCACGATTGGGCGCGCCGGCGAAGAAGCAGAAATCGCCCACGACGATTTCTGCGGAGGATGGGTTTTCTTCGCTGTCTGTTACAGCATAGCCCATGCACCCCTGCAAGCAGGACCAAATGAGCGCCTCCTGCCAGCCTTCAAACAGCGGCGCGATTTTTTTATATTCTGCCATGATTTGCTCTTTTATCAGCTTTTCGTTCATTCTTTTTTCTCCGCATCAGGTTCATTGTATATGGTGTAGCCGTTTTTTCCTCGTTTCTTTGTCTGGTAAAGCGCCATGTCTGCATGCCGGTACAGCGTGTCAAAGTCTTTTCCGTCGCGCGGTGCTATGGCTGCGCCTATGCTTGCGGAAACATGCCAGCTTTTCTGGTCCGCTGTGTGCTCACTGTTCAGCACCCGGCACAGCTCCTCCGCTTTTTGCTGCACCCATGCTTCGTCCGCAACGGGAATAAACGCGGCGAATTCATCCCCGCCGATACGCCCAATCAGGTCGTTCTTACAGAATTGGCGCCGAATCGTATCTGCAAAGCTTGTGATTACGGTATCGCCATAAGAATGGCCGTACAGGTCGTTTGCCTGCTTAAAATCATCAATATCAAAAATAAAGAACGCAAATAACTTTTCAGACTGTTCTTTAAGGCTGCTTTCCGCCATTTTGCGAAGGGCTGTTTTCGTATACAACCCTGTCATTTCATCGGTTTGAGCCAGCTTCAGCATACGGCGCTCCTGCCGTTTCTCCGCGTCGATATTCTGGCGGTAGGTCAGCAGGTGGATGGAATCATCGCTTTCCCAGTAAATAATCCGGGCGGTAATTCGCATCCAGTAATAATCCCCGCCGGTAGTAATCATGAAATCGTAACGGAGGGTATCCTGGCCGTTCTTATAAGCGCGCAATATATTCTCAGGCGAGAACATATCGAGGTACCCCTGCCTGAATTCTTCTTTGATTTCCTTTTCCGCGACGATTTGCAGCGCCTTGTCATAAGGTGTGCCGGAGGGCGCGCCCAGGCTTTCAAAGTATTGCTCAGTCACTACGTTAGCCGGTCGGTTATTCGTTATGTCCAGCTCATAAATATTTTCGTAAAGCTCTTCGGTCGCCTGCTGGAACACAGTACGCCGCTTCTGCTCGTTCGTACGCGTCAACCTTACAATCTGACGGTTGAATTTTCTGATAACGAAAGTAATGACAAAAAGGATGATGACTATGATTGCTGCAATTATCAGTATGGTCTGCAAAAGCTGTTCATTGAGCTTTTGAATCATCAGGCCTGTATCACGCTCTACCACCAGATGCCAGTCGAGCTCCGGAATATATCTGGTGACTACATAGTTCATCGTGTCCTCACCGGGGATTGCCGAAGCCCAGAAGCTGCTGGCGGAATCGCTTTTTTTCCAGTTTAAAATTTCATTCTTGGCTGTATCGTCATAAGAATAAATATCGAAAAAGTTGACTTTTTCATATCCTGTATAATTTGTTGAGATTTCCACAGTGCCGTCCGCGCCGATAAGGAAGGCGTCTACGCCAAATTCGTCTTCATAATCACGAAGCAGGCTTTGCAGGTAACCAATACGGACGCCCACGCCCACAATCCCCATCGTTTTACCATTGTTGTCTTTTATTTTACAGTTGACGAAAACTGTAATGTCATTCTGCGCGTTCGCCACCTCGTCATTGTCCACATTCATCGTGGAATCCACTTCGCTTTCCAGCATCTCATAGTACCAGTCGTTTTCAGGGTTTCCCTGCTCGAGCACCCGGTCCAATCCGTTGAAATTATAATACCGGCCGGTAGCCGCCGAGACTAAAAAAACGGAATCATATTGATATTTCATCCGGTAAGCGTCAAGATATTCCCGTATCGTTTCGATATAATCCTGACTGTCGAGCTGTGTCTTTTCATCAGCAAGAAAGCCTTTGAGCAGGCTGTCGTTCGCCATTGTCAACGAAATATTGACCGGTTTAGTAAAAATAGAAGTAAGCTGATAATATATTCCCTCGGAGGTAAGCGCCGAAACCTGTTCAATATTCTGGACAGACGCGGTATAATTTGCCTGATAGCTTAGTACCGCGGTCGTAGTGAACCCAATGATAATGACAAGACATACAAGTAAGTTTGTCCGCAGCAAAATGTTTTTTTTCATGGCGTAACCCTTCCCACTTTATAATAGGTATGGTTCCATTATAATAGATATGGCTGAAGAAAACAACTGAACAAAACGCCGTTGTTCAAATTAAGCTAGAACGTTCAGTGAACGTTCTGCAAGCGCAACAACGAATTTTATATTTTTAAACAAACAGTTTTTTAAAAGCCCGCTGCAATGTAAAATTGATTTGTTCTATTTTTCACTAATCAGTTATAGTCGGCTTTTGCTTTTCCGGCAAGATTCTGAACAGAATCGGAGCAAGCGGCAAAGCCTGCTCCGATATGGTGTGGGAATTTCTACAGAAACTACTAAAATCTTTTTACTGGAATGTTTTATTAAATTGAGGCCCTATTTACAGCATGTACAGCCATTACATATGCTGACTGTAACTGAATCCGTGTTATTGCATGGATTGGGGTCGGGCGTTTGGGAAGAAACAACCGCCATGTTTTCTATAAAGCCTTTTGCGCACCGGCTGACTATTCCAGATACCAATATACATATAGAACCGCCCGCCGCGAGTTTTCCTAAATTGAGTTCTCCAGACCATGCGTGCCATGTCCTTCCGTTATCTAGTGAATAAGCCGCGTTACATAGCTCCGGCGGAAGGACATCGGAAACCACGACCTGCTCCGCCGATTGCGGCCCCGCGTTGGATACAGCGAGCCGCCGGATTTTGGAAAGCGGTCTTTTGTATTGAAAGGTCGGCGCAGCGCCGCTGAACAGGCGTGTTCTCTGTTGAGGTGTTGTTGCTTGGATTGGGGTCAGGCGTAGTGCTTACGGCTACCGCCGTGTTGGAAAGAATACCGCAGGCTGAGGCCGCAACCGTTCCCCGCAGGAGTATTGTCATGCTCTGCCCGGCCTCAAGCCGGCCCAGCGTAAACGGATTAACCCATTCATTCCAGCTAGCGCCTCCATCGATTGAAAACTGCGCACCCGAAAGCTCTGGGGGAATTTCATCATACAAAATTACATCCTGAGCGCTGTCCGGGCCGTTATTGGTAACTGTGACCGTGTAGGTCAGCAATTCTCCTGGAATCGCGACGGCTGGCTGCACGCTCTTGCTAACTGAGAGGTCAGCTTCATTACTGCCAGTGATTTCGGTCGTTTCCGTACTGGTGTTGTTGTCCGGGTTAGGGTCGGGCGTATCGCTGCGTACCGTGGCGGTATTGATAATGCTGCCGCTTGCGGACGGGGAAACCGCGGCGCGTATCAGAACGACAAGGCTGTCTCCTGCGTTGAGAATGCCAAAGCTGCGAGTACCGGTCCAGGGCTGCCATGTGGTACCGCCGTCTAAAGAGTATTCGGAATTGGTAAGGCCAGCAGGTATATTGTCTGTAATGACAACATTTTCAGCGGCGTTTGGCCCCGCGTTGAAAACAGTAAGCGTATAGGTCAGTGTTCCTCCCGGCTGCACCGGATTTGGAGCGGAGGTTTTAACAATGGAAAGGTCCGCGGAAGGCTCGGGCGTTATAATAGGGGTCACGACCGTGGAGGTGTTGTTGTCAGGATTCGGGTCGGGCGTACCGCTGTCCACTGTCGCCGTGTTACTTATATTACCTGCCGCAGAGGATGCGACCACGGCACGGATTAAAATTTGAATAGATGCACCCGGCTGCAAATTCCCAAGAAAAATAGTCCCTGTAAAGGGCATCCATGCGGCGCCGCCGTCGATGGAAAACTCCGCGTTCAGCAGCTCGCCTGGCAGCTGGTCGGCCAAGTTTGCGTTTACAGCCGCCGATGGCCCGGCATTTTCTATTTGAAGCGTATAGGTGATAATCTCTCCCGCTAAAACAGGGCTGGGGCTTGCTGTTTTTATTACGGAAAGGTCAGCCGATGGCTCTATCGGCGTAACCACTGTAGAAGTGTTATTGTCAGGGTTCGGGTCAGGGGTATCGCTGACGGCTGTTGCGGTATTGTCAATCGCTCCGGAAGCGGACGGGCTTAGTATTCCGCGTATCAAAACAGTTTGGCTTTCGCCAACTGCAAATGTGCCCAGCGCCAATGGGCCGCTCCACGGTATAAAGGTAATCCCGCCGTTAATGGAATATTCCGCATTCAATAATTCGGCGGGAATATCGTCGGCAAGTGTTACGTTTACGGCAGGCGACGGCCCTGCGTTGCGCACAGTGACGGTATAGGTCAGCGGGCTGCCCGGGACTGCCGGGCTAGGGCTTGCGGTTTTTAACACGGAAAGGTCTGCCAGTGTGACGACCTCCACTGGAACCTCGTTGGAGGTAACGTCAAAGACGCCCGGAATACCGCCCTCTACCGGTGTATACAAATAGGTGATGTTTGCGCTGTTCAGAGTCGGATTAGGTGTTGGGATTTCATTCACCGCCGCCGTAAACTCGACCGTAACGGTTTCCCCACCGGGAATGTCCGGCAGTGTGAATCCCGCGTTTGGGTCTGCCACAGGATTCGTTACGCCATTAACAACGACGCTTCCAGGAACGAAGGAAAGCCCAGCCGGGATGGCGTCCTGGAAAAACACATTTGTCAAGGGGCTTTGGCAGGCATTGGTCAAGGTCACTGTGTAGACGACGGTTTCACCAACATTTGCGGTTTGCCTGTCGACGGTTTTTATGGGAACGAACTGCGGCACCTGTATCTCATTGAAGGAAATATCGTCGATGGCATAATCATTCCCGATTACCTCTGGGCCTTCACTTAAAAATTCAACGGTCAGGCTTGAATTGCCCTGAGAGTTGATGACGCTGCCGATTTGTTTCCATTCCGGCGCGTTTACATTGACGGGAATCAGCGCCCCAAGCGTTGCGCTGTATAAAACGCTGCCATTTTCGTCTAGGATACGCACGCCCAGCTCCGGATTGGGATAGCCGTTGACCTTAAACAGGTTTAGTATCCAGGATGTAAACAGATAGTTGGTGTTTGGCTGTACTGTTACCGTATCTCTGAAAAATACGGCGCCCGGATTAAAGCCGTTGACGACCATAAAGCGTCCCGTCTCGTTACCCACAGTATGGTCGGCAATACGCCACCACGCGCCGATTTCGGCGCTCATGGAGTTTGTCATAATATTTTGTACGGTATACTCCCCGCCCAACGGCGCGAAAATTGCGGGATTGGGCAGCACATAGGTAAAGTCGGGAGTAACTCCGGGATAGGGTTCGACAGGCGCGCCGGTGTTGGCGGGCGTACCCGGGGGAAATGTGCCGAAGGTGCCTTCGTCAGCGGCGTTAATCAAATTATCACCGGAAATAACTGCGCAGGGGTCTAAAATTGTCTCGACCGGCGTGTAAATGACCGGTCCGTTTAGAAAATTTTGATTGATTAAATCAGGTCCGGTTACTGTGACCAGCAGCGTATCTGGCGTAAGGGAATCCAGGTTGGTGGAACCGGGCGGTGGGTTGACCGCGGCGGTGATAGGCGGGTTGGCACCGGTTGGCACGCTTCCCGGTACCGCGTTAAAAAAATTACCCGGCGTAAGGGTTCCGCCAAGTGTACCATAGGCTTCTACAATTCTGTAATTGCCATTTGGTACATTAAAAATTATATAGCTGCCGTCGGCATCCGTTAAAATTGTCAGCCGTTCGGTCGTATCTATATTTTGAAGGACGATAGGAATATTCGCAAGTCCCGAATCGCCGGAGGAAATCGTGGCGCTTCTGTCCCTGTCAAATATTACCCTGCCCGATATGGTAGCCATTTGTATTGTGCACCTCTCTAATTAGAATCTTTTTATTATAAGGATAATTACCTTTGTTTCGTTGTGGAATATCTTCATACCGTATGCCAATACCCCAATTATATAATATGTAGAACTGTGTCATGCGGCACTTGGAGTTCAAAAGAATTGTACGCATCAGAATAACGATGGGCAAGCTGTTAAAAATAAAATGGAAAAATACATCGGGAGGCGGCCTTGTTGCAGGTGTTTGATGCATATTTAGGGCAAATAGAAAATCCACAGCATCGCATGCGTGTGGAACAGGTATTATGCTGGGTCGCTGAGAATTATCCTGTGCTTCAACCGAGAATTGCATGGAACCAGCCGATGTTTACCGACCATGGTACCTTTATTATAGCCTTTAGCGTTGCTAAGCGGCATTTGGCTGTCGCCCCTGAAAAGGCGGCAATCTACCATTTTTCAGATGAAATTATCCAGGCTGGTTACAGCCATAGCAGCCAGCTCCTGCGCATGGAATGGGATAAAATGGTTGATTATGCACTGCTCGAAAAAATAATAAACTATAATATCAAAGAAAAAGCCGGCTGTGTTTCCTTTTGGAGAAAGTAAAAAATGTATAATAATATAAAAAGCCGATTGCTTTACAGCAATCGGCATATTTCCTGCAGCGGCGTAAAAACCACAGCGGGAAATTTTTTGTGGATTTTATAAACCAAGTGAGGTAAAAAAACAAATTTAGTGACACATTTTTCTGTATTTTTGCGTACTGGTTAAAATAAAATCCCCATGAACAAGCCTTGAAAAAAAGTCAGTAAAATCAATATTTTTCGGGCAGTCAAAAAGTAGTATTTACATCATTCTATAGCGGGTAAGCACATGACAGGGGCAGATTTCCTACAGCTATTTCGGGGTCGACAAGAAGTGGAAACAGTGGGTAATCGACGACGAGACCGCCGCTGTCCGGCGAATCTTTAGCCTGACAATGGAGGGCTTTGGCTCCTTCATCTTTACATGGAAATGCACAACCGCAGATGCACCTTTTTCGGCAGACTGAGCGGGCGGACATACTGTCCGCCCGCTCGATGCTTCAAATGAAAAATAGATCTATACTGCACGAGGATATAAAGGTGATGTTGTTTGCAGCTTCATTAGCAAGTACGATCATGCCGTATTCATTTCTAATAACCGTTCCCGCAGATGGGGTTTGAGTGCTTGTGGTTATACTAACGTCAGGTGTTCCGACAGGCAGGAGAGAACGAATAGTTGCTTCGCAATCAGCGCAACAGTCTGTCGGAGTGGGAACCGGCTCCGGCAAATAAGCAATGGCATCGTTATACGTCGCATTGTTAATCTGAATCGTGTCGATGCTGCAGGTGGACAAATATTGCTCGAAATTTTGAGGATTTGTTACTACAAATACTCCGGTATGTCCGTTTGGTCCAGTGATCAAAGAGGTGGGACGGCCAACAACTGCATCACCACTATCCAAAGTAACGAATATATCATTATTGGGGTATAAAGTGATGATTTGTTGAATGATATTTCTCAGTTGCTCCTTACAGCCACAGCAGGCGGAGCTTGCGTCACCGGCAGGACCAGTGGGACCTTGGGGGCCGGGTTCACCTTGCGGGCCCTGCGGCCCTGCCGGGCCTTGGGGGCCTGCAGCGCCGGTAGCGCCGCGGGGAATTACAAAATTCAATATTGCGTTTGTAGAAGTTCCTGAGTTTGTAACACTTGCGGGTGTTCCCGGTTCACCGGTTATTGTAGCGCCAATGGAAATACTAGGTGCATTTGGCTGACAGCCTGGCGGTGGGCAGCACATGTTGTTACAAACTCCCTCTTCGCCGCATCTGTCCGTTTGAAAAGGTGCGTTAAAACCATTGGGAAATTGACAATATTCATTGTTCATACATATTTCTCCTTTCTCTAACATAATATGATAAAAAACAACGGATGGTTACAACAGCCTGCTGCATTTTATACTTGCTGCGGAACTTTCTAATCAATAAAAATTACCGCCTGTTTTGAAAACAAAGCAGGCGGTTCTGCGCGTTTGAAAACAAAATGGGAGCATCCTGTAAGGACACTCCCACTGGTGCGGGTGACAGGACTTGAACCTGCACGTTTGTGGACACCAGAACCTAAATCTGGCGCGTCTGCCAATTCCGCCACACCCGCATGTGCAAACTATTATATAATAAACCATACAGAAATGCAAGCACGATATTACTGCTTCTGGTCAGACCTACGGAATTACAAAAAATAGAAAGCGCCAAATTGACATACAATCGGCCATACGGCTATAATAAAAACAATGCCGAGCTGCTGCCTGATTTTATAAAGAGGAAATAGAATTCGCTTTTGGGAAGGTATTATTGGAAGGGTGATTATATGGCTATAAAGATAGCGGCAATTGATTTGGACGGAACAACGCTTAATGATGAGGCAAAGCTCCCGCAAAAAAACAGAGAGGCGCTTATCCGGGCGGCCGCTCGCGGCTCGCATATCGTTGTCTGTACCGGGAGAACGAACGACGAGCTTCCAAAGGAGCTTTTAAGCCTGCCGGTGCTTCGCTATGGAGTGCTGGCTAACGGCGCTAAAATCATTGATTTTAAAGAAAAAAAGGTCTTGCACCATGACTGCCTCGGGCGGGAACAGGCGGAACAAGCAATCCGTTTTACGGAGAAATACCGCTGCATGTGCGAGCTGTATATCGATGGTAAAGTTTATGTGAAACGCGAATGCCTCGATGACGTTACAAAGTACGGCGTAACGCCGCGACTGAGAAGGCTGGTGGAAGGGACACGCACCGGTGTTTCAGACCTTCTTGACTTTTTCCAAAACAGCAGCGGGGAGGTCGAAAAGCTCAATATCTTTTTCGGTGATTCCGAACACCGAAAAGCGTTTCTCCGTGATGCCGGGATTTTTTCGAGCCTTGTGGAAATTACCGGCTCCATGGAAACGAACGCGGAGGTCAACAGCAAGACGGCAACAAAGGGAAACGGCCTTGCTTACCTTGCAGAGCTTCTCTGCGTCGATAGAAGAGAGGTGCTCGCCATAGGCGACAGCGGAAACGATATTTCCATGCTGAAGTATGCCGGTACGGCGCTGGCTGTCGCAAACGCGGATGACGCCGTAAAACGCCTTGCGGACGAAATCGTCCCTGCCAATACGGACAACGGCCTTGCTTTTGCGCTGGAAAAATATATTTAAATCAAAGATGAATACATGAAGTACGGGAGCCTCGCGGCAATGAGCTCCCGTGTTTTATTTTACCGCGGACAGGCTTTACATCAGAAAAAAAGAAATCTATAATATAGTCGTAATCGGGTAAGCAAACGGAGGCGAGGTCAATGAACCAGCAAGCAATGCTTCAAAAAATCATAGATGAAAGCCGCCGCATTGTGTTTTTCGGCGGCGCCGGCGTCAGCACGGAATCAGGAATCCCCGACTTTCGCAGCGTAGACGGCCTTTATAATCAACAGTATAAATATCCGCCTGAAACAATCCTGAGCCATTCCTTTTTTGTTAGGCATACGGAAGAATTTTTTCGGTTTTACAAAAATAAAATGCTTTATTTAAACGCCCGGCCAAACGCCGCGCATAAAAAGCTTGCGCAAATGGAGCGTATGGGCAAGCTCTCGGCAATCGTCACACAGAACATAGACGGCCTGCACCAGAAAGCGGGTTCTGAAAAGGTTTATGAGCTCCACGGAAGCGTCCACCGCAACTACTGCACCGAATGCCATAAGCTGTTCAGCGCTTCCTATATTCTCCGCAGCGAGGGAATTGCGAGATGCGATGAATGCGGCGGCCTGATTAAACCCGATGTGGTGCTGTACGAGGAACCGCTCAACGACCAGACAGTGGAGGGAGCTGTAGAGGCTATCGCACGGGCCGATTGCCTGATTATCGCAGGGACGAGCCTTACCGTTTACCCCGCAGCGGGAATGATTCGTTATTTCGAGGGAAAACATCTTGTTTTAATCAACAGGGACGAAACGCCTGCCGATTCCATGGCGCGGCTTGTCATCCACGGCAAGGTCGGTGAAATACTCGACGGCGTTATATTGTGAACACAATGTTAACAAAATCCGCCGATAATTGACAGCCCGCGCTAAAATGCTATAATAAATTCCAGTAAGCTCCGCCCGCGAAAGCAGGCGGACTTTTCCGCGTTTTTAAACGCCAAGGACATTGAAAGGGATGACAGAAATGAGAAAAAAGAGCTTTAAGGCGGAATCCAAAAGACTTCTGGACCTCATGATCAATTCTATTTATACGCATAAGGAGATTTTCCTGCGGGAAATCATCTCGAACGCGAGCGACGCGCTCGACAAGCTGCACTTTGTGTCGCTGACTGATGAAAAGGCAAGGGCTTATGCCGATAACCTTTCCATTGAAATTTACGCAGACAAAGAAAACCGTACGCTCACTGTTTCCGACAACGGCATCGGCATGACGGAAAAGGAGCTCGAGGAAAACCTTGGAACGATTGCGAGAAGCGGCTCCCTCCAGTTTAAACAGGAACTTACAGAGGAAGATAAAAACGACATTATCGGCCAGTTCGGCGTCGGCTTCTATTCGGCGTTTATGGTTTCCAGCAATGTGACGGTAATCACAAAGCGTTTTGACAGCGATACCGCGTACAAATGGGTTTCAAACGGTGCGGATGGCTATACGGTTGAGCCGTGTGACAAGGAAAAGCCCGGTACCGATATTATCATGCAAATAAAGGAAGATGCCGAAGACGAGACCTACAGCGAGTATCTGGAAAGCTACCGTCTGCAAAACCTCGTCAAAACCTATTCCGACTATATCCGTTACCCGATTATTATGGACGTACAGCAGTCGGTCAACACCGCTAAGGAGGGGGAGGACCCTAAATGGGAAACGGTGACCGAGCGCAAGACGGTCAACAGCATGGTGCCGATTTGGCAGCGCAGTAAAAAGGATGTGTCCGACGAGGATTGCGCGCAGTACTATAAAGAGCATTTCGGAGACATGCAGGAGCCTCTCGCGACGATACGCGTCAGCGCTGAGGGCCTCGTTTCCTACAAGGCGATGCTGTTTATTCCGGCGACGCTGCCCTACGGCTACTATACAAAGGATTTTGAAAAGGGGCTGCAGCTTTATTCCAGCGGCGTGCTGATTATGGACAAATGCCCGCAGCTTCTGCCTGATTTCTTTGGTTTTGTCAAGGGAGTCGTCGATTCGCCCGATTTGTCTCTGAATATTTCAAGGGAGCTTTTGCAGCACGACCGGCAGCTATCCGTCATAGCCAAAAATATCGAAAAGAAAATCAAGTCGGAGCTGCTTCGCCTGCTGACGGATGACTTTGAAAAGTACGAAACCTTCTGGAAAAACTTCGGCCGCCATATCAAATATGGTATTGTGAGCGACTATGGTACGCATAAAGAGCTTTTACAGGATTTGCTCGTGTTCCATTCCTCCACGCAGGAAAAGCCCACAACCCTCAAGGATTACGTATCCAGAATGAAGGAGGGGCAAAAGTACATTTATTATGCCTGCGGGGATTCCGTTTCGCAGATTGCCTCACTCCCGCAGACAGAGCTCTGCCGCGACAAGGGTTATGAAATGCTTTACTTAACGGAGGATGTGGACGAATTTACCATCCAGTCGCTTATGGAGTTTGAGGAAAAACAGTTTAAATCCGTAACGGCGGACGACGCGGAGCTGCAAACAGAGGAAGAAAAGAAAGAAACAGAAAAACACAGTGAGGAAAACAAGGATTTGCTTGAGTTTGTAACAAAGAGCCTCGACGGCAAGGTGAGCAAGACTGTGATTTCCGATAAGCTCAAAAGCCATCCCGTTTGCCTCTCCTCAGAAGGGCCTGTCACCATCGAGACGGAAAAATATTTTGCCTCCATGCCCGGCAACGAAATGAAGCCGAAGGCCGCAAAAGTGCTTGAGCTCAACGCAAGCCATCCGGCGTTTGAATCGCTCAAGGCTTGCTATATCTCCGACCAGGAAAAAGCAAAAAAATACGCGCAGGTGCTTTACAGCCAGGCGCTGCTGATTGCGGGGCTTCCTGTCGAAGACCCGGTAGCATACTGCGACCTCGTCTGCGGACTGATGTAACGCTTGTGCGAATTCTATGTATTTCCGAGGAGAGATATCTGTAAATTTTCGATTCACTCTTTTCTATTCACTGGATTTATGATATAATAAGCCAATATCATTGCAAATGAAAGGAATTATTAGAATGGATGTCATTATAAAACTGTTTCAGACCCAGTGGATGTTTTTGACCGCTGCCGTCGTTATTATAGCGGCGATGTTCCTCGTCAAAAAATTTGCCCCGCAGATATATAAAAAGTTCTGTGTCATTGCGCTTGCCGTAACGGTGATTGCACTAATCTTATTGGCACTCGTATTTAAACTGCCCGACCTGTTTCTCCTGATACCGATTTTTATGCTCTGCTGCGAATTGTTCGGCTACGACATTACAGGCAAAATCGTCATTGTGTTCCTTGTGGACTATATCCTGATTTGCCTTCTGGATTTTGCTTTTGTCAGCGGGTGGATCAACGATGTAATCAATACGATTATTTTCTTTGCGCTTCAGGTTGCTACTGCCATTTGCGCGGGACTTGTGCTTGACCGCCATCTTACCATTCTCAAAATGAAGAAGAAGGCGGCGCTCGATGCAAAAAAGCAGGAAGAGCTTGCACAGAATGAAGAGCTCGACAGCCATATCGACGATGTGTTCGAGAAATATAAGCTGGATTCGGAGCCTGCCGAACAAATAGAAAACGATGAAAACAAGCCGGAGCTTTAATTCGGTATATACTGCAAATTGTAAAGGCGGAACGAAATGATTCGTTCCGCCTTTTTACGTCCGGTAGGCGCCGGGCTTTTATTTTTGCTGTTTATTTCATGACGCCTGCCTTATTTAACCGCTTTTACCCTTATCCTGCGGAACGTTTCAAAGCACGTGCCGTCTGGCTGCAGCGCTTTTTGCAGCATCTCTTCAATCACTTCGTTTCGGAACTGTTCCTTTAAGCTGCCGGGAATCACTGTCAAAAACGGCACAATCGTAGGCTGGTCTAACCATTTTATCATTTCGTTGGCGCTTGAAAAATAACGGTCCACATATTCTTCCGTTACCTCGGATTCAGAAAACGCGGTATTGCTGATTAGCTTTTGATAATTTGATTTTGAGGGCATATACCACGGCCATTCAAAATCGCGGAAATAATCCGTGTATTTATCCTCCCGCATCTTTTTCCGTATCACTTCAAAAAAATTCGTGCAGGTTCCTTCACCCGCAAAATTCCAAAAAATTCTGCCGCCTGATTTTAAAGCGGTAACACTTGAATTTAAAAGCCTTTCGTGATTTTTTATCCAGTGAAGCGCGGCGTTTGAGTATATAATATCGAACCGGTTTATAAAATCCATTTTATTTATATCCAGCTGTCTGAATTCCAGATTATCCCTTCTCAGCTTTTTCGCGGTTTGAATCATTCCCTCAGAAGCGTCGACTCCCAGGACATACCCGCGCGCCGCGAGCACAGCCAGCTGTTCCGTCAGCAGCCCGTCTCCGCATCCCAAATCCAATATGGACTCATCGCCTTTTAAATCGAGCTGCGCAATCAATTTTCCGCCCCATTCTTTTTGGTGCTTTGAAGCTTCCTTATATTTTTCTCCGTTGAATTCGTATGTCTGCATTTGAAAATACCTCCCTATAGGCTAAATAGCTTTTTATCAATTTAATGCTTTTTCATTTAAATGTCAATGCTTCGCTTGCGCTTGATGCTTCTTGATGTTTTCTAATATGGTTCATGATGGGAACCTTTCTTTTTTATTTTTAAATTCCAAAACTGTATATTTCTTTTTCTCTACGGCAAAGATACTAATACAAATAAAGAACTGGTTTTATACCTTTATCAGCAGGAGGTTTTTGTTGTGGAAAATATACCGGAGAACAATAACAGCAATCAGGAAAACGAAAAGGATACTACGAATCCCGGCACAAAAAAGAAAAAATACAGCAAAGGATTTTATGTGGCGCTTGCCTTTTGCCTGTTGGCAATGGGAGCCGCTGCGTGGACGACCTACAGCAGCGTGTCCGATTATATGAAGCCCGCGCCCATTGTGGAGAAAACTACAACAGCGAGCACCAGCAAGGATAAGCAGGCGGGCGTAAATGTCAGCGGCGTGCCGGTAAGCGGTACGACCGACCCGACGTCTGCCGCCTCCGCTCAGACACAGCCGACCGACGCGCCGACGCAGCCCGCGACAGAAAGTACGACCGAGGATGTAACGGATACAGCCACAGTCAAGGACCCTGTGTACCCGGTAGGTGACAAAATCGTCAAGGAATACAGCGGCGATACGCCCGTCTATTCTAAAACCTTTAAGGATTGGCGTCTGCATAAGGGGATTGACTTTGCCGCAAGCAAGGGCGACAGCGTAAAGTCGATTGACGATGGCACCGTATTTGAAATAAAGAAGGACAGTACGCTCGGCACCGTTATTTCAGTAGAACACAACTCAGGTTTTGTCGCGTACTATTGCGGTGTCAAAGCAGGCGATAATATCAAGGAGGGCTCGCACCTTTCTGCCGGCGATGTGTTAGGCACAGTCGACCAAATTCCGGGTGAGAGCAAAGATGAAGCGCACCTGCATCTTGAGATTAAATTGGATGGTAAAAATGTAAACCCGTCTGAAATCCTGAATAAGAAGGCCGACGCCTGAATATATTGAATATGGAAGCGCCTGCCCCCGCCAGCGTTACAGGGGCACAGAAAAGGGAGAAGAAGGAACACGGCTTTCGTGTCCGTTCTTCTCCCTTGTTTATTTGGGAATTTGGATTTTAATAATTTGCTTCGCGGATTTTTACATAGCCGACGATAAGCTCCACCGCCTGCTCCGACGTAAGCTTGCCGCTGTTGATGCATAAATCGTAGTTTTCTGGCGCGCTCCACTTACGGTTGGAATAGAAATTATAGTAATTCGCCCTCGTCTTATCGGTTTTTCGCACAGCCGATTCCGCTTTGTCCTCCGGTACGCCGCGCACCTTAATTGCGCGCTGGATGCGGTAATCGATGTCGGCGTGGATAAACAAACTGATGCAGTTTTTGCGGTCCTTCAATACATAATCCGCGCAGCGGCCCACAATCACACATGGCTCCTCCGCCAGCTGCTTAATGATTTTATGCTGGAGGAGGTAGAGCTGGTCGTTGACTGGAAGGTCGCGAATCGGTGCGTAGCCCGAGCCGAGATTATAGATACCCATTGAAAGGCTGTAAAGCAGGCTGTTTGTGGCGCGCTCATCGACGTTTTCAAATATTTCTGGGTTTACGCCGCTTTCTTTGGCCGCCAGCGAAATCAATTCCTTATCATAAAATTTTATTCTAAGCTTGTCAGCGGCCGCCTTGCCTATTTCCCGGCCGCCGCTTCCGAACTGTCTTCCTATCGTAATGACCGATTTACAACTCATCAAAAAACCTCCGTCGTTATATTTGGATTACTTTGTACATATTATAGCATTTTTTAATAAAAAAACTATATGAAAAACTGCATAAAATTTATTTGTTTATTTTAGTGAATTAAATC
>OJQY01000279.1_pt1 | contig 31681 bp, 20 predicted proteins | sample 1599091 | NCBI WGS metagenome assembly OJQY01 (sample SAMN03922524, study PRJEB24848) | human gut metagenome | isolation source: stool sample | host: Homo sapiens | place: Germany | collected 2010-02 | reverse complement strand
CGTCTCGTGGGCTCGGAGATGTGTATAAGAGACAGGTCCACAGCAAATACATGCAGTTCCTGCCCGCCGTGGAGCATGTCGTCGACAAGCCGGGCTTCCACCGTCCGCTGATCGTCTCCCCCGACCGCGAAGGCGCGCGGGTGGCCGAGTGGTCCGTCACGGCCGAAGGCTACGGGCGTTTTCTGTGCGACGTTTTCGACCAGTGGGTCGTGGGCGACGTGGGCCGCTATTACGTCCAGATGTTCGACGCCTCGCTGGCCCAGTGGTGCGGCGTGCAGCCGGGCGTCTGCTCGATGGGCGAGACGTGCGGCGACGCGCTGGTCGTCGAGCACAACGGCGACGTCTACTCCTGCGACCACTTCGTCTACCCCGAATACAAACTGGGCAACATCGCCCAGACGCCGCTCGACGAAATCTACCGCACGGCCAAACGCCGCGAATTCGGCCTGAACAAGCGCAATACGCTGCCCACGGAATGCCTGCGCTGCAAATTCTACTTCGCCTGCCGTGGCGAGTGCCCCAAGCACCGCTTCGACCGCGGTGCCGACGGAAGCCCGAAAAACTCGCTCTGCGAAGGTTTGAAAATCTACTTCCGCCACGTGGAGCCGTACATGGAATACATGCGCGACCTGCTGTCTAAACAGCAGGCTCCGGCGTGGGTCATGCCCTTCGCCCGCAAACGCATGGGGCTGGAATAACCCTGCCCGGCATACGAATACGCCTGCATCCTTCTCCGGGTGCAGGCGTTTTATTTGTGTCCGGCGGACGCCGCCCTATTCGGGTTTTGTCCGGTAAATGGTTGTCTTGTCGGTTTTGCCGGAGACGGCCTCTCCCGGCGAAGGGGTTGCCGCACCTTTCACTCCGCTCTTTCCCGGCCGTTTTTTCCGGAAGACCCCCAGCAGCGGAAGCAACGCCGCCAGCGTGATGACCGCCACCACGCGCAGGGCGTCCGTGACCCCTTCGACGTAGGTCTGCGCCGCGGAGACGGTCTCGTGTGCGGCGTGGTAGGAGGTTCGCGCCGAGAAGATCACCGTCAGGAGGGCGATTCCGATGCTTCCGGCCAGCTGTTTGATGCTGTTCGAAATGCCGGCCGCCGCGGCCATGTCCTGCTGGGTGAGGTTCTTGAGCGAGAAGAGGTTGAGCGGCGCGAACGTAAGTCCCATGCCGAAGCCGCGCAGATAGAGTATGAAGAGAATATGTCCGTGCGTGGTGTGGAGCGTGAAACGGCTGGCGAGCCAGAAACTCAGCGCCATGATCAGAATGCCCGCCGCGCTCAGCAGCAGCGGCCTGACGTAGCGGGTCAGATAACCCGAAACGGCCGAGAGCACGCCCTGAATCACACCTACGGGCAGGAACATGCTTCCCGCCGCCAGCGCCGTGTATCCCAGTCCCCGCTGCATGTAGAGCGGCAGCAGATAGGTGCCGCCGAGCATGCCTATGGCGAAGAGCGTCAGCACGGCCATCGAAATTCCGAAGTTGCGTTCCGCGAGCAGCCGGATCTGCAGCAGCGGCGCGGGATTGCGCAGCTCCGCGACGATGAACCACGCCAGCGCCGCCCCCGCGACGATGAAACAGCCGATCACTTCGGGCGCGCTCCACCCGCCGGGATTCGACGGCGAATTGCCCCGCGCCAGCGCATAGATCGCCAGCGGCATGAAGAGCACGATGGCCGCGAACCCCTGCCAGTCGAACGGGCTGCGCGTCTGGTTCTTCCACTCCTTCTGGACGAATGCCGCGAGCAGGACGGCCAGCACTCCGACCGGCACGTTCACGTCGAATATCTTGTGCCAGCTGTACGCATCGACCAGATAGCCGCCCAGCAGCGGCCCGAACGAGATCGAAGCCGCCGCGGCCATCGACCACAGACCCAGCGCCAGACCGCGCTCCGCGGGCTTGAACTCGCGCGTCACGATCGCCAGTCCCAGCGCTTGTATGATGCCGCTTCCTACGCCCTGCAAGGCCCGCGCCCCGATCAGGAACGGGTCGCTCGAAGCCTTGCCGCAGAGCCACGAGCCGAGCGTGAACAGCGCCAGTCCGAGCATGTAGACGCGTTTGTTGCCGAACCGGTCCGCAAACCACCCGGCCGACGGAAGCATGATCGTCATCGTAATCATGTAGGCCGTGATGACCCATTCGGCCGACGAGATGCCGATGCCGAAGGCCGACATGATCGCCGGCAGTCCGACGTTCACCACCGTCACGTCCAGCACGGCCATGAACGTTCCGAGCATGATCATGCCCAGAATCCACCATTTGTAGCCGCTGCTTTGCCGTATGTGTTCGCGCAGATTCGCCATTGCGCGGCAGTGCGTCAAAAAAAATGCCACCACAGCGGCGGCGGACCGAAGGGCGGGGAAAACCGGCGGCCTGAACAGCCGCCGCAGAGCAATCGGTACGCCCCGCGTTCGGGGAATCGAAACGCGAGGCGGCAGGGCGGCAAAACCCGCGGATGCGGATAAGGCTGCGCCTGAAAAAGAAGGAACGTTCTCGAAAAGAGAACGTTCCGTACGTGCAGGTCCTGTAAGCCGGGTTCTGTTTCCGGGGCGAACCCCGGACCTCTGTCATTTATCTAGGGCGGCAGTCTCCTGCCGTCTCAAGCAACCTACCCCCCGGCATCGGGCGAGCAACCCTTAATTGCCGGTATACACGGTCTTGCAACCCGCGAGACGTACTGCCGGGCGACTCCTATACCCTCACGGATATCAAGTCATTAGCTTGCGCGGCGCTCTGCGTTGCCCGGACTTTCCTCTCCCGGCCACGGCCGGCAGCGACAGAGCGGACCTGCACCGCAAAGGTAATAAAATTCGGCGGTATTCCCGCTTCGGGGGGGCGCGATATTCGGAAAATGCGTTTCCCTCCTCCGTACGGGCCGTAACGATGCGGTGCATGCGAAGTTTTTTGGAAATATCGGATTAAATAGTACTTTTGCTAAAGGCTGATTCCGTCTCCGGCGGCAGCCGAATCGTGCGAATAACCCGGCCTATGACAGATAACGCGCAAACAATCAACATGCAAGACAACCGTACGGTTGTGGGTTTGCTCCGCGCCGGAGACGAAAAATGTTTCGACGCGCTCTTCCGCCGTTATTATAAACCCCTCTGTACCTACGCCACCCGTTTCGTCACCCCGGCCCGCGCCGAGGAGCTGGTGCAGGATACGCTGATGTGGGTCTGGGAAAACCGCACGTCGCTGCTGCCCGAAATGCCCCTCAAGTCGCTGTTGTTCACCATCGTCAAGAACAAGGCGATCAACCATATGTCGCGCGATACGATCAAAAACCGCGTGATCCGCCAGCTCGCCGAATACTACGAAGAGGAGTTCGACGATCCCGATTTTTACCTCGAAGGCGAACTGGTGGAACGTCTCACGGCCGCGCTGCGCAAGATGCCGCCCGAATTCCAGCAGACTTTCCGCATGCACCGGCTCGAAGGCAGGACCCACAAGGAGATCGCCGCCGCGCTCGGCGTGTCGCCGCAGACGGTCAATTACCGGATCGGGCAGACCGTGCGCCTGCTGCGCGAAGAGCTGAAAGAGTACTGGCCGCTCGTCGTTTTGCTGTTGTGGCCGGACCTGCACTGAAAAAATACCGAAAATTCCCTATTTTTTTTGAATTCCGTTTAGCATCCTCTGCCGACGGATTGTATTACTATATAGATTAGCGAACAGATGACGAATTTACAGATCAGCGAAGAAGTATTGGCAGCCTACCTGAGAGGCGAACTGAATGCTGCGGAGGCCGCGGCCGTCGAAGCGTGGTACGACGCGTCGGCCGCCAACCGCAAACTGCTTGGGGAGGTTTATTACATATTATATGTCAACGACCGTATCAACGATACGGCCGGTATCGACGTCGAGCGTTCGCTCCGTCAGTTCAAGCGCCGCATGCACGCCGGACGCCGTATCTCCTTGCGGCGCATCGCGGTCCGCGCCGCCGCCGCTGCCGCCGTGGCGGTGATTCTGCTGGCCGGGGGCGTTACCACCGTGTCGCTTTCCAAACGCCTTGCGCAGCCCCTGACCGTCATCACCCATCTGGGCGAACGTTCGCAGGTGGTGCTGCCCGACGGCACCAAGGTCTGGCTCAACTCCGCCAGCAGCGTCGAGTACGTCGCTCCGTTCTTTTCGCGCGAACGCCGCGTGAAGATGGACGGCGAAGCCTATTTCGAGGTGCAGCACGACGCTCAGGCGCCCTTCGTCGTCTCGACCAACGGACTCGACATCAAGGTGCTCGGCACCCGCTTCAACATCCGCAACGACGACAGCGACCACCGCATCACCACCGTCCTGCTCGAAGGAGCGGTCAAGGCCTACGCTTCGGGCGACGAGAAGGCCGCCGTGCGCCTGCGCCCCTCGCAGCAGCTGGTGTTCGATACCCGGACCGGCGCCATGCGCCTGACCGACGAACCTTCGGCCGACCGGTCGATCAACTGGATCGACGGCCGCTTCTGCTTCGAGCACGACACCTTCGGGGAGATCGTCGCCGAACTCAAACGCTACTACAACGTCGATATCCGCTTTATGGACGAAGCCCTGCGCAGCGAACGCTTCTCCGGCGACTTCCGCGTCGAGGACGGCATCTACCACATCATGTCGGTGCTGCAGCTCACCTATAAGTTCACCTACAAGGTCGTCGGCAACGACATCGAAATCTACCCGAATCCTAAACGATAACCTAATACCAACCTGAAAACCACCGAACCGCCTATGGGAGAATAATACGTCAGTTTTCGCAGGCCGCTGTACGCAGCGGCGGTTTTTGACAATCTACTTTTCAAAATCTAACCTAAATTCAGATCCATGAAAAAAACTTACCTTGCAGCAGGCAGGGGAGTGCATGCCGTCTCCGCATGTTTCCGTTGTCTGTTTCTTATCCCGATTTTCGTATTGGGATGCTTCGGCGCTCATGCCGCAGCACAGACGCAGCAGTCCGTTTCCCGCGTCAGCCTCGACGTCCGGGACGCCGCTATCGTCAACGTTTTCCAAACCGTTCAGCAGCAGACCGGCTGCTCGTTCGTCTACAACACGTCGGACATCGACACCGACCGCAAAGTGACCGTTTCCGCGCAGGACGAGCCGCTGACGGCTCTGCTCGACAAACTTTTCGCAGGTTCCGACATCGCCTACACGCTTCGCGACAAGCACATCGTCCTTTCGAAGAAAACTAAAAATTCCCCCCCCCACAACGCTCAGGGCGGAGTCAGCGGAACCGTTAAGGACGCTCAGGGCATGCCGCTGATCGGCGCCACGGTGCTGATTCAGGGCACGACGACCGGCGTGGCCGTCGATCTCGACGGCAATTTCATGCTGCCGCAGGCCAAGGTCGGCGACACGCTCGAAATTTCGCTGATCGGCTATGCCAAGCAAACCCTTCCCGTAACGGGCTCCGCGCCCCTTCAGGTGGTAATGCTCGAAGACAACGAGGTGCTCGACGCCGTCGTGGTGACCGCCCTCGGTATCAAGCGCGCCGAGAAATCGCTGACCTACAACGTGCAGGAGGTAGCCGGCGACATCGTCACCTCGGTCAAGGACGCCAACTTCATGAACTCCCTTTCGGGTAAGGTCGCCGGCCTTCAGATCAATGCCAGTGCATCGGGCGCCGGCGGTTCGACCCGCGTGGTGATGCGAGGCGTCAAGTCGATCAACGGCGAGAACAACGCCCTCTACGTGATCGACGGTATTCCGCTTCCGAGCCTGCGTTCGAGCCAGACCTCAGGCACGTATGAAATGCCCGACGGCGGCGACTTCGAAGGTATCGCCAACTTCAACCCCGACGACATCGAGTCCATGTCGATCCTTTCGGGTGCCACGGCTTCGGCCCTCTACGGTGCTCAGGGCGCCAACGGTGTGATCCTCATCACCACCAAGAAGGGCAAGGAGGGCCGCGTGCGGGTCAACTATTCGAACTCGACGACCTTCTCCCATCCCTTCGTGATGCCCAAATTCCAGAACACCTACGGCACGAGCGAAATCGAGCCGATGATGAGCTGGGGCAGCAAACTCGCCACGCCGACTTCGTACGATCCCGCGGATTTCTTCCAGACCGGATTCAACGAGACCAACTCGGTGGGCCTTTCCGCCGGTACCGAACGCAACCAGACCTATGCGTCGGCTTCCGCCGTCAATTCGCGCGGTATCGTACCCAACAATGTCTACAACCGCTACAATTTCTCGATCCGCAATACGACGATGCTTATCAAGGACCGCCTGACGCTCGACGTGGGCGCGACCTACATGAAGCAGTACACCCGCAACCAGACTATTCAGGGCCAGTACCGCAACCCGCTGGTGGGCATCTACCTCTTCCCGCGCGGCAACGACATCCGCAAATACGAGATTTACGAGCGTCCGGGTTCCGACTCGCGCTATATGGAGCAGTTCTGGGACCTCGAATTCCTCAAGGGCGTCGAGAACCCGTGGTGGATCACCAACCGCGAGCTGAACGAAAACCGTCAGCACCGCTACAGCTTCAACGCTACGATGAAGCTCGACATCACCGACTGGATGAGCCTGACGGGCCGTATCCGTACCGATAATGCGACGATCAACTACACCCGCAAACTCAGCGCTTCGACCAACATGCTCTTCGCTTCGAAGTACGGCAGCTACCTGAACCGCACGATGACGCACAACAACCTCTACGGCGACGTGCTGCTGAGCATCGACAAGAGCTTCTTCGACAATGCCTTCTCCCTGCAGTTCAACCTCGGCGCCAGCATCATGGACGACAAGAACCAGCTGACGGGTTACGAAGGTTATCTGGCGGGCATTCCCAACAAGTTCACCTACAACAACATCATCTCCGACAACTCGCAGAGTTTCCCGACGCAGGAGAACTACCACGACCAGATTCAGGCCGTGTATGCGACCATGCAGCTGGGCTGGCGGGGTATGCTCTACGTTGACGTTTCGGTCCGCAACGACTGGGCCTCGATGCTGGCCTTCACGCCCAAACAGAACATCTTCTATCCTTCGGTGGGCCTTTCGGCCGTGATTTCGTCGATGGCCGACCTCTCGAAGGCGGGCATCTCGTTCCTCAAGGTGCGCGGATCCTATGCCGAGGTGGGCAACGCTCCCGAACGTTACATCACCGGTCCCAACTACACGCTGACCAACGGCGTGGTGAGCACGGCGACGATCGCTCCGGCCAAGCACCTCGAAGCCGAGCGTACCAAGTCGTTCGAGGCCGGTCTCGACGTCAAGTTCTTGGGCAACAAGATCTCGGCTACGGCTACCTACTACAATACCAACACCTACAACCAGCTCTTCCTTTACGACGCACCTCCCAGCTCCGGCTACAAACAGAAATACATCAACGCCGGCAAGGTCAATAACTGGGGTATCGAGGCTTCGGCCGGATACAAGAACACATGGCGCGATTTCTCGTGGGCCACGACCCTCAACTTCTCGATGAACCGCAACAAGATCAAGGAGCTGGTTCCCGAAGGCACCCGCGATCCGGATACGGGCTCGCTGGTCGATATCAAGGAGGTCAATAAGGACTACGGCGGTTACCGTGTCAAGCTCGTCGAGGGCGGTTCGATCGGCGACTTCTATGTCAAAGGCCTGCTGACCGACGACAAGGGTCATATCTATGTCGATCCCAACTCCAACACCGTGCTGCTCGATCCCGATCCCGAAGCCTACATCTTCGCCGGCAACACCGAAGCCCGCTTCCGCTGGGGCTGGAACAACCAGTTCTCCTACAAGGGCGTTTCGCTCGGCGTGCTGATCGACGCACGTATCGGTGGCCGCGGCGTATCGGCCACGCAGGCCCTCATGGACCGCTTCGGCGTTTCGCAGGATTCGGCCGACGCCCGCGAGAACGGCGGCGTATGGATTTCCGACGACCAGCAGGTTCCCGACGCCAAGACCTTCTATGCCAACAGCGGCGACGGCATGGCGATGCTTTCGCACTATGTCTACAGCATGACCAATGTCCGCCTGCGCGAGCTTACGCTGGGTTACGACCTGCCCTCCAAATGGTTCCGCAACAAGGTCAATATGAGCGTATCGTTCGTCGGCCGCAACCTGTTCATGTTCTACAACAAGGCTCCGTTCGACCCCGAAGTGACCGCTTCGACGAGTACCTACTATCAGGGTGTCGACTTCTTCATGCAGCCGAGCGTCCGCACCCTCGGATTCAGTGTAAAACTCCAATTCTAAAGCTCAACCGACTATGAAACGAAACAATATCAAACAAGGATTCCTTTCGCTGGCGGCCGCCTGTCTGGCGTTCACCGCCTGCACCGGGGACTTCGAGCGCTTCAATACCGACCCCAATGCTGCGCAGGATGTGGATCTGAAGATGTTCATCACCACCATGCAGATGGACGCCGTCTACTCGTGCAGCGGCTCGGATACCGATCCCAACAACCGTTATCAAAAAGCTTATAACCTGATCGGCGACGTATACGCCGGTTATATGTCCGGTACGAACAACTGGGACGGCGGCACCAACCCCCAGATTTATGCGCTGAACGGCAGCGATTGGTGCAACGTACCTTTCAGCGAGTCGTTCACCAATGTCATGCCCGCTTGGCTGCAGCTGAAGTACGCCCACGCCAACGGTTTGCTCAGCGACGACATCTTCGCTGTGGCTAATATCCTGAAAGTCATGTCGCTTCATCGCGTGAGCGATATCTACGGCCCGCTGCCCGTGCTGCATTTCGGCGAGACGGAGAACCCTTACAATTCGCAGGAAGAGTGCTATATGCACTTCTTCGAGACGCTCGACAGCGCGATCGCGGTGCTGAAGGACGTCGTGGAGAACAATCCCGACGCCAAACCGCTCGAAGAGGTCGATGCCCTCTACCACGGCGATTATTCGAAATGGCTCAAGCTCGCCAACTCGGTGAAGCTGCGTCTGGCCATGCGCATCTGTTATGTGAAGCCCGACCTTGCGAAGCAGTACGCCATGGAAGCCGTCCGCGACGGCGTGATGGAGACGGCCGACGACAGCGCGCTTTTCCAGAGCTGGGGATCCATTACGATCATCAACCCGCTCGAAAAGATCTGGAACGGCTATAGCGACACCCGCATGGGCGCTTCGATGGACTCCTACCTCAACGGTTACAACGACCCGCGTCTTCCGGTTTATTTCCAGCCTGTCACCGAAGGCGACAACAAGGGCGAATACCGCGGTGTAGCCAACGGAATGCCCAATCCCCAGCAGGATGATTACAAGGCCATGTCCGCGCCCAACGTACAGGAGAAATCCACCGATTCGCCCTTGCGCTGGATGATGGCCTCGGAAGTCGCGTTCCTGCGCGCCGAAGGTGCCATGCGCGGCTGGACGGCCGAGATGGGCGGTACCGCCGAGGAGTTCTATAACAAGGGTATCGAGCTGTCGTTCCTCGAAAACGGCCTGAGCGCCGATGCCGCCGCAAGGTATGCCGCCGACGAAACGAGCAAACCGACCGACTTCACCGACGTTTCGGCCGCCAATACCAAGTATAATATTTCGGCCTTGGGCAAGATTACGATCAAATGGAACGCCGGCGCTTCCGAAGAGGAGCAGCTTGAGCGCATCATCACCCAGAAATGGATCGCCATGTTCCCCAACGGCACCGAGGCTTGGTCCGAATTCCGTCGTACGGGTTATCCCCTGATTTTCCCCGTACGCTCCAACTATCCGACCAGCGGCGTCGATACCAACAAGCAGATCCGCCGCATGGTCTTCCCGCAGTCGGAATACTCCAACAACGGCGCGGCCGTGCAGGAGGCCGTCAAACTGCTCGGCGGTCCTGACAACGGCGGCACGAAGCTGTGGCGGGACAAAAAGAATTAGTAACCTGAAACTATACCTGAGTAAACTATGAAAAATATATTGAAACATGCAGTAGTTTGTCTCGTGCTGGCGGCCGCGGTGGCCTCCTGTACGAAGGAGACGACGCCTGAGCGGATCAATATCCAGCATCCGGACCAGCAGTCGCCGATCCTGCGCGACAATGCCTATTACCAGAATCTCCGCGCCTACAAGCAGACCAAACACAAACTGGCTTTCGGCTGGTACGGTTCGTGGACGGCCGTCGGCGCGTCCTATCAGTCGCGTCTGATCAGCGCCCCAGACTCGATGGACATCATCTCGATCTGGAGCCAGTGGCACACGCTCACGCCCCAGCAAATGGCCGATAAGGAGTTCGTTCAGAAAACGTTGGGTACGAAAGTGACCTATACGATTTTTTCGGATAAACTGCCCGAACCGTTCCTTGAAATCGGCAACGGTGAATATACCGACGAGGCCATTGAAGCTTATGCAAAAGCCTATTGCAAAGACTCGATGGACAAGTATCAGTACGACGGCATCGATATCGACTATGAGCCGGGCTATGGTGCATCAGGGCCTTTTGTCGGACATGACAATGCTCTGTTTACCAAGTTGATCAATGCCATGAGCAAGTATGTCGGTCCGAAATCTGGTACCGGACGCCTGCTGATAATCGATGGCGTGCCTTATGCGGTGGATCGTTCGGTTGTGGATTGTTTCGACTATGGTATCGTGCAGGCGTATGCTTCTTCTGGTTATACCGATCTGCAAAATCGCTTCAATAATGCCGATGCAAAAGGCTGGAAGCCTGAACAGTATATCTTTGCCGAGAATTTTGAGTCTTATTGGAAAACTGGCGGTGTGAATTTTACGGACCGCGAAGGTAATAGGATGCCGTCTCTTTACGGTATGGCGACCTTTAATCCCACGCAGGGTGCCGGCGCCGGATTCGGTGCATACCATATGGAGTACGAATACGGTAATTCGGCCATGCCGTACCAATTTATGCGCAATGCGATTCAGATGGCCAATCCTGCCGGAGGCTGGAAAACGCCTATCGATGTGGCTTTTTCGAGTAACCAATCTTCCAACTTTTCGTTCGTTGTCGAGGACGATGGTTCGGTGACCGGAACGATGCAGGATAAAGTTTCGTTGTCGTTCTCGCGTCCCGTTGTAAGCGGTATGCAGTTGACGCTGGGTGTGGATAATTCGCTCGTAGCCGTTTATAACGATGAGAACGGTACGGAATATGAGACCGTCGATCCGTCGTTGGTTAAGATGGAGCCGATCCAGTGCGCCGAAAATCAGGTGTTCTCTCCCGATGCGACGATTACGCTTGATCCTAAGTCAATCGAAAAGGGGTATTATTTGATTCCGGTGGTGATCAGTCCTATTTCGGATGCCGGATATGCCGTCAAGGAGGGCTCCGTACATTATATCTTCGTTACGAAGGTCGCGATGGATGTCGAAATCGGCGCGACGACGCTCGACGGCTCGAAGATCGCTCCGACCTCGGCATGGACGATCACCTGCTGTCAGGGTACTGCGACGAGCGGCGCCACCGGTGTTTGGAACTGCGACTCCGCCGCGCAGAAAGCGGCCATGTTCGACGGCAAGCTCGACGCCAACTGCTGGTATGCAAACAGCGCTTCCTATTCGTGGGGCAACGGCGGCAACTTCACCATCGACATGGGCGAAGTCAACGACGTGACCGGCCTGCGCTGGCATATCCACTATCAGGATTCCGAACCGCAGTGCACCGACCTCACCTACAGCGAAGACGGCAATGTCTGGTACAGCCTTTCGGCCGGCGTTCCCTTCACTCCGGTGCTGTCCGACAACTGGAAGTGGGTCAAATTCAAGAGAACGGTCAAAGCCCGCTATATCCGGGTTTACGTGGGTCTTGTAACGGGCTGGACGAGCATGAACGAAGCCGAAATCTACGGCCCGGCCAACTAGCGATTTATTAACCAGAAAAAAATGTATGTTATGAAACTGAAATATTTAATCGCCCCTTTCCTCCTCGCTGCGGCTGCTCTCTGCGGCTGTCAGGAGACGGCGGAAATCCATCCGGTGGCCTACATGACCGATGCGCAGAAGACGGTTTCCAAGTCGGTTACCATCGATACGCCCCCGGCCGGAACGGAGATTTCGGTCTCCTCCTCGGTGCCTGTGAATAAGGATACCAAAATCAAGATTTCGTTGCGCCCCGACCTGCTGGAGGAGTATAATGCCAAATACCAGAAAAATTATGTTATGCCCCCCGCAGACAGTTATACGCTCAGCGGTGACGAAGTGGTGATCTCGGCCGGTTACAGTCGCTCCTCGGAGGTCGATTTTACCGTCACGTCACTCGATGACTTTCAGGAGGGTACGACCTACTGCATGCCCGTGAGCATCGAGCGGATCGAAAACAGCGGTCTTGCCGTTTTGGAACCTTCTCGGACACTTTTCATAGTATTAAAAACACCGGTTATCAGTAAGGCTATCTACCTCGGATCAAGTAACATTTATAAAGTGCCGTCGTTTCAGGAAGACGCCAATCTTGCTGCACTCAAAGCCATAACGCTTGAAGCCCGTGTCTATATGGACGGATTCCAGAATTATGATCCTTATATTAGTTCGATTATGGGTATTGAGGGCGAGTGCGGTGTCCGCTTCGGAGACGTGAAGGTCCCCAAGAACGTTCTTCAGATCTGCCATGGCGATTATCAGCCTGCTGCGACCTCTAAACCTTTTGATACGGGCAAGTGGTATCATGTAGCTGCCGTATGGTCGGGGAAGAGTTGGGATATTTTTATCGACGGCGTGTATGTTACTGGTGTTGCGACACAGGGGGAGACCATCAACTTGTCGAGCGATAATTCGGGCGGTTTTTATCTCGGCGCTTCTTATGGCGGTGGACGTCCGCTCAATGGTTATGTCGCTGAGTGCCGGGTCTGGACGCGTGCGCTGACTGAGGCCGAGATATCGAACAACATGAATTATGTCAATCCGGAATCGGACGGCCTGCTGGCTTACTGGCGTATGAACGCTTGGGAGGCCAAGGACGGCGGCGGCAACATCGTCAAGGACCTTACGGGCCACGGCTACGACGCCGTGGGCGGCAGCTCCAATCCGAGGATGATGGACACCAAGTGGATGTAATCCGCCTTTCGGATATCGTTCCGATCCGCTGAACGGAAGCCGTGCGGCCGGTGCAGGAGACTGCCGCCGGGGCACGGCTTCTTTTTATTCCGCTTTTTATTCCCGGCGGACCGTTTGCTTCCGGCGGAGATGAATCCCGGCTTGGCGATACTCTCTCCGGCGGCGGCAAATTTATTTGACGCGGCGCCGGATTGTGTTATCTTTGTACGAAGAACCGAACTTATCACCATAAAACTTACCGATGAAACCACGACTTTTGCTTTTCACCGCCGCATGCATGCTTTTCGCGGCATGCGGGAACTCTCGCGGCGACCTTTCGACGGGTATTATCCCCGCTCCGCAGCAGGTGGCGTGGGGCGACGGCGCCTTCCGGATGCCCTCGACGCTGCTCTTTGCGACCAACCTCGAAGGGCAGGCCAAGGCCGACCTTGAGGCGTGGATGCGGCGCTCCGGCGACGGCTTTTTCCCCGTCTCTTTCGCCGAAGCCGCCGGGGACGACATCCCCGTTCTCTACCTGCTGCTTGCCGAGGGCGGCGCGCCCGAAAGCTACCGCCTCGACGTCGCCCGCGGAAAAATCACCGTCACGGCGCCCGATGCCGCCGGACTCTTCTACGGACTTCAGTCGCTGGGCCAGCTGGCCGAACGCTACGGCCGCCGGATTCCGGCCGTTGTGATCGAGGACGCTCCGCGCTTCGGCTACCGGGGCTTCATGCTCGACGTCTCGCGCCACTTCCGCGACAAGGAGTTCGTCAAGCGGCAGCTGGACCTCTTGGCCCGCTACAAATTCAACCGCTTCCACTGGCACCTGACCGACGGCGCCGGCTGGCGCATCGAGATCAAGAAATACCCCGTCCTTACCGACATCGCCGCATGGCGGCCCTATCCCGACTGGGAGGGGTGGAACTTCGGCGGCAAACGCTACTGCCGCCGCGACGATCCGGCGGCCGATGGCGGCTACTATACGCAGGACGAAATCCGCGAGGTGGTCGAATACGCCCGCGCCCTGCATATCGAGGTGATCCCCGAAATCGAGATGCCGGGCCACAGCGAGGAGGTGCTGGCCGTCTTCCCCGAACTTTCGTGCAGCGGGAAACCCTATCTCAATTCCGACTTCTGCATCGGCAACGAACAGACGTTCGAATTCCTCGAAAACGTCCTTTCCGATGTGATCGGACTCTTCCCCTCGGAGTATATCCACATCGGCGGCGACGAAGCCTCGAAGCAGGGCTGGCGCACCTGCCCCAAATGCGCCGCGCGGATGCGCAAAGAGGGGCTGAAAGACGTCGATGAGCTGCAAAGCTACATGATCCGCCGCATCGAGACCTTCCTCAACGCCAAGGGCCGCCGCCTGCTGGGCTGGGACGAGATTCTCGAAGGGGGGCTTGCGCCCGACGCCACGGTCATGTCGTGGCGCGGCACCGAGGGCGGCATCGCCGCTGCCGCCGCCGGACATCATGCCGTCATGACCCCTTCGAATTACTGCTACCTCGACTTCTGTCAGGACGATCCCACGACCGAACCGGTCGCCGCCGCGGCGTTCCTGACCCTCGAACAGGCCTATTCCTACGATCCGGCTCCCGATTCGCTCGGCGCTCAGGTCGTGCCGATGATCCTCGGCGTGCAGGGCAACCTCTGGTGCGAGCACGTCCCGACCGCCGAGCATGCCGAGCATATGATGTGGCCGCGCCTGCTGGCCGTCGCCGAAGTGGGGTGGAGTGCGCCTGAAAGGAAGGATTACGACGACTTTTATGCCCGTGCGCTCGACGCCGTGGCATGGCTTCAGGAGCGCGGATACCACCCCTTCGATCAGAAGAACGCCGTGGGGCCGCGTCCCGAATCGCTCGAACCCCTCCGCTGCCTTTCGACCGGCAAGACCGTGATTTACCATACGCCCTACAGTCCCAAATACGCCGCTGCGGGCGACGGCTCGCTGACCGACGGACTGCGCGGCGGCTGGAACTACGGCGACCGACGCTGGCTGGGCTGGCTCGACACCGATGTCGATCTGGTCGTCGATCTGGGTGAGCGGCAGCCCGTGCGGCGCATCGCCGCCGATTTCATGCAGGGCTTCTACGCCGATATCTGGATGCCCCGTGCGGTCGAATTTTCGGTCTCGGACGACAACGAGCGCTTCACGCCCCTCGCCACGGTCGGGAACGACATTCCGGTCGAATTCAAGCAGGACTGCTACAGGGAGTTCGGCTGGACGGGCCAGACCGAGGCGCGTTACGTCCGCCTGAAAGCCCGTCACAACGGCCGTCCCGGCGGCTGGATCTTCACCGACGAAATCATCGTCGAGTAACCGTCGCGTTGCGTCCGTTTTGCGAAAAGGGATGCGGCCGTCAGGCCGCATCCCTCTTTTTGACGGGTCCCTGAGGACCTTCAGTGTGTCGTTACTTGCGGATCAGCCGCTGTACGCCCGTCGGGGTTGCGGCTTTCGGCATCTCCGTTCCGGCGAGCGGTGCGATGCCGGTTTCGGCCTTGACTTCGGACTTCGTTACGGACGCCGAATTTTTGGTCATCGTGTAAGGCCCGATCGCATAATCCTGCAGCGTATATCCGGCCTTGAAGAGATCCGGCCAAATGACATACTGACCGCCCGAATAGATGGCGTAGTCGATGCCGCATACGGTGTATTCGGTCCCGTTATAGGTGAACTTCCGGCCTTCGAACAGCACTGAGTTACTGCCTATGTCATAACTGCCCGCGATCAGCTCCTGATCTGTGGTGTAGATCGGGTAGGGCGGCGTTTGCGTGGGATCGTTGAAATGATACCTAAGGTATACGTATGCCGTCAGGCCGTACATGCCCTGCGGGTCGAACGTCGGAATCGTGACGTTGCCGTCCTCGTTGTATTTGAGCAGGAAGGGGTAGTCGTCGCCCAGCGTGGTGATGCCCCAGCCCTTGACCCTGAAGCTTTCGTTGGTGCGGTAGGGCGTGATCTCCACGGTGTATGTCTGGGGCTGTTTGTTGATTTCCGACGAGGTCGAGGTCACGGTCCAAGTGCCTATATAACGCTCGTAGTCGGCCTCGCCCGTCGGTACGGCCGGGATCTTCACCTCGGTCTGTTCGATGGTCGTGCCGTGGGCGTTGGTGCCCGATGCGAGGAAGATGTATTCTGTATCAGCATCGACGTTGAAATAGAACGTGGCTCCGGTTTCCGAATTCGCCTGCGTCACAGCCGCCGAACTGATGGGGTTGCCGTAGCGGTTCATCACTTTTTCAAGCTCGCCCATTTGTTCGATCAGTTCCGGGAGCAGCGCTTTCGTCGTGCAGAGAACCTTTCCCGATTTCATCTCCGTACTCTTGACGGTGCCCGACAGCTGGAAGTACTCCTTGCCTTCGGCGGGCGCAGCCGTCAGCGTGAGCGTCGGCTTGGCCTTCGTGCCGTCGCTGATGCCGCCCCACGGGATCGGAATATCGGCGTAATCGGCCATCTGCGTACAGCCCTTGAAGGTATCCTTGTAACTGCTGGCCGAGGTGAAGATCTTGGCGCCGAAGATGTCGGGGTAATTCGTGCGTTCGTAGAGGTGCACCTTGACCTGCTGCTCGCCGTCCTGCACCATCGTGTAGGGCGATTCGCCGGTGAAGGCGGTGCAGCCGCTGAAGGTTTTGCTCGCCGTCGAGATTTTTTTCATGCTGTCGAAAATGGTTACGGGCAGCGATTCGAGCGACGTGCAGTTGAGGAACATTTCGCTGATGATGGTCGTACCTTCGAAATGGCGGAACATGTCTTCGGGAACGGTCTTGAGCGACGTACAGCCGCTGAACAGGTAAGCGGCGGACGTGCCGTTTTTCACGCTTTCCGGGAAGTAGTCCGCAGGCGCCGTTTCCAGCTGCGTGCAGTCTTTCCAGAGCGCGGGAATCGTTTTCAGCGCGACGCAGTGCTTCAGCGAAGGGAATTCGGTCAGTTTGATACACCCTTCATAGAGATAGCTGGCCGTGGTGATTTTGGTCATGTTCTTGAAAATATCGACGGGAATGGTCTCCAGCGTCTTGCAGCCGCTGAACAGACTGTTCATGTTCGTCGCTTCCGTGAGGGTGTCGAACAGCCCTTCGGGGAGTGATTTGAGGTTTGCACACCCCTTGAACAGCGACGCGACGTTGGTGAGCTTGGTCATGTTCTTGAACAGCTCTGCGGGCAGGGTTTCGAGCGCCGCGCAGCCGAAGAATCCCGACGTGAGGCTGTTCGCTTCCGTCTGGTTGGTGAAGAATGTTTCGGGAACGCTCTTGAGCGATGCGCAGTTGTTGAAGATGCTTCCGAGGTTGGTCAGGGCGGGCATGTCGGCCAGCAGTCCTGCCGGAACGCTTTCCAGCGCCTTGCAGCCGCTGAACAGGCCGGATGCCGAGGTGGCTTTTGTCGTCTTTTCGAAGAGTTTTTCCGGGACGCTCTTTAGCGCCGTGCAGTTGTAGAACATCGAGGCGACCGAGGTGATTTCGGGCGCGCCGGCCAGCAGTCCTTCGGGCACGGTTTCCAGAGCCGCACACCCGGAGAACATGTATTCGACCGTGGTGACGGCGGCGAAGGCGTCCTCTTCGGGCTGGGGCACGGTTACGAGCGAGGTGTTCGCGAAGGCGTAATCCAGCGTCGTCATGCCGAGTTTGCCCCATTGTCTGACTTCGAGAATGGCGGGAGCCACGGTTTTGTTGGTGAGTCTTCCGGAGAGTTTTTCCGTGGTTCCGCTTATGGTTACGTAATAGATGCCGGATTCGGCGTAGGTGTGGTTCACCATCGCGGCCGCGGTCGAGATCGTGGCTGCGACCGGCTCGCTCTGGCCGTCGCCCCAGTTGATCGTGACGTCCACGGCGCCGTAGAGGGGCAGGTAGACCTTGTTGTTGTAGGCGCTGCTGCTGTATTCCTTCGCTTCGACCTTGAGCACCATCTGGGCCGGGTCGTAATAGGCTTCCTGATAGATCAGGATGGTTTCGATCACCGTCTCTCCCGCCACCAGCTCGATGTTGGCGCTGCGGGACTGGGTTTCCGTGTTGGCCGCGACGTTAAAGGTCAGGGTTTCGGTCCGAATCTCCCCCCCCCTCGTCTCTGCCAGCGTAATCCATGCTTTCGCGGCTTCGGGAATCGCTACCGTGTAATCCAGATCGGTCTCCACCTCGACCGTTACGGGGCCTCCTGCGGCCGTCGCCTCCTTCGAGGAGGTCGAGACGTTCAGCACGCCCGACACGAATGTCAGCGTGCGCATCAGCGTCTTGGCGTCGCCGTCGCTGACCAGCACGATGACCTTGCCGGTCGAGCTGTTGCCGGGAGCCGTCACGGCGATCGTTCCGCCTTCGTTGCCCGTGCGTTTCACTTCGGCCTTCCATGCGCCGTCAGCGAGGGCCTGAATGTCGGTTTTGGCGTCGGCTCCGGTCAGCGTGAAGGGAATTTCCGCCGTTTCGCCCACGCGGATCGTCGCCGAGGCGGTGTCGAACGCGATGCCGAACTGCACGTACAACTCGAACGTCAGCACCGTTCCGTCGGCCAGCGTCAGGTAAACCAGCTTGCCGTCCTCGCTCGTGGCGACAGACTTGAACAGATTCTGGTCCGTCTGGGCCTGTCCGCAGTCGGTCCACGTCGCGCCGTTGTCGTAGGATACCCACCAATGGCTGTTTTCGATCTTGAATTCGGGGGTGACGCCCGATACGGGAAGTTTTTTGCCGTTGTCGAGGATAAAGTCGCCGTTGAGCGTCCAGTAGTAGACACCGTCGGAATCCTGTTTCACCCCGATGACCGACGAAGTCCCGTCTTTTCCGTCGCTGATGGTGATCGTCGAGGTCTCGCCGGCCGCGGTGACCAGCGTGATGACGTAGCCGCCGTCTTCACCGGGCTGTACGTCCGAGATGAACCGTTTCCCGGCGACAAGCTCCTTGAGTGTTGTGACGTCGGAGTTGAGCGCCTTGACGAGCGCCTGCAGTTCGGTGAGCTGACCGTCGAGGTCGTCCAACCGTTTTTGGATGTCCGTATCGTCGTACGAACATCCGATCAGTGCCATTAGCGGCACAATCATCAGAAGAATTTTTTTCATGGCAAGCCTTTTAAAGAAATTGGTTTAAAAGAACTGAGTGATCGCTTCAAATATAGTAAAATTGATGATTTCTGCTGCATTTTCTCCGGATTTTTTGTTTAAAGTTGCCTTGCAAGCTCTTCTGAAGGGGGTGATCCGGGGGTGCAGCGGGTGATGTAAAGTCTCTTGCCTGTTTGTTTTATTGTTAAATATTGACACGGCGAGCCTTCGCACCATACGGGATTTCGTTTGTCTTTTATTGCTCCGAATGCGGCAAACGGCAAAGGGGGAGACGCATCATCGTCTCCCCCTTTACCGTATTTTTTACGGATAAAATTCTTTCCGAAGTAAGTTATTCCCTGAAGATGTTGAGGTGCGCCAGCAGCGGATTGCGGCGGTCGAGCAGCAGGAACTCCGCCAGCAGCAACACGATTGCCGCGAGCAGCAGGTATTGGTACTGTTCGTTGAACTCTTCGAAGCGCATCACCGACAACTCGCTCTGCTCCATTTCGTTGATGCTCTTCACGATCTCGTCGAGACCGATCGACTGCTTGCTCGAACGGACATAGGCGCCGCCCGTGATGTCGGCGATCTGGGCCAGCATCTCCTCGTTGAGCTTCGAAACGACCATGTCGCCCTTCTCGTCCTTGATGAATTCGCCGCCGATCTGAATCGGGGCGCCTTCGGGCGTGCCGATGCCGATGGTGTAAATCCGTATGCCCATCTCCGCGGCGCGCCGTGCGGCCGCCAGTGCGTCGTCCTCGTGGTTCTCTCCGTCGGTGATGAGGATGACGACGCGGCTGTGATTTTCCTCGGTTTCGCCCGAAAACGACATCAGGGCCTGCGACAGCGCCTTGCCGATGGCCGTGCCCTGCACCGGCACCAGCGACGGGTCGATGCGCTTGGCGAAGGCCTTGGCCATGCGGTAGTCCGAGGTGATCGGCAGCTGCACCTTCGGCTCCCCGGCGAAGACGATCAGCCCGACACGGTCCTGATGCAGACCGTCGAAGAGCTTGTTGATGGCGTATTTGGTCCTCTCCAGCCGGTTGGGTTCGAAATCTTCGGCCAGCATCGAGTTCGAGACGTCTACGGCCAGCATCATCTCGACGCCCTGCGTCTTCTCTTCGCGGAGTTTCGACCCGAACTGCGGGCGTGCCGCCGCCAGTATGAGCAGCGTGACCGCTGCGCAGAAGAGGATGAATTTGAGCGTCACGCGCCCGGTCGATACTTCGGGCATCAGCTCTTCCAATACCTGCATGCGCCCGAAGCGCTCCAGCCGCCTGCGGCGGTTGCGCGCCGCCAGCCAGAAGAGCAGGATCAGCGCGGGTATGACCGGCAGCAGCCAGAAATATTGCGGATTTGCGAATCTAAACATTGCAAATTACGTTTTACGGTATTCTTTTCAGCACCAGATTCGAGAACAGGAACTCCAGCACGAGCAGCCCCAGACCTGCCAGCACCCAGAGCAGGAACTGCTCGTGGTAGGTGACGTGTTCCGTAACTTCCACCTTGCTCTTTTCCAGTTGGTTGATCTGGTCATAAATGGCCTTGAGCTTGGCCTTGTCCGTGGCGCGGAAATATTGTCCGCCGGTTTGCTCGGCGATCGACCTGAGGGTTTTCTCGTCGATCTCGACCTTCGCCATGACGGTTCCTCCGGTCGGCGTGCCGTAGATGTCCACGGCGGGGTAGGGGGCCATGCCCTCGGTGCCGACGCCGATGGTGTAGACGCGGATGCCCTGCGCCTTGGCAATTTCGGCCGCCGTCTGGGGCGCGATCTCGCCGCGGTTGTTCACACCGTCGGTCAGCAGGATGATGACCTTCGACTTGGCTTCGCTCTCGCGCAGGCGGTTTATCGCCGTCGCCAGTCCGTTGCCGATGGCCGTGCCGTCCTCGATCAGTCCGCTGCGGATGCGTGCCAGCAGCGTCTGGAGCGTTCCCTGATCCGTCGTCAGCGGGCTTTGCGTGAAGGCTTCGCCCGCGAAGGCCACCAGTCCGATGCGGTCGCCGTAACGGTCCGCGATGAACGATCCGGCCACCTCCTTGGCCGCCGTGATGCGGTCGGGGCGGAAGTCCCGTGCCAGCATCGAACCCGAAACGTCGATGGCCAGCATGATGTCGATACCTTCGGTGTTCGTGCGCGAAAGACGCTCGACGTCCTGCGGGCGCGCCAGCGCCACGATCAGCAGGGCCAGCGCCGCCAGCCGCAGTGCGAACGGCAGATGCCGCAGCCAGTAGCGTACGGTCTTCGGCGCGCGCACGACCCCTTCGACGCTCGAAATCTGGATCGACGCGCCGCCCTGCAGCGTACGCCACACATAGTAGGCGATCATCGGCACGAGCGCCGACAACAGCCACAGATAATATGGTGATGCGAAATGCATAGTTCCTCTTTTTTACCAGTTTTTCGATCCGCGCACCACGACGCCCTGCTTCTCCTTGAGTTTGTCCTGCGTGCGGTCCTCCTGCGCCTGAATGGCGTCGAGCATCTGCTCCTGCTCCTGCGGCGAAATGCCGGCCGGAACGGGCTGCGGCTCTCCCTGCTGATCGCCTTCCTGCTCCTTGTCGGGCTGCGCGGGGTTCTGCTGCGGGTCGCCCTGCTGCTCCTTGTCGTCGCCCTGCCCCTTGTCGTCCTTCTGTTGGTCGTCTTTCTGCTGATCGCCGTTCTGCTGGTCCTGACCGCCCTGCTGCTGCTCCTTGTTCTGGTCTTTGTCCTGATTCTTGTCGTCGCCGCCGCCACCGCCGCCGTTCTCGTCGTCGTCGATCAGACGCTTGGTGTAGGCGTAGTTGTATTTGGCCTCCTGATCCGAGGGATTCAGCCGCAGCGACTGCTTGTAGCTTTCGAGCGCTTCCTTGTATTTCTGCTGCTTGAACTGCGCGTTTCCGAGGTTGTAGAAGGCTTGGGCGCGCTCGTCGTCCGTGCGCAGCGTATCGGCCGCCGCCTGCCGCATGGTCTGCTCGGCCTTGTCGAACCGTTCGGCCTTGTAGAGCGCGTTTCCGAGGTTGTAACGGGCCTCGAACGATTCGGGTGCGGCCTCCAAAGCCCGCTCGTAACGCTCGATGCTCTTTTCGTAATTGCCCTTGTTGTACTGCCGGTTGCCGCGGCGCACCTCGCTGCGTTCGGGCATGTCCTGCGCCGAAGCGCCGAGGGCGGCAAAGAGAAATACGATATATAGGAGTCTGTACATCTTGTTACGCATTTTGGTTTTGCATCGGGTCCGGCTGCTCCGGCTCCTCCTCTTCGACGACGAGCTTGGTCTCCTCGACGAAATAGAACGCCTTCAGGTAGTCGGCTTCGTTCTGCTCGCCGTCGGGCGTCGCCTTGGCGAACTTCACCAGATCGGCGTCGCGCAGGATCGCCGTAAGGTCCATCCGGGCCTTGTCGGGCAGCTCTTCGCTGCGCATCGCCTCGATGATCTCGTCGGAGGTCATCTCCATGGCGCCCACGCCCCAGCGCGCCGCGATGTAGGTGCGCAGGATGTCCGTCAGTCCCGAATAATACTGCTTGTGCCTGTTGTTCTGCCATAGTTTCTGGTTGTGCAGCGCTTCGAGGGCCTTGATCGCCACCACGTGGGGCGGCTGCGGCGGCGCGGGCTTGAACAGGTCGCCCAGCCCCTTGCCGTAACGGGCCAGAATGCGCTTGAGCGCATAGAGCGCCACCAGCGCCAGCAGCAGGGCCAGCACGCCCCATTTGGCGTATCCGCTGACCTCCGCGAAGCGGAACGGCAGGTTGCGCTGGGGTTTCAGGTCGTAGATCGACTGCGAGGTCGAGTCGATCTGGAACGTGGCCACCTCCAGATAGAGCGAGTCGCGCGCCCGGAGCGTATCGACGATGTTCTTGTCGGCATACAGCACGGCCGGCAGTCCGAGGTTCCACTTGCCCTCCTCGAACGCCGCCAGCGTGTAGCGCTTGCGCAGCCTGAGGTGGCGTCCGTCGCGTTCGAGCGTGTCGATCGGGTGGTCCTTGACCAGTTCGAGGGGACTTCCCTCCTTGTTTTCGAATTCCGGGAACTGCACCACCTGCACCAGATCCTTGTCCACCTCGACCGTCAGGTCGAACCGGTCGCCGATCATGATGCTGTCCGGCTCGATGCGCGCCGTGACCGTCGGTGCGTTCTGCGCCCGGACGGCCGCGCCCGCAAGGAGCAGTGCTATTGCAAAAAGTCGTTTCATCGCTGTTTGAACAGTTTTAACAGTTCGGCCACGTAATCGCCGTCGGTCGAGATCATCGTCGAATCGATGCGGTTGTGCTTGAGCGTCGAGTCGATCTCGGCGCTGCGTCGCTCCCACGTCCGGGCGTAGTGCTCCCGCACGGCCCGCGACGAGGTGTCCACCCATACCTTGCGGCCGCTCTCGGCGTCCTTCAGCTCGACGATGCCCACGTCGGGCAGCTCCGTCTCGCGGGGATCGTATACGCGGATGCCCACCAGATCGTGCTTGCCCCCGGCGATCTTCAGCGCGTCGTCCAGCGCGGCCTTGTCCTTCGACGAATCCATGAAGTCCGAGAGGATGAAGGTCGTGCAGCGTTTCTTGTTGACGTTGGTCAGAAACCGCACCGGCTCCGAAAGCTTCGTGCCGGTCGATTCGGGCCGGAAGCCCACCAGCTCGCGGATGATCATCAGGATGTGGCTGCGCCCCTTCTTCGGGGGGATGAACTTCTCGACCTTGTCCGAGAAGAAGATGCAGCCCACCTTGTCGTTGTTCTGCGCGGCCGAGAAGGCCAGCACGGCGGCGATTTCGGTGATGATGTTCTTCTTCAGGCGGTCCGTCGATCCGAACATGCGCGATGCGGAGACGTCCACCAGAAGCATCATCGTCAGTTCGCGCTCCTCCTCGTAGATTTTGATGTGGGGTTTGCGCGACCGGGCCGTCACGTTCCAGTCGATGTCCCTTACGTCGTCGCCCGCGCGGTACTCCCTGACTTCGGAAAACGACATGCCCCGTCCGCGGAAAGCCGTATGGTACTTTCCGGCGAAGATCTCGTTCGAAAGACCGCGGGTCTTGATCTCGATCTTACGGACGCGTTTCAGAATATCGTTCTCGGTCTGCTGCATCGTTAGGGTACGATTACGTTGTTGAGAATGTCGGTGATGATCTCCTCCGAGGTGATGTTCTCGGCCTCGGCTTCGTACGTCAGGCCTATGCGGTGGCGCAGCACGTCGTGGCATACGGCGCGCACGTCTTCGGGAATGACGTACCCGCGGCGGCGGATGAAGGCGTAGGCGCGTGCGGCCTTGGCCAGCGAGATCGACGCACGGGGCGAACCGCCGTATGCGATCAGGTTCTGGAGCTTCTGGAGGTTGTACTCCGCCGGCTCGCGCGTGGCGAAGATGATGTCGATGATGTATTTCTCGATCTTCTCGTCCATGTAGACGTCCTCCACGACCTTGCGGGCCTTGACGATGTCTTCGGGCGAGATGACCTTGTTGACGGCGGGGAGTCCTCCCCCGGCGAGGTTCATGCGTACGATGTCGCGCTCCTCCTGCTTCTTGGGGTAGGATATTTTGGCTTTGAGCATGAAACGGTCCACCTGCGCTTCGGGCAGCGGGTAGGTTCCCTCCTGCTCCAGCGGGTTCTGCGTGGCCAGCACCAGAAAGGGCTGCGGCAGCGAATAGGTGTTGTCGCCGATGGTCACCTGACGCTCCTGCATGGCCTCCAGCAGTGCCGACTGCACCTTGGCCGGGGAGCGGTTGATTTCGTCCGCCAGCACGAAGTTGGCGAATACGGGGCCTTTCTTGACGACGAACTCCTCGTTCTTCTGCGAGTAGATCAGCGTACCGATCAGGTCGGCCGGCAGTAGGTCGGGGGTGAACTGTATGCGCGAGAAGGCGGCGTCCACGGCCTTCGCCAGCGTAGTGATGGCCAGCGTCTTGGCCAGTCCCGGCACGCCTTCCAGCAGAATATGGCCGTTCGACAGCAGGCCGATCAGCAGCGTGTCTACCAGATGGCTCTGGCCGATGATGACCTTGCCCATTTCCGTACGGAGCGTATCCACGAAGACGCTTTCGCGTTCGATGCGCTCGTTGAGTTCCTTGATGTTGATGACTTCGCTCATTGTTTTATATTGTTGAATTTCATTCCTCTTTTCCGCGTCCGGCATGTTTGGTCCGGCATGTTTGGTCCGGCATGTTTGGTCCGGCATACTTTGTCCGGCAAATCCGGCCCCGCATGCTCTGCCGACAAATCCGGTTCCGCATATTCGGCCTGCATGCTCAGCCCGAAAACTCCGGCTCTGCACATTCTGCCGACAAACTCGGTTCCGCACACTCTGCCCGACAAATCCGGCCCCGCACATTCTGCCCGCAGCCTTTGCGCCTGCACGGCGAAAACCTCGCTGTATTGCCGTCGGATTTAGTTTTTTAACGTTTGCAATGCAAAGATATTATTTTCTTTGAAAAAAACTTATTCAATTCTTATTAACTTTGCCGTCATGGAATCCAAAGAATCACCTATTTTACAAGGTCTGAACCCCGCTCAGCGCGCCGCCGTCGTGAATTACGACGCCCCGTCGCTTATTATCGCGGGCGCGGGTTCGGGCAAAACGCGGGTGCTGACCTCGCGCATCGCCTATATGATCGAGCAGGGCGTGGCTCCCTTCAACATCCTCGCGCTCACCTTTACCAACAAGGCCGCCGAGCAGATGCGCGAACGCATCGCGCAGATGATCCCCGACAACCGCAGCCGCTATATCCGCATGGGAACCTTCCACTCGGTTTTTTCGCGTATCCTGCGCGAGAACGCCGACCGCATCGGTTTCCCCGATTCGTTCACCATCTACGAACCTTCGGACTGCAAGAACCTGCTGAAGACCATCGTCCGCGAGCTGAACCTTCCGGACGAGAAATACAAGCCCAACCTCTTGGCTTCGCGCATATCCTATGCCAAAAACTGTCTGGTGACCCCCGGCGCCTACCTCGCCAATTCGGTCTACGCCGCCGAGGACCGTCAGGCGCAGATTCCCGAATTCGGCAACATCTACAACATCTATTGCCAGCGCTGCAAGCGCAACGGCGCGATGGATTTCGACGACCTGCTGCTGCAGACCAACATCCTGCTGCGCGACGCTCCCGACGTGCTGGCGCGTTATCAGGAGCAGTTCAAATATATTCTGGTGGACGAGTATCAGGACACCAACTATGCCCAGTACGTCATCATCCGCCGTCTCTCGCAGCTGCATTCGAAGGTCTGCGTCGTGGGCGACGACGCGCAGTCGATCTACTCCTTCCGCGGGGCCAAGATCGAGAATATCCTCTCGTTCCAGAAGGATTTTCCCGACGCCATGGTCTTCAAGCTGGAGCAGAACTACCGCTCGACCCGCACCATCGTCGATGCGGCCAACTCGGTGATCGTCCGCAACTCCAAACGCATGGAGAAACACTGCTTCTCGGAGGGCGACAAGGGCGAGCCGATCCGCATTCTCAAGGCCTATACCGACCGCGAGGAGGCCGAAATGGTCGTCTCCGACCTGCGCGACAAGATCCGCCAGACGGGCGACGAGTGGTCCGAGGCGGTGATTCTCTACCGCACCAACAGCCAGTCGGCCGTACTGGAGGACAACCTCCGCCGCCGGGGCGTTCCCTACCGCATCTACAAGGGCAGTTCGTTCTACGACCACAAGGAGGTCAAGGACATGCTGGCCTATATCCGGCTGGTTATCAATCCTCGCGACGACGAGGCGTTCAAACGCATCGTCAACTATCCCGCGCGCGGCATCGGCGACACGACCGTCCAGCGCATCGCCGAGCTGGCCGCCGGGCGCGGCGTCTCGATGTGGGAGGCGGTCGATACGCTGGTCGCCGAACCCGCCGCCGATCCCGTGCAGAAGACCATCGCCCGCAAGGTGTCGGATTTCGTCGCCATGATCCGCGGCCTGTCTCTGGCCCGCAACGAAAAGAGCCTTTACGACTTCGGTCTGGAGATCGCCACCCGTTCGGGCATCATCGCCGCCTACCGCACCGAAAATACCCCTGAGGCGACCTCGGCGCTGGACAATATCGAGGAGCTGCTCAACTCGATGCAGCTCTTCAAGGAGCAGCGCGACGCCGAGATCCGCAGCGGCGAACGGCGGGAGGACGAGGAGGCGACCATCGACGAGTGGCTGCAGAACGTCATGCTGATGACCGACATGGACAAGGACGATCCTGAGGATCGCAACAAGGTGACGCTCATGACCGTCCATTCGGCCAAGGGGCTCGAATACAAATACGTCTATATCGTCGGTCTGGAAGAGAACCTTTTCCCCTCGCAGCGGGCCGCCGAGTCGCCCGACGGCATCGAGGAGGAGCGCCGCCTGTTCTATGTGGCCCTGACGCGCGCCAAGGTCGAGGCGACGATCTCCTATGCCGAGATGCGCTTCAAGTGGGGCAATATGGAGTTCTCGCGTCCGAGCTGTTTCCTGCGCGAGATCGACCCCAAATATGTCCGCGCCGACTTCGACGCCGGCGAGGAGCGTCCGCGCCGCCCGCAGGACGGCGAAGGCCCCTCGGCCATCGACGAACTGCGCCGCCGCTTCGACTACCGCTTCCAGCAGAAACGGCAGGCCGACCGTGCAGGCGGCAATAACGGCGGCCAGCAGGGCGGCTTCGGCGGCCGGGGCAGCGGCGGCAGTTTCGGCGGGCGTTCCGCCGACGGCCAGTCCGGTCCTGCCCGGTGCTTCGCCCGCGCCGCGGCTCCGCAGGGCGCGCGCCCTGCGGGCAGACCCGATCCGGCCCTCGTCCAGACGCCGCGCCCCTCGACCGACGGCATGCGCCGCGTGGGCGTGCGGCAGGCGGTCGACGGCGGCGTGCCCGTAGGGCCGTCGATGCCCGTCAGCGGCGACTACACCGTGGGCCAGCGCGTCGAACATCCCAAATTCGGCGTCGGCATCGTCCAGCGCATCGAGACCCTCGCCACCGACCACAAACTGGTCGTGGCCTTCGACAGCGTGGGCGAGAAAACCCTGCTGGCCAAATTCGCCAAGCTGACCAAACTGTAGAGATGATGGAAACTTCCCCCCCCCTCATTTCAGTCTGCATGACCACCTATAACCACGCGCCCTACCTGCGTCAGGCCATCGAGAGCGTGCTCTCCCAGCAGACCTCGTTCGGCGTCGAACTGGTGCTGGGCGAGGATTGCAGTACGGACGGCACGGCGGAGCTCTGCCGCGAATACGCTGCGAAATACCCCGGCCGCGTGCGGCTGGTGACGGGCGGCCGCAACGTCGGCTGGCGGGCCAACTACCGCCGTACGTTCGACGCCTGCCGCGGGAAATACGTGGCCTACTGCGACGGAGACGACTGGTGGACCGACCCCTGCAAGCTGCAGATGCAGGCCGATCTGATGGAGTCCGATCCCGGTTGCGGCATGTGTTATACGGGCGCCGACGAATACTGGCAGGCGGAAGGGACCCTGAAATCCGATCCCGACCGGCACTATACCGATTTCGAGCAGATGCTGCTCGGCATTTCGGTCCCCAACTGCACGGCGCTGGCCCGCCGTGAGCTGATCGCGGCCTACTATGCCGAGATCCGCCCTGAGGAGCATCCCGAATGGCTGACCGACGACTGGCCCATGTGGCTGTGGTTCGCCTGCCGTTCCCGAATACGCTTCATAGACCGCGTGACGGCCGTGCACCGGCGCATGGTCGGGAGCGTGAGCCACGGAGATTCCTACAGGGGACGCCTTGCGAGCCGCGATTCGGCGATGGAGACCAGCCTCTGGTTCGACGAACGCTTCACGGCTTCGCGCAACCGCTTCCGCATTCTGCGCCGCCGTCATGTGGTGGGGCTCTGGCTGCTCTCGTGGAAAGGGGCGGGAGTCGGCGAATACCTCGCGCGCTGGTGGGCCGATCTGCGGCGGACGCCGCGACTCGTCTTCTGCCCGGAGGGGGCTATTTTTCTGGTGAAGAAAATTCTTTTTCGACGTAAAAAACAGCATTTATGACGACCAAACAACGTTACGACGGCGTAATCGCATGGTTCTCGGAGCATATGCCCGTGGCCGAGAGCGAACTGCACTACACCGACCCCTACCAGCTGCTGGTGGCGGTGATCCTTTCGGCGCAGTGCACCGACAAACGGGTCAACATGACCACTCCCGCGCTGTTCGAGGCGTTTCCTACGCCCTTCGATATGGCCGCGGCCACGGCCGAGGATATTTACCCCTACATCAAGAGCATCTCCTATCCCAACAACAAGGCCCGCAACCTCGCGGGCATGGCCCGCATGCTCTGTTCGGAGTTCGGCGGCGAGGTTCCGAGCGATCTGCAGCAGATGCAGCGCCTGCCGGGCGTGGGCCGCAAGACGGCCAACGTGCTGGGCGCGGTGTTGTGGCAGAAGGAGGTGATGCCGGTCGATACGCACGTCTTCCGCGTCTCGAACCGCATCGGCCTGACAACCAACTCCAAAACGCCCCTTCAGACCGAGCTGACGCTCGAAAAGAACATTCCGCCGCACCTGCTGCCGGTGGCCCATCACTGGCTCATTCTCCACGGCCGCTATGTCTGCACGGCCCGCGCCCCGAAGTGCGGCGAGTGCGGCATCGCCGTGTGGTGCCGCAAATACGCCGCCGACCATAAGGCCCCGAAGGACTGAACCACCGACCCAAAACCCTAAAAACTTCAACGATATGACAAAAAACCTCTTCCGTATTCTGTTGTTCCTGCTGCTGCCCCTCGCCGGGCAGGCCAAAGACGCCGATTCGCTGCGCGTACTCTGGGTCGGCAATAGCTATACCTATTACAACGACATGCCGGCCATCGTGCAGCAGATCGCCGCGACGCAGAAGGTAAAGGTCTCCTGCACGCGCTTCCTCAAAGGCGGCGAACGCTTCTCCGGTCACCTGACGAATCAGAAACTGCTGAAGGCGCTGGCCGCCGGCGGCTGGGACTACGTCGTCCTGCAGGAGCAAAGCTCCGCGCCCGCCATGCCGACGCGGCAGGTCGCCCGCGAGGTCTATCCGCAGGCCCGCACGCTCGACAGTCTCGTGCATGCGGGTTCACCCGACGCCCGTGTGATCTTCTACATGACGTGGGGCCACAAGAACGGCAACCGCTTTCCGATTCCGGAATATCCGCCCATCAACCGCTACGAGACCATGCAGGAGCGGCTGATTACGAGCTACCTCGAAATGGCCTACGACAACGACGCGTGGTGCGCCCCTGTGGGCATGGCGTGGCGCCGCGTGCGGGCCGAACGTCCCGACTGCGTGCTCTATACGCAGGATTGTTTCCACCCCGCGCTGCCGGGCAGCTACCTCGCGGCCAACGTGATCTTCACGACCATCTATGGCAAACCCTACCAGACCGACTGCACGATGGGCCTTCCGCCCGAACAGGCCGAATATCTCCAGCGCATAGCCCAGCAAACGGTCCTCGAAAACCGGACGCTGCTCAATCTCGAATAACCCGGCGGCCGGATTCGACGGCCGAACCCGGATAAGACGACAACGGCGGAGTCGAATGCTCCGCCGTTGTCGTTTATAAGTCGTCCGGTCTCTTTCGCTTCGGTTTTCCGTCCTTCCGGCGGCATCCGTCCTTTTGCGCTTTTCTGTTTCCCTCCGGTCCCCGCTTTCCCGGCCGCGGTCGGTTTCCCGCTTTTCTCCCGTCTCGGTTTTCCGCTCTTCCGCCTGCCTGTTTTTTCCGCTCTGTTAGCCTGTTCTCTGTTTTCCCGGCTTTTCGTTCTGCGTCCGGCGACTACCGCTCGCTCAGAAGGAGCCAGCGCATCGTCTTTTCGTCGATCAGCCCGATCAGCTCTGCGATACGCTGCGACTGGGCCGTCAGCTCGTCCACTCCGAGCGAACCCGACGAAAGCGACTCCTCCAGCGCCGCTTTTTCGGCTTCCAGCGCCAGAATCTCCCGCTCCAGCGTCTCCAGCTCGCGCTTTTCGTTGTACGAGAGTTTGCGCGGCGCCGTCTCCGCCGCCTGCGTCCGCACCGCCTGCGGTTTGGGCCGCGCCTGCGCCTCCTGCGCGTGGCGTGCGGCTTCGTATTCGCGTTTCCACGCCACGTATTCCGAGTAGGTGCCCGTGAAATCCTTGATCTCGCCCCCGCCGCAGAAGACCAGCAGGTGGTCGGCCACCTTGTCTACGAAATAGCGGTCGTGCGACACTACGATCACACACCCCTTGAATGCGCGCAGATACTCCTCCAGAATGCCGAGCGTCACGATGTCCAGATCGTTCGTCGGCTCGTCCAGAATCAGGAAATTGGGGTTGCGCATCAGCACCGTGCAGAGATACAGCCGCCGCCGTTCGCCGCCGCTGAGCCGCGCCACGAAGCTGTACTGCGTTTCGGGCGTGAAGAGGAAGTGCTGCAGGAACTGCGACGCGCTCATGCGCCGTCCGTCGCCCAAGTCGATCTGTTCGGCGATTTCGGTCACCACGTCGATCACCCGCTTCCCCTCGTCGAACTCCAGCCCCTGCTGGCTGTAATAGCCGAAGCGGACCGTCTCGCCGACCTCGATCGTCCCGCTGTCAGGGCGTTCGATCCCCGTCAGCAGTTTGAGGAACGTCGATTTCCCGCAGCCGTTGTCGCCCACGATCCCCAGTTTCTCGTAGCGGGTGAAGTTGTAGTTGAATTTGTCGAGGAGCACCAGCTCGCCGAACCGTTTGCCGACCTCCTTGGCTTCGAATATCTTGGTCCCGATCCGCGACGCCTTGACGTCGAGCCGCACTTCGCCGCGGCTGCGCGTCGATTGCAGGCGCGTTTCCAGCTCGTGAAAGGCGTCGATGCGCGACCGGGCCTTCGTCGCCCGCGCCTGCGGCTGGCGGCGCATCCACTCCAGCTCGCGGCGGTAGAG
>OJQY01000278.1_pt1 | contig 31756 bp, 25 predicted proteins | sample 1599091 | NCBI WGS metagenome assembly OJQY01 (sample SAMN03922524, study PRJEB24848) | human gut metagenome | isolation source: stool sample | host: Homo sapiens | place: Germany | collected 2010-02 | reverse complement strand
CCTTGCTCGGCTGGAAAGGGTCAAGGGAAAACCTGCGACGAGGTTTTCCCTGTCGACGAAAAGGGTTTACAAAAGGGAAAAACAGCGAATTGTTTTTCCCTTTTGATGGAACATAGAAAGTTTTATCAAAAAACCCAAGAAACGAAAGCGTTGCAGAAAAATAAAAAAACAGGAAAGAGAACGTTTTAAAAAAGAGAGAGGAGAACCAACGAAATGGTTTTCCTCTTTTGATAAAACATATAAGTTTTGATGAAGGAATTCAAAAAACAGCCATGTATTTAGAAAACTCCAAGAAGCAGAATGCTTTAAAAAGAAACAAAAAAACATATTAAAAAGCGTTTATAAAACAAAAACGCCGGGACTTGCGCTCCGGCGTTTTAACAAAAAAGTTTATATTTAATTTTTCTTAAAAATTATTCAGCCGGGTCCTGGTAAGGGTTATCCGTATCGTTACCGGAAGCGTCGGTTGCGGGCTGTGTTTCAGCTTCCGTCGGCTTTTCGTATACGCCGAGGCTTACAAACTTGACCCCTTCGGTATTTTTGGCGATTTCCTGCGCGGGTGAACCGGTATACCCCTTGATAATCTGCAGGGACGGGCAGTTCCAAACCATAGTCTCATCGCCTGTTTCAAGGTTTTTCGGCAGCGCCAGCGTTTTGAGATTCGTGCAGCCCAGGAAAACAGAGGAACCCATCTGCGTTACGCTGTCGGGAACCGTCATTTCCGTCAGCCCGCTGCAGCTCTGAAACACATAATCGCCGATTTTCGTTACGCTGTCGGGGATTTTAATGCTCTTGAGCTTTGAACAGAAGGCAAAGCGGCTGTTCTGCAAAACGGTTACGGAACTGGGGATTTCATAGGTTTCCGCGCCGCGCTCAATCGGATAAGCAATAATATCTTTTTTGTCCTTGGAATAAAGAACGCCGTCTTCAGAAACAAACGCCGCGTTTTTGCTGTCGGCGGAAATCTCCTCGAGCCCCATCACACAATAGAAAGCGTGGGTGTCGATGTCCGTAATCGTCGCGGGAATCGTAATTTTCTTGACCGTCTTTTCCTTTGTGTCGGTAAAGGCTTTTGACAAGATTTTCGTTACCTTAGTATTGTCGATTTTCTCAGGAATGACGACGTCGGCGTTTTTGCCGATATACTTTGTCAGCTCAATATGCGTCTTGTAAACGTCATATTCATATTCACCGTTTGAGGTGCTTCCTACATAATCCGGATTTGCGGCCTTCGCCTGGTCAACCGTCATATTGCCTTTGTCCGAGCATCCTGCAAGCACGCCCGCAAACAGCAAGACGGAAAGGAACAGCGCTGCTAATTTCTTCATTTTACCCAACTCCTGCATGAGATTTATTTCCATAAAATTTATTCTACCATAAAGGATATGATTTCGTAAAGAATGTGAAATTTATTCCTTATCAAAATTCCTGCGCCCCATAAAGACAAGGGCGAGCATCCCCGCGCCGACATGCGTTCCGATGACCGGCCCAATATCGCATATGATAATGTTTCTTACGAGCGACTGCTCCTTTATCATGGCTTCGAGCCTCTGTGCGTCCTCCAGGCAGTCCGCGTGGCCTATAATAATATCCTGTTCCTTTGTGTTTTCCCCGTCGGAAACCAGCCGGTTCATCAGCGTTTCGAGCGCCTTGTTCGCGCCTCTGATTTTCGCGACGGTCGTAAGCTTGCCCTCGTTGTCAACGCTTAAAAGCGGTTTAATCTGAAACGCCTTGCCGAACGTCGCGGCAACCGCGCCGATTCGCCCGCCGCGCTTTAAATGCTCCAAATCGTCCACGACAAACCAATGGCAGACGTTCAGTTTGTTGTCCTCCACCCATTTTGCAAGGTCGTCGAACGCCATGCCCTCACGGCGTTTTACCGCCGCGTTGTAAACAAGCAGCCCTTCACCGACGGACGCGCACAGGGAATCCACCACCGTAATTTTACGCTGCGGATATTTCTCCCGTAAATCCGCTACGGCAATCTGGCAGGTGTTATAGGTTCCGCTCATGGCGGAGGTAAAGCAGATATATAAAATATCTTGTCCCTGTTCAAGGAACGGCTTGAAAAAGCTTGTAAACGTTTTGTAGTTGATTTGGCTCGTTGTAGAGAGCTTGCCCTGGCGCATTGCGTCGTAAAAATCCTTATACGACAGCTCCCTTGCGTCTGCATAATGCTGATAGGGCGTTCCCTCGAGCGTGAATTCCATCGGGATTACGTGAATGTCCAAATCCCTGCAGCACTGCGCGTTTAAATCGAGCGTGCCGTCGGATACGATAGCATACTGGTTCATTGACAACCTCCAAATATGAATTGCTGTAATTGTACCATAATTTCACAGGTGATACAATCACAAAATTCAGAATATACTGATAAGAAGCGATGGTCTTATTCATTTGTCTTACGGAAAGGGTGGTCGTTATATGAATTGCCGTATTGTTGACATGCGCCATAAAGAGGTGATTAATTCAAAGGACGGGATGCGCCTTGGCTTTGTCGATGACGTAGAGGTGGACACCTGCACGGCTAAGCTCGTGGCTATTATTATCTTTGGCCGGTTAAAGCTGCTCGGATTGTTCGGACGGTGCGACGATATTGTAATCTGCTGGGACGAAATCGAGCTGATTGGGGAAGATACCATTCTCGTCAACCACTGCTGCAAGGACAAGAAAAGACGGAAATTCAAAAACCCGTTTGTCGGCTTTGCCCGCTGACGGTATCCCGCAAACCAAAAAAACATAGGGAAACGCCGCGTTAAATACGGTAAAAACAATAAGAAGCCGGCATGGCGGACCAAGCTGTGCCGGCTTTTGCCGCGCCATGTTTATTTTTGACGGCCTTACCGGTTCTATGCTGTTTTTTTAAAACAACGCGGGCTAGGTAATGGCTTTGCGGACGGGCGCCGGTGCATTAAAGCAAATATTTTACGCATTTAAGGCCAATGCGCTTTTTTATGCAGCCGCGACCTATTGCTGGCGAATCAGCGCAATCGCCGACTCTATTTGCGCGCAATATGCCGCACGGCTGAAAACCGCATTGTAATCGCAAAATACCAGAAAAAAAGACTTGCATTTAAAAAAGCGCTGTGCTATAATATTCAGGCATTACGCACGCCGGTGCCGCGCCGGAAGGGTGCCGTTATCAAAAACGGTTGTTCCGGTCTGGGCCTGGCGGAGGAAAAAACCTAAGGAGGACACAACAATGGCAGTCGTATCTATGAAACAACTTTTGGAGGCCGGCGTACATTTCGGCCACCAGACAAGAAGATGGAACCCTAAAATGGCGGAATACATCTTCACCGAGCGCAACGGCATCTACATCATCGACCTGCAGAAGACGGTCAAGAAGCTGGAGGAAGCATATTCCTTCGTCCGCGACCTTTCCATGGAAGGAAAGAGCCTTCTGTTCGTCGGCACAAAAAAGCAGGCGCAGGATTCCGTTAAGGAAGAAGCCGAACGCGCGGGCGCATATTATGTCAATGCGCGCTGGCTCGGCGGTATGCTCACAAACTTTACAACCATTAAAAGAAGAATCGAACGCTTAAAGCAGCTTCGCACGATGGAAACCGACGGAACCTTTGAGCTGCTCCCGAAAAAAGAGGTCATCAAGCTGAACCTCGAAATCGAGAAGCTCGAAAAATTCCTCGGCGGCATCAAGGAAATGAAGCAGATGCCCGGCGCGCTCTTCATCGTCGACCCCCGCAAGGAAAGAATTGCCGTTGCGGAAGCGAAGAAGCTCGGTATTCCGATTGTCGCTATTGTCGATACCAACTGTGACCCGGACGAAATCGACTATGTAATCCCGGGCAACGACGACGCAATCCGCGCTGTCAAGCTGATTGCCGCTACCATGGCAAACGCCGTCATCGAAGGCCACGAAGGCCAGATGGGCGCCGCGGCCAGGGAAGAGGAAGAAAAGGCTGAGCAAGAGGCTCCGGCCCAGGCGTAAAGATAAACGCGACTTGTTCGGGCGGGTACTTGTGCCTGCCCGAATCATGTATATAAACAGAAAATAAAATAATCGATATATAGGAAAGGATGTTTACTATGGCTTTTACAGCACAGGACGTTAAAGCTTTGAGAGAGAAAACAGGCTGCGGTATGATGGACTGCAAAAAGGCGCTTACCGAGGCCAATGGCGATATGGACGCCGCTGTTGATTTCCTGAGAGAGCAGGGACTTGCTAAGCAGGCGAAGAAGAGCGGCAGGATTGCTGCGGAGGGCGTTGCGTTTGCGTGCACGAACGACGACAGCACAGTGGGCGTTGTCATCGAGGTCAACGCGGAAACCGACTTCGTCGCTAAGAACGCGGATTTCCAGGAGTTTGTCAAGACCTGCGCGATGACTGTAATCGAGCAGAACCCCGCCGACGTCGACGCGCTGCTCCAGTGCAAGGCTTCCGGCGGCGACAAGACGGTCGCCGAGCTTCTCCAGGATAAGGTCCTCACCATCGGCGAGAACATCAAAATCCGCCGCTTTGCCCGCTACGAGGGCACGGTCGTCACTTACATCCATGCTGCCGGCAGAATCGGCGTTATGGTCAAGTTCGATACGGACGTAGCAAATAAGGAAGGCTTTGCCGCCTACGCGAAGGACATCGCTATGCAGGTCGCGGCCGCAATGCCGCCGTACCTCAATAAAGAGAGCGTGCCGGCCGACGTTATCGAGCATGAAAAGAAGGTTATGACCGAGCAGGTCTTGAACGAGGGCAAGCCCGCACAGATAGCTGATAAAATCGTCATGGGTAAAATCGGAAAATACTACAAAGAGAATTGCCTCGTCGACCAGGCGTTCGTCAAGGAGCCTGACCTGAGCGTTCAGAAATATACCGAAAATACCGCGAAGGAGCTTGGCGGTTCCATCGCGATTACCGGCTTTGTCCGCTTTGAAAAGGGCGAGGGCCTTGAGAAACGCCAGGACAACTTCGCTGAAGAAGTCGCCGGTATGGTCAAATAATAATTTGATTGTATATGAAAAGCGCATCCGAAGGGGTGCGCTTTTTGCATAGAATTTCTTGCCCGCAATCCGTCTGCAGCTTTTACAGAAATCGCAATCCAGAATGCCAAATATAAAGATTTAGACAAAAAAGCAATATGCATAATGAATCATGACAATTCTATTTTATATTGACTTATAAATTGGAACTTGATATACTAAATCAAACAAAAAGCCCATTGTCCAATCCATTTGGGATTTGTTAAACAGTGCTAATACAGCAGGGCCGTGCCTGCGCAAATCACGCACCTCATTTGCGGGGTGCGTTTAGTTTTGCTTATGCCCGCAGGGCGCCAAAATTATCCAGTTATTCGTTAAATTCAACGGCTTTCTATTTTACCAAAGATATGTTACAATCAGTCAGTGATGACAATATATGCCAGAGGGGGCGGGCTAAGTGGAGGAAACGAATCAAAACGCCAAGCGCAGCAGGCTGCTGCGTTTGATTGATATAATTGAGGGGAACGCGGTGTTTTCCTCCGTCAAGCGGGGCATGCTGATGCTGATTCCGGTATTGGTCGTCGGCTCGGTCGCGCTGATGATACGCAGCTTCCCGGTTCCTGGCTTTCAGGATTTTTTACAGGGCGGCGCGGGCGGCCTGCTGCTGGAGCTCTGCAACCTTGTGTATGGCGCTACCTTCGGCCTGCTTTCGGTATACCTGGTGGGCGCTGTCAGCTACTACTTTTCCAGTGTGCTGCGCCCGGGAAATACCTCCTTCCAGCTTTTGTCGGTGCTGCTTTCACTGAGCTGCTTTGTGGCATCTTTTGTGGGGTCGGACGGCGCCATCGACATCACCTATTTCAGCGCGGTCGGTATTTTCTCCGCCATCCTGTGCGCGATATGCGCTCCGGCATTGTTCTGCCTGCTGTACCGCGTGCTGCCCCGGCGTTTTCGGTCCTATGCCGCAGGGGCGGATTACCGTTTTCGTACGGCCTTTTCCATGATTGTACCCTTTCTGCTGACCCTGCTGGTGTTTGTACTTATCAATATGGGCCTGCGCCACGGGCTTCATGTGGACAATGTGAACGATTTGGTTTCCGGAGGGCTGCTGTCGCTGTTTGAAAGTATCGACAACGAGCTTGTCAGCGGCATCTTGTTCACCATCATTCTTAACCTTCTGTGGCTGTTCGGTATACACGGCGGTAATATGATGGAGCAGGTATCCCTGGCGTTCCTTGCGCCTGCCAACGCTGACCCAACGCGCATCGTGTGCAAGAGCTTTTTAGACAACTTTGCGCTGATGGGCGGCTGCGGCGCTACGCTGTGCCTGCTTGGCGCGCTGCTACTGTTCTCCAAGACCAGGAGTAACCGGCAGCTTGCGCGGTCCGCGGCGCCCTTTGCCGTTTTTAACATGAATGAAATTTTGGTGTTCGGGCTGCCTATTATTCTCAATCCCATTATGCTTATCCCGTTCCTACTGGTGCCGGTGGTATCGCTTCTGATTGCCTATGGAGCCACGCTTACCGGCTTCATTCCCGTGGTGACCGAGACGGTAACATGGACCACGCCTGTGCTGTTCAGCGGCTACGCCGCCACGGGAAGCATCAATGGCGCGCTAGTACAGCTCGCAATCCTGGCTGCCGGCGTGGCGGTATACGCGCCTTTCATCCGCCTGCTGGAGCGCACCCAACGCCAGCGGGAATCCATGCTGACAACCCGTTTGACCGCGGCATACCACGAACAGGAGGATACCGGCGTGTTTAAGCCGCTGCTCGACCGCAGCGACGATTTGGGCTTTGCCGCCAAGACCTTGAGCGCGCAGCTCGAAAGCGACATCCTGCATGACAGGCTGCCGGTATACTACCAGCCGCAGGTAGACGAAAAGGGACAGCTGGCCGGGGCGGAGGCGCTGCTGCGCTGGACCTACTCGGAGCAATTGGTCTATCCGCCTTTGGCGATTGCGCTCGCAAAGGAGAGCCGTCTGTTCGACGCGCTTACCTGGCAGGTGCTGAACACCGCGGCTGAGGATATATCCATCCTATGCGAGACGCTGGACAGGCCGTTGGTGGCGTCTGTCAACGTAGACGCGGCGCAGCTTAATGACCGCGACTTTGTGAAGCAGGTAATTTCCCTGGCGGAAAAGCATGGCGTGTCGGAAAACCTGTGCCTTGAAATCACTGAGAATACGCCGCTTGAGCGGTTTGACAACATTCCGGGGAACCTGGCGCTGCTTGCCGAACATGGTTTGAAGGCCGCTATTGATGATTTCAGTATGGGGCATACCTCGCTCAAGTACCTGCAAAACGGCGGCTTTCAGTACGTGAAGCTGGACGGCGCGTTGGTCCGGCAGGTGCCGGACAATCCGCGCAGCCGCGATATTGTAGCCTCTATCGTGAAGCTGGGGCAGACTATGGGCTTTGAGGTAGTGGCGGAATATGTGGAAAACGAACGGCTGCGCGAGGAGCTTATGAAGCTGGGCTGCCGGCTCTTCCAGGGGTACCTGTATAGCCCCGCCCTGCCGGTGAAGGACTATTTGAAATATGGTGAGGAACTAGCCCGCAAACAGGCAAATAACAAAAACAGATAAATACGCTGGCAGCAGCCGGGCGGTATTTCATGTGAAATCCGGCTTTTCTCCCGCTGGAATCTGTTGCTGAAAATATAAATTGCCAGTATATTGCTAATATTAAAATTTTGAATTAAACCTCTCCGCTTTTAGCGGAGAGGTTTTAATATAGCTGAAAAACAGGTGCCGTTTTTGGCTGCCCGAATGATAATTTGCCTGTTTATAGGCTGGCATATAAAAAACGTGTCACTAATTTGAAGCCTTGTTTGTATTTATAGTAGGAAAGACATGTAGGTTTTACCGATAGCCATTGAGAAAATGAATAAAAAAGGAGAGATAAATGGTGAAAAAGATGATTTCTTTACTGCTTGCTTTTATGCTTGCCGCAGCGATGCTTGCCGTACCCGCGGGCGCTTCTGAAATTCCAGAGGAGCAGACGGACGCGCTCTACCGTAAGTTTTGTGCGCATTACGGCTATACGCCCCATGTAATAGACCCGCAGTATGGGCCGGTCGACCGGTTTCAGATTCGCGGCTATTCCGGTGATTTTGCGCTGTGCTACGCAAGCCACGAGTGGTTTTTGACACCGCCGGCATATTATCATGTCCAGATTGGCAGATACACAGTAGCGCCGGGAAGCTGGGGAAACCCTGAACCGACCTTCATTTCTGTCGTATCGCTGCGGGACGATACCGTTTACGGGCTGGAAGAGGCAGTACTTGCCGGTGTAATCGACATGGCCGACGTAAAAGAAGCGTTCCCCGACTGGGTCAGGGTTACAGGCGATTGGGACAGCGACGGTAAGTTTGCCTTGAGCGATGTGCTTATGCTCCAGAAATATATGGCGAAAATAATCGAGGCGCCGGGAGAAGGCCATACGCTTGCTTATTTTGCGGCCGACTTCAACGACGACGGCACGCTCGATTTAAATGACGCGCTTATGATGCAGAAAACCCTGGCTAAAGTCATATAAGAAAAATATCCTGCTGCTTCTGAACGGAAAAGCTCCCGCATACAATGGTGTTAAGGACAAACACAAACCATGTATGCGGGAGCTGATTTTATGCCTCAATGGCTGATATGGGCAATTCTTGGCGGGACGTTCGTTATTTTTCTTGTAATTCAAATCGCAACCGGAACAAAAAAACCAATACGCATGGCGGTCGGGAATATGGCGCTGGGCGTCGTGTCCCTCCTGGCGGTAAACCTTGCGGGCTATTTTACGGGCGTTACCCTCCCGGTCAGTACCTTGAGCCTGTCGGTAGCGGCGGCGGGCGGAATTCCCGGTGTGACGCTCATGCTGCTGCTCAATATGTTCTTTTAATTATTTTTTTGTGCTTTCAATCTCTTCAAGCGCCGTTTTCGCAAGGTCGCGGTTGCGTGTCAGGGTGGCAATCATTACATTATAAACCAGGTCAGGATTTCTGCGGAAATTCCGCTTGACGGTTCTGGCCTGCGATTCCTCCGGCACATAAAGGCTGCACGAAAAAAGCTCTGTATCGCCGCCGGAAATACTGCAGTTCACTCGATAGCCGTTTTCAAGCTTTTTGATGTGGACTGCGTTTTCTTTTTCCGCGCGCAGCCTGTTTAAAAGCATCAGCGCGGCGCCGACTGCCTTGTCGCGTACAGCGGGCGGAAGCTCGTCCTCAAGCTGGGAGGAAACGAGCTTTCCGCTGGAGGTCACGGCATATAGCGTTTCATCCTCTTCGGTTGGGGCAATGTTTCCGCTTTGAATCAAGGCGTGGCAGGCGTCGACCGCTTCAAAATAATTTGCCAGTTCCGTCTCCTGCAAAATACCTGTCAGGCTTTCAACGCTCATGGGTTTATCCACGGTGTGGAGTACATAACATATTAACAGCCGGATGTCGTCCTTGTTTCGTAAACCGCCGGGTGCGATTCCTTCCGATAACGCGTCAAAATCCATTTCCAACCCACCTTTTTTCTTGTTTTGTTGGTTTTATTATACCATAAATCCAAATTTGTGTATAGGGATACTTTTGAGACATCCTGTCGGATTTTGTCTTACGATAATCGCGCCGCTGGTAAAGAATCCGTTATGTTTTTGTCATGATTTGTAATCTGCAAAAGATTGACATTGATATTTTTGTATGATACTGTTATTTTAACCAAAGATAAGGGGGAAACACCATGGAGCAGTATATGCCTTTTATATGGCTTGGCATCGGTTTGCTGATGGGAATACTGGAAGCCACGACGGCCCAGCTCGTATCCATCTGGTTTATGTTCGGTGCAATCGGCGCGGCGGTCACCTGTGTTTTTACCGACAATATTGTAATCCAGCTTGTGGTTTTCGTCGTGATTTCGCTCGCGGCGCTCATAGCCACCAGGCCGCTTGTCAAGCGCTTTAAGGAGCGTAACAAGACAGAGTACACGAATGTAGACATGAATATCGGCAAAACAGTCCGTGTCCTGACAGAAATCAACAACGACAAGGGCACGGGCGAAATAAAAATAGGCGACACCATCTGGATGGCGCGCACGGTCGACGGCTCTGTTATCCCGTCGGGCGAGCATGTCATAATCCAGGCGGTCGAGGGTGTTAAAATGATGGTATTACCGCAGAAAACAGCGGTTGCCAAATAAAAGCTTTATCAGGAAATGAGGGGTTAAATTATGGATCCAATTTCGCTTATCGTCATCGCGGCAGTTGTGATACTGGTCATCTGGGTTATCGCTGCGAATATCAAGGTCGTTTCCCAGTCGAACGCGTACGTCATCGAGCGGCTCGGCGGCTACAAGGGCACCTGGGGACAGGGTCTTCACCTGAAGATTCCGTTTATTGACCGAATTGCGAAGAAGGTCACGCTCAAGGAGCAGGTCGTTGACTTTCCGCCGCAGCCTGTTATCACAAAGGATAACGTCACCATGCAAATCGATACGGTCGTCTATTTCCAGATTACCGACCCGAAGCTCTATACCTACGGCGTGGAAAAACCGATTTTCGCAATCGAAAATTTAACGGCGACCACCCTGCGTAATATCATCGGCGATTTGGAGCTCGACCATACGCTTACCTCGCGTGACGCAATCAACGAGAAAATCAGGATTATCCTCGACGAAGCGACTGATGCCTGGGGCATCAAGGTTAAGCGCGTCGAACTTAAAAATATCCTGCCTCCGCGCGAAATCCAGGAGGCGATGGAGAAGCAGATGAAGGCGGAGCGTGAGCGCCGCGCAAGAATCCTTGACGCGGAGGGTGAAAAGCGCAGTGAAATCCTTGTGGCGGAAGGCCATAAGGAGGCGGCTATCCTCCAGGCGGACGCTGTCAAGGAATCAAAAATCAGGGAAGCGCTCGGTGAGGCGGAGGCTATCCTTTCCGTCCAAAAGGCGTATGCCGACTCCCTGAAAATGCTCAACGAATCGGCGCCGACCGATAAGGTCATTGCGCTCAAGAGCTTCGAGGCGTTCCAGAAGGCTGCCGACGGCAGGGCGACAAAGATTATCATCCCGTCCGAGCTGCAGTCGCTCGCGGGCCTTGCCACAACACTGAAGGAGCTCGTTGTGGACGACAAGCCCGGCAAGCAATAATGAGCAGAATATACAAAATATGGTGTTAAAATCAGCTTTCCTTCCATATTGATACAAAATAAGCCATCCGCAGCCGCGGACTATTGAATTTCATGTAAAAATGAAATAAAATAAGGGTATCGTTTTGTAACGGAGGGTTTCTGATATGTCTTTGCTGGATATCGAATGTTCATACGTTAAAAAATCCGGTTTCAGGGGACACCTGCGTACAATCGGTATTTTGTAAATTTTTCGGGACTGCGGCCCTATGGCCGCGGCCCCGTTATTTTTTGCGCGGAACAAGCCGCGTCAATTGGAAAGGAAGCGTTCAAAATGGCAGAAATCAAAAAGGCAGCGGTTATCATGGGTAGCGACAGCGACTTTCCGGTCGTATCGGGAGCCGTTAAAACTCTAAAGGAATATGGCGTGCCGGTCGAGGTACACGTGATGTCGGCGCACAGGACGCCGGAGCGCGCGGCTGAATTTTCGGCAAACGCGAAGGAAAACGGCTTCGGCGTCATTATTGCCGCGGCAGGCAAGGCGGCGCATCTTGCGGGAGTGCTCGCGGCGCATACGACGCTTCCGGTCATTGGAATCCCGGTCAAATCCTCCACGCTCGACGGCCTTGACGCCCTGCTCGCTACTGTGCAGATGCCGCAGGGAATCCCTGTAGCGACGGTCGCTATCGACGGTGCCGTCAACGCGGCGCTCCTGGCGGTACAAATGCTCGCGATTTCAAATGATGAGCTTGCCTCAAAGCTTGCACAGGCGAAAGAGGCTATGAAGGCGGGCGTATTAAAGAAGGACAAGGCTATTCAGGATAAGGTGAACGAGCTGTGATAAAAGCAAGCAATTTCGATATGCCGTTTAACGAAAGCCCGCAGGAGGAATGCGGCGTTTTCGGCATCTACAAAAACGACGATGAGCTTAACGTAACGGAAGAAACGTATAAAGCGCTCTATACCTTGCAGCACAGGGGACAGGAGAGCGCGGGAATCGCCGTCAACGACGGCGGGCAGTTCCGATGCGCCAAGGATTTGGGCATCGTGCCGGAGGCACTCCCTGAAAAGGCGGTGCGCTCGCTCGGCAACGGGAAAATCGCCATCGGGCATGTATGCTACTGCGCCAGCGACGCCATCGTGCGCGCGGCGGCGCAGCCGCTCGTCATGCGCTATATCAAGGGCTCGCTTGCGATTGCGCACAACGGCGCGATTACAAACCTGTCCGAGCTGCACGAGACGCTCGAACAGGGCGGCGCGATTTTTCAGTCCAACAGCAACGCGGAGCTGATTGCCTATGTGGTCGCAAGCCAGCGCGTCGTGACCGCCTCTATTGAGGACGCGGTGCTGAGCGCCGTCAAGCAGCTCAAGGGTGCTTTCTCCATGGTGCTTTCGTCGCCGAGAAAACTAATCGGCGTGCGCGACCCAAACGGCTTTCGCCCGCTTTGTATCGGCAAAATCGGCGAAAGCTATGTGCTTTCGTCAGAATCCTGCGCGTTTGAAAGCCTGGGCGCGCAGTTTATACGCGACGTGCTCCCCGGCGAGGTCGTGGTAATCGACGAGGACGGCCTGCACAGCTATAAGGAAAACTGCACGGGCAAATCGTCTGTCTGTATGTTTGAATACGTCTACATCGCAAGGCCCGACAGCGTCATAGACGGCGTATCGGTACATAACGCCAGAAAGCGCGCGGGCGCGTTTTTAGCGGAGGAGTATCCGGTGGAAGCAGACCTTGTCTGCGGCGTGCCGGATAGCGGCGTCAGCGCTGCGCTCGGCTATGCGGAGCGTTCCGGTATTCCCTATGGAATGGCGCTGATTAAAAACAAATATATAGGCAGGACGTTTGCGGGCCACAGGAACGCGCTGAAAGAGCAGTTGGTCGAAATCAAAATCAACGTGCTCAAGGCAGCGGTCGAAGGCAAGCGCATCGTAATCATCGACGATTCCATCGTCAAAGGGACGACCTGCGCGCATATTGTAAGGCTTCTCCGGGAAGCGGGCGCGAAAGAGGTTCACATGCGCATTTCGTCGCCTCCCTTTTTAAACCAGTGCTACTACGGCACGGATATTAAAAACGAGGACGACTTAATCGGCCGCAAAATGACGGCGGAGGAAATCCGCGAGAAAATAGGGGCGGATTCCCTTGGCTATTTAAGCCTTGCGCACCTTAAAGAGATTGCGAAGGAAGCAAACGTCGGCTTTTGCGACGCGTGCTTTACCGGGAATTATCCGGCTGAGGTTCCCACAGCCGTTTATGAGGATAAGTTCGCGAGAAAAATTGAAACGGTTTGATAATTTGTTTAAAGGAAAGGGCGGTACACTGATATGAAGAGCTTCAGTGAAAGCTATAAAGAGGCGGGCGTAGACGTTACGGCGGGTTATAAATCGGTCGAGCTGATGAAGGCGCACGTAGCAAGGACGAAAACAGACGGCGTTGTTTCCGGCATCGGAGGCTTCGGCGGGATGTTCGCGCCGGATTTGGCCGGGATGGAGGAGCCCGTCCTCGTATCCGGAACGGACGGCGTAGGTACGAAATTAAAGCTTGCGTATTTACTTGACCGTCACGATACCATCGGCATCGACTGTGTTGCAATGTGCGTCAACGATATTATCTGCGGCGGCGCAAAGCCGTTGTTTTTCCTTGATTATATCGCAACAGGCAAGAATATACCGGAGAAAATCGCGGAAATCGTGTCCGGCATTGCTGAGGGCTGCGTGCAGTCGGGCTGTGCGCTCGTCGGTGGCGAGACTGCCGAGCACCCCGGTATGATGCCGGAGGACGAATACGACCTTGCGGGCTTTACGGTCGGTATTGTGGACAAGAATAAAATAATTGACGGCTCTGCGCTTGAAGCCGGCGACGTATTGATTGGGCTTGCGTCCTCGGGCGTGCATTCTAACGGCTTTTCCCTCGTAAGAAAGGTGTTCGGTATCGATGAAAAAACAGTGCTCGACACCTATCCGGAGCTCGATAAGCCGCTCGGCGAAACGCTCCTTACCCCAACGAGAATTTACGTCAAGCCGATGCTGGAGCTGATAAAGCAGGTGAACGTCAAGGCGGTATCCCATATCACGGGCGGCGGCTTTTATGAAAATATCCCTCGTATGCTAAAGGACGGACTCACCGCCAAGATTGAAAAATGGTCGATTCCCGTCCTGCCGGTTTTCGACGTCATCCAGAAGGTGGGCAATATCCCGGAGCGCGATATGTTCAATACCTTCAATATGGGAGTCGGCATGATTGCGACAGTCTCAAAGGAGGACGCGGACAAGGCAATTGAAGTCCTCCGCCAGGCGGGAGAAAAGGCCTGCGTCATCGGAGAGGTCATAAACGGCAGCGAGGGCGTAATCATTGCATAAAGGGAGGCGCGTACTGTGAAAAACATTGCCGTACTTGTTTCCGGAGGCGGAACAAACCTGCAGGCGCTTATTGACGCGCAGAACAGCGGAACGCTTCAAAACGGCCGCATTTCCTGTGTAGTCTCCAGCAGGCCGGATGCTTACGCGCTGACGCGCGCGCGGGAAAACGGAATTGATACGCGCGTCATCAGAAAAAAAGATTTTGCCAGCTTTGAGGATTATGATAAGGCGTTTACAGAACTGCTCATAGAAGTAAAAGCGGACGTTATTGTACTAGCGGGTTTCCTGACGATTTTAGGCCCACGGGTCATAGAAGCGTTTGAAAACAGGATTATCAACATTCATCCATCCCTGATTCCCGCGTTCTGCGGGGAGGGCTTTTACGGGCTGCGCGTGCATGAGCAGGCGCTTGAGCGCGGGGTCAAGCTTACGGGCGCTACAGCGCATTTTGTAAACGGCATTTGCGACGGCGGGCCGATTATTTTGCAAAAGGCGGTAGCGGTCAAAAACGGCGACACGCCGGAGCTCTTGCAGAAACGTGTTATGACAGAGGCCGAATGGGAAATACTCCCAAAGGCCGTGTCGCTTTTCTGCGAAGATAAAATTAAAGTCGTCGGCGGGAAAACCGTCCTTTCGGAATAAAATCATAGGGGGCTTTTAAATGGAAATGATATCATTGTATGAAGATTTGCGCCAAAACACCTACCCGGGCCGCGGAATCCTGATTGGTAAGAGCGCGGACGGAAAAAAAGCGGTGATTGCTTATTTTATCATGGGGCGCAGCGAAAACAGCCGTAACCGTGTGTTTGTCGAGGATGGGCAGGGAATCCGCACGCAGGCGTTCGACGAGAGCAAGCTTACAGACCCTTCGCTTATTATTTACGCGCCGGTACGCGTGCTCGGAAATAAAACGATTGTCACAAACGGCGACCAGACCGATACGGTCTACAGCCTGATGAACCAGCAGCAGACGTTCGAGCAGGCGCTTCGCACCCGTACCTTTGAGCCGGACGCGCCGAACTACACGCCCAGAATCTCCGGCGTGGTAAAATGCTCGGACGGTGACTTCAATTATGCCATTTCCATTTTAAAGAGCGCGGGCGGGAACCCCGATTCCTGCGAGCGCTGCACCTTCTCCTACCATACGCCGCTTACAGGCGAGGGCCGGTTTATCCATACCTATCAGTGCGACGGCAACCCCCTCCCGAGCTTTGAGGGCGAACCGAAACGCGTACAGCTTGGTAATGAGGACATCGACACGTTTGCGGCGGCACTCTGGGACGCGCTCAATGCGGACAACAAGGTTTCGCTTTTTGTCCGCTATATCGACGTACAGTCGGGTGCTTTTGAAAGCAGAATCATCAACAAAAACAAATAAGAGTTTTGATACGGAGGCATTATAACATGAATGAGCTAGAGTTAAAATACGGCTGCAACCCAAACCAGAAGCCCTCGAGGATTTTTATGCGCGGCGCCTCGGAGCTGCCGATTACCGTGTTAAACGGCAAGCCGGGCTACATCAATTTTCTCGACGCGTTCAATTCCTGGCAGCTCGTGCGCGAGCTCAAGGCGGCGACCGGCCTTCCGGCGGCGGCGTCCTTCAAGCATGTAAGCCCGGCGGGCGCGGCGGTCGCGACAGAGCTTTCCGATACGCTCAAAAAGGTTTACTTTGTCGATGATTTGGAGCTTTCTCCGCTTGCAAGCGCATACGCAAAGGCGCGCGGCGCTGACAGGATGTCCTCCTACGGCGATTTTATCGCGCTTTCAGACGTTTGCGACGTGCAGACGGCAAGGCTTATCCAGCGCGAGGTATCCGACGGAATCATCGCGCCTGGTTACACCGACGAGGCGCTCGAGGTGCTCAAATCCAAGCGTAAGGGCACCTATAACATCGTAAAAATTGATGAGGGCTACAGGCCCTCCGAAAAGGAATATAAAGACGTGTTCGGCGTCACGTTCGAGCAGGGGCGCAATGAGCTGAAAATCGATGAGGCCATGCTTATGCGGGACATCCCGACAAAAAACAAAACACTGACCGAGGACGCAAAGCGCGACCTCATTTTAGCGCTCATTACGCTGAAATATACACAATCGAATTCCGTATGCTACGCGAAGGACGGGCAGGCAATCGGCGTCGGCGCGGGACAGCAGTCGAGAATCCACTGTACGCGCCTTGCCGGCAACAAAGCGGACATCTGGTTTTTGCGCCAGCACCCGAAGGTTCTTAATTTACAGTTTACCGACAATATCCGCCGCCCCGACCGCGACAATACCATTGACGTGTATATTTCAGACGATTTTGAGGACGTACTGGCAGACGGCGTTTGGGAGCAGTTCTTTAAGGTAAAGCCCGAACCGCTTACAAGGGAAGAGAAAAAGCAGTGGCTCCAGAATTTGAGCGGCGTAGCCCTTGGCAGCGACGCGTTTTTCCCGTTCGGCGACAACATCGAGCGCGCGAAGCGCTCCGGCGTGGAATTTATCGCCCAGCCGGGCGGCTCCATCCGCGACGATAACGTAATCGACACGTGTGACAAATACGGAATGACTATGTGCTTTACGGGCATCCGCCTGTTCCACCACTGATAAATTAAAGCAGGGGAGATACTGGATATGAACGTACTGATGATTGGCGGCGGCGGCCGCGAGCATGCGCTCATCCGCAAAATCAAGGAAAGCAGCCGTTTGGAAAAACTATACTGCGCGCCGGGAAACGGCGGCATCTCGCGTGACGCGAGGTGTGTGGACATCCCCGTAATGGACCAGGAAAAAATGGTCGCGTTTGCTAAGGAAAACGAAATCGGCCTTGCTTTTGTCGCGCCCGACGACCCGCTCGCCGCGGGAATGGTCGACGCCTTTGAGCAGGCGGGCATCCGCGCGTTTGGGCCGAACGCAAAGGCCGCGCAGATTGAAGCGAGCAAGGTGTTCTCAAAAAACCTGATGAAGAAATACAATATTCCTACTGCCCGTTACGAGGTGTTCGACACCCCGGACGCGGCAATCGCGTATATAGATGAACAGGGCAAAGCGCCCGTCGTCGTCAAGGCGGACGGGCTGGCGCTCGGCAAAGGCGTCATTATCGCGCAGACGCTCGAAGAAGCCCATGAGGCCGTGCGCGCCATCATGGAAGACAAAAAGTTCGGCGCTTCAGGCAACCGCGTCGTCATTGAGGAATTCCTGACAGGGCCTGAGGTTTCCGTACTGGCCTTTACGGACGGCAAATGCGTAAAGCCGATGGTTTCCTCCAAAGACCATAAGCGTGCGCTCGACGGCGACCAGGGGCTCAATACGGGCGGTATGGGTACAATAAGCCCAAACCCGTACTATACGGACGAAATCGCACAGCTTTGCCAGCAGACAATATTCGAGCCTACCATCGCCGCCATGCGGCAGGAAGGGTGCCCATTTAAGGGCTGTCTTTATTTTGGGCTGATGCTTACACCGGACGGGCCGAAGGTTATCGAATATAACGCGCGTTTTGGCGACCCGGAAGCGCAGGTCGTGCTTCCGCGCCTTAAAACAGATTTACTCAATATATGCGACGCGGTCATAGACGAAAAGCTCGCAGAGCTTGAAATTGAATGGTCGGAGGAGGCCTGCGCATGCGTTGTCATAGCAAGCGGCGGCTATCCGGGTAGCTATGAAAAGGGCTTGCGGATTGAAGGACTCAATGACGATGGGCAGGTGGCCGGTGCCACGGTATACCATGCCGGCACCGTTTACGAAGAAGGGGACTTTTATACGAACGGCGGCAGGGTATTGGGCGTTACTGCTGTGGCCCCTACGCTTGAGGACGCGCTTGACAAAGCCTACGGCGCGGTCGGAAAAATTTCATTTGAAGGCGCGTTTTACCGCCGGGACATCGGAAAAATAAAATAATGCGTTGAAAGGCCGCAGCGGAATATGCTGCGGCCTTTCTCTGCTTTTTTGGAGAGAAAAACGCTGACTAACAAATGGAAGCGCTCTTACGTCTCTTTTGAAATTGATACAATTCTTGACTTCTTTGTGCTGGCGACGTATTCAAATATCGTGTTTACACAGCTTTGCATTCCAATCGAACTATCCACAAGTAAGTCATAATTGTGCCTGTATCCCCAAGGCTTTCCGGTAATATTTTTATAATATGCTGCCCTTGCCTCGTCGGAGCGGCGAATATTCTTTTTTGCTTCTTCCGTATTGTCTCCATACACCTCCATAACACGTTGTATACGGTAATCCTCAGTGGCGTAAATAAAGATTCTGACTACCTCTTTATAATGACGCAGGACATAGTCTGCGGCTCTGCCTACGATTACACAGCTTCCGTTATCCGCAATTTTACGAATTACCTTATCCTGGGCGGCAATCGCTTGCTGTACAATCTCTGTACTGAGATAAAGGCTGTGAAGAATGGCAGGAGAATTGGCGTTGAGTTCGGAAATGAATTCTCGGTCAAGCCCGCTTTCTTGTGCCGCAAGTGCCGTCATTTCTTTATAATAGAAAGGAATTCCTAGTTTTTCGGCAACCAGCTTTCCGATTTGCTTTCCGGAGGAACCATGTTCTCTGCTAATTGTGACAATAACACCCTTCTTTGATGGCTTGAGGGCGGTTTTGGGCTTTTCCTCGGAATGATTTTTCATCAATGTTTTAAAAAATGCTACGGTCAGTGCCGCTGCCACTATCATGGCAATAAAATCTGCGATTGGCGCTGCGAATAATATTCCCTCAATTCCAAGAAAAACAGGCAAAGTAACGATTAGCGGAATAAAGCAGACAATATCTCGAATCATAGAAGCAATGACCGCCTGTATTGGTTTCCCAACAGCCTGAAAGAAAATAGAGGTCATTTTGATGGTGCAGGTAAAGGTAATCAAGGAAAGAAAAATACGGAAGGTTTTTTCGGCAAAAATCCAATAATCATCAGGGTTGGGTATGTTTGTAGGATTTCCAAAAATGCCAACGACCGCATGTGGCGCTAATTCAAAAAGCAGTGTGGAAGCTGCACCAATCAGAATCGTACATATAAGAATAGATTTATATAGCTGCTTGACTCTGCCGTAATTTTTCGCTCCGATATTGTATCCTATAATCGGTTGGCAGCCAAGCACGATGCCAACAACCAGGTTAATTACAACGGTAAAGACCTTGCTTTCTATTCCGATAATGGCAATTGGAATATCTACACCGTATTGTGACATTGCTCCGTATTTCGCCAGCATAATGTTACAGACCAGTGAGATAATGACAATGGTCATCTGCGTAATGAAGGAAGAAGTACCCAGCCTCAATGCACCTGAAAACGCTTTGAAGTCGGGAACAAAGCTCTTCTTTGTCAGCTGAAAGGTCTTTGTGCGGAAGAAATAGATTAAGCTGATGATAAAGGAGACGCATTGTCCAATAACGGTAGCAAGAGCTGCGCCTTTCATGCCCCAGTGCAGCCCGAAAATGAATATGGGATCCAATATAATGTTTATTATTGCGCCAAGCAGCATAGAAGCCATTGACCATGTGGGGCTTCCGTCCGCGCGAATCACAGCATTCATCATATTAGACAGCATATATAGTGGAAAAAATGCCAAAATAATATTAAAATATTCAACCGCCATTCCGATGCTGTTTTCTGACGCGCCAAATAAGGTGAGAAGCTGCGTTTTCAGCGGGAAAAATATGGCCATCAGCGCAACACTTGCAAAAATTGTAATGATAATTCCGGTGCCGATTGCTTTGTGTGCGGATTGTGTGTCTTTTTTCCCTTGGCAAATGTTTAGATAAGCGGCGCAACCGTCGCCAAAACACCACGCAAAGGCCTGTGCAATAATAAAAATTGGGAAAACAATACCGGTTGCCGCATTTCCGAGAGCGCTCAATTCACTGTTGCCAATAAAAATTTGGTCAACAATATTATAAAGAGCGCTCACCAAAAGAGAGAGCACGCAGGGAACAGAAAATTTCAGCATCAACTTTGAAATTTTCTCGGTTCCCAAAAATTTACTGTTTTCTGACTGATTCATAAACGCCTCCTGAAAAATGAGATTATGTGGAGTCTTTATCAGAGAGAAAGCTGCCTGAAAACTACGAAGAACAAAAAAATAAGAGCGCAGAATCGTCGTGATTCTACGCTCTTTTGGCTGTTCGACTAGAATAGTGTAGCAAATTTAGACCGGTTTGTCAAAGTAATTTTATAATAAAATGCTCTTCCGCCTTAACCGCATTTACTCCCTGTGTGACCTTTTGCGAAGAGGAAAAGCGACGTCGTGTAAGGGTGACAGGGGTTCTAAACCTACACTCCAGATGGAACTGGTTCCTAGCGGTTGCTGCTGCTGCGCTACTCTCTAATGTGATATTTGGATAAATAAACATCATAAAGTGGAAATTACTCTTGACATATTTAACAATATTATTTATAATAAAGGTATAAATAGATAATATTAATAATATAGACGAAAACATGATAAATCTTGACTTAAAGCACTCAATGAATTTGATACTATTCGCTTTGATAACTGCCTTCCCAATAGGCGCATGGCCTCGCTGTACTTATCCGTATTAGGCATGAAAGCACTTGAAATCTATAGAAAAGCTTTGAAAAATTAATTTTCCTGCGAAAGGAGGGACGGTTTATGCGGGGAATTTCGTTTCAATCCAGTAAGGGGAATGACTATTTCTATGATGACGCCAGTGGTTTTATCTTTCCAAAGGTATCGATTCCTGCGCGATACCTCGTCCAAGAGAAAAGAAAATGCGCATCTGCCGTTACGCAAGAACAAGTAAAAGAGCATTTGCGTCATTTGGGGTATAAGCAATTGATACTGGAAATGACGCAGGCGTGCAATTTGCGGTGTAAATATTGTTGCTACAGTGAGCATTACGCAAATACCCGGAATCACGGAAAAGAAAACATGGCTTATGAAACGGCCGTGAAAGCAATTGATTTATATATGAAGGGCTTCTCCGTGACCCATCAAATAAACCCGATGCGCAATCCTATGATTACGTTTTATGGAGGGGAACCGCTAATTCATTTCGCGCTTATTAAGAAGATTGTAGAATACGTAGAAAGTAAATACCCGGACTTTCATGCGGAATATAATATCACCACAAACGCGACGCTGCTCAATAGTGACATCATTGATTTTTTTGTGGATCGGGAGTTTTCTGTTATCATCAGTTTGGATGGCGATAAAGAAGATCATGATCGGAATCGGGTGCGCGCAGACGGAACGGGGACCTTCGACACCGTTTTCCAGCATGTGATGGACTTCAAACAAAAGTATCCAGATTACCGTAAGCTGGGCATTAGCATATCCATGGATTATCGAACAGATCTCTATAAGCTCAATAAATTCGTAAATGAGAACGATTTGTTTGTACTTTTATGCAATATGATAAATGACCGTGAAACGGATTATTACGAGCAATTTACCCCAGAAGAAAAAGAGCATTTCTTTGCGCAAATGCGGGAGCTGCACGACTCGTATTTTCAAATGGCGGATAATGAAGGGATGATTCTGTCTCAAAAGAATCTGCTCATGGCGCTGTTTGCATACGAGTACATTGAGTTCGGATGCCATCCGATAGAGTGTGAGCAAAGATTGCCTTTTATGCCCTACACGGCGTCCTGCGTTCCCGGCGAAAAGATTTATGTCACAATTGATGGCAAAATACATATATGTGAGCGCATGAATGGCGACTTTCCAATCGGAACCGTTGATACTGGCCTGGACTACCGGAAAATTGTGCATTATATTGAACGGATGAATCAAAACAGTGATCAATGTGCGCGCTGCAATGTATCCAGGCTGTGCGGAATGTGTTACTCACGGGCCACAGAGCAAGGTGTTTTAAATATTCCAGATCAATATTGCCAAGACAGATATGCCGGCGCAGTAAAACTTATGAAAGACTATGTAGACCTGATGGAGTCCCAGCCAAACCAATTGAACAATATCGTTACCTCTTACTATATGGACTTAAAAAACAGGTTGGGCCAAATCGTGGATTAAAGGAAATGATTCGATGTATTTTCAATTAGGAAATGATTGCTATTTCATTAAAGGGATTACGTGCGGCGTTATTTATAACATAAGCGAGGAAAGGGTCATCGCACTCGACAAACATGAAACGGATATTATGGATGCCGTCCATAACGGCATGGCGTGTGAGGAAGAACCGTTTCTCACCGAACTGTGCAAACAAGGCATGGGCTTTTTTTCGCAAGAGAGATACTATATCGATAGATACAGGTTATACAATACTTATATGCTGATGCGGTCGGATCTCAGGGTGCCCCAAGCGGAATGCGCATTTTTGCAGCTGACCAATCAGTGCGTAGCTTCCGCCGAAAAATGCCGGGAAAAATTCTGCGCACCGTGCCGGTGTTATGTTGACCGTGAGGGTTCGCTTGAAGTCGAACAATGGCAAAGGATAGTGGATATGCTTATTGCCGCGGGGTTTCTTTCTTTCGTTTTAACAGGCGGTATCGTAACGGCGTATCCGGGACTAGTCCAATTAATGGATTATATCAAACAGCATGGCGCAGGGCTTCATCTGCTGGTCAATGATTATTGTGATTTAAGGATGCTTGAAAAAGATGTTCCGGTAATCGCTTATCTATGTAGTGAGGAAATCAATGACGAATTCCTCTCCGGCTTGGTCGAATTCAAATATGCTACCGTATTGCTGCCTGATAACATCGCTCCGTCTATGCAGCGGCGGATAAATGCGCGTTTTGCTTCCGTACAGTGTGTTCGCGCTGAAAAAAAACCAATCGATATGTCCCAAATGAACCCGTGCGGCGCGCAAAACTTCTTTAAAAGGCGGGATTCTGACAGCTGTTTTTGTGGTAAGATGTATATTGATTGCTGTGGCAATCTTATCCCATGCTTCCAGGCCCCGTCCCAGGTTATTGGCAATATATTATCCGAACCATTTCCCATGCTGTATAAAAAGCTGCTGATGAACTATTGGCACAAGCCGATTGCACATGAAAAATGCAAGCAATGTGAGTGGTTATATAGTTGCCCGATCTGCACGTTTATGAACCCGGATGAGTTATGTACATATGACGCCCAAATTGGCAAATGGCAAGCGCAACACATTAAGCCGCTAGCTATTTGCGAAAAATAAAATGGAGGTGTAAATTTATGAAAGAGCTGAAGTTTAAGGTGGACGTTGTGCATGTGGAAACGGATGCGTCCGACGGCGCATGCCCATGCAGCGCATGTGCCGCATGCGCTGCATGCATAACCTGCGCGGCTTGCTTAGCATGCTTTGCCTGTATCCCTGCTTGCGCGGCGACACTTGGGATTGGCGCTGCTCCCGCAGCGGCTACGATCACAGCGGCCGTAGCAGGGTCGGCAACGACCGTAGCGACAACTGCGTCCACAACCGCGGCGACAAGCGCAGCCATATCTGCAACCACAGGTAGTTAACCACCAGATTTCGGAGGTGAGAAAATGGCGGAATTAAGAAACGTGCAAGAAGTGATCGAGAACTCCGGCAAACTGTACTACACATCTATCAATCAAAGCATTACGCATACAAATGGCGTAAGGGCTGTTGTCAATACAGAGACCACGGCGGACGTTGACTATGAGAACAAAAAGGCGAGGGTAGTAACCGTGACATCCCAGCTGGACAATCGCATAGGCGTCGCTTGTTACTATAAGGATATGGAGCTCGTCGCGAAAGCGATTGACCTGTCTTCGGGGGTAGAAGACGCAGACGGCGTAAGTCAAACCCTCACAAACGAAGAATGGCAACGGCTCTTTGCAAAAAACGGCAGCTTAAGGCCGGTAGTGTTTGATTATTTAAGACAAAATTTGAATGATTCAATTCTACCTAATACCTTGGCGTTTACTGTGGATTTCCCAATAAATCCAATAAATCAAGAAAACAGTAGAACTTCTTCCAATGTGGTAGTGAATATACTTTCTGAAAACACGCTGGTCATAAACCATTTGTATTCTTGTGTCAACAGTGAGACAAATGATTTGTCGGTCGGCGATACGAAAATCACTGTTTATTTGGTTGATAGTGTATAGCCCACGCTCTTGAGCTATAGTTTCATGAGGGCAAGGAATAGGCCCGTAAAGCATAGGCTGAAAATATTCTCTACGACTCATAGCAAAAACAATGGATCGTCTCCAGCGATTTTAATTTGTTTCGCGGGCTTTTGAGCAGTCCGAATATTTAGTCAGACCGCGCGTAAAACGGGAGGGGCTTCATAGAACGCTATAAGGACATAATGCCAGCCGAGCCCCAAGGCTCATGAATCTGTTTACCGAACACATCGATTACGCAGGCAGTCCCCTTAAAGGGGGCTGCCTTTTTTGTTCACTTGACGCCATTGATGCTACTCATTTTAGGCTTGCCAGAGGCTGCTATTTAAACGCAACTGATAAAACAAATATGGAGAGAAAAAGTGTCGAATAAGTTATTCCTCACAAAAATTTTGTGGGAATACACACATTATAATATGAAAATTTATCTAACTTTCCTGTCGATTTCTTTCACAATCGATTGACTTTTGTAAGTGTTTTAATCATAATATAAGTAAGGGGATATTTCCATATATTTCCTAGAGGGCTATATTACAGAAGTGAAAAGAAAGGATGGAAGAACATGACAGGACAATTTAAGAAAATGCGGCTGGCGACAGCATTGGTGCTTGCGGTACTAATGGTCGTCCTAATTCCGGTACAGGCAGGCGCTATCGCTTTGCCTGGGTTTTCTGCTGCGGAAAATCAAATTTTCGGCACGCAGGAAGGCGATGGAATCGACACAGAAGAAACAAAACCGGCAGAAATATTAGCCGAGGTAGAAGAAGACCGTGACCAAAACACCAAGCATTTCCGTATGGACGACGGAAGCTTCATGGCGGTACAATACGAGTACCCCGTCCATTTCCAGAATGAGGATGGAAAATGGGTGGACTACGACAACACCATGAAGGAAGTAACGGTTGAAAATACAACCGACGCTTCGGCGGAAGAGGAAGACACAACATCTGCTTCAACGGAGTCTGTTACAGAAACCTCCGTAACAATGGCCGAAACCAACAGTTCTGCGACAGAAAACGAAGCGTCTGCTACGGATTCCCAGGCAGATACGCAGGCGGAGATAGAGGAGACAGAAGCCCCGACGGATGCCGCCGAGCCTGCTTTACTCGAAGCGGACGAAAGCGTGGAATACGAGAATAAAAAAAGCGACCTCGATATTCGTCTATCCAAAAAAGCCAAGAAGAGCAACATGGTCAAGATCAAGGGAGACGGATACCAGGTAAGCTGGGGCTTCCCCGGCATCAATAAAAGCACGGTTGAGTTTATAGAAAATCAAGAAAAGCTTGAGGGCAACGACAGGTTCCTCGCGCGCAAGAACCTGGTGCAGGAAGCGCTGTATAAGGATGCGTTCCCGAGCGTGGACTTGCAGTACCTTGTCACGCCGGTCGGCATCAAAGAGAATATGATTCTCAAAAATAAGGACGCGCAGACGAGCTTTGAGATTGAGTATAAGACGAACGGCCTTACAGCGGTAAGGAAAAACGACTTTACCATCGAGCTAAAAAACAAGGATGGGAAAGTAATTTACGAAATCTACGCACCATTCATGACGGACGCAAAGGGCGAGAAGAGCACACAGCTCCAGATGGAGATCAAGAGCCAGAAAAACCATAAGCTGACGGTCGCTCTCTCTGCGGACGAAGCTTGGCTGAACGACGCGAAACGGGAGTACCCCGTCATAGTCGATCCTGTATTTGATAAGGGAGAAGAATGGCAGACTGTTGACTGTGCATATGTAGACAGCGCCAATCCAACTAAATCGTTTGGATATGGAAGCGCCACCGGATACACAGGCACGGTAAATGTCGGTACCTTTGGAATTGGTAAATATCGTACATTTATTAGAATGAAAAGCCTGCCCCAATTAAATAATGGAGATATGGTGGTTGCGGCATATCTCAATATGCATTTGCGCCGTGGCGGATTTCACCAGCCGATGGCGATCAATCTTCATCAGGTAACGTCCTCATGGACGCAGAGTACCGTGAATTGGAATTGGGCCGTTGGCTCAAATCGCTACGAAACAAAAATTTCTGATTATGATTCCATAACACCCGAAAACGAAGATAATGTCTGGAGAAAGTGGAATATCACATCCAATGTGAAAAGATGGTATGACGGAGAGAATAATTACGGCATCATGCTTAAAGCGCAATATGAAGACCAGCAGTGCGCAGAATTCTATTCCTCAAATTATCCGGATTCTACAATTCCCCGCCCGGTTTTTTCGATTGTCTACCGCAACAACAAGGGACTGGAGGATTACTGGACATATACGAGTTTCGGCGTTGGCACGGCAGGAACCGCATATATCAACGATTATACGGGTAACCTCGTATTTGTGCATAATGATGCCTCCACGGGCGGCAGCTTGATGCCGCTCACCATCAGCCACGTGTTCAACAACTATATGGCCGGTAAGCACTATGACAAATTTAGTCCCTTAACGGGGAAAGGATGGCGGATTAGTATCCAACAGACGGTTTTCCCCTCCAGCCAGTTTGGGCTGACGGGTGACTCTGCTAAAAACTATCCGTATGTTTATACAGACAGCGACGGTACTGACCACTACTTCTATAAAAAGACAACGGACGGTAAAACTGAATATGTGGACGAGGACGGCCTGAAGCTGAAGCTCACTGTCAATGCATCAAGCACTGTTGCGCAGTACGTCATTACCGACGAAAAAGACAACAAGATGGAATTCCATAAAAACGGTCTGCTGCGCAAAATTATCAACGCCAACGGAAAATATATCCAGGTTATTTATGGGTCAGATAATAAAACGATCCAGTCCGTAAAAGACGGTGCTGGCCAATCCGTTGCGTTTGTGCCGAACTCCAGCGGTTCCGGTTCCTTGAGCCGCATGACCGACCCGGCGGGCAGGCAGTGCATCTTCTACTATACGACGGAAACGGGGCATTCCGGGTATATGAGCCAAATTAAGAATCCGGACGGCACGAGTGTATACTTCACCTACGACAACGAAGGCTCTCTAACGAGCGTTACGGACATAGACGGCTACAAGGTGAGCTTCAGCTATTCCTCAGCCGCTACAGGCAAGCAGGTGACGGCGGTGCAGGAATACGGCACGGACGGGACAGCTGGGCAAAAGGTGACGTTCGACCGTTCAAAGAGAAATTCCACCGTAATCCAGACATCCGGTGTGGACGGTGTCTACGGCAATACGGATGACCTCAAGACGACCAAGCAGTTCGACGATTACGGCAGGACGGTGTCGATCAAGAGCCAGACGGGGAACCGCGACTTGGGAGCAGCCGGCTGCCAGTACACGAGCGGCGTGCCCGACTCAAACGGAAGCAATTTGAGCATGATCAACCGTGTGACAAACGAATATAACCTCGGCTCCCACGCGGTCAATTTACTGAAGAACCACAACATGGAAACCACAGGCTCGTGGACTTCCGCAGCGTGGGGCGGAACAAACACCTTCGCAGCCGCCAACTCCACGGAACAGAAATATATGGGCAAGCAGTCGATGAAAATCAACACGACTGCGGTAACCGGCACGGCGAGTGGCAGGGTGTACCAGGATGTCGCGCTCAAGCCGAATACCTCCTACACACTGTCTGCCTATGTCAAAACGACCGGGTTCAATACGACGGCGACAAATACTGGGGCGCTTATCGGGGCAACGTCGTTCAATTCCTCGAATGCAGCGACGGACTTTGCGTCGGAACGTATCCAGAGTACAACGGACACGTCGATCAACGGCGGATGGAGGCGGCTGACGCTGACCTTCAAGGTGCCGGCCGATTCGGTGAAAATGAGGATGAACCTCGCACTGCGCGGCACGACGGGTACGGCGTATTTCGACGCGGTGCAGTTGGAGGAATACAACATCGTAAACACCTACAATATGCTGGAAAACCCGAGCCTTGAAAACTATACGGGCGCGCTGCCCACAGGCTGGACGGGCAGTGAATTGAAATTAGTAAAAGTCGATAACAATGATTCCATCGACGAAAAAACGACATCAGCGCATACAGGCAGCTATGCGTTTAAAATTGATGGCGACCCCTCTAAAGCAAAGCTGCTGTACCAAAGCGTGAATGTCACAGGCGTCGAAGAGGATACGTATATCGTCAGCGGCTGGGCGAAGGCTGATGCCGCTGAAGAAGAGGACAACAATGGGAAAAAGTTCAAGCTGTCTGTGAAGGTCATATACAGCGACGGCACAAGTAAATGGAAAACCGCCGCAGAGTTCAACAGCGCGGTATCCGACTGGCAGTTCGCGTCGAGTGCGTTTACGCTGAGTGACGGTACAAACGCAAGGAAAACACCAACAAAAATAGAGGTCTATATCAACTACAGCAACCAGATCAACACGGCAATCTTTGACAACATCCAGCTGATTAAGGATGTTTCGCAGAGCTATACGTATGACAAGGACGGGCATCTCATCACCGTACAGAAGGACGCACAGCAAAAGGGTACGATGGAGTACTCAAACGCCGACTTGACAAAATCAATCGATGCCAAGGGCTATGCGTATACCTATGAGTATGACGAAAAGCACAACATGACGAAGGCGACGAGCCAGCGCGGGCTGATTACCGAATACACGTATGATACGACAGGCGTGCCGACGCAGCTTAAGGTGCAAAATCCAGGCAAAAATGCCTCCCTGCTTGCGACCGTCTCGTATACGGCAAATAAGGCATATGTGAGCAAATCTACCGACCAGGACGGCAACGAGGTCACATATACCTACGACCAGAACCGTGGTACGCTGCAAAGCGCGACGGACAGCTCCGGCACGGTTAACTATACGTACGACGCAAACAACGACCTGCTTAAGAGCGTGTCGAAGGACGCAAACGGCGGGCTGACGACCGTAATGAACCAGTATGTGTATGACGCGACAGGCAAAAACCTCATCCGCATCGGCCATAACGGGACGAACTATGGAATTACTTACGATAAGTTTAACAACAAAACGAAGACAATGGTGGGCAGCCAGACGCTCGCAACATATACGTATGGGGCGAACAACGGCCTGCTGCAAAAGCAGACGTATGGCACAGGCCAGTACGTAGGCTTCACTTATGACGCGTTCGGTAATACCGCGACGCAAAGCTACAACGGCACGACAGCGTTCAAGTGGTTCTCCGACCGGACAGGCGCGGTCACACGCCATCAGGATTTAATCAACGGTATCCAGTACGACAGCGACTACGACGTAACGGGCCGCCTTGTGCGCCAAAGCGCAGTGAGCTTGGAAAACAGCAATAACCGGCTGAACGCGCTGGAATACGGGTATGATTTGAACAACAATGTCTCAAAGCTCGTGAACATCGCGAACGGGAAGACGGCAAAGAACGAGTACGTGTACGGCAAGGACAACCTGCCGGAGAAATACACAATTGACGGCAGCCGGAACGTGACCTACACGCATGACACGCTCAACCGAATGACCAAGACCTCGATTGCGACGACAAAGCCAATCGACATGGAGTACAAATACTGGCGGTCGAACCGCAACACAGGAGATTCTGTCGAATTTAAAACGACAAAAATTAGCGAAGAATCGATTAATGGCGAAAAGCTCATTTATTACTACGATGACCGTGGAAACATCACGAGCATAAAGAAGATGACGTATAACGCGGACGGGACGGAAGCGGGCTACACGACCGCTGTATCGGATTACAGATACGACGAGCTCGGCCAGCTCATCTACGACAGGGATTACCTCTCACACCAGCTGCGTGAGTACACGTATGACGCGGGCGGCAACCTGCTCAAGGAGCATCTCACAATTTATTCAACAAGCGGTGCGGTCGTAACGACACAGGACACGAACTACGCCTACGGCGACACGAACTGGAAGGATAAGCTGACAAGCTACGGCGGGAAAGCGATTACATATGATGAGATAGGCAACCCGCTTTCTTATCGTGGTATGAAGATGACGTGGCAAAATGGCAGGCAGCTTGCCACTTTACAAAAGGGAACAACTGCGGTATCCTATACGTATGACGCAGGCAGCATTCGCGCGACAAAGACGGTAAATGGGGAAAAGTACACCTACCAGTACATAGGCGGCAAGCTGATCCACGAGACAAGGGGCGAGAAATCCCTGCATTACTATTACGATGCGAACGGCTACCTTACAGCTATCAAGTACCGCCTGACGCCAACCGGACAGGAATATGCTTACTACGCTACACACAACTGGCGCGGTGACGTTATCGGCCTTTACAACGGCAATGGCGACCTTGTGGCAAAGTACGTTTACGATTCATGGGGAATGGTCAGGAGCGTAAAGGACGCAAACAACGCGAATATCACAGACCAGAACCATGTGGGAAACCTGAATCCGTTTCGCTACCGTGGCTATTACTACGACAAGGAAACGCAGCTATATTACCTGATGAGCCGGTATTACGATCCGGTGACGCATAGGTTCTTGAACGCGGATGGGTATTTTCAGTCGGGAGGCGGCCTGTTAGATGCAAATATGAATGCGTATTGCGGGAATAACCCGGTTAATAGATTCGACCCGAATGGTAAGTGGACTTCTGACTTTATGCAGAGGGATATAGCTTTTAATAAAAACACAATGTTTACAATGAACGATGTACTTGAACAACTAAAGCGAGAAACGCCTGGATTTAAAGTTACAGCTTCCGTTGATCATAAAAATACGTATCCTGGATTATTTGTAAACAATTATTCAGGAGTGACTACACAAACGAAGGTATTGAGTTCTAAAGGAGGAGACGACGTAATCTATTATGGAGATATTATTAATGGGAGTCCACGTTTTGGAGTATCTCAACCAAGTCAATATTTTAATACAGACGCAAACATATCCGCCCATGATGCAAATATAAATCTAGGATGGGGAGAAAATTATGTTGGTGCAGGTATAAATTGGGATACTTATACTCTGAACTTTGAGAGTGGAACAACATCTACTTCAAATGGTTTAGATACCACATCTTATTCAGGCTTTTCAATTAATATTGGAACGGTTGTAGGTGCAGCATTTCTAATAATGTCTGGACTCGGAGCTTTAGTTCCTTTTTTTGCCTAAGAAAGGGAAAAGATTAAAAATGTTTTATTTAATTATACGAATTATTATTATTACTTTGTTATTCTTATTATCATTTTTAATTATGAAAATTAGTCACACAAGGATTACAAAGCAAAAAATATGTATATTACTTATTTCTTTTATTTTTTTAGGATATATTCTTTATTGTTTTCCAATAGAAGGTCTATTTATTAGATTTAATAGCTTAGAAAAAGCCATTAATTACTCTAGTTATAATACTAATATTCTTCAAACATTTTGCGCAGAA
>OJQY01000272.1_pt1 | contig 32251 bp, 35 predicted proteins | sample 1599091 | NCBI WGS metagenome assembly OJQY01 (sample SAMN03922524, study PRJEB24848) | human gut metagenome | isolation source: stool sample | host: Homo sapiens | place: Germany | collected 2010-02 | reverse complement strand
TGCCCTTTCAGCTGCTTAATCCATAATATTTGTCTAACTTTTTGGGGTCACTTCAAACGTGCGCGCGGCGGACTGTTTTTATACATTCGGGAACTGCGGATATTCAAGCAATGGGTTGTATTTTTCACCCATATAGCGTGTTTCAAAATGGAGATGCGGCCCGGTGGAATGGCCCGTCGTCCCAATAAAGCCGATGACCTGCCCCTTCTTGACCGTCTGACCCGTCGATACGGCCAGCGAAGAAAGGTGGGCGTACAGCGTGGAATAGCCGTTGCCGTGGTCAATCATGATATAATTTCCGTAGCCGCCGCCGCAGCCGCAGCTATAGCTCATCGGCTTGCTCCAGTTGTGCGTACAGCCGGAGTATGTAAAGACAACCGTACCGTCCTCCGCGGAAACCGCTTTCTTTCCGAAGATGTCTCCGCCGGCAATGTCGAGCGCGCCGTGGTTCCTGTTGCCGCGGTCCTCGTCCCAAAGGGAGGTAAGAATCGTGTACCCGGGAGCCGGCCACTGGTAGCCCGTACCCGTAGGCGTAACGTCACTCGTATCTGTCGTGGAAGAGCCTCCGCCGGAATTTGAATTTTGATTCTTCTGTGCTTCCTCCTGGCGTTTTTTCTCTTCCTCAGCCTTGCGCTTTTGCTCCTCGTAATATTCCTTGATTTCCTTCTCGAGCTTTTTCAGCTCGGCGTTGTTCTGGTCTAGCTCCTCGCCTGTTTTTACCTTTACGTCGTAAAGCTCGTTTAAAAGCTCTTTGTTTTCCTCCGCGAGCTGCTGGTAGCTTGCCTGCTCGCCGTCGAGATACGCCTGCTCCTCCTCCTGCGCCTGCTTGGCCGTTTCGAGCTGCGCCTTTTCGTCGTTTAAGGCCGCCATGCTGTCCTTGAGGTCGTTAATCAGGCGGGAGTCGTGCTCCGAAATATTTTCCACAAGCTCCAGCTTGTCTAGAAAATCGGTAAAGTCCTTTGCGCCGAGTATGATTTCGAGGTTGGTCGTATCTCCCGCCATATAGATGGCCTTGATACGCTGCTGGAGGTTCTTCGTATCTTTGTCAACCTCCTGCTGCACCGCTTCGATATCCTGTTCCTTCTGCGCAATCTGGCTTTCAAGCTCCAACAGCTTTGCGCGGCTGTCCTTGATTTTTGCGTCGAGCTCATTAAGCTGCGCGGACAGCTCCTGTTGCTTCTGCTCCTTCTGCTCGATTTCCTCCTGCGTTTTTTTCTGGTCCTCTTCAAGCTGCTCGTTCTGGCTTTGCAGGTCGTCCTTTTTGTCCTCCATATCGGAAATATCCGTAGCGGCGAACACCACAAGCTGCGTACAAAGAAGGCCTGCGAGCATTAAGCCGATTATTTTTTTGAACAATTCCATCATCCTTCCGGGTTTTACGTTCCCAGTTGGTGTAAAAGAATACCTCTTCCTAAAATATCCTTTACCAGCCGAGAATTTCGTTTCCTTCCTTTTTCAGGTACTTGCGAATCGAGATAAATCCGCCGACCGCGCCGACGAGCATGCCGGCTATGGCAAACGCCGCCGTAACGGGGACTGCCACCACGTTATAATCAATCGATGTAAACGGTACGATGTGCTGCGCGGCCGCCATGATGGCGTCGTACAGGAACATCAGCAGCACGGAGGACAGCAGACCGGAAATCAGTCCAATCAGCATACCCTCTACTACAAACGGGATGCGGACAAACGCGTTCGTCGCGCCGACCGATTTCATGATACTGATTTCAAACCGCCTGGCGTACATCGTCATGCGGATGGTGTTTGAAATGATAAACAGGGAGATTAAGCCTAGGATAATGACCACCCATAGCCCCATAGTCGCAACGAGGTTGTTGAGGCTCGTCAGCTTTTCCGCAACGTCGCTGCGATTGCTGATTTTATCCACCCCGCCGATTTGCTGGATTTCCCCGGCGGTCTGGTCATAGATAGACAAATCCTTAAACGATACATGGAACGCGTGCGGCAGGGGATTCTGGTCGCCCTGCATCTGCGGGAAAACCTCGCCCAGCGCGTCCTGGAACTCCAAGATAGCGACCTCTTTTGAATAAAATTCACACTTTTCGACGTTATCGATTCTTTCAATTTCACTGCCGATTGTCTTTGCCTCCAGCTCGTTGACGCTGTCGTCGAGATAAACGTTCACCACGTTTGAATCCCCGACCGAAGCGACGACCGACTGTACGTTCATACAAACCAGCACGGCGGCTCCCGTAAGAAGCAGGCAGGAAATCAGCACGCCGATTGAAGCAAAGGACATCATCCGGTTATGCCAGACGTTTTTCAGCCCTTCCTTAAATAAATACCCAAAACCCTTCATATGTCAAATTCCTTTCCCGTTCCTGTTGATTGAGCAATGCGACGCTCATTCGTCCACGCCGTAAGGCTCAAGCTCTTTAATGAGCTCCTCATACCTTGCCGTGTCGAGCGCTTCCTCCTCCTCGGCCTCACCGCCGAGTTCAGGATGCCTTGAGTCGCTTACGACCCTGCCCTTATCGATGGTGATGACCCTTCTGCCGAATTCGGAGACGAGGCCCTGCTCATGCGTGACGACGAGTACCGTCGTGCCGATTTTGTTGATTTCGCTCAACAGCTCGAGAATTTCGTGTGACATCTCGGGGTCGATATTGCCCGTAGGCTCGTCCGCGATAATCATTTTCGGATTGTTGACAAGCGCCCTTGCAAGGCTTACGCGCTGCTGCTCGCCGCCGGAAAGCTCGCTGGGCTTGCTTTTTGCCTTGTCCCGCAGGCCGACCAGTCCCAATATGTAGGGTACGCGCCTGGAAACGGCGCGCGGGCTCGCGCCGATAACGCGCATGGCAAACGCCACGTTATCGAATACGGTCATTTTGTCAATCAGCCTGAAGTCCTGGAACACGATACCCATCTTCCTGCGAAGATACGGCACCTTTTTGCGCTTCATGTCTGCAATCGACTCGCCGTCGACGAAGATTTCCCCCTCGGTCGGCGTCTCCTCATGCATAATCAGCTTCAAAAACGTACTTTTGCCAGCACCGGACGCACCCACGATAAACACAAACTCCCCCTCGTCGATTGAGAGGTTCACGTTGTGGAGCGCGTGTGTGCCGCTGGGGTATGTCTTGGACACATTTTTTAATTTTATCATACCAATTCCTTTCGCCGGACCGCAAGCCGCCTGCCTGCGGTTTACGCGCCTTCCTAAAACGCGCCGGTCCGTCTGCCAAACAAAGTCTGTGCCTGTCCCCCCTCTTCCCAAAAGAGAGACGGCGTGTCTGTGCTTCCAACATTTAGGGCGAATCCCGCCCTTTGCCTTACTCCGGCATAGGGCTTTATAAAGATTCATTTCTTATTATAGTACATAGCCGCGTTAAGCGTCAAGGCACTAACATCCTACATTTTACAAAAATCCGCATATTTTCGCCGCGATTGGTACAAAGCTCCACAGCTTTTTCTTTGTAAACGGCGAAGCTGAAAAAAAGAGCGCTCCAATATTTATTTTCATTCATAAAAAGGCCGCCCATGCAGGCGGCCTTTTTCTTTATTACCTTAATTTGTTTTTTCTTGTTTCAAGAATTGCGTCAATCAGCCGCTCGGCAAGCGGCAGGTCTTCCTTTGGAAGCATCGAAACCTTCTCCATTAACATTGTCAGGTTTTTTTCTTCACCACTTCCAAACAGAAGATAGTCGGACGAGACAGAAAGCGCCCGCGCAACCTTCCAAAGGCTTGTGGTCGTCATACTTTTTCTTCCGGCCTCAATATCGGCAAGAAACTGCGTAGAAAGCTCGCATTTCTCAGACAGTCCTTCTCTGGAAAGCTTCTGCTCGCTCCTCAGCCTGCGCACGCGGCAGCCGATTTGCGCATTCAGTTCATTTAACATGGCAACCACTCCTATAGAAGTATTCTATCAATATCAACGGTTAAATAAAATCAACTATAGTTATTGACATTTTAATTCTATAGATGTATAATTAGACGAAAAAAATGTGTGATAAAATATCACATACTAATAATGTAACCGCGGGAAAATTTTTTTAGAAGATTTTAGTTCCAATAAACGGTCTTGCCAAACTATTGAGGGAGTGGTTGGTATGGAAAACAAATCCTGCACAAATTGCAGGTATGGAGAATATTATGCGGACAAATGCGACGTCTGGTGCAGGCTCTTTGAGAAATGGGTAGGACTGCAGGGGCACTGCTGTGAAAACTGGAAATGGATTGCCAGTGAAGCTCAAAACGGCCGGGATAGTTCCCGCTGAATACCAAAATGAAAACACGCGTTCTTCTTCATCTGACCAGATGAAAAAGGACGCGCGTTTTATCATATAGAATTTTCTCTGGCTTCCAGTTAGCAAAAACTATGATTCCGATTCCTTATTCGCTCCTTTGCCCGCCAGGCTGTGAATCAGCTTGGTTATCAGTTCGCGGTCATCTTCGCTGCACTGCCGAAGCTCTCTGTACAAGGTACGGGCGAATACCGGGTCGTCCTCTTCCTCCAGAAAGAAATCGAACAGGGAAATATCAAAATATTCACAGAGCCGTATAATCGTTTTCATGGAGGGAAGCGTTTTATTGCTGTTGAGCGTGGAAAGATAGGAATCTGACTTGCCTATGTCCCTGCTCAGCTGCTTTTCAGACAAATATTTTCCCGCCTTTACTCCCTGCTTTGTGCGAAGCCTGGTAATCCGGCTTAAAATATAAGAAGTCTCATCGTCAATTCGCGGCATAAAACAGCACCTCCTTTTTTAAATACCGACGCTTTATACTTAGCTATTTCAGTATAAAGGAAATAACTGGAATGAGAGGAACAATATTGCTATTTTAATTTCGCAAATTGTCCATTATAAACATATTATTATGTTATATTGCATTAAATCTTTTAAAAAGAATAATACAACCATCTAATTTTCAGGGAAATATACATAAACCACCGTATTCAAAGTAGGCTGCTGCTTTTTTCACATGGATTTTTTACTATATCACATAATAAATTTTTGTTTTCATCCTAAAAAAACATATGCCGCCGGAAAGCAAATCCCGGCGGCTGTTTTGTTATTTTTCTTTTTTTGCCGTTACGTCGTCCTCCTCAATCAGCTTTTTATATTGCTCGTGCTGGATGTCCGGGTAGGCCGAGAGCATCGGCTCAACGATGCGCGGGCTGTCGCAGGCCTTGCGCTTAATGTAATTATGCGTAATCTTAAGAACAGTACCGGAAAGCGCTAACACGCCGATGAGGTTCGGCAGCGCCATCAGGCCATTTAAGGTGTCCGCAATTCCCCACGCGAGGTCGAGGCTCATCGTAGCGCCAACGACGATAAACAAGACGAATAAAATTTTATAAAGAACAGTCGACTTTGTCCCAAACAGGTATTCCATCGCCTTCGTTCCATAAAAAGACCAGCCGATTACAGTCGAAAAGGCAAACAGCAGGACCGCAATCGCAAGGATGATTCCCGCCGCATCACCGAAGCGCTCCGAAAACGCGTACGTAACCAGCGGCACGCCCTCTACCTTTTCTATCTTGACCGAGCCGATGACCGGGCTGCCGTTTTCGTCAACGACCGGGTCACCGCGGCGGTCTGTGCTCTGTATACCCTTAACCGTCATCACGTTTGTAAAGATATAGTCGTTTTCTGTTTTCTTTTCAGCGGGCAGCGTATGTACGGGGAATTCCTGTCCCCAAATTGTTTTCGCCAAAATGCTTTTTCCGCCGCTTTCCTCCTTTGTCTGGATAACGACACCGTTGTCCTTCTCGTCAATCAGCGGGATTTCCCCTTCGTAATCCGCTCCGTTTGCAATCTGTATGAACTGTGTCTGCGTGCTGATATTCTGCAGCGCGTCCTCAATCGGCACGGCGCTGCCCGTCGTGCTCGAAAGCAGGACGAAAGCCGTCAGGGTGCAGACGACGATGGTGTCGAAAAACACCTCAAAAATGCCCCACATCCCCTGCACGACCGGCTCCTTGACGTCGGAGGAGCTGTTGACCATGACCGACGAGCCGAGCCCCGCCTCGTTTGAGAACACGCCGCGCTTGAAGCCCATGTCGACCGCCTGCTTGACGATGGCTCCGCCCACGCCGCCGCCGATGGATTCAAAGCTGAACGCGCTGTGGAAAATGCTGCCGAATACATAGGGAATCTGTTCAAAGTTTGAAAAGAAAATGACGAGCGTACCGAGCATATACGCGCACGCCATAAACGGGACGAGCTTTTCCGTCACCTTTCCAATGCGCTTAATGCCGCCGATGATGACAAGCCCAGCGATTGCTGCAAGTACGATTCCGGTGACGAGGTTTGGTATTTCAAAGCCCATCATCGGCTCAAAAGCGGTTTTCATACAGGACGCGATGGAATTGACCTGCGTCATATTGCCAATGCCGAACGACGCAAACACACAGAACAGCGCAAACAAAACGGCAAGCGGCTTCGCAAAGTGGCGCAGGCCCTTTTTATCCTTCAGCCCGTTTTCCAGGTAATACATCGCGCCGCCTGACCATTCGCCCTTTTTGTTCTTTTTGCGGTAAAAGATGCCGAGCACGTTTTCCGAAAAGCTCGTCATCATCCCAAAGAAGGCCGAAATCCACATCCAGAACACCGCACCCGGCCCGCCGATTGCGATTGCCGTCGCCACACCCGCGATGTTACCGGTGCCGATGCTCGCGGCAAGCGCCGTGGACATGGCCTGGAACTGTGAAACCGCCTTTTTATCCTTTGTTTTCGTAACGGAACGCTTACGGAAAATCGCAAGGAACGTTTCCCTCGTGGTATATTTTGCTTTCCTAATCTGAAAAAATTTCGTGCGGAAGCTCATGTAAATGCCTGTACCGAGAATCAGCGCAATCATCGGCACGCCCCATACGATTCCGTTTAGGAATTCATTTCCCTGCGTTACCGCTTCTATTATCTGCTCCATCATTTTTCTGCGTCACCGCTTTCAACTTTTGTGCAAAACACGTTCATTCTATCAATATATATGCGCGCGCGTCAAGACAATACGGAAAAGCAGACAAATTAAAAATTATTTGTTTAATTCGTTTTATTTTTTACTAAACTTTTATTAATATTTATTATTTAATTTTATAAAATTATGGAGTATAATTATATATAACAAAATTAAGGAGTATGTAATATGAAAAAGAACTCATCTGTTTTATTAACCATTATTTTATTATTTAGTTGTTGTTTTATCTCTGCTTCTGCAAAAGAACAGCAACAATCAATTGGAATTTCAATTGATGAATTAGCCTTTGGCGAGGAAGTAGTGGCATATTTTTACGTCAATGGTGAAGTTCGTGTTAAGAAGGAAATCCCTAACAGTAGAAAAACACACTCCATTTCCTCTTCTTCACAGGTGGCTGCTACTTTTCATGTTGGTCTTACCAGAATGGAGTCACAAAAGGCTTATTTGTATTGGACAGCAAATGTATATCCCCCTGCTGCAACAGGGCTGAAAAACGTGACAGGTGGAATATACTGTCAAAATACAAATGTTTTATCTCCTGTAACTTATTATTCAACTTCTATTAAATGTCCATATTTAAATGGGACTACATATCTGGCGCAGGGTTCTACTGATACATTTGGATTGCCTATTACTACTACAACCTTCCGCGTCGGCTACACAAATTTAAATCTCCGCACAATAAATAAAGATTATTATTTTGGTAATGGAAGTTCCATAGTCAATAGATAAGAAGGGTTGTTTTTATGCTTCAAGAAATTCCATTTGAAGATAGAAAGGTACAAACTTGGGACGAGCCGCCTATCCAGCCGCTATCCCTGCCGTTTTTCCGGGAAAACGCGCCTTATTTCCCAAAGGCGCGGCATCCGGCCGCATGGTATAAGGCGCTCGTTTTAAAAAATGTGCTTTTGCAGCACGAAATCGCACATCTTTATTTTTATCAAAAGCGCTACGGTCTTTGCATGGCGTCGGTTTTTCCCCTGGCGGAAGCGTTTTCACAGTCAGAGGATATGGAAGACGGCCTGGCGCTGTTCCAAAAATGCTTTTTTATGTCCGGCACTCCCTATGGAGCATACGCGGTACAGGCGGAAGGGCTTTCCGCAATGGGAACGCGCGTGTTTGAAGAGGTTCTATCAAAGGACGCTTTCTACCGTGCGCTCTATACGGAACCTGCCACGGAAGATATTAGGGAGACCAGATGCTTTCTTGTCACCCCGCCTTTAAGCGGCGCCGCTGTACCCGAAAAATGGAAAAAAACGCTAAATTGCCTGCTTGAGCACCGCTATTTTAAAAAACGCGGGACCATCAATGTATCCGCTTTGAAAAACGAGGATTTGGAGCGGGAAATCGCCCCGTATCTCTGCGCAATATTTGAAGCCGTCTATCTGGCTGCCTATGACATAGAGGATGGGACCGGTAAAAAGATTTATGTAAAATATCTGAATTGGTACTAAACAAGGCCGGGCGGGAAATCCCGTCCGGCCTTTTCTTCTTTGCCGCATTATTCTCCGATGATTTTAATCAGCGCGTGTTTTTTCCGCATCCCGTCGAACTCAAAATAAAAAATCTGCTCCCAGGTGCCGAAGTCGAGCTTTCCATTTGTAATGGCACAGACAACCTCGCGCCCCATGACGGTGCGCTTCAAATGTGCGTCGGCATTGTCCTCAAAGCCGTTGTGACGGTACTGGCTGTATGGCTTTTCCGGCGCGAGCTTCTCAAGCCACGCTTCGTAATCCTGGTGCAGGCCGCTTTCATCGTCGTTGATAAACACGCTCGCCGTAATGTTCATAGCGTTTACAAGCACCAGTCCCTCCTTTACTCCGCTTTCTTCTATGGCATTTTGCACGTCGCGGGTGATGTTCACAAGCCCGCGGCGCGACGGAATATGAAAAAACAGCTCTTTTCTGTACGATTTCATTTTAACCAGGCTCCTTTTTTAAAAACGAACGGCTTTGGCGTTCCCCTATCTCATGGCCGATTCATAACCGGGGAAACCACAGGGCTGCCGTTTCGGTCTAAAAGCGGCGTCAGCCCGCCCGAATAGCCGTCCTCATGGTATAAATAATTGACGCCGGTTTCCCTGTCTACCCATATTTCCGTCAGAGTAAGCGTCCCCTGCCTGTAGACCCGTTCAAAACGGTCAGATTTTGCCATATCAGTTTGCTCCTTTTCTCTTAAAAATTCCCTCCGTTATAGCCCCAGTGCGTAACCTCCTCGTATTTTACATACGTCCGGTCGCCGGGAATGCCCAGCACCTCGCTGAGGATTTTACAAAGCTCGGCGGTCATTTTTTCAAAATACTCCCTTGTGGATGTACCGAGAATCTTCACCTCTGCAAACGCCGTGGGCGCGCTGCCGTCGCCGCGGAACCACAAATGGCAGCCCGCCTCTATTTCCACCATAAGCCACGCCTCCGTTTTGCCGGGGAAAACGGTAATTGCCTGGCCGAGCCGTTCCTTCAGTGTAACCCCCTGCTGCTGCGTTACGGGCGTGCTTACCTTCAATTGTATACAGGGCATCGTTTTATCCTCCAATATATTGTTTTTTCTTACAGCTTATTTTTACCGCAATCCCATGTACAAGTCAAGCACCTTTGCAATTTTTGATTTTTTTATGCTCCCCCCTTTTTATTTCGCATAGAATCATGTATAATAAACCTCGTAAACGCTGTTTTCGCGTTTGCGCCAAACATTTGGTACACGCGCAGCAGGAAATTTAAAATTTTGGAGTGATTTAAATGCCACTGGTAAACGCAAAAGAAATGCTTACGAAGGCAAAGGCCGGCCATTACGCCGTCGGCCAGTTCAACATCAACAATCTCGAATGGACCAAAGCGATTCTCCTGACGGCCCAGGAGCTGGGTTCCCCGGTCATCCTCGGCGTATCTGAGGGTGCGGGAAAATATATGTGCGGCTATAAGACGGTCGTGGGTATGGTAAACGGTATAATCGACGAGCTCAATATTACGGTGCCGGTCGCGCTTCATCTCGACCATGGCAGCTATGAAGGCGCGCTCAAGTGCATTGAAGCGGGCTTCAGCTCCATTATGTTCGACGGTTCCCATTACCCGATTGAGGAAAACATCGAAAAGACAAAAGAGCTTGTAAAAATTTGCAATGACAAGGGCCTTTCCATTGAGGCTGAGGTTGGCTCCATCGGCGGCGAGGAAGACGGCGTCGTCGGTATGGGCGAGTGCGCGGACCCGCAGGAGTGCAAGATGATTGCCGACCTGGGCGTTACGATGCTCGCGGCCGGTATCGGCAACATCCACGGCAAATATCCGGAAAACTGGGCCGGCTTGAGCTTCGATACGCTCGACGCCGTCCAGCAGTTGACCGGCTCCATGCCGCTCGTTCTCCACGGCGGTACGGGTATCCCGGAGGATATGATTAAAAAGGCAATTTCCCTGGGTGTTTCTAAAATTAACGTCAATACGGAGTGCCAGCTTTCCTTTGCCGCGGCGACGAGAAAGTATATTGAGGACGGCAAAGACCTGCAGGGCAAGGGCTTCGACCCGAGAAAGCTTCTCGCCCCCGGCTTTGAGGCAATCAAGGCGACGGTCAAAGAGAAGATGGAGCTGTTCGGTTCTGTAAACAAGGCCTGATTTTTGACAAAGACAGACGGCGGGACGCATATGTTCCGCCGTTTTTTCTTATTATAGCATAGAAAGGAGCATGGTATTATGGAGCAGTATGGACAAAAACGGCAGTTTATCTGCGCAAAATGCGGCTGCAATGAATTTGAGAGCGGCCAGTTCCAGGCGACAGGCGGCAATTTCGCAAAGATTTTCGATGTACAGAACAAGAAGTTCATCACCGTTTCCTGTAAGCAGTGCGGTTTTACCGAGCTTTACCGGGCGGAAACCGACGCCGGCTGGAATGTGCTCGATTTTTTGTTTGGCGGCTGAGTTTATAACTTTATACTTACTTTTGAGATTCCCTGTTTTTTGATTTAATAGACTCGGCACGGCCGCTGTGGAGCCCGCGCGCGGAGCACCTGTGTATACGGCACTTGGCTTCACGCTGTTCAAACAGCGGCCGGCTATGACAAATTTGCGTCAAAAGGAGAAAATCGCCTTTATCTCCGTTGAATTATTATGGAAATGGACGCTTTTTATTTGAGAAAAGGTTGCATTTTTTTTGAAATTTGTGTAAAATGTATATGTCAATCGTATTGTATGGGGAATTAGGCAGTTTATTGCCGTAAGCCAGAGCGTTTCCCCCGCTTATTTTCAAAGAATTGAGGGATTGTGTCATGTCAAACAGATTGTTTCAGGGTGTTATTCATCAAATGAGGGACGCCATAGACAGAACAATCGGAGTAATCGATGAGACCTCCGTTGTCATTGCCTGCAGCGAGCTCGGTAGAATCGGAGAGGTCATTGAAAGCGTGACGGCGGAAACACTCGGCTCTACCGCGCCGTTTGTCATTAACGGCCATACGTTTAAATCGTTCGGAAGCAGCTCCAGGGCGGAATACGCCGTGTTTGTTTCGGGCAACGATGAAATCGCACAGAAATACGTGCAGCTGCTCGCCGTTTCTCTCGGCAGCATCAAGCAGTATTACGACGAAAAATACGACAGGGGAAACTTTATCAAAAACGTTATTCTCGATAACATCCTCCCCGGCGATATCTATTTAAAGGCACGCGAGCTGCGCTTCAACTCTGAAGTCACAAGGGTCTGCATGCTGATAAAGATTACGTCGAAGACCGATATCTCGGCGTATGATATTTTGCAGAACCTGTTCCCCGATAAATCGAAGGATTTTGTTATCAACATCAACGAGACGGATATTGCGCTCGTCAAGGAAATCAAGGCGGGCATCGATTCAAAGGATTTGGAAAAGCTGGCGGGCTCTATTGTGGACACGCTGTCGAGCGAATTCTACACGCACTGCGTGGTCGGCATCGGCACCACGGTAACGGGCATCAAGGATTTGGCGCATTCCTTTAAGGAGGCACAGGTCGCGCTTGAGGTCGGCAAGGTGTTCGACACGGAGCGCACCATTGTGAGCTACGACAATCTCGGCATCGCGCGCCTGGTTTACCAGCTGCCCACAACGCTCTGCGAGATGTTCCTAAAAGAGGTTTTCAAGCGCGGCTCCATTGAGTCGCTCGACCAGGAGACGCTCTTTACCATCCAGCGCTTCTTTGAAAACAACCTGAACGTTTCCGAAACATCCAGGAAGTTATTCGTACACCGTAATACGCTCGTGTACCGGCTGGAAAAAATCAAAAAGCTTACGGGCCTCGATTTAAGGGAATTTGAAGATGCGATTGTCTTCAAGGTCGCTTTAATGGTTAAGAAGTACCTGACCGCGAACCCTGTAAAATACTAATTAAATATATCTATAATGAAACAAAAATACGTTTCATAATTTTATTCATAGAAAAAGGCGCCTTCAAAAGGCGCCTTTTTTCTGTGTATTGCAATGAGTTCCGCTTATTTGTTTTCCCTGCCGCCGTCTCCGGTTATCTATTCTTCCGTTTCCCAGTTTCACAAGCTAAAAGGCGGCGGCGTACCTTTTTCGTATAGCCGGCGCGCCATAACCGCCATGCCTTCGCCAGTGATAATTGTCATAACCGTGTTCATTATTCTGCGCGCAGCTTTCCGGCTCCTGCGCGTAAGCTTCACCGTATGAGCGTTCCCCGCATATGGCCAACTACACAAGCAAGCAGGGCAAACGCCGCTGTTTCATCGTCTTTGCTTCAATATTCCGGCACCCGCCCATTTTAATGTCAAAAACGGTTCGTTATACCTGTGCCGGCTCAAACAGCTCCGGGTGCATCCGGCTGTAATGAAAAATGTACTGCTGCGCAATGCCCGCGTATTCGCCGAAATCCTCAGGCTCTAAATCCGGGAAGAGGCGCGCCATCGCGCGCTTCATCCAAACGTCGAGCGGAAAGCATTCAAGGCGGTGCAGCCCGTAAAGCAGGGCACACTCAGCGACCTTCGGTCCTACGCCCTTTATCTTCATCAGCTCTTCCCTTGCTTCTCCGATTTCCAGCTTCCGCAGCCTATCCAAGTCGATTTCCCCGCACGCCACTTTCCGCGCCGCGTCGAGCAAATACGCTGCCCGGAACCCGCAGCGGATTGGCGCAAGGTCGTCTGGCGTAAGCTTTGCAAGCGATTGCGGCGGCGGAAAGCCGTAAACGCCGCCCTTCTGCTCCCCAAAGCCCTCGCACAGCCTTGCGACGATGCCCTTGATGCGTTTGATGTTATTATTTTGGGAAATAATAAACGAACAGAGCGCCTCCCAGGAATCCTGGTTTAAAATATGCATGCCCGGAGCGAACGCCGCTGCTTCCTTTAAAACAGGATGAAGCCGTGAAAGCGAATCCCTGACCGCCGCGTAATCAAAACGCAAATCGAAATAATCCGTCCAGATACCCTTTGCATCCTTTACCGTCGCGCCGTCGAGATAGAGCGTAGCTTTTTCCATTCTTACCGTTACCGTTTTACCGAAGGCCGTACCAATAAACGAGCCGTCGGGTTGCTCGTCCCAGCGGAAGCTCTGCCCGCAGTCGAGCGTCTGTTTTAAATTAAGGTCCGTGACCGGAAATACCGCCGCACCTGTGTTTGTCGTTATGTACTGCAAATAAATACCGCCTTCTGCACCGTGCCTGGAATATAATTTTATTGTATCATACCCCCGTAAAATATGCTACAATAGCCTTAATGACTTTTTCTTCCTGAAAGGATGAGTAATCCATGCGCGAAACAATCTGCACCATTCCAATCAATGACGTATTCGGCCCGAAGGAGGGCTGCCCCATCTGCCGCCTGCGCGATATGCTCGAGCGCAATTATGTGGAATATATTACCGGCGCCGCGATGATGGAGCCGGACGTACGGGTGGAAACAAACCGAAAGGGCTTCTGCCGGAGCCATTTTGAAATGATGGTGCAAAGCGGTAAACGCCTGCAAAACGCGCTGCTGCTCCAGACGCATTTGGAGCAAATCGCTAAGGATTACCTGCCCGGAGCCCCAAAGGGCAAGCCCGATAAAAAACAGCTTGCGGCGCTCTCTGAGCTTCAAAGCACCTGTTTTGTCTGCGACAAAATCGACTGGGGAATGGCCCATATGTTTGAAACGGTTTTCCACAGCTTTGAAAACGACGAAGCCTTCCGCGCGCTCTTTTCACAGCAGGAATACATCTGTCTGCCGCATTACACACAGCTTATGCAGGCCGCAATGGGGAAAAACGGCGTCTCTTCAAAGAAGCTGCCGGATTTTCACAGGGCGGCGGCCGCGCTTGCGGGCGGCTATCTGAAAACGCTTGGAGAGGACGTCTCACATTTTTGCTCTATGTACGACTACCGCAGCCGCGGCGGCGACTGGAAAAACTCAAAGGACGCGATTGAGCGCGCCGTTACCTTTTTGACAGGAAGAAAAATGGAATCCAGCGATTCCTGATATTTATACCGTCGCCTGCCGCCCTTCCCGGCGGCGATTTCTATTTGCAAAAAAGAGCCGCGGCCCTGAAAACCGCGGCATAACGATAACAAGTAAATGATGAGGTGCAGCTATGTGCAAGGATGTCCCGCTTGAAATCGAGCGTAAATTTTTAATCCGCTACCCCGATATTTCCGTTTTAGCGCGGGCCGAAGGCTACAATAAAACGGAAATTGAGCAGACCTACCTGAAAAACGACGGTTCCCCGTTCGGAGGGCGCGTACGCAAGCGCGGCGTGAATGGAAGGTACACGTACACCAAAACGTACAAACGCACCATTACGGCGGTAAGGCGCGTCGAAATTGAAGAGAAAATTACGCGGGAGGAATACGATTCCCTGCTAAAAGAAGCAGACCCTGCGAGCCGGACAGTAAAAAAGCAACGCCACTGTTTTTTATATGAGGGCAAGCTGTTCGAGCTTGATATTTATCCCTTCTGGAACGACCGCGCAATTTTGGAAATTGAGCTTAAAAGCGAAGACGCCCCATTTCTTATACCGCCGTTTATTGAGGTAATAAAGGAGGTCACGCAGGATATGCGTTACCGCAACAGAAGTATAGCAAAATCGGTTCCTTTTGATGAAATTTAAGCGGCAGCGGCCTTTATGTTCAATTCTATATGGCGGCGGTCCGTTTTGACAAGTCCGTCGTCCTTGAGCTTTTTGAGCTCCCGCATCATTGCGCTGCGGTCAACGCACAGGTATTCCGCAAGAGACGCAAAGGAAAACGGCAAATCGAACCGTTCGTTCCCGGCGTGTGCGCTAAGCAGGGTAAAATACGCCAGCAGCTTTTCGCGGATGGTCCGGCAGCTCAAAATCTCTATATGCTCACGCAGCCCCGCCGCGCGCGCGGCGACAAGGGAGAGCATGTTCTGTACCAGCACGCTGTGATATATGCAGGCGCTGACGCAGCGCTTTGTAATGTGGTAATAATCGATAAACATAATTTCACAGTCCTGGTCGCAGAGGACGGTAATTTCATTTTTCCAGAGGCAGCCCTCGTAAAAAATGTCTCCAAATATTTCGTTCGGCCCGGCATGTTCTATAATCGTGCGTACGCCGTTTACGTCGGTACGCACGACGCTGACGCTTCCCTTGCGGACAATGCCGACCGCCTTGCTGCGGCTGCCAAAGGAATAAACGTCGTCCCCATTCTGGAAAATTTTTACCGAGGGATGAAAGCAGCGCATCATTTCCTCATAATCGTCCTTCGATATTCCTTCAAACAGCTTACATTCAAAATAACCCATGTTTACTCCCCCGTTTCTTGCTAATAAACTTTTATCACTACAGTATATTCTTTTTTCTATATTTTTATAGTTGCAATTGCAACTATAAATAGAATAATACAAATTTGCTGTTTTGTAAAGCGGCAGAAACATATTTTACCCAAAAGGAGGATTTTTAAAGAAAACCAAATATGATTATAAGGAGGAAGAAAATGAACAAAGGCGGTATATTTTACGGGGTCAGTGTCATAATTGGAGTCGCAGGAGTATTGTTAGGCGCATTTTTAGGATTTATTTCAAACAATTTTTTTGTTGCCCTGCAAACCTGGGTTTCAGCGGCTATATTAACCCTGGTTTTTGTATTTTTCGCAAATGTCCTGGACAGTTTAGACAAGATTTCAAACCAGCTTTCCAGCCTAAAGGAGGACAAAACGCCGCCGCATGGTGAGCCGGCGCATACAGAACCTCCTATGTCCGGTTCCGCACCGGCAGCGCCTGTTTTTCAGGACCCAGGGCATGTAAAAAAACATGCAGGAGCAAATGAATGGGCCTGCCCCAGCTGCGGAAAAATCAATCAAAATTATGTGGGAACCTGCGGCTGCGGCAAGGAAAAGCCGTAATACTTCATATACAAGGTATAAATAAAGTGAATACATAAAAGCTATTCCTGAAATTCCAACAGGTATATGGACATAATTTAAAAATCATAAAAAACGGCATAGCACAATGGCTATGCCGTTTTTTAAACAAATGTAAGTTTAGCGTGCAGGCGCGTTCCAAGGCTTAATATTCGTGATTCCTTTCGTTTTCCTCCAGCTGCTGCTTTGTGAGGACTCTGTCCTGGTGCTGCTCGACCGCAAGCAATACCAGCAGGATAAAGAGCAGGATAACGGAAACGCCGCCCGTAATATATGCCCAGAGCCTGTTGCCGGTAAAATAGAGCACGACCGCCGCCGCAAAGAGCACCGTAATAATTTTACTCATAATACTGCCCGGTCCCAGCATGTTGAGCTTATGTTTATATTTCTTCTCTTCCATATGGTTCGCCCTCCATCCGGCTTACAGCTCTTTTAAAAACGGTTCAAAGCAAATGCCCTCCTGCGATGGAACGCCCAGCTCGTCGGAGTAGCGGGAGGCGCGCGCGATGAACCGGCCCGCACGGATGACGGATTCCCTGAACGCGAGCCCGTTTACCATGTCTGCGGCAATGATGGAGGAAAACACGTCGCCCGTCCCGGCGCGTTCCCCGCCTACCCTGAGGCCGCTGACCGTACAGAGGCTTTCGCCCTCTCCCCCGTTTTGCTCGTATAGAAAGTTCGTAAGCTCCTGCCCGCGGGAAATCCCTGTAATGACCACCTTTTTCGCGCCCATTTCACAAAGCGCGCGCGCCATACGCGCAAGCTCTTCCCTGTCCCACGGCGCCGCGCGGTACGAGGTGCCGGTCAAAATGCAAGCTTCCGTCAGGTTCGGTGTAAGGATGTCCGCAAGGCAGACAAGCTGTTTCATTTCGCTGCACATTTCTTCCGTGTATGTGGCATAGAGCCTGCCGTGGTCGCCCATTACGGGGTCTACGATTACCTTCGTCCGAGCCGTTTTAAAGGCCTTGATAAAACGCATGACGATATCGATTTGGCGTTTTGAGCCGAGAAAGCCCGTGTAGATGCCGTCAAAGGCAAGCCCCAGCTTCCGCCATCTCTCAATAAACGGCTCCATTTTTTCGGTGTAGTCGTCAAAAAAATAGACCGGATAGCCCGTATGATTCGAAAAAATGGCGGTCGGCAAAGCGCAGCACTCGATACCCGCCGCCGAAACGACAGGCAGGGACACGGTCAGCGAGCATCTTCCGAAGCCCGAAAAGTCGTTTACGACCGCCATCCTTTTTTGCCTGAACTCTGCCATACCGCCATCCTCTTTCTTTTACTGCCGGTGATGCATCAAATTTCAATAAACGCGCAGCCAAGCGCGGGAATGATAACCTTGCCGTTTTGCAGGCTCGTGCCCATCAAAAGCCTGCCGTGGGAATATCCCGGCGGGATGTCGATCGCCACGTCCTGGAAGCTTGCGTTGAAAGCGCAGAACAGCGCGCCGTCGCTGTCGTGGCGCACATAGGAAATATGCCTGCCGCTGGAAAACGCGTTGATGATGTCGCCCTCCTTGAGCGCGGAGCATTCCTTCCTGAGCCTTCCAAGCTCCTGAAACCAGCCGAGCAGCTCCTTGTTTTCCCGTCCCCACGGGTAGCACGCGCGGTTGAATGGGTCGCGGTAGCCCTGCATGCCCGCCTCGTCGCCGTAATAGACGCACGGGAAGCCCGGCAGCGTATAAAGCATGCCGGCGGCGACCTTCATCAGCTTGATACCGCGCTCATACTGCTGGTCGGTCAGCTTTGTGTACGCCTGCCAGCCCCTGTCCCTTCCGTTTAGCGGCTCACCCGCGAGCACGGTCAGCGCACGCTCGGTGTCGTGCGTACCGAGCAGGTTCATTAAAACGTTCAAGACCGGCTTTGGGTAATTTTCCACCACGCACATGATGCGCTCCATCACGTCCCTGCCGTCGGCGCCGCGCAGGAAATCGAGAATTGCCGCGCGGAACGGGTAGTTCATGACGCTGTCGAGCTGGCTGCCGAGCAGGAACGCCCTCCTGTGCCCATAGCTTTCCTTGTTGGAGGCGTCCTCCCAGACCTCGCCGACGACGAGGCCCTCAGGGTTTTCCTCCTTGACGGCCTTTCTCAGGTTTTCCAGGAACTCGTCGGGCAGCTCGTCTGCCACGTCGAGCCTCCAGCCGCTGTTGCCGGCCTTCATCCATTTGCGCACGATGCCGTCTTTCCCGTTGATGTATTCATTAAACTTCGGGTCCGTTTCGTTGACCTCCGGCAGGGTATAAAAGCCCCACCAGGAATTATACTGGTCCGGCCACTGGCTGAAATGGTACCAGCTGGAATACGGGGATTCCTGCGAGTTATACGCGCCTATACTGTCATAACGCCCTTTGCGGTTAAAGTAAACGCTGTCGCACCCCGTATGGCTGAACACACCGTCGTTTATTACGTGCATCCCGCGTTTTTTCGCTTCGGCGCAGAGTGTTTTGAAGTCCTCCTCCGTGCCGAGCAGCGGGTCGATTTTACTGTAATCCGCCGTGTCATAGCGGTGGTTGGAATATGCCTCCGTCACCGGATTTAAATAGATGCAGGTCACGCCGAGCTCCTCTAAATAGTCGAGCTTCTGCGTAATTCCTTCCAGGTCGCCCATAAAGAAGTCGGAGTTCGTAATTTCCCCCTGTGCGTTCGGCTGCCAGACCGGCGTTTCGTACCAGTCCTCATGGAGCGTTCTGTCCTGCGGGATGTTTTCCTTGCGCTTGCCTGAAAAATGGAACCGGTCGGGGAAAATCTGGTACATGACCCCGCCGAGCGGCCATTTCGGCGTCTCAAAGCCCTTCTGGTAGCAGGTTATCTGCCACGCGGCGCCCGGCGAGCGGCAAATTTCGCTCTTCTTCTCCGGTCCCGCGGGCACGATAAAACGCATGCCCTCATTCGTATGCAAACGGAAGCCGTGCCAGTAAAGGCCGATTTTTTCCGGCGTATAGTGGCATTCCCAGGTTTCGTAACCGTCACCGTCCGCGCCGCACCAGAACATGTTGCAGCGCGTCCAGTCGCCGTCAAAATCGTGCTTGATGCTTAAATCCGCGTTCACGCAGTTGAGCGCGCGCGGAACAAGAATTTTAAAATGAATCTGCGTCCCCTCTTCCACAGCGCCCATCGGGCTGCGGTAAAAGCTGTTTCTCGAATCAAATGGAACGTTCATACTCCCATCCCTTTCGCTGAAATAAACCTTCCCCTATATTATGCCGCCGGGGGAAGCTGTGCCCGCGTTTGTCCTTTTTACTCCACCGGGCTTAAGCTCCAAATGCCCTGCGCGTAATCGCGGATTGCCCTGTCCGCCGCAAAAATACCGGATTTCGCGATATTGACAAGCGACATCCTGTTCCAATGCTGCGGGTTCAAATACGCCTGCGAAGCCTCCTGCTGCGCCTTGGAGTAGTCCGCGAAGTCGGCAAGCACCATATAAGGGTCGCTTCCAATCAGGGAATTCGCAATTGAGGTAAAGCGGGTCGTATTGATTTCGTCGACAGCCTTCCGGATGATATGGTTGTTCTGGTAATACACCTGCGGATGGTAGCCCTGCTTTTTAATCGCTTCGACCTCAGGCGTAGTCATACCGAACAGGAACATATTCTCCCTGCCGACCGCGTCGTGGATTTCCACGTTCGCGCCGTCGAGCGTACCGAGCGTCAAAGCGCCGTTAATCATAAACTTCATATTGCTCGTTCCGCTGGCCTCTGTTCCGGCAAGCGAAATCTGCTCGCTTATCTCCGCCGCGGGGATAAGCTTTTCCGCGACCGTTACGCGGTAATCCTCCAGATACACGACCTTTAATTTCTTGTTTACCGACGGGTCGCTGTTGATTTTGTTCGAGAGTGCTACAATGAACTGGATAATCTGCTTTGCGAAATAGTAGCCGGGCGCCGCCTTCGCGCCGAAGATATACGTCTTGGGTACGAAATCCGCGTTCGGGTTCTCGCGCAGCCACTGGTAGGTCGTCAGGATATGCAGCGCGTTCATCAGCTGCCTTTTATATTCGTGCAGGCGCTTGACCTGCACGTCGAAAATAGAATCCGGGTCAACCGTAATTCCGTTGTGATCCTTGATATATTTCGCCATCCTGAGCTTATTCTGGCGTTTGACAGCAGCAAGCCTTTCAAGCACAGCCGTATCATTCTCATAGTCCAGAAGCTTTGTAAGCTGTGACGCGTCGTTCACATAGCCGTCGCCAATGAGCTCCGTAAGCAGGCCCGACAGCCCCGGGTTCGACTGGTTGAGCCAGCGCCTGTGCGCGATGCCGTTTGTAACGTTTGTGAACTTCTGCGGCATAACCGTATAAAAATCGTGGAAGACGGTATCCTTTAAAATTTCGCTGTGCAGGGCGGACACGCCGTTGACTGAAAAGCTTGCCATTACGGCAAGGTTCGCCATACGGACGATGCCGTCGTTCAAAATGGCCATCCTGCCGACTTGGTAGCCGTCGACGCCCATCTGGTGGAGCTGCGCGCAGAAGCGTTTGTTTAGCTCCTCTATAATCTGGTAAATGCGGGGCAGCTTCTGGCGGAACATATCCTCGCTCCAGCATTCGAGCGCCTCGCGCATGACGGTATGGTTGGTGTAAGCGACCGTGCGCGTTACGATGTCCCACGCCTTATCCCAGTCGTAGCCGCACTCGTCGAGCATAATGCGCATGATTTCAGGGATTGCGAGCACCGGATGCGTGTCGTTCAAATGGATGGATACGAGCTCCGGCAGATTGTCGAGCGACCGGTTATGGCGCAGGTGGCGCCTGATAATATCCTGAATCGTCGCCGAAACGAGGAAATACTGCTGGTTTAACCGCAGGCTCTTGCCTTCTGTGTGGTTGTCCCCGGGATAGAGCACCTTTGTAATGGTTTCCGCCATGGCGTTGCGCTCCATCGCGCGGATATATTCGCCGTCGTTAAACAGCTGCATGTCGAACGCCTTCGACTCCGCCGCCCAAAGGCGCAGGCGGCTTAAGCCCTTGCCGTCCTTGCCCGCGACGAGCATGTCGTACGGAATAGCCTGCACGGTGTCCGCGTCTGCCACTTCAACACTGTGGTAGCCGTCGCGCCAGCTTTCCTGTACATGCCCGTTAAAGGAAACCTCAATTGCCTTTTCCGGATGGCCCTGCAGCCAAACGCTTCCGCCCGGCAGCCAGAAATCGGGCAGCTCGGTCTGCCAGCCGTCAATCAGCTTCTGGCTGAATATACCGTATTCATAGCGCAGGGAATAACCCATCGACGGGTACGCCTGCGACGCAAGCCCGTCCAGAAAGCACGCGGCAAGCCTTCCCAGGCCGCCGTTGCCGAGCCCCGCGTCGGGCTCCTGCTCGTAAATATTTTCAAGCTTTACGCCAAGATTTAAAAGCGCCTTCGATACGGCGTTATCAATATTTAAGTTATATAGGTTGTTTTTGAGGGAACGTCCCATCAAAAATTCCATGCATAGGTAATAAACCGTTTTCTTACCCTGCTGTACCTGCCTGTCATGAAAATCGGCATAGCCCTTGCTCATCAGGTCGCGCACGACGAGCGCCGTCGCCTTGTAAAAATGCTCGTCTGTCGCCTCGGCCGGCGTCACCCCGAAATTGTGGGAGAGCTTCTGTTCAATGAGCTCCTGCGCCTGCTGCGCCGTCAGATTGTAATCCGTCATAAATACTACTTCCTCCTGGATTTTAAAAGTGGATTGTATCCCTTTTTCATGCGTTTTTAATTCTACCCGAAAAAACCGCATAGTATTTTATATTATACTACCCGCGCGGCTCTATTTCAACAGGAACTTGCCTTTTTCTAAAGGAAAAACAATCATCGTGTTAGGAAAAACGCCTTCTATTAAGGTACCTGAAAAGAGGAAAAATTATGTTACGCTCCAAAAATTTGTGCAAATCCCTTTAAACTTTGCTGCGGATATATTATAATAACCGTGAATACACATGAAACCGTACAGCCTTGCGCGCCGTGGCTCCAGCCTTTGGCGCACATCAAACGAAAAGGGTGAGCTTTATGGGTGGTAAAAATAGAATAAAATGCAAAATCAACAATACGGAGTTCGTCATCAGCGCCGATGAGGACAGGGAATATATCGCGCATATCTGCACGATTGTGGACGAGCGCATCGCGGCGCTTGAAAAGGAGCACCATAACCTTTCAAATTCCATGGCCACAGTGCTCGCCGCGCTCAATTACTGCGACGAGCTTGAAAAGGAAAAGAAGGTCACGGCGGAGCTTTTAAAACGAAATGAGGAATGCGTGGCAGCGGAGCAGAAGGCAAAGGAAAGCCTCGAGGGCTTTGCGGTAGAAAACGGGCAGCTCAAGGAAGAAAAGCAGGGCCTGCACGCGCGCATTGAGGAGCTCAAGGCTGAGCTTACGGCCGCGCAAAACGCCGCCCGCCCCGCGCAGCAGAAAAACCAGCCGCAGCCGGGGCAGCAGCGCCAGCAACAGCGGCAGGCACGCCCGGGCGACAGCCGCCAGAGGAACCAAAACGGCTATTACCAGCCCGGCGCGCAGCGCGGGGTACCGCAGCAAAGGCCGCAGCAGCAGCCCCTGCCGAAAATCAATTACCAGGATAACGACAAAATCAGCGAGGAATACCGCCGCGAGGATTTTCAGGACCCCGCGACAGAGGACGAAATGCTGAGCTTCTTTGACAACAGATGAGTAAGAGCCTGAACCCGGAAATTTTAGCGCCCGCAGGCTCCATGGAGTCGCTCACCGCCGCCGTGCGCAGCGGTGCGGATGCGGTGTATATCGGCGCGAAGCGGTACAGCGCGCGGTCATCCGCGCAGAACTTTGACAGGCAGGAGCTGGAAACGGCTGTTTATTACTGCCATGCGCGCGGGGTAAAGGTGTATCTTGCGCTCAACACGCTTTTAACAGACGACGAAATGAACGACGCCGTGCAAACGGTGAAAGAGGCCTGTTCCCTGCCGGTCGACGCGGTCATCGTGCAGGATATAGGCCTTGCCTCTTTTATACGCGGCGCATGCCCCTCCCTTCGGCTGCACGGCTCTACGCAGATGTCCGTCCACACGCCAGGGGGCGCGCGGGAGCTTTACCGGCAGGGCTTTTCCCGCGTAGTGCTCGCAAGGGAGCTTTCAAAGGAAGAGATTGCGGAAATTGCAGAAAGCTGCCCGATAGAGCTGGAGGTATTTGTGCACGGCGCGCTTTGCATGAGCGTTTCCGGCCAGTGCTATTTCAGCGCGCTTCTCGGCGGGCGCAGCGGCAACCGCGGGCAGTGCGCCCAGCCTTGCCGCCTGCCGTTTTCCGTACAGGGCGGGACAGGGCATGATTTGAGCCTTCGGGATTTATCCCTGCTCCATCACCTGGGTGAGCTGCGCGGCCTGGGCGTTCAAAGCTTTAAAATCGAAGGGCGTATGAAGCGCCCCGAATACGTCGCGGCCTCCGTTGCGGCGGCGAAAAAGGCCGTGGACCACGGTTTTCTGCCGTATGAGGATACAAAGCTTTTAGAGCAGGTATTTTCACGCTCCGGCTTTACCGACGGGTATTATGAAAAACAGCTTGGCCGGGAGATGTTCGGCACCCGGACGAAAGAGGATGTGGTAAGCGCACAGCCTGCTTTGCTTTCACATATCAGGGCGCAGTATAAGGATGAAAAGCAGCGGATACCCGTAAGCTTTTCGCTCCATATAGAAGAAGGACGCCCCGCAAGGCTTACCGCATGCGACTTGGAATCCCATGAGGCAACTGTGGAAGGAGCGCTTCCTCAGCCTGCTTTTAACGCGCCGCTAGACGCTTCCAAATGCGTCGTCCAGCTCGAAAAAACGGGCGGGACTCCTTTTGCGTGCCGCGACGTGCGGTGTGAAATCGGCGAGGGGCTATCGCTTCCCCTGTCCCAAATCAACGGGATGCGGCGGGAGGCTTTAACAAAGCTGGAGCAGGCGCGCGCACTGCGCGCCCCGCTGCATTTTGAGGATATAAAAACCACCCTGCCCGAACACCGCACAGGGCAAAGGGAGCTTGCCGTACGCGCCCGTTTTGCCGACGCCGACATTCCCGCCTGCTTTAAGCAGTGCGAGCTTGTCTATGTTCCGCTTTATACGCCCGCAGACAAGCTTTCCCGCCTAGTAAAGGAGGGGTTCCCTCTGGCGGTTGAAATCCCGCGCGGTATGTTCGGGCGGGAACAGCAAATCCTATCCCAGCTTAAAAGAGCAGGGTCGCTCGGCGTTACGCACGCGCTTGCGCAGAACATTGGGGCAATCCCACTGGCAAAGGAGCTCGGGTTTACCGTTCACGGCGGCTTTGGGCTCAACATCATGAACAGCCTGTCGGCTGAACAGCTGCGCCTTTGGGGCGTTCGTGACGTGGAGACGTCCTTTGAGCTGACGGAAAAGAAAACGAGCGCGCTGAAAGGTATAATCCCGCGCGGTTTTCTTGCTTACGGGCGGCTGCCGCTGATGCTTACGAGGAATTGCCCCGCTAAAAACGGGAAAGCAGATTGTTCCTCCTGTAAACACAACCGGCAGCTTACCGACAGGAAGCGCGAAAAATTTCCGATGCAATGCGATTATAATTGTACAGAGGTTTTAAACTGCGTACCGCTTTGCGTATTTGACAAAATAGCCGGTTTTTCCCACGCGGATTTTGCCGTACTGCGTTTTTCTGTGGAAAACCGTGTGGAAAAAGAGGAAATATTCCGGCTTTTTCAGGAAAAAAAGTGCATAGCGGAGCCATTTACGCGCGGCCTTTATTACAGGGGCGTGCTGTAAGGAGGGTAAAACTGAAAGGAAGGATTTTTGAATAATGGAAGAAACGATTAAATTTATGAAATTGAAGGAAAACGCCGTCATTCCTCGCCGCGCGACGCCCGGCAGCGCGGGTATGGATTTGCACGCGTGTATCGGCGAGCCCGTTACCATTCATCCGCAAAAGCTCGTCATGATTCCCACGGGGCTTTCCATGTCCCTGCCGCACAGCGGTTATGGCGCGTTTTTATTTGCGCGCAGCGGCTTAGGCGTCAAGCACGGTATCTGCCTGTCGAACGGCGTCGGCGTCGTAGACAGCGATTACCGCGGCGAAATCTGTGTCGGGCTGTGCAACGTAAGCGATACGCCCTATACGATAGAGCCAGGCGAGCGCGTCGCGCAGCTGGTCGTCCTGCCGGTCGCCACGCTTGCGTGCGAGCAGGTGGATACGCTCGACGAAACACAGCGTGGAGCGGGCGGCTTCGGCTCCACCGGGAAGGGATAAATCGGTATTTTCTGTTCTACATATTTGAATTTCAGTGACGATTAGAAATACCAGTCAAAAAATTGTGTAGTTTGACCAAACACGTTGAAATAAAGTAACTTTTAGTTCATTATTACTATGAATTCTTACAAAATTTTGGCTAAAAAATGGATTCAAAACACTTTGACGTATGGACAATATTATGGTAATATATACATTGGACAGGACTTTAAATAAAAAAGTCCCACTCCATAAACAGAGAAAGGTTTTTTTATGGGCAAGGTTTTAGTAGTTACATCGGGAAAAGGAGGCACCGGAAAATCCACTGTCGCGGTAAGCCTTGGCAACGCGCTCGTAAAACGTGGGCATAAGGTTTTGCTGATTGACTGCGACTGCGGGATGCGCGGCCTCGATATTATGCTGGGCGTAGCGAAAAGCCTGGTGTTCGACATTGCGGACGCCGTCTGCGGCAACTGCAAGGCGGAACACATCGTCTATCCCTGCCCGTATTCGGAGGGTTTGTTTTTGATTCCCGCGCCGCAAAGCGCAAGCGACGAGCTTTCCCCCCGCGTTTTTACCGATTTTGTAAGAAGCCTTGAGCCAGAGTACGACTATATTATCATCGATTCCCCGGCTGGGGTGGGCAAGGGCTTTGAAACGGCGGTCGCGCCGGCTGAGCTTTGCATGGTTGTCGCAAACGCCGAGCCTACGAGCGTGCGTGGCTGTGAAAACGTAAAAAAACGCCTTTTGGATTTAGGCAAAAAGGAAATGCGGCTTATCATCAACCGTTTTTCCCGGTCCGCCTTTAAAGAAATGAACGTATACTACGACCTCGACGAGGTCATCGACGGTACCGGCATCCAGCTGATTGCCGTCATCACGGAAAATAGGCAGGTGGTGTCCGCCATTCAAAAGGGCGCCTCCTACAGCGGAAAGTGCACCGCGCTTGAGGCTGTGAACAACCTGGCCGCGCGCATCGACGGGGAGCACCCGCCGCTTGCGGTCTGTTAATCGGGACAAATTGCTTTTCGGAAGCGTGAAATAAACACAGGAGGGTTTCTGCATGAATATTGCATTAATAGCACACGACGAGAAAAAAGAATTGATGGTGCAGTTTTGTATTGCGTACTGCGGCATTTTGAGCCGGCATAATCTGTGCGCAACGGGCACGACGGGAAAGATGGTTTCTGAGGCGACCGGCCTTGAAATCTTAAAATATCTGGGTGGTTCCCAGGGCGGCGACCAGCAGATTGCCGCAAGGATTGCCTGCAACGAGGTCGATATGCTGCTGTTCTTCCGCGACCCGCTGAATCCAAAGCCGCACGAGCCCAACGACATCAACCTGCTGCGCCTTTGCGACATGCACAACATTCCTGTCGCCACTAACATCGCGACGGCGGAGGTTTTGATTCACGGCCTCGAGCGCGGCGACCTCGACTGGAGAAACATCATCAAGCTGTAAATTTATTTTTTCTTGATTCGCACAAGGGAGCAAAGCGCCTGCTTGCCCCCTTGTTTTTTTATTGCTCCCTTTTCTATTTTTTATGAAGCTTTAATGAAGCAATAGCCGCCGCTTGTAGTACGGAAAAATATGGTTGGGATTTGTTTAACTTTTCTATTGACAAAACCAGCGTCGCTTGATACTATATAATTAACCTTTAAGTTAAATGTTAATTGATTGCGAGGCGATGCTTATTGGCACTCCAACAAACACTGCGGGCGCTGGCCGACCCGACACGGCGTGAAATTTTGAACCTGTTGAAAAAAGGAAGGCTTTCGGCCGGGGAAATTACCGAGAATTTCGACATGACCGCGGCCGCCGTATCCAGGCATCTGTCTGTTTTGAAGGAGGCCGGCCTGATACGCGATAAGCGCGAGGGAAAATTTATTTTTTACGAGGTTAACCTGAGCGTAATGGAGGAGCTTCTCGCATGGCTCAAAGAATTGGGGGATTATCATGAAAAAAATCAATAAGGCGGCATGGCTGGTGTCCGCCTGCATGCTGGTTATGGCGGCAGCCGCGCTATTTTTCCTGCCCGGAGAGCTGGCAATCCAATGGAACAATTCCGGGGTAAGCAATACGGCGCCTAAGTGGATTGTGCTCCTGTTTCCCGCCCTGGCGGCGCTCGTAATTGTCCTGCATGTCAACCAGGCCGGAAAAAAAGAAGGGACCGGCGGGAACAGCCCATGGTACTTTGCCGGCGTTTTGGTCCTGTTTGCCGCAGAAACCGTCATCATCTGCAACGGTGTCGGATTAATTGAAATAACCAATGCCGACAGCCACCTTGTAACAAGGTGCGCGGCGATTATCCTCGGCTGCTTGCTCGTTTACTTTGGGAACAGCCTTCCCAAAACGGCGCGCAACTATTATGTTGGGGTAAAAGCGCCATGGGCGTTTGAAAACGACGACGTCTGGACGAAAACGCAGCGCTTCGCGGCAAAGGTTTGGGTGATAATTGGAATTTTGATTATTGCCCTGTCCTTTGCCCCGGGCTATATACAGTCCGGCGCCGTGTTTGCCGGAGTCCTCGCTATCGTTTTGCTTCCGAGAATCTACAGCAAGCGCGTTTATGAGGCAGGCGCGCGCGATAAATAAGAATCCGCCTGGATTGTGAATACAAAAAGCTGGCGCTGTTACGTCTGAGCAGCGCCGCTTTTTCATTTTATTTGCGCGTTTCTATTGACCTTCAAGCGGCTTGAGGGTGTTAAATACGGGGGAAAGGAGGCTATATTATGACAATCAAAGAGGTGGAACAGCTCACCGGAATGAAAAAGGCAAACATCCGGTATTATGAGGACGCGGGGCTTTTAAAGCCGGGACGGGACGAATCGAACAATTACAGGGTTTACACGCGGGAGGACATCGAACTGCTCAAAAAAATTAAATTCCTGCGCACATTGGGTATTTCTATCCAAAACATCAGGCTTTTGGAAGAGGACAAGGCTTCCCTCCCCTGCCTGATGGAGCAAAGGGAGCGGGAAATACGCGTCCAGACAGAACAACTGGAAGCCCTTAAAAAGATTTGCGCACGTGTAAAGGAAAGCGGCTATAGCTTCCAGGCTCTGGAGGTTTCCGCCGTGACCGAAAGGGACGGCGCCCTGCAAAACAGAAGCAGGAACGTCCTTCGGTCTGACAGGGTTTACCGTCTGGAACAGTACGACAGGCTGCTGACAAGGCTGCTGGAATATATCGGCTGCATCTCGCTCGTGCTTTCTATATCCCTGAGATTATATAACATAAGCGTACCATTATGGCTTATAATCCCCGCTGCTCTCATTGCGCTGGGCGCCGCCGCCGTTAAACTGTTTGTTGTAAAAAGAATCATCCGTTACAGGCTTAAAATAAATCAATAGGCGGCACTGAATTTATTTTAACCCCCTGTTTCAAGCGGGAAACCGCTTGCACCGTACCGGAAAAACATGTATAATTGGAAAGATAGCAATTTATTTGCGATATTTTACGTAAAGCAGAGGTTCTTCACTATGGCTTTGATTACGAAACGCGTATACGGCTCGGAGGACGTGCTCCCCGCCGACAGCTACAAATGGCAGTTTATTGAGGACGTCATGCGCAAGGAGGCGGCCTCCTACGGGTATAAGGAAATCCGCACGCCCGTGTTTGAGCACACGGAGCTGTTTCAGCGCGGCGTGGGCGATACGACAGACGTTGTGCAGAAGGAAATGTACACGTTCGATACAAAGGGCGGCACGTCCATCACCCTGCGGCCCGAAGGCACCGCGGGCGCGGCGCGCGCGCTGCTTGAGCATGCCGTTTATAACGACGGCCTGCCGGTCAAGGCAAGCTACTTTGTCTCCTGCTACCGGTACGAAAAAAAGCAGGCGAACCGCTACAGGGAATTCCACCAGTTCGGCCTTGAAATCTACGGCACCGCTCATCCATCGGCTGACGCGGAGCTGATAAGCGCCGCGCAGTCCCTGTTCGACCGGCTCGGCGTAACCGATTTGACGCTTGAAATCAACTCCATCGGCTGCCCTTCGTGCCGCGCACAGTACCACAAGGCGCTGCGCGCCTATTTTGAGCAATACAAGGGGGAGCTTTGCGAAACCTGCCTTTCAAGGCTTGAGCGCAATCCCATGCGCATCCTCGACTGCAAAAGCCCCGTTTGCTCTAAAATCGCGCAGGGCGCGCCGACGGTGCTCGACTATATCTGTGAGGAATGCAGGGAGCACTTTGAGGGCGTCAAGGGGTATCTTGACAGCGCGGGAATCGCCTACACCGTCAACCCGAAAATCGTAAGGGGGCTCGATTACTACACAAGGACCGTTTTTGAATTTATTACAAGCTCGCTCGGCGCGCAGGGCACCGTCTGCGGCGGGGGCCGGTACGACGGGCTGATTGAGCAGCTCGGCGGGCAGCATTTGCCGTCGCTCGGCTTTGCGCTCGGCATGGAGCGCCTGCTCGCGCTTATGGAGGCGCAGCATATCGAAATACCCAAGCCCGACACCTGCGACCTCTACATCGCGGGGCTTGGAGACAAGGCGCAGCGCAAGGCGTTTGAGCTAATCGCGCAGGTGCGCCGCGCTTCTTTGACAGCGGAGGGCGACATCGTCGGCCGCAGCCTGCGCGCGCAGATGAAATACGCCGATAAAATCGGCGCAAAATTCAGCGTTGTACTCGGCGACAATGAAATCGAAGCGGGCAAAGCGAACCTGAAAAACATGCAGACGGGCGCTGTCACCGAGATTGCGCTCGACGAAACCTTCTTTGAAAAATTCTTCGCGGTTTATCTGGAGGACGGCAGGAACACGATTATCAACTCCCTCCAGGAAGGACAGGCCGTATGCAAATAAAGGAAACGACAGGGGATAACATATCATGGTTGAATTTATGACAGGTCTTAAACGGACAAACTACTGCGGGGAGCTGCGCGCCGAAGACTGCGGCAAAACTGTAACGGTCTGCGGCTGGGTACAGCGCCAGCGCGATTTAGGACAGCTCATTTTTATCGATTTGCGTGACAGGACGGGCATTATCCAGCTTTCCTTCGACGATTCGACCGATAAAGAGATTTTCGACAAGGCGTTTTCCGTCAGGAGCGAGTATGTGCTTGCGGCGGTGGGAACCGTCTGTGAGCGCACCTCAAAGAACAAGGAAATCCCGACGGGCGATATTGAAATTAAGGTAACACAGCTTCGCGTTTTGGGCGAAAGCGAAACGCCGCCATTTGAGATTGTGGAAAACAGCGGCACCGGGGAACCGACGCGCCTGACCTACCGATACCTCGACCTGCGCCGCCCGGATTTGCAGCGCAATATTCTGCTGCGCCATAAGATTGCAAAAATTACGCGCGACTATTTTGACGACCAGGGCTTTATTGAGATAGAGACGCCCATGCTCATGAAATCGACGCCTGAGGGCGCAAGGGACTACCTTGTACCGTCAAGGGTGCATAAGGGCTCTTTCTACGCCCTGCCCCAGTCGCCCCAGATATACAAGCAGCTTTGCATGGTGGCGGGCTTTGACCGCTATATGCAGATTGCGCGCTGCTTCCGTGATGAAGACCTGCGTGCCGACCGCCAGCCGGAATTCACGCAGATTGACCTTGAAATGTCGTTCGTCGATATGGAGGACGTTCTTGAAATCGGGGAAGGCTACATCAAGCGCGTTTTTAAAGAGGCGCTCGGCGCGGATATTCCCACCCCCTTCCCGCGCTACACCTACAACCAGGTCATGGAGCGCTATGGCTCCGACAAGCCTGATACGCGCTTCGGTATGGAGCTTTACGACCTGACGGGAATTGTAAAGGACTGCGGCTTCGGCGTTTTCAAAGGCGCGGTAGACGGCGGCGGCAGCGTACGCGGTATTACTGCGAAAAACGCCGTCAAGACGTATTCCCGGAAAGAAATCGACAAGCTGACCGAATTTGTCCGCGGCATCGGCGCGAAGGGGCTTGCGTGGATTAGGATGACCGACGACGGGATTGCTTCAAGCTTTGCAAAGTTTATGAGCGAGGAAGAAATGCAGTCAATCCTGCAAAAGGCCGGGGCCGAAACAGGGGACGTCGTCTTTATTATCGCGGACACAAACAACAGCCATGTGCTTTCAACGCTCGGCGCGCTGCGCTGCGAGGTCGCAAAACGGCTCGATATAATCGGCGAAGGCTACAACTTCCTGTGGGTCGTGGAATTCCCGTTCTTTGAAAAGGACGAGGAAACCGGCGAGTGGGTCGCCATGCATCATCCCTTTACTTCCCCGACCGACGAGTGCCTCGATAAGCTGGAGGCGGACAAAAGCAAGGTTTACGCCAAAGCGTACGATATGGTATTAAACGGCGTTGAGCTGTCCTCAGGCTCCATCCGTATTACGAACCCTGAGCTGCAAAACCGCATGTTCCGTATGCTGGGCCTGAGCGAAGAAGAAGCGCACCAGAAGTTTGGCTTTTTGACCGACGCGTTCCAGTACGGCGCGCCGCCGCACGGCGGTATGGGAATCGGGCTTGACCGCCTTGTCATGCAGATGATAGGCGCGCAGACGCTGCGGGACGTCATCGCGTTTCCAAAGGTACAAAACGCAAGCGAGCTGATGACAAACGCGCCCTCCCCCGTCGACCCGCAGCAGCTTGAGGATTTGGGTATCCAGGTAGAACCGTAATAAACAGGTAAATCACTTTTCTTTTGCTTTTTGATGGCTTGAACACTCATCATTTTAGAATACGGTGATGTTTTTTTACTTAAGCTTTCATCTCACCCGCATAGGGGGCGGTTCTTGAGAATTTGCCTTTGGCAACCTCTCCCTCGCTAAAGCATTAGTCAAAACCACCGGCTAAGCCGGAGGCATGAATAGCCCTAGAAGGGCATAATAC
>OJQY01000268.1_pt1 | contig 32853 bp, 33 predicted proteins | sample 1599091 | NCBI WGS metagenome assembly OJQY01 (sample SAMN03922524, study PRJEB24848) | human gut metagenome | isolation source: stool sample | host: Homo sapiens | place: Germany | collected 2010-02 | reverse complement strand
CAAAAAAACCAAACGTCTCAGGAAAAATAGACCTCAGAAAAAGGTTTTTATAAAAAAGTAAATCTTTAGCGTTAATAAAATCCTTTTTTACATCTGTATGCAATTCAATCCTGCAAAGGGGAGCATGGCCCAAGTGAACAAGCCCGGTTATAACAGCAGCACAAAGCTATGATATGAAATGAACTGTTTGACATTTCCATGCGTTAATATTAGAATAAAAAAACTAGTAATGTATTTGTCAGCCTTTGGCGGAGAAGGGGTACTCAGCAGTTTGGAATTTAGGGGGAAAGAATCATGAAAAACAAAGCATTAGTTGTTATCGACATTCAAAATGATATTACAAAGAATTACAAGGAAATTATCGAAAATATCAACAAAGCCGTTGATTGGGCAGTTACCAATAAAATTCATGTTGTTTACATTAAGCATAATAATTTATCTGCCGGAACAAGAACATTTAAGCCTGATACACATGGTGCCGAATTGGTTCCTGATTTGAAAATCGTATCTGATAACATTTTTACGAAAACCAAAGGAAATGCATTGACAAGCGAAGGTTTTGCAACTTTTGTAAGTGAACATGAAATTGGTGAGTTTTACATTGCCGGCGCAGATGCCATAGCCTGTGTAAAATCCACTTGCTACAATATGACGAAAGGGCATTACATCGTTCACGTTCTGTCTGATTGCATTACTAGTTACGATAAAAGAAAAATCGACGAAATGCTTCAATACTATGAAAGCAAAGGGTGTATTGTTGAGAAGCTTAACGAAGTGATGTAAGACTGTCACAATTGTTTTGAGCGTGATTTAGATTCCTGCATGAAAACAGCCCCGGCGTGAGAGCTTATCCCCTCTCATGCCGGGGCTGTTTTGCGAAACGATAGAAGCTCTTTTTCGGGGGGGCAGGCCAAAATGACACGGGTTCCCTCGGCTGCGCGCCCGCAGATGCCCACTCTGCCAAGGTTTGGGCGGCCTTATTGGCTCCCTTTCCAGCCCCGCCCTCAACGCCCGTCCCGCCTTCTGCGGTTTCGGGGAAGGTGAAATCCCCGCTTCACGGGTTTGTGAGGTCTTTCTATGAAATGATTTGCCGCATTTTAACGGCTAAATAGCTAATCACGCAATAAATAATTTTATAATAAAAAAATTCCTTCAAAAGCTTGACAAAGGTGTAATATTGTATATAATGGATATATACAATATTGTTAGAGGAGGCGGCGCATGAATATCATCATCAGCAACAGCTCGGCTACTCCAATTTATGAGCAAATCGTAACGCAGATGAAAGACCTGATTGTTTCAGGAGAGCTTAAGGAGGGCGACGCGCTGCCGTCTATGCGGCTGCTGGCTCGGGAGCTTCGCATCAGCGTCATCACGACCAAGCGCGCGTATGAGGAGCTGGAGCGCGGCGGGTTTATTTACTCGGTCACGGGAAAGGGCAGCTTTGTTGCGGAAAAAAACTTGGAGCTCATCCGTGAGCAGCATTTAAAGGAAATCGAAGAACATTTGCAGGAAGCCTGCGCGCTTTCCAGAAGGTGCGGGCTGTCCCAAACGGAGCTTTTAGAAATGCTCAAGCTTTTTTATGAAGGAGAATGACATATGAACGATGCAATTGCCGTAAGGAACCTGACAAAAACCTACGACGGTTTTACGCTCGACCACATCGGCTTTACTGTGCCGGGCGGCTGTATTATGGGGCTGATTGGTGAAAACGGAGCGGGAAAATCGACGACCATCAAGCTTTTGCTCGGGCTGATTAAAGGGGAAGAAGGCGAATTTTCCCTGCTCGGAAAAAGCGGCGGAGAAATAGACGGCGCGCTGAAAGAACATATCGGCGTCGTTATGGACGACTGCTGTTTTCCCGAAACGCTCACCGCAAAGCAGGTGGGGCGTGTTTTGCGCAGTATCTATAAAACGTGGGATGCAAAAAAATATACGGCTTATCTGAAGGAGTTTTCCCTGCCGCAGGGAAAGAGCGTCAAGGAATTCTCCCGCGGCATGAAGATGAAGCTTTCCATCGCCTGTGCGCTTTCGCACGATACGAGGCTTTTAATCCTGGACGAAGCAACCAGCGGGCTCGACCCAATCGTACGCGACAAAATCCTCGATACATTTCTTGATTTTATACAGGACGACCAGCACAGCATTCTGATGTCCTCGCACATTGTAAGCGATTTGGAAAAGGTATGCGATTATATCACGTTCCTGCATCAGGGAAAGGTTGTTTTTTCGGAGGAAAAGGACCGTCTGCTCGAGATGTACGGCGTTTTAAAGTGCTCGCCGGAGCAGGTGAAGAGCCTTCCGGACAGCGCGGTCGTTGCAAAACGCGGCGGCATGTTCGGCGTGGACGCGCTCGTACGGCGTGATAAAATGCCGGGCGGCCTGGTCGTCGACCGGGCGGGTATCGAGGATATTATGCTTTATTTTACCGCCGCACAGGAAAAAGGCGGCGCAAGAAGGAGGAACGCAGGATGAAAGGCCTGATTTTAAAGGATTTGCTGGTGCTTAGAAAAACCGCGCTGCTTTACCTCATTATTGAGATTGTACTGCTGTCAGCATCTTTATTTAATCCATCGATGCAATTGTTTTCCACCCTATACTTCATTATCCTTGCAATGATGCTTCCCGTAACGGCGCTCGCGTATGACGAGCGCGCCGGTTGGGAAAAGTACGCGCTTTCCATGCCGGTTACGCGTAAAAAGCTGGTCGCGGGCAAATATTTACTCGGCCTTATCTTACTGGGCATATCGCTCTTGCTGATGGTCATATTTATTATCCTTTTATTTCCCTGGCTGTCAGTTTACCCTGTTAACTATACGGAATCCGTACTGATGCTGGTGCTTGCGGTTGCCATAGGATGCCTTTTCTTATCCGTATTAATGCCAATTATGATAAAATTAGGGACGGAAAAAGGCCGAATCGTCATGATGCTCATGATTATGGTCCCTGTTGGAGCAGTGCTTATTTTAAGCAAAACAGGGGTACTCAGTAACATAAGGATAGATAGTAACGAGGGAATAGAAAGGCTCTCATTCATCTTGGACAATTTTTGGCTGACCCTGTTAATTACAGCCGCGGCATGCGCCCTGATGCTCGCGATTTCCCTGTGGATTTCCTTTGCTGTCGTAAAGCGTAAGGAGTATTAATAAGAACCGCCGCCGCTAAGGGCCTGGCCCTTTTACAGCGGCGGCTCCCTTTTTATGGGGGGATGTATCATTCCTGCATAAAGGCGGTAAAACGCTTGCAAGGGCTCCCGCGATGTGGTAGAATTTTTAATTATGACAGCAAAACGTTTTCCACAGCGGAAAAAAGGGAGCGATACGACATGTGCGGAATCTGCGGATTTACGGGACAGATTATAGACCGGGATGAAACGATTAAAAATATGACCGAGGTCATCACCCACAGGGGGCCGGACGACAACGGTTTTTATCTGGACGAAGACATCTCCATGGGCTTCAGGCGCCTGAGCATCATCGATTTGGGCACCGGGCACCAGCCGATATATAACGAGGACCAAACGCTTGTTTTAACCTTCAACGGCGAGATTTACAATTATAAAGAGCTGCGCGGGGAGCTGCTTGCGCAGGGGCACGTTTTTTCCACCGAAACGGACAGCGAGGTGCTGCTGCATGGCTTTGAGCAGTGGGGCGAAAAGCTGCTCGACCGCTTGAGGGGAATGTTCGGGTTTGCCATTTACAATAAAAAGGACAAGTCCCTGTTTATCGCGCGCGATTTCTTTGGCATCAAGCCGATGCACTACACGCAGGTAGGGGACAGCTTTGTCTACGGCTCTGAAATCAAGAGCCTTCTGCAGTTCCCGGGTTTTGAGAAAAAATTCAATTACCGCGCGCTCGACAATTACCTTTCCTTCCAGTATGTGGTGCCGCCCGAAACGTTCTTCGAGGGCGTATACTGCCTTTTGCCCGGCCATTACCTTTGGTATAAGGACGGCAAGGTCACGACGACGCGCTATTTTGAGCCGCAATTCCATCCGGACGAGAGCATGACGGAGGAGGAAGCCGTCGATAAAATAGAGCAGGTGTTTGAAAACTCTGTAAACGCGCATAAAATATCGGACGTAGAGGTTGGCTGCTTTTTGTCCAGCGGCGTCGATTCAAGCTACGTTTCCACCTATTTTGCCGACCAAAAGACGTTTACCGTCGGGTTCGATTTCGGCGAGCGTTACAACGAAATCAGCTGGGCAAAGCGGTTGTCGGAGAAAATCGGCGTAGACCACCGGACAAAGCTGATTACCTCAGAGGAATTCTGGGGCAGCATCGAGAAGGTGCAGTACCATATGGACCAGCCGCTTGCCGACCCGTCCTGCATCGCGCTTTACTTCGTGTCAAAGCTTGCGAGCGAATCGGTCAAGGTCGTGCTGTCCGGCGAGGGCGCCGACGAGCTGTTCGGCGGATACACCGTATACAACGAGCCGCGCGTTTTCAAGTGGTACCAGCGGCTCCTGCCCTACAAGCTGCGCATGGCGCTCTACCGCTTCGCAAAAAAGCTGCCTGACATCAAGGGCCGCGGGTTTATTATGCGCGGCGCGCGCCCGATTGAGGAAAAATTCATCGGCAACGCGTTTATGTACGACGCGGACGACAAAAAGCGCATCCTGAAAGACCCGTCCATCGTGACTAAGCCGCAGGATTTGTGTAAAAAATATTACGATAGGGTGAAAGATTACGACGAGGTCACGAAAATGCAGTACCTCGACATCAACCTCTGGATGGTCGGCGATATTCTGCTCAAGGCGGACCGCATGAGCATGGCAAACTCCCTGGAGCTGCGTGTGCCGTTTTTGGACAAAGAGGTGTTCAAGGTCGCGTCCTCCCTTCCTACAAGACTCAGGGTCAACCGCGAGAATACAAAATACGCCATGCGGCAGGCCGCTATGCGCCATCTGCCGCCCGAAACGGCGCAGAAGGAAAAGCTCGGGTTCCCCGTGCCGACGCGCGTGTGGCTCCGGGATGAAAGATATTATAACGTCGTGAAGGAGATGTTCCATTCCGATACGGCCAAAAAGTTTTTCAACCCCGACGTCATCACAGGCTTCCTCGACGAGCATTACAGCGGCAAAGAGGACAACAGCCGAAAGGTCTGGACGATTTATATTTTCCTTGTGTGGTACAACATTTACTTTAAGGACGAAGCATAAAAAACGCCCCCGCGCCGCGGACTGAACAGTGAACAGCCCCGGCCGGGGGTTTTAAAACAAAAAAGAACTGTAAACGGGAACCCGTTTACAGTTCAATTTTAGGAAGAGTCCAAAAAATATAATACACAGACCTTGTGTGCTTGTAATCAAATCATAAATAAATGGGAATTTCTTTCACTGAACAAATTTTACCATGGTTCCCGCCGTGAGGCAACTACAGATACATTACAAATTCGTTGCATTATTGTTACTTACTTGGTATAATAAATACAAAATGTGGTGGCTGTTCCCCTTTGCCATCACATAATAAGGCATAAAGTCATCATTTCCTCTATCTTGTCGTAAATCGGGCCGAGGTCTTCCAGGGGAAGTGGGTTGCGCCCCTTTCCCACCTCAACCGTAAAGGCGGGACGCTTGAATTCCGTGATAAACCAGTCCTTGAACCCTCCGCCTACGGCAAGGCCCTCTGGACTTGATTTTTTATAACCGCTGCTCCTTGCCATGACGGCCGCCATAACGCCGGCGCGCTCAGGCGTGTTTTCCCCGAAATGCCAATAGATTTCCTCCCCCTGGCTGTGGAAGGCAACTGCGTGGCGGATGTTGTTTTTCCGGCAGAAGGCGCACATTGCCTGCGTTTCCGGCTCGCTTTCCGGCTGTTCCCCGCCGAACCGTGTCGGGCCTGGGGAAACAAAGCCGGCTTTTTGCTCCGCGTTGTGCAGCGCCTGCCAGCCCGCGTCATAGTTGTGGTTTAAATCGACGCCGGCGGCGTTTGCCTGCCAGCGCGCCGTTTTACCGCCGGAAACATGGCTTACAAGGTTTGCGTATGCGCCCGCCGACTGCGCGCCGTGGAGGGATATTTCCACCCCGTCCGGATTCACGCACGGTATGACGACCAGCCCCCGCCGCTTTAAAAAGCGCGTCAGCTTAATCTGTGAAACACAGCCTCCACGGTCCGCCGCCGCGCAGACGCAGTCGAGGTATTTATATAACAGAAGGCTTGTAATCCACTCCATCCCGTGGAACGCGCCGCAGTAGAGGACGGCCTCCTCTTCGCTGCCAAGCGCAAACGCCTCTATTTCACGTCCGCAGCGGCTTTGGCCGACGACGCCGCGCTTTAAGAAATGGTACCGCCGCCTAAGCTCCTCTGAAAGCTGTGCGCGGTGCTTATCGTCCGCGGCAGCAAAAAAACCTTTGTTTTTTGTCATAAAAAGTCACCTCCGTAAAATGTGACAAAACACGCGCTGTTTGTAGGGATACGATACCCTTATATAGGTATGTGACTCAGGAGCATAATATGCGAATGCCCCGGGCAGGAAGGAAGCTTAATATGAAGTTATATGAAAAGACGCTGCATAGCAAGGAAGTGTTTAAAGGCCGCATCATCGACGTAACGCTCGACGAGGTGGAGCTGGAAAACGGCAGGAAAGCGAGCAGGGAGGTCGTCGGGCATCCCGGCGGCGTTTGTGTCGCCGCGCTTACGGAAGAAAACGAGCTGCTGTTTGTCAGGCAGTTCCGCTACCCGTATCATGAGGTTGTGCTCGAGCTGCCCGCGGGCAAGCTGGAGCCGGGACAGAATCCGCTTGAAAACGGCAAGCGGGAGCTTTTGGAGGAGACGGGCGCCGTAGGGCACAGCTATTACCCGCTCGGGCAGCTATACCCCTCTCCCGGCTACTGTGCGGAAATCATCCATCTCTATTTCTGCCGGGTGGAAAGCGTCAGGCAGCCGTCGCCCGACGAGGACGAATTTTTAAATATGGAAAAAATACCGCTGGAAAAAGCGGTGGAGATGGTGCTCCAAAATCAAATTCCAGACGCAAAAACACAGACGGCGGTGCTGAAAACCGCGCTGCTGTTAAAAAGCGGTACGGTATGACCGTACCCGCGGCAAAATAAGAAAAAGCTTTGACCCCGCGGAGGTGGTATTCATGCTCATCAATCCCATTGTCGTCATTGCGGCGACGACCATCATACTGTGCGTTTTGATTTACTGTATCATCAATAAGCCCACAAAGCCGATTTTTACAGGCGTCTCGATTGGGATGCTCATCATATTCCTCATACTGTCGACACTCATCAATATGGGCATGGGCTCCGGTGGGGGCGACCCGTCCTTTAACAGGATGCTGGGCGGCGTAGTCAGCTTTTTGACGGCGCAGAACAATCCGACCTCGGTGCAGCTTGAGGGCTCGTTCCTAATTTACGCGCTAATCGATATTGCGCTGATTATTATTTCCATTGTTTCCATGGTCATAGAGGTCAAGCATATCTTTACATTCAGCGGCAAAAAGTAGCAAACATAAGCAGGTGGATGGATTAATGAAACGGCTGTATTTTATTGGCGGCCCCATGGGTGTGGGAAAAACTACCGTCAGCCGTATGCTCCGGGACAAGCTCCCTGACAGTGTGTTTCTAGACGGGGACTGGTGCTGGGATATGTCCCCGTTTCAAGTGACTGAAGAGACGAAAAAGCTGGTAATCGACAATATTTGCTGCCTGCTCGGGAACTTTCTCAGGTGTACGGTGTTTGAAAACATCATTTTTTGCTGGGTGCTGCACGAGCAGCGCATTATCGATGAAATTTTATCCAGGCTTGATTTAACCGGCTGCGAGGTAAAAAATATCTCCCTCGTTTGCAGGCAGGCTGCGCTTGCCGAAAGGCTTCAAAAGGAAATAGAAGCGGGAAAACGAAGCGGGGATGTGCTCGAAAGAAGCCTTTCACGGCTTCCGCTGTACAGGGTGCTCCGCACGGTTAAGCTCGACGTGTCTGACATAAGCCCAAAAGAGGCGGCGGAGCGCATCAGCAGGCTCTGACTGATTAGATGAGAAAGGACGGAGGCGAAAGCTGTCCATGAAAATATATACGGAGCCGGCACGATTGGAAACTCCCACGAGTATAGCGCTCGGCTTTTTCGACGGCGTCCATTTAGGCCACGCGGCGGTAATATCCCGCGCGGCGGCCTGTAAAAAAGAAGGGCTGGTCCCCGCGGTATTTACCTTTGCAAGCAGCCCGCAGGGCTTGCTGACGGGGGAAGCGCCGCCCGCGCTGATGACCGCCTCGTGCAAGGCGCGCACAATGGAAAGGCTCGGCATAGAAGCCCTTTTTATCATAGATTTCAGTGATGTCAGGAGCTTAAACCCGCAGGAATTCGTAAAACAGGTGCTTATCGATAGATTATGCGCGAAAAAACTGTTTTGCGGGTTCAATTTCCATTTTGGCAGCGGCGGTGCAGGCGACGCGCACGCGCTCGAGATGATAGCGCGCGGCGACAATATTCCTGTTGAAACGGTTGCGCCCGTGCGCTATGGCAGCGCGCCTGTCAGCTCCACGAGAATCAGGCAGGCGCTAGTGGACGGCGATGTTCAAAACGCAAACGCCATGCTCGGCCGCCCGTTTTCCTTCGATTTTACGGTTGCGCACGGCAACAAGCTTGGAAGAAAAATGGAGACGCCCACCTTCAACCAGCCGTTCCCCGGCGGCTTTATCCTGCCGAAATTCGGCGTGTACGCTACCGCTGTTGAGATTGGCGGAGAATTACGCTGCGGTGTGACCAACATCGGCGTGCGCCCCACTGTCGGCTCAGACAGGCCGCTTGCGGAAACCTGGATGCCCGGCTTCGACTGCGGCGAGCTTTACGGCAGGCAGGTAGAGGTGCGCCTGCTTGAGTTCCTGCGCCCGGAAAAAAAGTTCCCAGGCGTAAAGGAGCTCCAAGCGGAGATTCTCAAAAACGGGGAGGAAGCAAAGGCAGTCTTTGCCCGCCAGCAATTTCATAAAGAATAAGGAACAAGCCGGAAAAGATTCTTTGAAATTTTTTCCGGCTGAATTGTCATATGCCGCGCTTTATGGTAGAATAGACGGCAGTGAATAACACGGTATGGGGGTCGTAACATGTCAGATGTAATCAGAGTGTTCGTGGAAAAGAGAGAGGGCTTCGACGTTGAGGCGTCCCAGATGAAATGGGATTTGCGCCATAACCTGGGGCTCAAAGCGATAGAGGGCCTGCGCCTGCTCAACAGGTACGACGTATCGGGCCTGTCGAAGGAGGAATTTGCGCGCGCGCAGGGTACAATATTTTCCGAGCCGAACCAGGACATCGTCTATGAAGAGGATTTCCCGGTCGAAAAGGGCTGGCGCGTGTTCGCCAAGGAATACCTGCCGGGGCAGTACGACCAGCGCGCGGACAGCGCGGCGCAGTGCGTACAGCTTTTGACGCAGGGCGAGCGCCCGCAGGTGCTTTCCGCGCAGGTGGTCGCGCTCAAGGGCGATATTACCGACGAGGATTTTGAAAAGGTAAAGGCGTATCTGGTCAACCCGGTGGAGTCGCGCGTTGCTTCCCTTACAAAACCGGAAAGCCTCGATATGGCGGTGCAGGCGCCGGAGGACGTTAAGCGCGTGGAGGGATTTATTTCTTTTACGGACAAGCAGATGCAGGAATATTACGGCTCCATGGGCTTTGCGATGACGCTCGAGGATTTATGCTTCTGCCGCGACTATTTCCGCGGCGAGGAAAAACGCGACCCGAGCGTAACGGAGCTGCGCGTCATCGACACCTACTGGTCCGACCACTGCCGCCATACCACATTTTTGACAAGGCTCGAGCAGATTGACATAGAAAAGGGCGCGCTTTCCGGCGTAATCGAGCAGGCGCTCAACGCCTATTATGACGCGCGCGGCGAGGTTTACGGCAAGGATACGAACAGGGACGTTTCGCTGATGGATATGGCGCTTGCCGGTATGAAGCTTTTGAGAAAGCGCGGGCTTATCCCCGACCTCGACGTAAGCGAGGAAATCAACGCCTGCTCTATTGAGGTGCCGGTTACCATCGACGGCAAGACGGAAAAATGGCTCGTCCAGTTTAAAAACGAAACGCATAACCACCCGACGGAAATTGAGCCGTTCGGCGGCGCGGCAACGTGCCTGGGCGGCGCAATCCGCGACCCGCTCTCCGGGCGCTCGTATGTATATCAGGCGATGCGCGTCACCGGCAGCAGCGACCCGACCATCCCGTTTAAAGACACCATCCCCGGCAAGCTCCCCACCCGCAAGATTACGACGGGCGCTGCGGCGGGCTACAGCTCCTACGGCAACCAAATCGGCCTTGCGACCGGCCAGATCACGGAGCTTTACGACCCGGGCTATGCCGCGAAGCGTATGGAAATCGGCGCGGTTATCGGCGCTTCGCCGAAGCGAAACGTCGTGCGCGAGGTACCGCTTCCGGGCGACGTCATCGTCCTGCTCGGCGGCAGGACCGGGCGCGACGGCTGCGGCGGCGCGACAGGCTCCTCCAAAGCGCACACGGCACAGTCGATTGAAACGTGCGGCGCGGAGGTGCAGAAGGGCAACCCGCCCACAGAGCGCAAAATCCAGCGCCTGTTCCGGCGCGAAGAGGTTTCCACCATGATAAAGCGCTGCAACGATTTCGGCGCGGGCGGCGTCTGCGTCGCCATCGGCGAGCTTGCCGACGGCCTGACGGTCGACCTTGACCGCGTGACGAAGAAGTATGAGGGACTCGACGGCACCGAGCTTGCGATTTCCGAGTCGCAGGAGCGTATGGCGGTCGTGCTCGACAAAAAAGACATGGAAGAATTTATTGCCCTTGCGGGTAAAGAGAACCTGGAGGCCACAGCCGTAGCGGAGGTGACGGAAAGCCCGAGGCTTTCCATGACGTGGCGCGGCGATAAAATCGTCGATTTAAGCAGGGCGTTTTTGAATACCAACGGCGTGACGCAGCGCGCAAGCGCGTATATCGCGTCGCCCGACAAAGCGAAGAACTACAGGCGCGCCGTGCCGCAGTGCCTTAGCGGCATGGAACGCGCGCGGGCCTTTCAAGAAAATCTCGGCAGGCTCGAGGTTTGCTCGCAAATCGGCCTTTCCGAGCGGTTCGATTCGAGTATCGGCGCTGCTACCGTTTTGATGCCGTTCGGCGGCAGGTACCAGCTCACGCCGCAGGAGGCGATGGCGGCAAAAATTCCGCTGGAGCAGGGAGAAACAGACGACGCGACCGCGATGAGCTACGGCTACATCCCGGGCATATCGCGCTGGAGTCCGTTCCACGGCTCGGCGTATGCCGTGGTGGAATCGCTTTCCAAGCTGCTCGCTATCGGGGCGGACCCTTTGAGCGCCCGCCTCACGTTCCAGGAATATTTCGAGCGCTTGTACGACAAGCCGGAGCGCTGGGGCAAGCCCGCCGCCGCGCTGCTCGGCGCGCTGACAGCCCAGCTTGCGCTGGAAATTCCCTCCATCGGCGGCAAGGACAGCATGTCCGGCTCGTTTGAGCAGCTCGACGTACCGCCGACGCTCGTAAGCTTCGCGGTCGCGATGACTAAGGCCTCAAAAACGGTATCAGCGGAATTTAAAAAGGCTGGTTCGGCCGTCCTTTTCGTTCCCGTGCCGGAGGACGGAGACACGGCTATGCCGCAGTGGGACAGGCTCAAAGAGATGTACAGGGCGGTTTATAAGCTGATGCAGGACGGGAAAATCCTGTCCGCCTCCGTACTGCGGGAGGGCGGCGCGGCCGCCGCTGTGTGCAGAATGTGCTTCGGCAACCAAATTGGCTTTACCTTCAACCACGCGCTTACCATGGAAGAGCTGTTCGCTCCGCTTTCCGGCGGCCTGGTGCTCGAAATGGAAGATGGAGCAACGCTCGACGCCGCGGTACAGCAGTATGTGCTCGGCAAAACCAGCGAGGAAAAGCAGATTGACATCATCGGCGCAAAGCTTGCGCTCGACGAGCTGATAGATACATGGACCGGAAAGCTTGAAAAGGTGTTCCCGACAAAGGCGGAATGCCCAAAGCTCGCGTTTGACATTCCCTGCTATACGCAGAGGAACCAAAAGGCTCCCGCAATTAAGGCGGCAAGACCGCGGGTGTTTATCCCGGCGTTCCCCGGTACAAACTGCGAGGTCGACACGGCGCGGGCGTTTGAGAAGGCGGGCGCGCAGGCGGATGTTTTGATTGTAAAGAACCTTACGCCGCACGACATCGAGCAGACCATCGAGCAGATGGAAAAAATGATAAGGCAGGCGCAGATTGTCATGCTGCCCGGCGGATTCAGCGGCGGCGACGAGCCGGACGGCTCCGGCAAGTTCATTGCCACGGCCTTCCGTAACCCGCTTATCGCGCAGGCGGTAACCGATTTGCTCGAACAGCGCGACGGATTGATGCTCGGCATCTGCAATGGCTTCCAGGCGCTCATCAAGCTGGGGCTCGTGCCGTACGGCAAAATTACGGAGCTCAAAGAAACCGACCCGACGCTCACGTTCAACTCCATCGGCCGACATATTTCCCACATGGCTTATACGCGCGTCACGTCCGTCAAATCACCATGGCTCAGCGGCGCAAACGCGGGCGATGTATTCGCCATTCCTGTTTCGCATGGAGAAGGACGGTTCGCGGCGGACGAAGAAACAGTCAGGGCCCTTATGGAAAACGGCCAAATCGCCACGCAGTATGTCGATTTGAGCGGCAGGCCGTCAGACGATATTGCGTACAACTTGAACGGCTCGGTCTGCGCAATCGAGGGCATTACAAGCCCCGACGGCAGGGTATTCGGCAAAATGGGCCATTCTGAACGCAAGGGCGAAAACCTTTATCAAAACGTCCCGTTTGAAAAGGACCAGAAGCTCTTTGAAAGCGGCGTTGCGTATTTTAAATAAAGCAAAAAAACAAAGCCCCCGGCGTGCATTCCATGGAATGCACGCCGAAGGCTGTTTTTATAGGGGCTTACACACGGTCAAGAGCCAAATTCCCGCATTTCTGTCACGTTCTGCTCATGTGATTTCACAAATTCGGCAATTACCTCGTCCCAGTCACATTTTTGGTAAGAGCGCTCGACCGTACTGCCGTCAGCAAGAGTATATACTACCGACAAATTCCATCGCATGAGTGAAAGCTGCGCGTTATATTCGTAGCCGTTTGCCCAGCGCTCAATTTGATAGAGCTCCTTTGCGGCCTTCTTGTCCGGGAAATCCATTTTTATTGTTTCATAGGTAATTTCATCAACGGTAAGGTACTTGATTTCAACGCGGGCGCTTACCGTACTGCCGGGAAAAGAGATGGGAGCGGGTGCGGAACTACTCGTCTCGTTAAAAAGATTATTCCAGCTCAGCGACAGGTACGTAACGCCCGCCGCTACCAGGAACAGGGCGCAGAAGGACACAATCCAAATGATACGCTTTTTTCTGGTCATTATATTTAATCCTATCTTTGTGAAATCGTATTATACTTTTCTGTAATATACTGCTTATTGTCGTCAATAAACGCTTCCAAAACCTCATTCCAATCGGATTTTTGATAGACGCGCTGTACCGCGCCGCCGTCCGCAAGGGTGTAGGTTACAGTCATTCTCCACGGGATACGCATAATTCGTGGGTCATACTCGTAATCGTTTGCCCATGTTTCGATTTCAAACAGTTTTTTTGCAGAAGCCGCATCGGGAAATTCCATTTTTATGACGTCCCAGGGGGTCTCTTCCAGGGACAGCTGGTTGAATTCCGCCTTGGCGCTTACCGTACCGTCGGGAAAAGAAATGGGCGTGCCAGCAGGCCGAAACAAGCTGTCCCAGCTCAATGACAGGTACGTAACGCCCGCCGCTATCAGGAACAGGGCGCAGAAGGACACAATCCAAATGATACGCTTTTTTCTCGCGGTCATGACTACAGGCTCCTTTACTCTAAGGGGGCTTCATAGGTGTGTGTTTTTCTTGCTCCTTCTTCTGTGTGAACGATATCGTAATGCATGACAAGCCTGCCGTCGTCCGTTTTGGTGATATACTGGTCAAATATTTCATAGTCGGGCGACTTGACAAGCGGGATTTGCTCCTCCAGCTTTGCCTTGGCTGCGCTTGTGGAAAGGTTCCGGTTTGCGTACCCGTCGTACCGGCCGCGGTTGAAGGCGTGCCAGGCGGAAACAGCGCCATCCGTCGTGCGAATCCAGAGCGTTACCTGGTCGTCCGTTTTTGCGCCGTTTAAATAAAAGCAGTAGTCTACATAGAAAACGGTGCTCTGCACCTCAATGCTTTCAAACTGGTACTTTTGTGCGCCGTCACCAAAAACGGACTGCATGTAAGCGTCTGCCGTTTCCCTTGCACTGTCCTTTGTCACAGCTTTACCCGTGTAATCCATGATGTCGGTAGCATCCTTGGCCTTATAGCCGCATAATGTGTCGGAATTTAAAAGAAATATATATTCGTTTCCGTCTTCATCCGCGTAAACGTCATAGGTTCCATAATTGTCGCTGCGCCTGTTTACCGGCGCGTCGCTGCGGTTCATCGTCTCCTTATAGGTGAGCGTACCGCTGCTTTTCCCGTTTAATGTGACCTGCTTTGTAGCGTTTTGTTTTAGTAATTCCATCGAACTGCCGTAGGCGTCCTGAATAAGCCCCTGCCCTGTGTTCGAGAGGGAAAAGCCGCACAGAGCGCCCGCGCACACGACGAGCAGGGCAAGCAGTACATACCGCAGGATATGACGGGAATTCTTCTTTGTTTTTTCCATGGTGAATACCTCCCTGATTTAATAAGTTTACATGCCTATAGGTGGGATAATTGTTGTGACAAATCCCCCTTATAATAGAGTCCACCGCAATGAGACCAAAGTTCCGCATGGTCTATGGCATCCTTTACGGTTGCGCCCTTATCACCAATTTTATCAAAAAAGCTTTTTAGCCAATGTGTGGCAGAATAAAGCCTAATATCCTCTGTCCAACCTATCGAAAAATGAGTTCCTTTTGAAAAGGCTGAATTAATTAAGTTACCGAATTCTGACGATGTGTTGCCGGTTCTACAACCACATACGACAAATAACCTTAGAGAAGATAGCCGATTTGACTGAAGGTTAACAATTTGGGAGCCACTTAAATATCCGGTTTTCGCTCCACTTCCATTATAGAATGAAATTTTTCCATTATCGCCATGACTGAAACATACGACAATATCAGAATAAAATAGGGCTTCTGTAACACTACCTATTGAAGGATTAATATTAGTTGTCCCGTAATATCCCATCCGATTTTCAACACAACTTAGTATATGTGAATCGGCCCCAGTCGTATCAAAAGATGTATACCTCGTGCTAAAGATATCCGCATCCCCGTGAGAAACCTTTTCAAACGACCACAGCGCCTTGCTGTCGTAGGTAGAGGTATCCGCAACGACAACATTGTTTTCATCGGCGTTGCTCATAACGTACTTACTGCCGTATTTAATATAATACGAGCCGGGATATTGGCTTGACACGTTGCGCATAATGGTAAAATCCTCAGTCGAGTAGCTCCCCTCCTGCCAAATATCCACGTTGCTGCCGGTCACATCCATTGTATAGCCGCTGGCGTGCTTGGGGCGCAGCCGGTAAATGCCGTTTCCCTTATGCACCACCGTAAACCGCTGGTTGGTTTGCCCGTTGAAGCCGTATAACAAAATATTTGTTCCGTTTGCTTTTCCCTGGTTGTAAACATCCATGTATTTTCCCGTGGCAACGTTGCGCAGGTAGTAGGTTTCGCCCGTGCGCAACCCAATAACCTCTGCCGAGGCGGTTGTAGCAGTCAACACGGGAAATGCTGCCAAAACCAAAACAGAAAAGACTAAAGAAACGAAACGCCGCACTTTTTTATGCATAATGCACACTCCTTTTCAACATCCACCAGAAAGTTCGCACATATCATTTCAATTTCATTATATTCCTGCTATTATTGAAAGTCAATAAATAAAATGTACAGTTTATATTTCTGATGTAAAAAAGCGGGTAGAAGCTTTATTGCGAAACATAATAAACATAAATAGGAATTATTTTGATGCATTTTATTTTGTTCCGTTTTGCCCGGCAGTGACTGCAGGCGACAACTCCAAAAAACGAAATAAAAAGTAAAAAAGCCGCTTTTAAGCGGCTTTCTCAATTCCTATGCGTTTTCTTCAAAACCATATTTCTGGTAACGGTACAAAATTTCCTCCGCCCATTGGCGGTCTATCTTTACAAACCCGCGCGCCTGCCGCTCCCGGCGGCCCAACCGGATGGCTATACTGCGCGACTTGTTATAGACCTCCATGCTCGTGGTGCGCACGCACGGCTCGTTTTTATCGGGGGTAAAGTATGTAAAGCCGATTTCCGACTTGTCGTAAACAGAAAAGTACCCGCCGCGCACAATCCGTTTTTCCTGCCTGCGCACGGCCTCCTCGAGCGCAAGCTTCGTCAACTCCGCCGCCATGTCGTCAAGCCCGGCCTCAAACAAAATAATTTTTTCCTTGAAATCGTTATAGGAGGTCACGAGCCGTTTTTTCACCGGCGCGATTTTGACGTTTTCCTTTTCCAGCACACGGTCGGTCAGCAGCGTTTTTTCACTGTTGGGTATAAAATAAACCATAAACCGCCGTTTAACGTCGTTATATAAAACGGGATAGCAGAGCCTCGCTTCATACCCGCAGTGCACACAGCTATAGGTGAACAGCCTGTCGTTTAAAACGTCACGCCTCAGGGACATATCCTCCGCAGGGTTCACGCTCTGGTAGATTACCGCCTTATTGTGTCCGCCGCAGTTCGGGCAGTTTACAGTTTTCAGTTCGCTTAAAGACATGCAAAACATCCTTTCAAAAAAGACGGAATTTATGGCCGCGCGGTACATTTTGCGCGCGGAAAAACATATGATAATAAAAGGCGGCGCCTTTTGTGATTGTGTTTATTATTATAACATATTACGCCGGATTTGGAACAGCCAGGCTATGGAAAAGGCAAATTTTCTTTCCGGCAGATATTGACCTTACAGGAATTATCTGCAATAATAGTATTATTCACAGGAAAAGGAATCCAAGGAAAGACCGGAGCAATCAGAACGCGCCGCGGCGCGGAAAAGACAACAATGTTGGGAGACAAGATTCATGAAGGTTTTGGAGATTATCGGCAGCGCCGTAACCGACGCGGTGGAATACGTTGTGGAGAAAAACAGGATGCAGGCACAGCAGAACCGCCTGCGTATGGTCATGCGCAACGAGGCGGACCTGATTAACCGTTCGTATATCGCTTTGGGCAAGTATTATTATGAAAACCTGCGCGGTAAGGACGACAGCGAGCAGAACAGGAAATGCTGTGAAACCATCGACAAATCCTCCGCGCGTATGCAGAAGGCGGCAGACCGTTACCGCAGCCTGATTGAGGCGCAGGCAAAGGTAAGCTACGACGAATATGCAGCGCTTGAGGACGACGGCGAGGATATTACCGTCTGCTGCTCTTATGAGGATTTGGGGCAGGAAGCGCCCGTCTTAGAAGAAAACGCTACGGAAACGACCGAGTAATTTTATTTTGGCAAAGCAATGCCCCGCACAACAGTGCGGGGCATTTTGACTTTTCATCTTAAATTGCCAGCTCGTAAAGCAGCACGTTCCTGCCGTCGATGCTTGAAGGGTATTCTCCCAGGCACAGCGCGCCGAGCTTATCGTAAAAGCCGGCGGCGTTCGGGTCGCTGAAAATCGAGAGCACCTCAATCTCGTTTTGACGGCACCAGCCCTTTGCAAAGCCCACGAGCCTGCTGCCTATCCCCTTGCGCAAATGCTCCGGCAAAATAAAAATATGCTCAAGCCAGTAACCCTTATGTACGAACACGCGCCCCGCGTGGAAGTCCTGCTCCACCTGCGCAACGGAGCAGTAGCCTAAAAGCCCTTCCTCCGAGCGGACGGCGAACACCTTGTTGTTTTCTATGTATTCGGGCGTGATGGTAAGCTCATCCTTCCAGACGACATAATATGCCTCCGGATAATTCCAGTAACGCTTGGATGCAAAGGAAATATCCGTAAGCTCCCGCGCTTCATCGGGCCGCGCCCGGTTGATTGTTAGAATCACCATTTCCGCCCTCCTTTTAAAAGGGCGCAGGCAGCTTCACTGCCCGCGCCGCGTTCTTACATTTTCGCGCCCTTAGCGCCGCCGAGCTTGATTCCGGAAAGTACGTTCGTATCGAAGGAATAATGGATGCTTTCGCTTTCCCGCTTACGCTTGAGCGCTAGCGAAATCATACGGTCGAGCAGCTGTGTGTAGGAAACGCCGACCGGCTCCCACAGGTAAAACGCGAGCGACCCGGGAATGGTGTTGATTTCGTTGACGAATAAATCGCCCGACGCCATATCAATCATGAAGTCGATGCGCGAAACACCGTTGCAGCCGAGCGCTTGAAAGGTCCTGACGGCAAGCGACCTGATTTTCTCCCGCTGCTGTGCGGGGATGTCGGCGGGCAGCCTGCGCTGCAGGCTCTGCATACCGCCCTTGGTGCCCTGCGCGCCGGGCGCGGATTTCGCGTTCTTGCCGCCGCTTAAGTATTTATCGGTATAGCTCAAAATTTCGTCGGAGCCAACGGGCTCCTCGCATTCGGACGCCTGCGCGTCTTCGTAGTCGCCGACGACAGAGCAGTTGATTTCCTTGAGCTGTTCAATCGCGCGCTCAGCGAGCACCTTCGGCGCAAATTCAAACGCAAGCTCCAGCGCGTCGGAAAGGGCCGCGCGGTCCTTTGCCTTTGTAATACCGACGCTCGAGCCCAAATTGACGGGCTTTACGATGACAGGGTACCCGATTTCCCTTTCAATCCGGTCAATCAGCGCGTCTGAGCCGCCGTTATACTCCGCGATGTTGAAGCAAAGGCAGTCGAGCACAGGAATTCCCTGGTCCTTGAGCACCGTTTTCATGACATATTTATCCATGCCGACGGCTGAGGACAATACATCGCAGCCGACAAAGGGAAGGTTCAGGGTCTGGAGATACCCCTGCAGCGCGCCGTCCTCCACATTTGTGCCGTGCACAATGGGGAACGCGACGTCGATAGAATCGTATACATTGTTTTTAAAAGCCTTGAACGGGTATTTCATAATATTGGTGCGGTTCCCGTCGCACATCAGCACGACCCGCTGGCTTCTTTTCAAAAGCGCGGGGATATTCTTGTACGCCTCGATGTCCCCAATTGCCTCCCCGACGTACATCTCGTTGTTTTTGGTGATATAAACCGGGATGACGTCATATTTTTCCGTGTTCATCGACTGGATCGCCTGGATTGCCGAGATAATGGAAATCTCGTGCTCTACGCTTTTTCCGCCGAATAAAACGGCCAGCTTAATCTTCATTTCCACTCACTCCTGTCTTGCCTTCATTAAAATACAGCTTAAAAATTATCCGGCAGGTCGTTTTCAAGCAGCGCCACCTTCGGCCTGCCCTGCGCGTTTATCTGCCCTATCTGGGTAAACGCCTCCTGTATGGTATCGACGACGGTGAGCTTCTCCTTCGGGAAGCCCGCGCCGAGCGCGCCCTTTTCAATGGGCGGCGCCTGTTTTCTGCCGACGAGTATAATATGGTCGCATACTCTGGCGGCGTCCGCTCCGAAGGCCTCGTTATATTCGTCCTGCTTTGCGCCCAGCTCTACCATACCGGGCGTCACGAGAATTTTAAAATGCTCCTCAAAGAAGCCGAGCGTCTCAAGCGCGGCCCTTGTGCCGGCGGGATTGGAATTGTACGCGTCGTCGATTAAAAGGGTTTCCCCGTTTCGTATCAACTGCAGGCGGTGCGGCACGCCCTCGATTTTTTTCACCTGCGGGACGAGCGCCTGCAAGCTGATTCCCATTGTGTGGGCTACGGCGATGGCGCCGGTAATATTGAGAACGTTGTGGCGTCCCAGAAGCTTCGTCGTGAATTTCGCGGTTTCCCCGGCCGGCGTTTTCACTTCAAAGGAAGTGCCCTTTTCCGAAGAGCTGACGTCAAACGCCCGGTAGCCGTTTCCGCTGCCCAGCCCATAGGTGATGTGCGGGCGCGTATACTGCACGCTCCTTATATTTTCATCGTCGCCGTTTAAAAACGCCATGCCGTTTTCCGGCAGGGAATCCGGCAGCTCAAACTTTGTCTTTTTGATGTTGTCAAGTGTCCCGAACGATTCCAAGTGCTGCTCGCCGACAGCTGTAACCACGCCGAGCTGCGGGTGTACCAAATCGCAGATTTCTTTAATATCGCCAACGTTGCGCGCGCCCATTTCGCAGACGAATACCTCGTGCGTCGCGCGCAGGTTTTCCCGGATAGTCCGCACGACGCCGAGCGTCGTGTTATAATTTTGCGGCGTCATCAGGACGTCGTACTTGGCCTTCAGGAGCGTCGTCAGGTAATACTTGACGCTCGTTTTCCCAAAGCTTCCCGTAATGCCGATAATTTTAAGGTCGGGCATACCGGCAAGCATCTGCCGCGCTTCCTTTATAAAGCCGTTGTTGATTGCCTTCTCGATTGGCTTGTTGATAAAATTGGCAAGCAGGATAATCAGCGGGGTAAACGCGTACGTGCCAAACAGCACGACCGGGAATAAAATCCGTTTCCCGCCCCATAGGATGACGGCGATTGCGAGCAATACCAGCATAATAATTCCGCTTGTAATGAGCATGCGGACAACGCGCCTGGTATACACGAGCGGAGTTTTCGCCTGCCGCGGCTTGTAAAAATAGGCAAGGATAATATAGATGATTCCCGCGATGGCCAGGCCCGTTTTGCCCCACAGTATAATCGCGGGGACGGTAAACAGCGCCAGCAGTGTTTTGGGAACCAGGCCGTTTAAATTTTTTTTCAGCCAGTCGAGCTGCACCCTCGGTTTGTACGAGTTGAGCTGGAACATATGCAGGAAATGGCGCGCGGCGAGCGACCAGCTCAACAGGAACGCCAACAGCACAAGCACCAGCAGGACAATGGTAGCGGTATCCAATATCATCCGTCCTTTCTCACACGGAGAGAAATATCATAAAAATCAATCGAGCTTCATAAACGACGCGATTACCCTGTTAAAGGTAAATTGCTGCTCTAAAAACGAAAAGTGCCCCGCGTTTTTCAGCGTGACGAGCCCGGCGTCCGGAATAAGCCGTTCCATCAATTGTCCGTCCTTTAAAGGGGTATCGGTATCGTTTTCGCCCCATACCAAAAGGGTGGGCACCTTGATGTTCGGGAGCAGGTGCGTCAAATCCTCGTTGACAACGCGCACAAGGCACTGACGCATCAGGGGGGAGGCCGCGTTATAATCGGCCGAGCCGTTCTTTTTACGCAGCTGCTCGAGCGCGTCGGGATACAGCTTTTTGACCGGCGGGAGCGCCAATACCCATTTGGACATCTTAAAAACGCGTACCTTGACGACGTTTTTAAGCTTGCGTTTCGGTTTGATGCCCGCGGCGTCGACAAATATCACGCGCAGCGGCTCAAACGGGAGGTTTTTGCGGCTGAGCATCTTAATGATGACCCTGCCGCCGAACGAGTGGCCGAGCAGCGTCGCTTTCTTAATACCCTGTTCCTCTATAAATTTCAGGACAAAGTCCGTATAGTCGTCTACACACCAGGGGGCGGGCGGCTCCGCGCTTTCCCCAAAGCCCGGCATATCGAGCGCGAAAACCTGGTATTTGGCTGCCAGCAGGCTCATTAAATTATCGAACAGCTTGATGTTCGCGCCCCAGCCGTGGAGCAGCAGTACAGGTTCGCCCTGGCCGCGCACGTCGTAATTTGTTTTTATGCCGCCGATTTCTGTAAACATCGTGCCGTCCTCCCTTTGCGCAGCGTGATGCGCTGCATAGCGCATATCGAAATAACATTATACCATAATCAGGCATGTTCCCGCAACAAAAATAGGAAGAAAAAGCAGGGACTTTTTCCATTGTCCCTGCCTTTTCCTTATTCCCAGGCCTAAAACCGGCTGTTTCTATGATTAATAAAATTCCTGCGTGCGCGCGTTGAGCGCCGCCGTATCGGGCGTTCCCACAGGCTCCGACGTTATATTATAGTCGGCCTTCATCCTTAATATTCTTGTTACCGCCTCGTCGAGCCTGTCCATTGTGATTTCGCCGTTTTCCACAGCCTCCCTGAGCGCTGCGAGAGCCGTGTCGGCGTTTTCATATTCATGGCAGACGAGCAGCATGTCGCAGCCGGCGTTTACCGCCAGCACGCATGCGTTTCCAAGGCTGTAGTTTTCAGTAACGGCGCCCATCGTCAAATCGTCGGTGAATACCACGCCGTCAAACCCAAGCTCGTCACGCAGCAGTCCCTGCACGATTTTCTTCGACAGGCTCGCGGGATACTCCCCGTCGAGCTGCGTACACTGCAGATGCCCCGCCATAACGGCTGGAACGCCCTGCTTTAGAGCCTCCCTGAAAGGAACCAGCTCCTGAGCCAAAAGCTCTTCCTTTGTTTTCGATATTACAGGAAGGCTGTAGTGCGAGTCCGCGTCCGTATCGCCATGCCCGGGGAAATGCTTTACAACCGGGACCGCGCCACCGTCGCGCACGCCCTTCATGGCGGCAATACCGTACTTAACGACGGACTGCGCGTCCGTACCATAGGCGCGGTCGCCGATGACCGTATTGTTGGGGTTCGACCAAATATCGAGGTCCGGGGAAAAGCCGGTGGCTAAGCCGAAGGCCTTCAGCTGGCTTGCTATCTGCATCCCTCCGTTGTAGCAGGTGTCGGGATTGCCGCTTTGCGCAAGCGCGTAGGCGCCGGGCATACTCAGCACGTCGTCCGGCAGGCGCGTGACCATTCCGCCCTCCTCGTCCATCCCGATTAACAGGGGGATGCCGCTTCCGGCAGTTTTTTTGATGCCGTTTGTAAGCGCACAGAGCTGCTGCGCGCCGCTAATATTGCGTGAAAACAGAATTGCCCCGCCAATATGCCCGTCCGTAATCAGGGAAGCAAGCGTTTCGTCCACCTCATAGCCGTCAAAGCCGGCGACGACGAGCTGCCCGATTTTCTCCTCCGCCGTCATACCGGCAAGCTGCTTTTGAACGGGGTCCTCCGTGGGAGGCTCCGTCGGGGCTTCTGCCGCTGACGAAGCCGGGGCGGACGACTGCGGCTCCCCGCCGGATGAACACGCGCACAGCAGTACAGCCGACGCCAGCGCAGCGCAGAGGACGAGTAACGGTACAACAAGCTTTTTTCGTTTCATAGGCAGAATCCTTCGTTATGTAAAGTCGGCGCGCCGCGTGTAAAAACACGGGCGGCGCGCCGTTTTGTTCGACTTAACAATACATCAGGGTACAGGAAAAGTCAATAATTCTCTGCCTTGATTTCAAAATAGGCCTGCTTGTGCTTACAGACAGGGCAGACCTGCGGCGCGGACTTGCCTACATGGATATGCCCGCAGTTGCGGCACAGCCACACCTGCTCGCCGTCGCGCGTAAAGACCTTGTTTTCCTGCAGGTTTACACGAAGCTTGCGGAACCGCTCCTCATGCTCCTTTTCGATGTTCGCGACCAACCGCATGATGGCCGCAATTTCCTTAAAGCCCTCTTCTTCCGCAATATCCGCGAATTCCTTGTACATGGTGGTCCACTCGTAACGCTCGCCTTCGGCCGCGTCGAGCAGGCCGTCCAGGGTATTGGGAATCTGCCCGCCGTGCAGGTATTTGAACCATATTTCCGCGTGCTCCTTTTCGTTGTTTGCCGTTTCCTCAAAGAGCGCGCCGATTTGCTCATACCCTTCCTTTTTAGCGGCGGCACCATAAAAGGTATATTTATTCCTTGCCTGGGATTCGCCGGAAAAAGCCGCGAGCAGGTTTGCTTCTGTTTTGCTGCCTTTAAGTTCCATTCATATTTCCTCCTTTTGTTTTAACATTATTATTGGACGGTTCGGAAAAGTTATGCACGGATTCAAATTTTTGTCTTTTTGCCCGCCTGCCGCATAGAATGAACAGGTGCAGGCGCGCAGGCCGTTGTGGGTATTATCATCTATTCTGTAAGAAACCGGCTTTTTTGGTAGGGCGCGCGCCCCAGCGGCTGCGGGCATGTAAGCATAGTAACCAAAAATAGGCAGGTAAAATGTATCTTTGTGATGAAAAAAGGGATTCCTAAGTGATGGCGGTTGTGTTTTTTTGACGGCGTGCTATAATATCAGACGAGACTCCAACAGGGCAGGAATTCATTCCGCTTTTTCGCATAGAAGAGCGCACAGTCGCCGCAAAGGAAGGGTGCTCAAGTGTTATTCAATAAGTTGAAAATATCCTATGTGCAGCTAATCGCGGCAAGCTTTTTGCTTGTCATACTGCTGGGTTCGTTTTTACTTTGCCTGCCGATTGCTTCACGCAGCGGGGAATGGACGCCGTACATAAATTCCATATATACGGCGACCTCGGCGACCTGCGTAACGGGCCTTGTTATTTACGACACGTTTGCGCATTGGACGATTTTTGGACAAATTGTGATTTTATGCCTGATTCAGGTCGGCGGCATCGGTTTCATGACGCTTGTTTCGATGATGTCGATTGTGCTCAAGCGCCATATTGGGCTGTATGAGAGAAAGCTCATCATGCAGTCGACCGGCACGCTGAAAATCAGCGGCGCGGTCCGCCTGATAAAGCGTGTCATTCTTGGCACGTTTTTATTTGAGGGAATCGGCGCGCTGCTTTTATCCTTTCGTTTTGTCCCGGATATGGGATTATTCCGCGGGATATATAACGGCGTGTTCCATTCCGTTTCCGCGTTTTGTAACGCGGGCTTTGACTTAATGGGGCGGTTCGACAAGCTTTCTTCCCTGACAAGCTATGCCGACGACCCGCTGGTGAATTTTACTGTTGTGGGGCTGATTGTGGTCGGCGGTATTGGGTTCTTTGTTTGGAGCGACCTGTATAACTGCAGGTTCCGTTTCCGCAAGCTGCAGCTGCACTCAAAGGTCGTGCTGACCGCTACGATTGCGCTGATTGCCGTTTCAACCCTTGCTTTCTTTCTTATGGAATATAACCACGCGTTTAGGGAAATGAATACCGGGAACAAGGTAATGGCCTCGGTATTCCAGGCGGTTACGCCGAGGACGGCGGGCTTCAACACGGTCGACCTCAATTCCCTTTCCGAGGGCGGCGGTATTTTAACGATTGTGCTCATGTTTATCGGCGGCAGCCCCGGCTCTACCGCGGGCGGCATCAAGACGACGACGCTCGTCGTTTTAATCATCGAGGCGCTGGCGTCGGCGCGGCAGTCGTCGCAGATTGCCGTGTTCAAGCGCAGGCTCGACGAGGGCGTCCTGCGCCAGGCAAGCGCCATTGTAACGATTTATCTGCTCGCCGTCATCGTATCCACGCTCGTCATCTGCACCATCGACCCGTTTTCCATGAAGCAGGTTCTGTTCGAGGTCGTTTCAGCCGTCGGCACCGTAGGGCTTTCGCTCGGCATTACGCCTTCGCTGAGTATGGCGTCGAAAATCATTATTATGATATTGATGTTCGCCGGAAGAGTCGGTGGGCTGTCCTTCGCGCTGATTATCGCGCAGAAAAAGACGGCGGTTCCCATCAACCGTCCGACGGAAAAGGTTATGATTGGTTAATCTTATTCACATAAATATCCGCAGACAAATTGAAAATTGAGAGGCGTCAAAGGAAATGAAATCATTTTTGGTAATTGGCATGGGACGGTTCGGCAGCCAGCTTGCGAGCAAGCTCATCCAGATGGACAACGAGGTCATGGTCGTCGACAAGGACCCGGAGGTCATTGAACGCGTTGCCTCGAGCTTTACGGACGCGCAGATAGGCAACTGCACGAATCCGACCGTTTTACAGTCGCTCGGCATCAATAATTTCGACGTGTGCTTCGTCACCATCGGCGAAAACTTCCAATCCTCGCTTGAAATTACGTCCCTGCTCAAGGAGATGGGCGCGAACAAGGTCGTCTCCAAGGCGGACAGTGAAATCCAGCGCAAGTTTTTACTGCGCAACGGTGCGGACGAGGTCGTTTACCCGATTAAAGAGGTTGCCGAAAAGCTGGCCATCCGCATGAGCGCGAACAACATTTTCGATTATATAGAGATTTCGCCGGAATACTCGATTTCAGAGATTCCCGTGCATGATTCCTGGGCGGGCAGGAGCATCGCAAGCTCGGACATCCGCCGCAAGTACCACGTCAATATTTTGGCAGTCAAGCGAGGGGAGCGGCTGATGCCGATGCCCTCCGCCGAGTATGTGCTCGACGGGGACGACCACGTCGTCATCATCGGGAAGAACAGCGACATCTTCAAGCTTTCTTCCAGAATTTAATTTTGTATTGTAAAAGGGGGCAGACATTCGTCTGCCCCCTTGCTTTTCTATTCTCTTTAATTTGCGTACGAATCTAGCCGCTGAATCAACTCGCCGAATAAGGGTAGGTAGGTTTCTTCCACCCGGCCGCAAATTTCAATTGCAATATTTTCGTCATAGACGTGGCCCGTATTGTTCCTGTCCTGCAGCAGCAGAAGCCAGCCTGTTTCATCCGCGATTACGCCGATTTTAAACGCCCTTTTCAGCACTTCCCTGGGAGTATCGAGCCGTATTCCCTGTAAAAGCTCATATTCGCGGACGGTTTTCCACGCGAGCTCGGCGGTGAATTCAAAACGCTGAATGACAGAGTCGCGCAGAAATTCCCTCCTGTCCTCCTCGTGCTCGGCGTTATAATATACGACGGCCTTTTGCAGCTGCCCCTGCGCCTGCCTGAGCTGTTCCAATTTATTCGTGAATTTGTTCATATAGAGCGACACCGTCCCTTTCGATTTCTTTCAGCAATTCTTTTGAGGTTGCTTCCCCAACGTAAACCACGTCAAATTCCAGCAGTGTCGGAAGATTGTCTATCTCTTCAGAAAAATCGCACTGCCGCTCGAGCAAAAGCCCGTAAACGGCAATATCAATATCGCTGCGCTCTGTATGGTCTCCGCGCGCGCGGGAGCCGAACAAAACTATTTTATCTGCTCTGTATTTCGCGCCGAGCTCCGCAATTTGGGCGAACAGCTCCTTAGCATCAGCCGTTGCGGCAATTCTGTTCAATCGGGGGTCCCCCTTTCCTGCGCCATCTTAATAAGAGGCAGAAGAACCCGCAATGCGTCTTCAGGACAGCTCTGGAGCTCACGTACATTCTCATTTAAGACCATTGGATTGCTTACTTCTCCGTTAAAGAAGTCAACCAGGCTGATATTGAAATAGCCGCAAATGTCAATGAGGGTGTGAAGGGAAGGCAGCCCCCTGTTGGCCATGATTGCAGATAAATAGGTGGGCGACTTGCCAATCTCACGGCTCATCTGCATTTCAGATACATTTTTCTTTATGCGCAGGGAAGTGATTCTTTGCCTGATATATTCATCTGTACCCATGCCCGGCGCCTCCCTCTTTTTGATTGAGGTAATCGATATAAGCTTTCATATGCAAAAGCTCCTCAGGCGGCAGGTTGATAAGCCCCTGTTTTATCTCCTCTATAACCGCGGGGGCATGGTTATCAAAGTGAAAGAAGTCCGGCAGGGTAATTCCGAGGTACTGGCAGATGCTATTCAGCATCGGCAAAGAAGGATTGCTTTTGTTTTTTCTCATAAAGTATAAGTAGTTTGGGCTTTTGCCGAGCTCTATACTCATTTCCCGTTCAGAAACGCCCTTTTGCTCCCGCAGTTCAGTTATCCGTTTCATAATGGTATCTGCAAGCAATATTATCCGCTCCTTCCAAAACGCGCCTATGGATATATATTATATGTAAAATTTAAAAAATTTATAAAAAATTTTAAGTTAGTTCTTTATAGATGTAGTGTTTCTATTGTATAATTTATAAAACAACTAATACAATTAGCTGATTTTGTGTATATTACCTGCAATTTATCAGCACACAAAAAACTTGCGGGCATATATGCCAATTGTGAAATGTGGTTTCCATATAGATAGCATCTCTTTTCTTCTCCCATCCTACCTCTTTTTTACCCCTCTTGGCATGCCCGCCCCTGGCCGCAATTACATGGTTTCAATAGGGGCGGGCGTGACCCACAAGAGGTACGTATCTGTTTTTATCATCATCACACAGACATAATTGATATATTTTTTTCTTTTGTTTTGAGGCAAATACTGAATCAGCAAGGCCGGTTGCCTTTAAACGAGGAGATAAATATATACCCCTCAATTTTTTCTTGTTTTTAAGGGTTAGACATGATGCTGGGGGGCAAAGGGCGGCATAATTGCCGCCCTTCGCTTTTTGATTAAAAGTCATTTTGAAGAAAAAACCTTTCAGATTTGGTTTTTATCTGAGATATGAATTACAGGAGACGATTTATTTTACAGTTGCTTTATATATAAAATTGCCGCGCAGCTTTTCTGCGCGGCAAATACGTTATTATTTATCCAAGGAATTCCATTAGCGGGCCGTATGCCTTTTCCGCGTCGCGAAAGCCCTCTTCATAAAGCGCGCGGAGCTTTTCCCTGTCTTTTTCCGTCCGTTTGATATTGACGGGTTTTTTCGGGCGGATTACGAACGCCCTGCCCCGCGACTGTTCCTGTTCAATAAAGTCGAGCGTCTCGTTATAATGCAGGAAGCGCTGTTCTATTTGGTTGACAAGCGCCGGATATTTGCGGTACTTCGCCCGGATAAGCGCCGTCATGCCGCCCGGCTGTTTGCGGTATGAGCCGTCCCTTGTCAGGACGAGTACGTTTTTTTTATTGCCGCCGGCTATGGATTTTCTGATTGGAATGGAGTCCGACACGCCGCCGTCAAGATACTTTTTCCCGCCGGCCTCCACCATGCGCGATACCATGGGGAGCGAGGCCGACGCGCGCACATAGATTAAATCAGTCTTTAAGTCCTTTATGGGTATGTATTCGGCCTGTCCCGTTTCACAGTTGGTAACAACCGCGTAAAGGCAGCTTTCGTTTTCCGCAAACGACTTGTAATCGATGGGGTAAAGCTCCTCCGGGATAATTCTATACAGCATATCCGCTCCGAACAGGTCGCCTGTTTTGAGCAGGCTGGAAACTCCCATGTAGCGCTTGTCGCCCAGATAGTCCACATTGACGGAAAAAGCGCGCCCGCGCTGGCGCGCAAGGTAGCTGCACGCGTGTCCCGCGCCTGCTGAAACGGCGTAGCAGCTTTTAAACCACAGCTCTTTATCCAGAAAAAAATCAAGCACACCTGCCGTGTACACGCCGCGCATGCCCCCGCCCTCTAAAATCAAGCCGGCGTCAAACATTTTCCATTCGCTTCCCTTCTGCCAATCCATATGAAAAGAGCAGGGTCGCCCCTGCCCGATTTTTAAATATTCTGCGGTTCGCTTTGCTCCGGTTTTTCAATAAGAACGCGCGTGATGCGCCGCTCCTCAATATCCACGGCGGTGAACTTCACCCCGCCGATTTCGACCGTAGGCCGGTCGCCGGCCGCGGGAACCTCACCGAGCGTTTCAAGCATCAGCCCCGCTATGGTGTCGCAGTCATCGTCAGGCAGCTTCACGCCAATCAGTTCGCTCACGTCGTCGATGTCCGCCGCGCCGTCGACCGTGTAGATGTTGTCGCTCAAACGGCGCATTTCCTCTTCCTCGTTGTCGTATTCGTCCTGAATATTGCCGACGATGGATTCAATCAAATCCTCCATCGTAATCAGCCCTTCCGTCCCGCCGTATTCGTCCACAACGACGGCAAGCTGCACCTTGTTGGCCGTCATTTCCGTAAACAGCTCGCTGCAGTTTTTTGACTTGGGCACGTAAAACGCGTCCCTTGCGATGTCGGTAATTTTAAAGTCCGCAGGAATTTCCCCGCCGACGTAGCCAAGCAGGTCCTTTGCGTACAAAAGGCCCACAATGTTGTCTATGTCTTCATGGAACACGGGAATACGCGAATAGCCCGTCTCTATAAACACATCCACCGCCTCACAAAGCGGGTCCGTGTCTTCTACGGCCTTGATGTCCGTGCGGTGCGTCATCAGCTCGCCGGCGTTTAGGTCGTCGAACTCGAATATGTTTTCTATCATCGCGCAGGTGCTGCTCTCAATCATGCCCTTTTCTTTCCCGGCATTTACGAGGAACAGGATGTCCTGCTCCGTTATTTTATCGAGCGCGCTGTGCCCGAATATTTTAAGCAGCCTGTTCTGCCGTTTTCCGTTGCTACTTCCACCTGTGTCGTCAGGCATCGGTTTTTCCCCTTTCCTTATCAAAGCTGATATTACAGATATTTTACGATGTTCAAGGGAATTTGTCAAACAAAAACGCGCAAAATACCATTACATGGAACGGACACCGGGCCCCGCGCTTCTTCACGGACAGCTCAAGGCTGTTCAGGTTGTGCATTTTGCCCTGATTCATCGCACGTCCGCGCTTTTTTCCGTATATGTATTTTTAAATTCAAAAGAAAATTTTATTCAAACAAATTTAATGTTATTTCCACTTTACAGCCCGCTTTAAACGTGCTAAAATTCAAGTTGGCACAGTAGTGTGCAATTTTTGGTATATTCATTATTATGCTTGCTTTGCACGCATTTTTTAAGGAGGAAACAGTCCAATGTCCAGAAAAATGAAAACAATGGATGGTAACAACGCGGCTGCACATGTGTCTTACGCATTTACAGACGTCGCCGCAATCTATCCGATTACCCCGTCGTCCGTCATGGCTGACGAGACCGACAAGTATTCCGCCGCAGGACGCAAAAACCTGTTCGGCAGAGAAGTAGAAGTGACTGAAATGCAGTCCGAGGGCGGCGCCGCGGGCGCGGTTCACGGTTCCCTTGCCGCAGGTGCGCTTACGACCACCTACACGGCTTCCCAGGGACTGCTGCTGATGATCCCGAATATGTATAAGATGGCCGGCGAGCTTCTTCCGAGCGTCATTCACGTGTCCGCCCGTACGATTACGAGCCACGCGCTCTCCATTTTCGGCGACCATTCTGATATTTACTCATGCCGCCAGACCGGCTATGCAATGCTTTGCTCCAACAGCCCGCAGGAGGTCATGGACCTCGGCGCGGTCGCGCACCTGTGCGCAATCAAGGGCAGGGTTCCGTTCCTCCATTTCTTCGACGGCTTCCGTACCTCCCATGAGGTCCAGAAGATTGAAACCTGGGACTACGAAGACCTCGCTGATATGCTCGACTGGGACGCGGTCGACGCGTTCCGCCGCCGCAGCCTGAACCCGGAGCATCCGGTGCTTCGCGGCAGCGCGCAGAACGACGATATATTCTTCCAGGCGCGTGAGGCCTGCAACCCTTATTACGACGCGGTTCCTGAGCTCGTAGTAGATTATATGAACAAGGTAAACGAGAAATGCGGCACCGACTACAAGCCGTTCAACTATTACGGCGCGCCCGACGCGGAGCGCGTTATCATTGCGATGGGCTCCGTCTGCGACTGCGCGGAAGAGGTTATCGATTACCTCAACGCGGCGGGCGACAAGGTCGGCCTTATCAAGGTAAGGCTCTACAGGCCGTTTGTTGCGGATTACCTGCTTGAGGCCCTTCCGAAGACCGTCAAGAGCATTTCCGTACTCGACAGGACGAAGGAGCCCGGCTCCATCGGCGAGCCGCTTTATCTCGACGTTCTTGCGGCAATCAACGCATCCGAGTATGCGAATGTAAACGTATATACGGGCCGCTACGGCCTTGCTTCCAAGGACACGACCCCGGGAGACATCGTCGCGGTTTACCGCAACATGGAATCCGACACACCGAAGAGGCGTTTTACCATCGGCATTGTGGACGATGTGACAAACCTCTCCCTGCCGGTTATTGAAAATCCCGACACCACGCCTGCCGGCACCAAGTCCTGTAAATTCTGGGGACTCGGCGCGGACGGCACGGTCGGCGCGAACAAGAACTCCATTAAAATTATCGGCGACCACACCGATATGTACGCGCAGGGTTACTTCGCATACGACTCCAAGAAGTCCGGCGGTATCACCGTTTCGCACCTGCGTTTCGGCGACCAGCCCATTAAATCCACCTATTACATCAGCAAGGCTGATTTTGTTGCCTGCCATAATCCGTCCTATGTCGATAAGTACGACATGGTCGAGGATTTGAAAAAGGGTGGCAGCTTCCTGCTCAACTGTGGCTGGGACGCGGACGAGCTCACCGAGCGCCTGCCCGGCAGGATGAAGAAATATATCGCTGAGAACGACATCAACCTTTACACGATTGACGGTATCGCCATCGGCAAGGAAATCGGCCTTGGCGGACGTATCAATACCATCCTCCAGGCTGCGTTCTTCAAGATTGCGAACATCATCCCGGCAGAGGACGCCGTAAAATATATGAAGGACGCCGCTACGCGTTCCTACAGCAAGAAGGGCCAGGCCATCGTCGACATGAACCACAAGGCGATTGAGCGCGGCATGCAGGACGTCAAGCAGGTCGAGGTTCCAGCAAGCTGGAAGGACAGCGACGAAAAGGAAATCACCCATACAATCGCGCAGGGTGACGAGGCTCTCGTCGATTATGTCAACGGCATTTTGAACCCCGTCAACGCCTACAGGGGCAACAAGCTGCCTGTTTCCGCGTTTAAAGACCACATCGACGGTACGGTCCCGCAGGGCTCCTCCGCTTACGAGAAGCGCGGCATCGCGGTAGACGTTCCGGAATGGCAGCCTGAAAACTGCATCCAGTGTAACTTCTGCTCCTATGTATGTCCGCACGCGGTCATCCGTCCCGCCGTTATGACGGACGAAGAGCTCAAAAACGCGCCGGAAGGCACGAAGAGCATCCCAATGACAGGCATCCAGGGACTCAACTTCTCCATCACCGTCTCTACCCTCGACTGCACCGGCTGCGGCTCCTGTTCTCAGGTTTGCCCGGGCAAGAAGGGCCAGAAGGCGCTTATCATGAAGCCTATCGACACGCAGCGCGAGGGCCAGAAGGTATTCGACTACGGTTTTGCGCTCGACCCGAAGCCGCAGGTTACAGAAAAATTCAAAGAAACGACCGTCAAGGGCAGCCAGTTCAAGCAGCCGCTGCTCGAGTTCTCCGGCGCTTGCGCGGGCTGCGGC
>OJQY01000255.1_pt1 | contig 34323 bp, 47 predicted proteins | sample 1599091 | NCBI WGS metagenome assembly OJQY01 (sample SAMN03922524, study PRJEB24848) | human gut metagenome | isolation source: stool sample | host: Homo sapiens | place: Germany | collected 2010-02 | reverse complement strand
TGGGATCTCATCATCGATACAGCGCTCAATTCTATCCAACTTCTCATAATGAGAAATGTCAGAATGTTAAGCGCGATATTTGTTCATAAAGACTTGCTACAGCGTCAACAATTCGTTGCTGCTCATTTATGGGCGGTAGCGGTATCAAAAATGTCTTCATCTTTTCTTGTGAAATATTCACTTGAGATGCAGCCATTCCCGACATAGCTTCGATTACAAAAGACTGGACAGCAGGGCTGTTTAGCGCGGTCATAATGAAAAGCGGGTTGACAAATCCGCGCACATAAGACAGACGAACAGTTTTGTCCGAAAGGATGAGATTTGTCGGCTCGCCCTCAACAACGCATACTACGCCAGTTCTGTTGCGTGGACCAGCTCGTGTTATCAAGAGATCGCCATCATGCACAGCAATAGCGTCATTTACAACAAAACCAGGAGGAAGCACCTTGTTCTCTTCCGAAACAAAATAACCATCTTGAATGGCGGTTGTTTTAATGACTCCCCATTCGTCATCTTTGCGTGGTCTGTTATCACATTGCGGGCTCTTTCCTGCATCTGTAGAAGTAATTATTGTCTCCAACCGCACCCATTCCCATGAATTGGGAATTTCAAAGGGAATGATATTATCAATACACTCAACAACAGAACCACGCTTTTCATAATGAGAATTATCCCTTCTGAAAATGACGGATTCGTGCTTGTCACGTTTGAGTTTGCCAGTTTTGATGAGTTGCTCTTTCTCTTTGCGAATGCGTTCTAAAAGGATAGTCGCAGACTCATCTGAAGGATCTTGTGGCACGAGCTTTCCTTGCACAGCTTGCTGAAGGATCGATTTTTTGAGTGCATCCGGAAAAGTATTGTTCAGCAATTCAGATTGCTGATAAGCCAATGCATATGAATCCACACATGGCTCTACTTCTCTTATCTTTTCAAGGATGCGAATCTGTTCTGCGACCGGGGGAATCGGAACCAACAGATTAACCATTGTATCTGTGCCAACACGCGGCATCTTGACTCCATATGTAACACTATTTATTACAGCATCTACGTATGGAGATTTCAAGAAGCAAACAATATATTCAGGCAGAATATCCCCATAAAGGTGAAACGGCACTATCTCAGGTGTGCAAATCCCTTCGTCGGGGGCAATAAGAATCTTCAGCAGATAGGGACGGAGTTTACTATAAAGAATGTCTCCTCTAGCAAAAACGGTCTTGTCGCCTACAGCTTTGCGATCGCCAACCGTTTTTCGGACAAGCAGTTTGCCACCCTTTTCGATGTCCTCAAGATCAAGCCCCCAAATCATGGGATCAGCTTGCTGTGCGTTCACTTTCTGCTTTGTATCTGCGTATGTTGATATGCTTCCTAGCCGTACCCATTCCCATGTATCAGGAATTTCAAATGGAATCTCATCAGCAAGGCTGACAGGCTCATTGTTGCCGATTTTCTCATAAGGAGTATTATCAGAATCGACGCCAACAAAAGGCGTCATTTTTTGTGCGCCGAGGGGGTTCGAATCCCAGCTTTCTTTCGCTTATCACCAGAAGGCAGCATCCGATACGCCTTCTGGAATGGAGAAAAAGCGTGACTCAGCAACAAAAAGAACAGATCTCAAGGCTCCGAGCAGCGGGTGCCAGCTTCGGCAAGATTGCCTCGGCGCTCGGTATATCCGTCAATACCGTCAAGTCCTACTGCAAACGCAACCCTATATCGTCAGAGGTAGCGCCCGCCCCGAAGGCGATAATTCATGCAGATCGCTGCCCACAGTGCAATTCCCCATTGGAGCAGACACCCGGGCATAGGCAGAAGCGGTTCTGCTCAACGAAATGTCGGAATCGGTGGTGGCAAGCACATCTGGATCTGATGAAAAGGAAAACCATGAAATCGTGGACCTGTCAGTATTGCGGACATGTATTTCAGCAATACGGTAGCCGCCCGCGTAAGTTCTGCTCCCGGGGCTGCTATCTTGCACATCGGCATGCTCAGGGTGGTGATGATCATGACTGATGATAAGATGATCATTTCTTATCTTTCCACTATGAACATTGCCCGGCAGTGGCTGGGTTCGGGCCTGATCACCGAAGGGGACTACCAAAAATTTGATACAATTGTTGCCGAAAAGTTTGGTATTCCCGCCCGCAGTATATGGCGCGATATTCACTTGATAAAGCTGCCCGCTGGAGGTAATATGCCACCTACGAAAGGGGGTATCTCGGGTGGAACGCACCATTCAACTGGTTCAGCCAATGAAGCTGGCTGAACGAAAACTGCTGCGGGTTGCGGCCTATGCCCGCGTTTCCTGTGACAAGGATGAGATGAAGCATTCGCTCGCCGCCCAGATCAGCTACTACAACGAATACATCCAGCGCCGCAGCGACTGGGCCTTCGCCGGCATCTACGCCGATGAAGCCTACTCTGGCACGAAAGATGACCGTCCGCGCTTTGTTCAGATGATCAAAGACTGCAAGGACGGAAAGATCGACAGGATCATCACCAAGTCCATCAGCCGCTTTGCACGAAACACGCTGACCCTGCTGATGACGGTCAGGGAGCTTCGCCGCAGGGGCATCGGGATTTATTTCGAGGACAAGGGCATCGATACGCTGACCGAAGCCGGCGAACTGATGATTACGCTTCTTGCTTCTCTGGCACAAGAAGAAAGCCGGGGCACCAGCGAAAACTGCAAATGGCGGATCAGGAAGATGTTTGAAGAGGGATACACCACCCCGTTCAATCTGATCGGCTACCATGCGGTAGATGGATTGGTCGAGTTGGTGCCGGAAGAGGCCGAGATCGTCCGCCGCATCTTCAGGCTTTATCTGGAAGGCTACGGCAAGCAGGCCATTGCAAACATCCTTTTTGAGGAAGGCGTCCCTTCCTGCCTAGGCGGAGAGTGGTCCACAACAACGATTCAGAGCATTCTTCGCAATGAGAAGTACATCGGCGACCTGCTTCTTCAGAAGACCTATATCACCGACCACGTTACCAAGGTCAGCAAAAGGAATCGTGGTGAGTTGCCGCAATATTTCATACAGGACGATCACGAGCCCATCATCAGCCGGGAAATGTTTGAAGCCGTGCAGACCGAAAATGCACGCCGCCTTGAAAAGTATGCAGGTGCCAGGGGCGAGACTTCCGAGCTCTCCTCGCTGGTCAGGTGCGGCATCTGCGGACACAACTACCGCCGCAAACGGGCTGCCGTCAGAACACTTTGGTGCTGCAGCACTTACAACAGGCGCGGCAAGAAATACTGCGCCTCCAATGCCATACCGGAAACAACGCTGAAAGACGCTTGCGCTCAGGTTCTGGGACTGACCGAATACGATGCTGAATCCGTTGAAAAACGTATTGTTCAGATCGAAGCCATGCCCGGCAACGTTTTGATTTTCCATCTCAATGACGGTTCTACGCAGGAAGTGAAATGGGTATTTCCCTCCCGCTCAGAGAGCTGGACGGATGAAATGCGCGAAAAAGCCGCTGATCAAGTAAGGAGACGCTATGCAAAGACAGGTAACTAAGAGGCAGGTGCAGGTCATCCAGCCGACGCTCCATGCGGGGATTCACCAGTCAACGTTGACTCCGGTAGTGAAAAAGCGTGTGGCCGCCTACGCCCGTGTTTCAACCGAACACGAAGAACAGCAGAGCAGTTATGAAGCCCAGGTGGACTACTATACCCGGAAGATCACCGAGCGTTCCGACTGGGCGTTTGTTGGGGTCTATACGGACAAGGGGATCTCGGGCACCAACACGAAAAAACGCGAAGGCTTCAACCGGATGATCAGGAATGCGCTCGATGGCAAGATCGATCTGATCCTTACAAAGTCCGTATCCCGCTTTGCCAGAAATACGGTCGACACCCTAACCACCATTCGTAAACTAAAGGAACGCGGTGTTGCGGTCTACTTTGAGGAACAGAGCATCGATACGCTGGATGGCAAAGGCGAATTGCTGATCACCATTATGTCCAGCATCGCACAGGAGGAAAGCCGCTCCATTTCGGACAATGTGACCTGGGGCCAGCGCAAGCGTTTTGCGGACGGCAAGGTCAGCCTTGGCTACAAGCAGTTCCTTGGTTTCGAGAAAGGCGAGGATGGACTGCCCAAGGTGGTCGAAGAAGAGGCCAGGATTGTCCGCTACATTTACCGCTCCTTCATGATGGGCAAAACAGGCTCTCACATTGCCAGGACCCTGACGGAAGCGGGTATCCCCACTCCGGGCGGGAAAAAGCAATGGCAGGCTTCTACCATCATGAGTATCCTGCAGAATGAGAAATACAAAGGTGCCGCGCTTCTCCAGAAGTCATTCACGGTCGACTTTTTGGAGAAAAGAATGAAGGTCAACGAGGGCGAGGTGCCGCAGTATTACATTGAGCATAGCCACGAAGCAATCATCGATCCGCTCGAACATGACCGTGTTCAGCTGGAGATCAGTCGGCGAAAGGCGCTTGACCGCCATTACAGTTCGGCACACCTTTTTTCCTCCAAAGTCATTTGCGGTGAATGCGGTGGCTTCTTCGGACGAAAGGTCTGGCATTCCACCGATACCTATAAAAACTACATCTGGCAATGCAATGAGAAATACCGTCAAAAGCAGAAATGCGGAACGCCGCACTTCCAGGAAGAAGAGCTGAAACGACGGTTCATTGACGCTTATAATCAGCGGGCGGAAATAAAAGAAGAAACCCTTGCAGCCTGCCATCTCGGGATCGAAACCCTCTGCGATCTTACCGACATCGATCAGCAGATCAGAATGGTCACGGACGAAATCAGTGTTCTGGTCGAGATGTCCAGACAGCTGATCGAAGAAAATTCCCAGGCTGTGCATGATCAGGATGAATACCAGCGCAGACACTCGACTCTCGTTGAGAAATACACCGAGGCAGACGCCCGGCTGAAGGCGCTGCAGACCGAACGCAGTCGCCGCATTGACATGAGAAAGTCCATAGAGTGGTTCATGGAGAGCTTCACCCGGCAGGAAGGACTGCTGACGGAATTTGACGACAGCCTGTTCTTCTCGGTATGCGACATCATGACCGTATACCGCGACGGCAAGGTCGTGGTGCGCTTCCGCGACGGCGCTGAGATTGAAACATTTCCTAACTTCTTGAAGAAGTGACCATAGCGCTGGACCAGAAGGAATTCAAAGCCCGTTTTGATCCTCTTCACCTTCAAGGATGGCATAGAAATAAACGTAGTCGGATAACCGATTGCTCGCCGCCAGACGCCACCTTCTCAGTGCGCGCTGGCGGCTTTTTTTGTTTCACGCGATGTTGATGAACTCCAGCCCCTTTTTTCGGGCATATTCCACCGCAATTTCCTTCTGGGATCAGGGATCGCATCGCTTGCAAGGCACATAGCCGTCGGTGATAGCTTCATCCCGAGAGTAGAAGTCGACCTTGTTTTCTTCATTCATGGCTTCCACGGAAGAGCAATCGGCGTACTTTGGCTTGCCTTTCTCACTTCTGTTCCATTCAAAATACCAACTGGCAGGGATAATGCAACGCCTGTGAAGCATACCGTCCATGAAGGTCGGTTTCTGAGCAGCTGTTTCGCTCCGGGCATTGATCAGCCTGTTTCCATCGGCTGTGCTGTAGCCCCATTCCATGGCAAAAGGCATGATCTTTTGCGCCTTGCTGGTGGCAATTACAGGCACCGTTTCGCTTGGAAAGATCTCGCCGGACGTTTTGACAGCACCATCGCCGTTATACTTGCGATTGATTGAGTCGATAATCTGCCTGAGTTCTTCGGCCTGATCGTCTTCGGCAATATAGTATCTTCCACACATGATGATTCCTCCGGTCACACCGCTTGCTTTTCGGCTGTATTTCTGCTGTCCAGAAGACACCGGTTGCCCGAAAGGGGATCGCATTCCCACAGGGAACACGGCAGCCGTTCGACGGTCATTAAGTAACGTGCCCCTTCCAGCGCAGAAAATTTATACTCGTATACCTCGCCGTAGTCCTGCACTCTTACGACATAATAATGGGTATCCATACGCATGCTCCTTCGCAGTTGTTATTCGCCATCGTCAACAGAGCATCTGACTACACGGCTAATGCTGCTTTTCAGTCCGCTGGCATCCAGAATGCCCGAAAAGGATACGCCCAGATCGTCCGTCTTCGTTTTTTGAAGGTTGCAGTCCAGACAGATGACGCCTCCATCGGCGGTCTCTATCCGAATGCGCTGCACATTCTCGCTATCGGCAGCATCCATGTGGATGCGCCGCTTCAGACGCAGCGTGCGCCCCTTGGGGCTATGTACGGAAACGAGCTTTCCTTCCTTCTGCAGTGCTCGAACGTGCCGCGCCACCGAAGAGGGCGACTGAAGGCCGACAGCAGCGGCAATTTCCCGATAGCTCGGAGGACAGCCGTCCGTATCGCAGCGATCAGAGATATATTGAAGAATGCGATCACGCATTTCATGCTGCCCCATGTGTCTCATCCTTCCATTCCATAAACCAGCGTCCCAGATTCGCACTGCCGTAGTCGCAGTTGTGTTCAAAGAAGATGTGCCTGATTTTTCCTTTGATTTCCAGCGTATACTTGTCCCCCTGGCCGCCTGCCTTCAGCGCCGGAGCCGACACACAGTGCAGAACCCGGTCGATTGTATATGTGCGTCCATCTGTCCAGACAAAGGATCTGGGAAGCATCATCCCTTCTTCGGTAAATTCCACGTTGACCCGCAGATACAGTTTCATCCAGCGCTCTTCTTTATTCGGCATGGCCATCATCTCCCCAAAGAGTATAAGAAATAAACCGACGCATTTATGGTCGGAGAATGCACTCGGATGATTATTTGCCGGTTCTCTTTTCGTGGCGGATTTCTTCCAGCATTTCCAGTTCAACGTCGTTTGCGTACTGGTCCGGATCGACAACCCCCAGCACCCGGCCTACGCAGCGAACGTCATCCCCATCGGAAAAGTGAAGCACCGGGTATTCCGGATTGTGGGAATGCAGTCCATCCGGCTGATACTCCTTCACAAAGCCGTCGCCATTGACGATGAAGATGCCGATTTCACCCGGCTCGATGGTTTCGGTATGCTCAATGAACAGATCGTCTCCATCGTGAAACGTGGGCTCCATGCTGTTGCCGGTAACGGTGATGATTTCGTCCGCCCTGCAGGAGTTGCGGTCGGAGCGAACATACACATAATGACCGTACCGGCTTTCTTCCAGGGGATTGCCGGTACCGGCGGCGGTCAGTTGCGCATTTTTGAACGTGCGCTCAAAGCCGCGTTCACAGCGTTTGCGCAGTTCGCGTGCCGCCTGATCCAGCATGTTTCCAATGATGGCGTCGACGAGTTCCTGATTGTCGGAGTTCAGCATGCGATAGTAGCTTATATGCCTCTGTTCCGGGACAGTCAGTTCACCCGGCCTGCCGGGGATGCCGAAGAAAGCGGATATCGAGATGTCCAGCGCCTGGCACAGTGCGGGAATGATGTTGATGTCGGGCCTGGATCTGCCGGCCTCCCAGTTGCTTACAAGATTCCTGGAAAGGCCGAGCGCCTCGGTAAGCCGGGTCTGGCTGATGCCGCGATACTGCCGCCAGGTGCGGATGACCTCTCCATACATCTCCTTGTTGAGCGCATGGAGTTTCTCTTTCTTATGACCGGCAAGACTGACGATATTGTCTTCCCGGTTCGCATCCTTCGTCGGCTTCATAGCACAACCTCCCAATCATGGTCTCGCCTGTAGTGTATCACACAATTTATGGGATGTAAATGCCTAAAATCATGTCGAGATTATATTTTACCTGTCGTTCGAGATGTTCGGCACGATATATCGCATGTAAAATTTCTAAATACCGGCACATCTGTTCTCTGCGTCTTGTTTGCAAGCCCATAATTTGTGTGATACAATCCTGCTTGCCGATACGGCCCCCGTAGAGAAAAGGCAAGCAAGGTGAGATGGAATGCCCAGGAACATCATTCTTCACAGCGACCTGAATTGCTTTTATGCATCGGTCGAGATCAACGAGAACCCGCGCCTGAGAGATAAAGCCATAGCGGTGTGCGGGAGCACGGAAAACCGGCACGGAATTGTTCTGACGGCATCCTATCCCGCCAAGCGGCGCGGAGTCAAGACGGGTATGGCAAATTGGGAGGCGCGGCAAGCCTGCCCCGAGCTGATCTGTGTTGATCCGCACTATGAGCTTTACCTGAAATACTCGCGGCTGGTGCGCAGGATCTATGCCCGTTACTCCGATACCATCGAGCCCTTCGGAATGGATGAAAATTGGATCTCGATACCGTATTGCAGGAGCGTGGCGGAAACCGGGCTTGAAGTCGCTGAAGAAATCCGCCGCACTGTCCGTGAGGAAATCGGTCTGACCGTCTCCATCGGTGTTTCTTTTTCGAAGATCTATGCCAAGCTGGGCAGCGACATGAAAAAGCCCGATGCGGTGACCGCTATCGACGAGAACAACTACCGGGAAAAGGTATGGCCGTTGCCAGTGTCCGACCTGCTGTATGTCGGTCCCCAGACGACAAAGAAGCTGCGCGGCATGAACGTAATGACCATCGGCGATCTCGCCAATTTCGATCCCATTCTGCTTCAGTCGAAATTCGGTGTGAACGGCATCAAGCTGTGGCGTTTTGCCAACGGCACAGATCATGCCTCCGTGAAACCGTCAGACTATGTGGACCCGATCAAATCTGTCGGACATGGCGCCACGAGCGTAGTTGATCTGGAAACTGACTATGATGTCTGGCTCGCGCTGTTGGATCTGGCGCAGGATGTCGGACATCGGCTAAGAGCTAGTGAGCTGGCTGCGAAAGGAGTGCAAATCACAGTGAAAGACAACGAACTCATGTCCCGTCAGTACCAGATGACGCTGGACTTTCCCACTCGCAGCCCCCTGGAGCTGGCACAGGCTGGATTTGCTCTATTCCGGCAGCGGTACCAGTGGTTCAAGCCCGTTCGTGCGATCACGATCCGCGGCATCAACCTGATATCCGAACGCCAGCCCCTACAATTGGATGTTTTCTGCGATTACCAATGTCGGGAGCGCAGGCGAACTCTGGATGACACCATCGATGATATCAGGCGTCGCTATGGCCCGGGAGCTATCATCTCTGCTTCCCTGATGGGTGATCGCAAGCTGGCACAGGACAAGTGCGACCTTGTCATGATGCCGGGCATGATGTACTCATAAGGACAGGAGGCTGCCTATGGAAAAACAACGGGTACTGAAGCGAGTTTCCATACGCAACAGACACAGCAAATACAAGAGCAATCCCCGCGTGTTCGATGTGGTCCTGATCGGTCAGAAGGTTTTCTTCGAGGTGAAAACTGGTAAGGATCAGCTGGAGCGCATTCCCTTTGAGGATGTGATCGAGCAAGTCGAATCGGCGGTTATACAAGAACAGCATACGCAGTCATCCCAAAGAACTACCGCAACCTGAGCCGCAGCACGGCTGACGAGCATCAAACGGCGGAGCCACTTCCACAGAGTATTCCGTGGGATAGCTCCGCCGTTAATTTGTATCGAAAATCTACAACCGTATTGACACGATACAATTTTAGTGATAGAATACAGTTGTAAAGGAGGAATACATCATGGCCGTCTACAAAGAACTGCTGGCAGAGTTTGACCGTATGCCATACTATCTGAACGATTCAATCATCGCGACTAAATATGATTTGATGGAGCAGATCAGAATTAGGCGCGACGATATCCTCCGTTCCATAAGCTATAGCAACAAGCACACTGCCCGCTATTGCAAAGTAATGGAGGACTTGCTCGATCAGTTTATCGCACGGGTTCAAAAAACTGTTCTTCCCAAGAGACTAGAAGATTGGTGGAGATATAGTTTTGAAATCAGCCACAAAGGCGTAATGCTGAGCTTAGAGCATATTCAGTCGGCATTTGTCAATGAAGATGAGAGCGAGTATTCAAGTGAGGTTATTGACCAGATATTTCCGCTTGTATTCGTGCGTGCGAAGATGCTTACGGTAGAAGAATATGCAAAACTGTACAATGTTGAACAGGTAACAGTCCGTCAATGGATACGCAGATGCAAGCTTAGATCCGTAGCAAAAGCCGGAAAGGAATGGCGTATTTCTGAATTGACCGACATTCCTCGTCGCGGTTTTGAAGGCGTCCAATATCGCTGGTGGTCTGAACTGCCCGACATTCCGGATGGACTTGAATATATCAAAGAATTTAGGTTGCTGACTTTGGTCAAATCAGCTGAAGATAAGTACATGGCTATTTTCTCTGAGGCCAAAGGCCCGAACAGCAAACGACTCGACAAGGTGATGGAAAACGAAGAACGTGAGCGTCTTGAGACATTTTTCATCGGCAATCCGCTCGTTGAATTTGCGAACGAGACCATAACGTACAATCACAAGAAAAAGGTTGAACCTGAAGAAGAATACGATGAGGAGGATTGCGATGACTGAAAACCCGAATGCGAAAAAGATGATTTACACCCCCGACCGCCACATCCCTGTTGGCGAAGCCGTCAAAATGGCGGATGGCGAATATGGCCTCCGCATCAAACGTGCGAAGAGCCAAGAGGTTGACATAATCCCGATCAGCAAGCTCTACTCTCAGGTGATAAACACGGCTGAGGCGAGAGCATAAGCAGGGTTCCCGATAGAGGCGCCCGCATCACACCAATACCGCTCAAGACGAGCAGAACCGTTAGAGTTCAGGCCGGCACGAGCATTCATCAGGCGATAATGCCTGTGAATGAACGTGCCGGCCTTTTCTTTTTCATTCTGGGAAAGGAGGCCACATGATCAGCATCAAGAACAGCGATGCCAAGAAGGTATGCCAAGTCGATCCGCAGTCCCGCACTGTGGAGATCGTCCATAAGGGCTGCCGTACCACCATCACGTTCCTTGAGAACGGTACCTACAAGGTAATCAACACCAAAGCCGCCTAACTTAAAAACATGTAACTACGAATCCGCAGAACCGCTGGACGGGCATGGATGCGTACCTTTCGAGGTATGTTCCTGCCCGTTTTTTGTGTTCTGCGGGTTATAGGCAGACGCTGTCCCGGGCGGTCCTGCGGATTCAGGCAAAACGACCTGAAACGGAGGATCACCATGAGACAGTACAAGACCAGCAAGAAGAACCGCGCCACCTATACCTACTACAGCGCCGATGGCAAGAAGCTGATGGAACTCGTTCCCGGCGAAGACGGCGTCACCGAAGCCGACATTGCTATGCTCCATGAGCAGGACGATCTGGAGTACAACGCCCAGCGCCGCGAGGATTACCATGCGCCTGTGCATTACGACAGCTACACCGTGTCGGATGGTCAGGACGGCACCGACCGCAATCCATACCTCACTGACACAGATTCCAGCCCCGAAGATCTGATCTTAGGCGCCTTAGATGCTTCCGAGCGCAAAGCCGCCATCCGCATGCTGTGGGATGCTCTGCTTCCCCAGCAGCGAGAACTGGTGATGAAGAAGCTCCGCGGCATGAGCAACACAGATATTGCCGCCGCAGAAGGCGTCACCGAAGCAGCCGTCCGCAACCGTCTGAAGAAGGTTCAGGAGCGTTTCAAAATTTTCAAATAAAAATGTTTTTAGGGGGTTCGATATCCCGGGTTCTTTCGCTTATCGCCAGAGGGAGCAAGCAAGGCAGCCCTCTGAAAGGAGGCGAAGAGCCATGTGTCTCAGGCACAAAGTGTGCATCAGCGTCAGCCGACCGGATGGCGGCAAGCAGAGCATTCTCAAGGGCAGCTCGTGTACGATGCGAGCGCGTCTGCTGAACTTCCTGTTCGGCGAGAAAGTCGGCGTGATCATTCTCACGCCCGGTGAATCGGTGGAAAACGTGGAAATCAAGGAAATCGGAGGCGAAGCGTAATGAGCAAAATGAAGGAACTCTCTATGGCGATCGAGGAGCTTCGCCGCTGCGGTGAAGCCTTGATCGATGTGGCTGACAGCTTGAAAGCCACGTTCAGCAGCGATTCTGCTGAAACACCCCGCAAGGCGGAAACGCCTGCTCCCAAGCCTGTGCCGCTTGAGAAGGTCCGCGCTGTGCTGGCAGAAAAGTCTGTACAGGGCAAGCGCAAGGAAGTTCAGGCGCTGATCATCAAGTACGGCGCTGGACGGCTGAGCGACATTGCACCCGAACACTACGCCAGCCTGCTGGCTGAGGCGGAGGGACTGTAATGGCAGCAAGGAAACACGCTATCCTCTCAGCCTCCTCTGCCCACAGGTGGATGAACTGCAATCCGTCCGCCCGGCTTGAGCAGGAGTTTGAGGACCGGGAAACCGAAGCCGCGGCAGAAGGCACAGCCGCACACGCGCTGTGTGAACACAAGCTGCGCCGTGCCATGAAAATGCAGTCCCGCAAACCCACTTCGCAGTATGACTGTGATGAGATGGACGCTTACACAGATGACTACGTGCAGTTTGTGCTCGATACGCTGACTGAAGCCCGGGCGAACTGTGCAGACCCCATGCTGATGATCGAACAGCGGCTGGACTTCTCCTGCTACGTTCCGGACGGCTTCGGAACCGGCGACTGTGTGATCATCGCAGACCGCACACTGCACATCATCGACTTCAAATATGGTCAGGGTGTGGTGGTGGAGGCAGAAAACAATCCTCAGATGATGCTCTACGCACTCGGCGCCCTTGCGGTATATGAATGCCTGTACGACATCGATGAGGTATCCATGACCATCTATCAGCCGCGCCGGGAGAATATCTCCACATGGACGATCTCCGTGGAAGCACTCAAGGAGTGGGCTGAAAAGGAACTCATCCCCAAAGCGAAGCTGGCGTTTGAGGGCAAGGGCGAATACGTACCCGGCCCGTGGTGCGTGTTCTGCAAGGCGGCGGTCAAGTGCCGCGCCCGGGCGGAAGAAAAGCTGGCGCTGGCTCGGTACGAGTTCGCGCAGCCCCCGCTTCTGACGGATGCTGAGATCGAGGAAATCCTCGGCAAGCTGGATGATCTAACCCGCTGGGCTGAGGAGATCAAAGCCTACGCTCAGGATGCCGCCCTCAATCACGGCAAACAATGGCACGGATTCAAGGTGGTCGAAGGCCGCTCTGTCCGCAAGTATTCCAGCGAAGATGCCGTCATCGAAGCCGCCAATGCCGCTGGCTATCATGACATCTTCAGAAAAACGCTTCTGCCCATCACAGAGATGGAGAAGCTCATGGGCAAGCAGGGCTTTGCTGAGATCCTCGGCGGTCTGATCGTAAAGCCTGCCGGCAAACCCACACTCGTTCCTGCGTCGGACAAGCGTCCCGCAATCACCAATGCAAAAATCGACTTCAATGAAATTCAGGAGGATTAAGAATTATGGCTAAGCAGAATAACACCAAGGTAGTTACCGGCATCGTCCGTCTTTCCTACGCCAACGTCTGGGAACCCAAGTCTATCAATGGCGGTGATCCCAAGTACAGCTGTTCCATCATCATCCCCAAGACCGACATCGAAACCGTTAACGCCATCAATGCCGCCATCGAGTGCGCCATGAAGGAAGGTATCGGTAAGTTCGGCGGCAAGATTCCCCCGAAGGGCGCTCTGAAGCTGCCCCTGCGTGATGGTGACACCGAGCGTGATGATGACAACTATGCCGGCTGCTACTTCATCAACGCTAACAGCAAGATCGCGCCTCAGATCGTGGACAAGCGCGTTCGCCCCATCCTCGACCGCAGCGAAGTGTACTCCGGCGTGTATGCCATCGTCTCTCTGAGCTTCTACGCCTTCAACACCAACGGCAACAGGGGCGTTGCCTGCGGTCTGGGCAATATTCAGAAGGTTCGTGATGGTGAGCCGCTGGGTGGCCGCACCAATGCTGCTTCCGAGTTCGAGACCCTCGATGACGAGGACTTCCTGTCCTAACAACTGAACGAAACGGGCGGCGGAGCAATCTGCCGCCTTGTTTCATATGGAGGTGTGCATATGAAAACTCTTTCCATAGACCTTGAAACCTACAGTAGTGCTGATATCGGAAAGACCGGCGTGTACCGTTACAGCGAATCTCCGGATTTTGAGATCCTGCTGTTCGGATACAGTATCGATGGCGCTCCCGTTCAGTTGGTCGACCTGACCTGCGGTGAACGTGTTCCGGAAGAAGTGCGCGATGCACTGAGCGACCCTTCTGTCACCAAGTGGGCATTTAATGCCAGCTTCGAACGCATCTGTCTGTCCAGATGGCTAGGACTGCCTTCCGGTACTTATCTTGAACCCGATCAGTGGCGATGCTCCATGATCTGGTCTGCCTATCTGGGGCTGCCTTTGTCGCTTGCCGGCGTGGGCGCTGTGCTTAAGCTGGATAAGCAGAAGCTGGATACCGGCAAGGATCTGATTCGCTACTTTTGCAAACCCTGCCGCCCCACGAAGAAAAACGGCGGGCGCACACGCAATCTGCCCAGGCACGATCCCGGCAAGTGGGAACAGTTCAAATCCTATAACCTCCGTGACGTGGAAACGGAAATGGAGATTCAGAAGAAACTGGCTCGATTCCCGGTGCCTGAGTTCGTGTGGGACGAATACCATCTGGATCAGGAGATCAACGACCGCGGCATCCGGGTGGATATGCAGATGGTGAAAAATGCAATTGAGGTAGATGACTGGTCTCACTTCGACCTCACATCACAGCTGCAGACGCTTACCGCTTTGGAAAATCCGAACTCTGTAGCACAGATGAAGGCTTGGCTGACACAGCACGGCATGGAAATCGAATCCCTCGGAAAAAAGGAAGTTGCTGCCATGCTCAAGGATGCCCCGCCCGATATGAGAGAGGCGCTGATCCTCCGCCAGCAGCTTGCGAAAAGCTCCGTAAAGAAGTATCAGGCCATGCAGAACTGTGTCTGTGCTGATGGTCGCGCCCACGGCATGTTCATGTTCTATGGTGCCAATCGTACCGGACGCTTTGCTGGCAGACTTGTTCAGCTTCAAAACTTGCCCCAGAACCACATGGATGATCTTGAGCAAGCCCGGGCGCTCGTTCGCAGCGCTGACTATGACAGCCTTAAACTGCTGTATGATTCTGTTCCCGATGTGCTGTCCGAACTGATCCGCACAGCCTTTATCCCGTATGAGGGCGGGAAGTTTATCGTGGCTGACTTCTCTGCCATCGAAGCGAGGGTCATCGCATGGATGGCTGATGAAAAATGGCGGCTGGAGGTTTTCAAAAATGGCGGTGATATCTACTGTGCAAGCGCATCTCAGATGTTTGGCGTACCCGTGGAGAAGCACGGCATCAATGGCCATCTCAGGCAAAAAGGCAAGATTGCTGAACTGGCGCTGGGCTACGGTGGCTCCGTGGGAGCTCTCAAAGCGATGGGCGCTCTCGAGATGGGTATCCCTGAAGAAGAACTGAAGCCACTGGTGGACGCATGGCGTGATGCCAATCCCAACATCACCGAACTCTGGTGGGATGTGGACCGGGCGGTCAAAGAAGCGGTGGATCTCAGAACCTCTTCTGAAACACACGGCATCCAATTCGTGTACGAGAGCGGATTCCTGTTTATCTGCCTGCCCTCCGGCAGACGCTTGGCATATGTCAAGCCCCGGATCGGTGAGAACCGCTTCGGCGGTGAGTCCGTTACCTACGAGGGCGTCGGCGGCACGAAGAAATGGGAGCGGCTTGAAAGCTATGGTCCGAAATTCGTGGAAAATATCGTTCAGGCGCTCAGCCGGGATATTTTGTGCTATGCAATGAAAACCCTGCGCTGCTGCAATATCGTTGCGCATGTGCATGACGAAATCATCATTGAAGCTGATCCCAAGGTGTCCCTTGAAGCGGTCTGTGAACAGATGGGCCGCACCCCGCCGTGGGCAAAGGGGCTGATTCTCCGCGCCGATGGCTATGAGATGCCCTTCTACAAAAAAGACTGATAAATCTCGCAGAATTGACTTGCTATTTATCGCAAACAGAGCGTATATGTCACTACCTCAAAAGAAAGGAGTTCTGCCCATGAACTACAACGAGATTCTGAAGCTGCCCGAAGGCATCCACATCGTGACCGTCAATTCGGAATGCTGCATGGTTGTCCGCCTGCAGGAAGGCTTCACGCTGACCACCATGTTCCCCGACAGGATGATGCTCATCCAGCACTACAGCGAGAAGGGGCATCTTCTGGCTGAGCAGCGTTTCGAGAACATTTTCGCCGCCGATGCAAAGGAGGATCAGCATGAGGGTACTGATTATTGAACCGGGCAAGCGCCCGATCAAGGCTGACATCGACCACACGCTTCATAATCTGCAGGAAATTGTCGGCGGATATATTCAGGCCATCTACCCTTGGGACGATCCTGTGGCGCTCGTCTGTGATGAGGAGGGCCTTCTCAAGCAGCGTGATTTCAACCGATACGTTGCACCGGAGGTTGCCATCTTCGGAACCTTCTTCATCTGCGGTCTGGGCGAAGAGGATTTCGCCGATCTGCCAGACGACCTGATGGACAAGTACGAAGCTATGTTCCGCAAACCAGAAATCTTGATCGCAGCACCGGGCGGTGGGTATATCGTCATGCCTGTAGATACAGTGGTCGAAATCCAGATCGACAGCAATTAAGCCGCTGAAAAAAACTTCATAAGAATCTTTTGCCGGAGGGGTTCGAATCCCTCCGTTTTTTTGCTTATTGCCAGAGGACAGCACAAAGCAGTCCCGGAAAGGCGGTAACCAAATGAACTCCATCTTATTAGCTTATGCCCGTACATTCGTGTGCGGGCGGACCACATCTGAAAGGAGGCTGTGCTCATGAGAATCAGCAGATTCAACCACGAAGGTTATTACGATCCCACTACTTACCGGGCATTTAAGAACATCGATAAGGATGAAAAGCGCAAGGCACGCTTCCGTCCGATTGTGTATATCTGCTCCCCGTATGCTGGCAGCAATAAGGAAAAGAACATTGCCAATGCCCAGCGTTATTGCCGTTTCGCCGTTGACAGCGGTTTCCTCCCGATTGCTCCGCATCTGTACTTTCCGCAGTTCATGGATGACGGTGATAGCCGCGATCACAACACTGCAACGTTTATGAACACCGTGCTTATGACCAAATGTGCAGAAGTCTGGGTGTTCGGCGATACCATTTCCAACGGAATGGCGGCAGAAATCAAGAGAGCCGAGGCAACACAAAAGCCCGTCCGATACTTCTCGACCAAATGCAAGGAGGTTCGCTGATGGCAGAACTCAAGCTCTATTTTGCCGACTGTGCGGGCGTTCCGAGCAACTGCAGCTACCCGCACGAAGCAGTCATTTCAGATGCAGTTATCCTCCGCCAGGTTGTGCGCCGGGATTATGTGTGCGTTGCCTATCAGAAAGGCTACCGCGCGAACTCCAACTTCCTGACCACGACCTGCCTGGGCATGGACTGCGACAACGATCATTCTGAAAGCCCGGATGAATGGGTCACACCGGAGGATGTACGCAGGACGTTTCCGGATGTCACCTTTGCCATTCATTTCAGCCGCAACAGCATGAAGGAAAAGCGCGGCAAGGCTCCGCGCCCCAAGTTCCATGTGCTGTTCCTGATCGATGAGATGACTGATCCCGCTGAATACAGCGCCCTGAAAAAGCGTGTGAACAGCATCTTTCCGTACTTCGATACCAAAGCGCTGGATGCGGCACGATTCTTCTTTGGCACAGAAGATCCCGATGTCGAGTTCCATACCGGCAAGATCACGCTCAATGAGTGCCTTGAGATGTACTACCCCGAAGCGGATGAAGATGCTTTCTGGGATATGGACATCAATTGCTCTGCGACAATCCCCGAGGGCAGCCGCAACAGCACCATGTCGCACTTTGCCGGCCGCGTGCTCAAGCGATACGGAGATACAGAGGAAGCCTATAACGCTTTCATGGAACGCGCAGCCAAGTGTGAGCCGCCGCTGGAAGATGCGGAGCTTATGACCATCTGGCGCAGCGCCCAGGGCTTTTATCAGCGTGTATCTGCTCAGGACAACTATGTTCCGCCCGAACAGTGGAACGCCGAACGCAGCGGTCGCTTCACCTACGATCCCGATGACCGCACCGATATTGGCGAAGCCCGCCTGCTGGGTAAGCATTTCATTCAAGAACTGCGCTACTCGCCGGCAACGGACTACATTCGCTTCGATGGAGCTTGCTGGCAGGAAACGAAGCCGGGCGCCCGCGCGGTTGTACACGCTTTGACCGATCTTCAGCTGGAAGAAGCTGAAAAGGCTGTGTCTGAAGCGATTCAGAAGATGACCTCCAGCGGTGCGCAGGAAGTGCTGAGCGAAAACACCCGCAAAAAGGCCGAAGGCATGATGTCTCCGGAACAGGCAGAAGCCTACCGCGATTTCATGGCAGCGGAAGCCTACCGCGCATTTGTTTTCAAACGCCGGGAATCCAAGAGCATCAGCGCCACGCTGAAGGAAGCACAGCCTGTGCTGGAGATTCAGCCGGGAATGCTGGACAAGGACTGGTTCCTGCTCTGTGCTCCCAATGGCACTTATGATCTGCGCAAGGGACTGGACGGTCTGCGTGAACACAGCCCGGATGACTTCATTACGAAGATGACTGCTTATGCGCCCTCCGACAAAGGCATGGAGATCTGGCTGGATGCCTTGAACACCTTCTTCTGCGGAGATAAGACGCTGATCCAGTATGTACAGCGTGTCGCCGGCATTGTGTGCGTGGGTCAGGTATTTCAGGAAGCCATGATCATTGCCTACGGCGATGGACGCAACGGCAAGTCTACCTTCTGGAACACGCTCTCCCGGGTTATGGGCAGCTACAGTGGCAATATCTCTGCCGATACGCTGACCATGAACTGCAAGCGCAATGTGAAGCCCGAAATGGCAGAAACCAAGGGCAAGCGCATCATGATCGCCGCAGAGCTGGAAGAAGGCACACGCCTGAACACCAGCATGGTCAAGCAGCTGACTTCGACCGACCCTGTATTCGCTGAAAAGAAATACAAGGACCCGTTCAGCTTTGTTCCCAGCCACACGCTGGTGCTCTATACCAATCACCTGCCCAAGGTGGGCGCAAAGGACACCGGAATCTGGCGCCGACTGATCGTTATCCCGTTCAAGGCAAAGATCGAGGGAAACAGCGATATCAAGAACTACACCGAGTACCTCTGCGAAAACGCTGGCGAAGCCATTATGAAATGGATGATCGAGGGCGCGCAGCAGGCAATCGACCTGGGTTTCAAATTTCCGTTCCCCAAGTGTGTCTCCGATGCCATTGCAGCTTATAAGGCTGAGAACGACTGGCTCGGTCATTTCATTGAGGAATGCTGTGAAGTCGGCTCCGATCTGACCGCGAAGTCGGGCGAACTGTATTCCACCTACCGGGCGTACAGCGCTGCCAACGGTGAGTACGTGCGCAGCACCACAGACTTCTACTCCGCGCTGGAAGCGGATGGTTTCATCAGATTGCGCACGCGCACGGGGAACATGATCAAAGGTCTGCAAATCGTCAGTTCGAACAGCCTGCCAGATGAGTTCCCGGACTTTCTGACCTAAGCACATATAAATAGGAAGTGTTGAGGTCATGGAGGTCTTATCAAGAAATCGCCTATAGCCAAAAATCAGACCCCTAAAAAAGCCCTATAGAGGATTTTGCGGAATGACCTTCATGACTTCAACAGATAGGAGTAGACAATGACCTTTTTTGAATGGATGAACGATAAATACCCCGATCCCGATTCGGCTTGCGGAGAGCTTACCGTGTACCTGCGCAATATTGATGCGCTCAGGACTGCGGTTGCCTATGCGGATTTTATCCCGTATCTTCTGCAGCATTCCATGTCGCACAAAATGACCCGCATGTTCTCTGCATGCTGGTTCCGCTACTGTGAAGACTGCTTCTGGTTTTCTGACTTTCTCCATGACTGCTGCGTGATCGATCCGTATGCAACAGAAAAGTCCGGAGAACTACTCGAAGCGTATCGCAAATACAGTCTCGGCAGAAACAGACCGCCCCGCGCCAGTTCCGCATTCTGCGGTGAGCTCGTGGATCACGGATTCAAGAAGCGCAAGACCAAGCACGGCATGCTCGTGAGCGGACTGAGGCTTCGCAATGCGTGAGAAAAACATCGAAAGCAAACTCGCCGCCGAGGTGCGCAGGCGCGGCGGGCTGGCTCCCAAGTTTGTCAGCCCCGGACTCGACGGTGTCCCGGACAGGCTGATCCTGCTTCCCGGCGGCAAGGCAGCTTTCGCCGAACTGAAAGCTCCCGGCAAGACGCTCCGTCCTCTGCAGGCTGTGCGAAAGCGACAGCTGGAGGCTCTGGGGTTCCGAGTATACGTCATCGACAGCATAGAACAGATTGGAGGTGTACTGAATGAATTATCAGCCCCATGAGTATCAGCAGTACGCCACGGACTTCATCATCAAAAATCCCACCGCAGCAGTCTTTCTGGAAATGGGTCTGGGCAAGAGTGTGATTGCCCTGACCGCCATCCTGGAACTGTGCCTTGAGCGGTTCGAGATCAGCCGGGTACTGGTGATCGCTCCGTTGCGTGTGGCAAGAGACACATGGCCGGCAGAGATTCAGAAGTGGGATCACCTGAAAGACCTGACCTACTCGGTTGCGGTGGGTACAGCCAATGAACGCCGGGCAGCACTCCGGCAGAAGACCTTCGTACACATCATTAACCGAGAAAACGTGCAGTGGCTGATCGAGGACAGCGGCATCCCGTGGCAGTACGACATGGTCGTGATCGACGAACTGTCCTCGTTCAAAAGCCACCAATCAAAACGATTCAAAAGCCTGATGAAAGTACGCCCCGGCGTCAGGCGCATGGTTGGACTCACCGGCACACCCTCCAGCAACGGTCTGATGGATCTCTGGTCAGAGTTCCGTGTGCTGGACATGGGCAAACGTCTTGGGCGGTTCATCACACACTACCGGGAGCAGTTCTTTGAACCCGACCGGCACAACGGCATGCAGGTGTTCTCCTACAGACCCCGTGCGGGCGCAGAACGTGAGATCTACCGCCGCATCGGAGACATCACCATCTCCATGCGAAGCGCAGATTACCTCAAGATGCCAGAGTGTGTTATGAACACAGTCCCAGTTAAGCTCGACAGCACCGAATACGAGGTATACGAGGAAATGGAGAGCAAGATGGTCACCGAACTGGACGGCGTGGAGATCGATGCTGTGAACGCCGCTGCCCTGACAGGCAAGCTGTGCCAGCTGGCAAACGGAGCGATCTACACCCCTGACGGAAACACAGTGTTCTTCCACGAACGGAAGCTGGATGCGCTGGAAGATCTGATCGAAGGCGCCAACGGCAAACCCGTCCTCGTTGCCTACTGGTACAAGCACGACCTTGCCCGCATTCAGGAACGCTTCAAGGTGCGTGAACTGAAAAGCAGCAAAGACATCACCGACTGGAACGCCGGGAAGATTCCGGTGGCGGTTATCCACCCGGCTTCCGCTGGTCACGGTCTGAACCTGCAGGCAGGCGGTTCCACGCTGATCTGGTTCGGACTCACATGGAGTTTGGAACTGTACCAGCAAACCAACGCACGCCTGTGGCGTCAGGGACAGCAGGCTGAAACCGTAGTCATCCACCACATCATCACCCGGGGAACTGTTGACGAAGATGTCATGCAGTCCCTTTCAGAAAAAGACAGATCGCAGGCAGCCCTGATGCGGGCAGTCCGCGCACGAGTGGAGGCGAGAAAATGATGCACTATGTATCCCATCACACGAATGAAAAGCTCAAGATCAAGAAACGGGCCACAGCTGATCTGTCCCCGTGGCAGAAGCTGGCGAACGCCATTGTTGAACAGGCGGTTGATGATTACCGCAAAGCACACGCCCGACTCAAAGCCAATCCCATGACTGCTGACCGCGCTGATTGCGAAATTCGGCAGCTTGAACGGTTCTTCCGTTCCTCGTGGTTCGAGGTACTCACGGATGTGGATGGACGGACTGTGCTTGCCCGACTCAGGAAGGAGGCAGCATAATGACTGCAAAGGAATATCTCACCCAAGCTTACAGGATCGACCAGCGCATCAACAGCAAGCTGGAGCAGGTCTCCTCGCTCCGGGATCTGTCTACCAAGGCAACCTCCACTTTCAGCGATGTGCCTCCCAGCGGTACCCGCAATGTGCATCGCATGGAAGATGTGATCTGCAAGATCGTCATGCTGGAGAACGAGATCAACGCAGAGATCGACCATCTGGTGGATTTGAAAAGAGAAATCCGCGAGGTGATCAGCGCCGTCAAGAATCTGGAGTGCCAGACGCTGCTGGAACTGCGGTATCTGTGCTTCAAGACATGGGAGCAGATCGCCGTCCAGATGAACTATTCGACCAAGTACGTGTTCGATTTGCACCGCGCCGCGCTGAAAATGATCGAAGTTCCCGAAACACCGTACTAAATCTGACTGTTTCCGACTACCCCTGCTGTGTTATGATATACTCAGCAAAATAGACAGGGGCGGGAGAAAATCCTGCCCCTTTTCCATTGCGCATGACGCGCCGAAAGGAGTTTATGAATGCTTTTTACCTGTGAACAGGTGTCTGGCGGACACCCTGATAAAATCTGTGACCAGATCTCGGACGCCATCGTGACCGACTGTCTCAAGCATGACCGCAACAGCCGTGTGGCTGTGGAATGCATGATCAAAGGCTACGAAGTAACCATCGCCGGCGAGATCACTTCCAAGCATGAACCCGACTGCAAGGCGCTTGCCCGGCACGTTCTGTTCTGCTACAACGCTTACGAGGATCTGCCCAAGTACAATATCACCGTGAACATCACCCGCCAAAGCCCGGACATTGCTCAGGGTGTTGATGGTGACGGTGACAAGAAGCTGGGCGCCGGGGATCAGGGCATGATGTTTGGCTATGCCACCAGCGAAACCCATGAGATGCTGCCGCTTCCGTATGTACTGGCGTGCGAGGCTCTGGATCGTCTGCGTGATCGCGGCGCCGGCTGTCTACTCCCTGATGCCAAATGTCAGGTGACCTTTGACTACGGCAAGCATCGCATCGACACCTTCTTGATTTCCACCCAGCACACCGAGGATGCCAGTTCGGAGGATGTGTACAATATCGTGGCTCAGGTCATGAAGGATACGGCAAAGCGGTATGGGCTGAACACTGATTTCAAAGTGCTGGTCAATCCCACTGGACGGTTTGTGATCGGCGGCTCCTTTGCGGACACCGGTGTGACGGGCAGAAAGATTATCGCCGATACCTACGGCGGTGTCTGCAGGCACGGCGGCGGCGCTTTCAGCGGCAAAGACCCCACGAAGGTTGACCGCTCTGCTGCCTACATGGCGAGGAAGATTGCAAAGGACATCGTCCGCGCACACCTCGCGCGCCGGGTTGAGGTTCAGCTGGCATACGCTATCGGCGTTGCGGAACCCGTTTCCATTTCGGTTGACTGCTTCGGCACGAACCTTGTGCCTAAGCGATTCATCGTGAACTGGATTCGCAGGCACTACGACCTGACGCCCGCTGGGATTATTTCTTTCCTTGGTCTGTGTGATGTTGACTACAACATGGTATCCTATGGCGGACACTTCCGACATGGCTGGATGCCTTGGGAAAAGTAATAATTTCATAGCAGATTTATCTTGACTTATCAGGGCTTCAGAGTGATATATGGCATACCCCAAAGAACAAAGGAGGCTTCGCCATGAACCTGAACACGCACCCTGAAAACCGCAAGGATATGGTCAAGGCAATTTCTGAACTGATCGTACTGCCTTCTGCCTACATGGGCATGCCCTCGGCGGCATTCCAGATCGGTCCCATCACCGTCAATCGTGACGGCACCATTGACTGCGAGGATGAAACGATGATCGAAACCATTAAGCCCATGCTGATCGAACATGGCTGGCTGGACGCCGAGTCGGAACCGGAAGCCATCGCTGAAGCCACGGATGATTCCAAAGAGATCCCAGAAGACACCGAACCCCTCCGGGTTTCCCAGATGGATATCACGATGCCGATTGAGAACTGGACGGTCGGTCAGCTGACCAACCTTCTGCGGATGATCTACAGCAAGCAGTACCTCATCAACCGCATGCTGGATTACGACATGCTTTACATCGAAGAGAGCTTCATCACGGCGATTTCGGAGAACCCACCCGCGGCGGCAGCGGATTTCGAAGATCGCATGCTCAGAGCCATCGAAGCCGACTGCGTTCGCGGCTTCCGCATTGCAGACGGAAAGGCAACCCTCAGCGCACCCTTTATCGAGGATGAACCGACCCGCTGGACTGCCTACGCAGACTTGCTCAAGGGGATTCTGAAGACCGCTGAGACCGCATCCCGCATCAGCATCAAGCGGCTGGACGATTCGGAAAACGAAAAGTACCATGCCAACAGCTGGCTGATGCGCATGGGCTTCGGCGGTGCGGATTACAAAGAAACCCGCCGTATTCTGATGGGACACCTGACTGGCTTCGCGGCATTCAAGAGCGCCGCCGACATGGAAGCCCATAAAGAACGGCAGGCTCAGCGCCGCCGTGAACGCCGGGAGGAGGCGCAGGGATGAACGAGTGGTACAGCTTGATTCAGACCTTTGCGGTAGAGCGTGTTGATCAGATCGAACGGTATTTGAATGAACACCCGCTTGAATTCCCTCAATTCACCGAAGCCGCACAGAAGATTGATGCGGCTATGGAAGAAACTGATTCACATCCAAATCCTGAATTGACGGAAAGAGATAACCTATGGATGTCATATTCCGCAGCACTGGCAATCGAAATGTATCTTGCCGGCGCACGTGATGGCGGTCGAGTTTATCACGCCATCATCACTGGTGAGCTTCCCTCGATTCAGAAGCAGGAGGAACAGCATGAACAGACTGACACCTAAACATTTGAAAGCCCTCCGGGAACAGTACCCCGCAGGCTGCAGAGTACGGCTTACCCGCATGAACGATCCGTACCGCCCCGATTTGAAAGCGGGCGCGCTGGGAACGGTTCTGCGTGTGGATGACATTGGTACGATACATGTTGCATGGGACTGCGGCTCCTCGCTGGGCGTTGTGCTCGGCGAGGATTCCTGTACCCGGATCGATGAGGAGGATGCACATGACTGAGAAAATGAACACCCGCCTTGGCGATTTGAAAGCCAGACAGCTGAAGGGTGAACACATGAAATGCCCTCGCTGCGGTGCTGACACCATGAAAGAACCTGTACACACCAATGCCCTCAGCAGAGTTGCAGACATCTACATCTGCGATGCATGCGGATCGGCTGAAGCAATGCTGGCATTCATGAATCAGGAATACCCGATCACCAGCTGGTCCGCCTTCCAGCCGGACAGACCCGAATCCGATTTCAGAGATCTTCCAGCGGGTGATGTGCTGGTGAAGGTAGCCCTTCACCAGATTGATACCCTCACGGAGATTTGCAAGCGGTGCGCAGAAGACCCGGCACATGCTGCGGAGTACAGGCTTGAAGCATTTGAAAGCTGTCCGGGACTGACCGAACTCTGGCCGCAGCCTTTCCAGGCAAAATACGATGCGGCAGACGGCGCGGCGCTCGTCCGATTCAAAACCGACAAGAACGGTGCCCTCCAGATGACGATTGATACAGTAGCGAAATAACCCCTTGCTGATTTGCAAGCGTCAGGCAGAAATGTCCGGCGCTTTTTCTTTGCCCACACGCGCCCACGGTTGCCCCACGTTCGGGCAAGTAAGCGCGGCTTGGGAAAACCCTCGACCTTGATTCCAAAGCCCGACACGCGCCCACGTGCGCGGCAACAAAAAAAGCCCGCCTCCCGCAAAGGGAAGCAGGCTGGATTCCGTCGATTCATCAGCGGTGGCGGCGTCGGTCGCGCTCAATGCTGCGCTGCAGTGCCGGTTCAAGCACTCTCTTGATTTCGGAGCTCAGCCCGAGTTTCTGGTAGGCGGCATGGATGCCGTTGTAGTAGCTGGCGTGCGGGATCAGCGGTCTGATCATGTTCATGATGTAGACCATGCCCTCGATTCGAGAGCCGTCGTCCATCAGCACCGTCCGCTTGCACTTGGTGTAGTACTTCGGGAAACCTTCGTAGTGGTCAAGGCTATGTTCGTCCTCGGCATCAATCTCCCAGACGGCAACCGGGACGCTTGCCCCGCGGGCGCGGCTCCTTTCGACTGTGGCGTGGAGATAGAACTCCAGCCGATGATTTGGAAGCTGTCCTGTTCCGATCAGCTTGGCGTTCGGGCAGCGATACGCCATCTGTTCTTCGACCATGTTGGAACCGTATGCAATGTACTTCATGTGGTAATCCTCCCTTGCTTGATTCGAGAGCATATTCGCTCTGATCCGGATGAAAGTCAACGCCTGTGTGTGTCGGACTGAAATCTTATTCTTCGTATTCCAGTCCAACGTACCTCGGATATTTGAAACCTTGCGGGTCGATGATCAGCACGGTCAGCGAACCCTTGCAGGTGACCCGGATGGCAGGCACCGCATCGTCTTTCATCGGCGGGTAATGATTTGAGAACTCCTCGATCCATTCACGGTCGGACACCAGATCCTCGTGCAGCGCGAAGAATTCATTTTCCTCCAGCTGTAACTCCTTGGCGATGTAGTAGCTGTCGATGGGTTTGCCTCCGTGGCGGTTCTCGATCCACTCGGCGCCGGTGCGCACATCATCGAGTGTGCAGGGCTTGCGGACGAAAGTAGTCTTGGGCATGGTATGTACCTCCTTCGGTTGATTTGAAAGCTGTTCAGTCGGTCATCAGGTCGCACATGCGGTGGGAAAGGTCGCCCAGCTGATTTGAAAGCGCCCGTGCTTCATCAGTTGCCAGACCCATTCCAGCCAGCTGGCTGATGAGTTCTCCGACCTTGCCCCGATGCTGGCAGAGCGCAGTGTGCAGGATCACCAGTTCCTTCTGGGTGAGCTTGAGGGTGACTTCATTGGTGTTCTCCATGATGGATGCCTCCTTGATTTGAAAGTGTGCGGCTTCCCGCGACGCCTCTCGGCGTTTCGGCCCGGGGCCACCGGGCCATCGTCAGGCGGGTTATGCGTGGAGGTAGAAGGTCTTACCCTTCGCCTCGATTTCAAAGCACACCGTGTCGTCGCTGCGTGTGCGGCGGATCATCCGGTCGATGTCCTCCAGCTTGCAGCTCTTCATGTGGGGCTGGCGGCGCAGCCAGCGAAGGGCGATCGATTTGTAAGCATCACCGAGTTCCTTGCGGTCGTTGCATTTGCGGTTGCACCAGCGGCTGTACCTTACTTCCGCCATGCGCTTGCCTTCTTCGAGGGTGGTGTAGAAGTTCTCGCTGATCTTCGCCAGCTTGATTTCGGAGCGTGTCTCCAGCCGATTGTTCCAGATGGTGTGCCAGCTGGCGCTAATCTCGTCGGTGCAGCGTCCGACTCGGATGGTCAGGATGTCGCCGTAAGCTTCGCTGTAGCTGCAGCGGCTCTCGATCAGAACCCGCAGGATTTCAGAGTCGTTGGTGAGGTCGATGTGTGCGATCTCGCCCTGTGAGCCGCTCATCGTCTCGGGGTGGATTTGGTAGCCCTGAGCAAGGAGCTCGGTTACCTTCTGGGTGTAGATGCTGCGGATGTCGTTCTTCGTCATGACGGTGTACCTCCTCTTGATTTGAAAGCTGTGTCAGTTGTGGCAAATGCGGGGTTCGAGGTTCGCCTTCTGGTCGGCGTCGATCAGGAAGTAGGCAATCTGTTCGGGGCTGAGCGGCTCGGCGGTTTCGTCGGGCTTTGTTGCGATGAAGGAGCCAATGGTCGAAACCTTGTGCCCGTTGCGGATGATGCTCCAGAAATTCCGGCCAGCCGATTTCAAAGCCCAATGGTACTCGGTCTCATCGTAGGGGCTGATGCGGGTGACCTGTGTGCCGCCGTCGTCGCGGATGCGAACCGCGAACTTGAAGGGGATGCGGCCGTCGGCGCAGGGGATTTCAAAGGTCCTGAACTTGGTGTCTTTCATGGGGTGTACCTCCTTGCTTGATTTGGAAGCTGTGCGGCTTCCCGCGACTGGCGTGCCAGTTTCGGCCCGGAGCCACCGGGCCATCGTCAGGCGGGGCGGTTTGGAAGCGTGTGTCAGGAGGCCTGTCGCCATGCGGCGTTGCCAGGCAGATTCTTGAGGAGGTGGAGTCGGGCGGTTTCAAATTCCTCTCCGATGAAGCCCAGGCGGAGGAGCCAGCATCGGAAGGTGTACTTCGGGTTGTCGGTCTCGGGGCGTCTCGGGCTGGCGGCGCCTGCGGCAAGTGCCTGGGCGCTGATGGCGAGGCAAAGCTGGATGTAGGCTTTGATCTTGCCCGCGTGGAGGGTGGCTTCGAAGGCTCGGAACTCGATGGTGTGTGCCGGACGCTCTTCGGAGAAAGCCGCGTGGAGGTTGAGCAGGTGGTAGCGGCTGTGGTCGTAGTGCCGCATCGCACACCGCCTCCAGTCGGAGTAGCTGCCGCCCGAGTAGGTGTACCAGACCCTCGCGAAGTCCTCCATGGTCTTGGGCTTGATGCTGTTCAGCTTCTGGAGGAAAAGGGGCTCGACCGGCTTGCACCAGCGTCCGCGGCGGTCGGGTGTGATTCCGAGGGCCATGGTCAGAAGGTCTTCCTTCGCGTTGACGATGTTGACCAGGTTTCGGAGCGTCTTGGGGGTGTGCGAGCCCAGACCAACGTGGATGTGGATTCCGCAAGTGCTGTCGACCTTGGCGCCCGCATCCTTGAGGGCTCGGACCACCTTCTGGACCATCTCGATGTCCTCCCAGCGGCACACCGGGCTGACCACCTCCGCCGAGGGGTCGGTGACCGAGCCGTCGCTCTCAACCGTCCAGCGCCGCCCGTCGGGCATGGGCACCTTCCAGTCGTCGAGGTGTGCTCCTACGTACTGTGCGGTCGTTCCGAAGAACCGTGCGATGGCCTCCGCTGTGCCTCTGCGACCGAGGCCGGTGGTTTCGATCTCGATGCCGAAAGTCTGAGTTTTCATAGGGTTGCCTCCTTTTTTCGCTTCCCGTGGGGTGTGCCCCGCGGCGTGACACATTCATCACTCTTTCCGCCCCAAATAGCAACCCGACCGAACCACCAAATTGTTCGCCCCTATGACGGTGCGCCATCGACAAAGAAAAGGGGCAAAAAGCGGTTTCTTCCTATATGCGCGTGAAAAGGCTTTTTCGAAGCCCCAGCTTTTTCCGCCGAAACCGCCCGAAGATTCCCTGAAGGTGCCAAATAACCCTACACGCCCCGCCAGCTTTCTCCGCCAGTTTTCGCCCCAGCACAGCCCCGTTGCCCGCCTTTTTCGCGGCAAAAAGGGACTTTTTTGCCCCCAGCGCCCGCCGTACCCGCCTTTTTGCCCGCCCGAACGCCCCGTTTTGCCCCCGGCGCCGCCCGTTTTTTGCCCGGCGCGCGCCCGGATGGAGACCCGGCTTGCCCTGGTTTTGCCCGGGACCCCGGCGCCCGCGCACACCCCTGGGACCCCGGAAGCCCCCGCGCGTGCGGCTTTTTTGCCCGCCCGCGCCCGCTTCTGCCCGCCGTGCGCCGCCCGAACGCCCGAAGATTGCCCCGCCCACCGCCGAAACCACCCCGCCGTGCGCCGCCAGCCTGCCCGTTGCCGCCGCCCGCCGCCCGAAGGTCAGCCGCCGCCCCGCCGAGGCACAGCCTTGGGGCTGGCAACCCCGACTGCCGAGGTCGGCTTTCCCGCTTCGCCGTGAAGAAGTGTGCGACCCCTAGGGGGGATCAGATCCCTGGGCATGACGGGTAAGCGACCGCCGCCCCCTCTCGCGTGAAATTCCGCGAAATTCGGGGCCCGGGGTATTTGCCCCAAAACAGAAAAAGCGCCGTTTTTGTGTAGTGATAAACTAAAACTGGACATGGAGGGGGTAGAAACTGGACACGGAAAAATGTATTGGTGCTGATGCATGCCTCTGTAGTTCAACCGGCAGAATCGCCGTCTCATACGCGGCAGATCGCGGTTCAAATCCGCGCAGAGGTTCCATATTATTGCTCTCATTTCAGGTGGAAAGGAGTAAAAATGAACACTCAGATGAATCTTCAGCGGATCAGCGTTGATAAGCTGAAACCCGCAAAATACAATCCCCGGAAAGACCTCAAACCGGGCGACCCTGCCTACGAAAAAATCAAGCGAAGTCTGCACGATTTCGGCTATGTCGATCCCGTCATCTGGAACGAAGTCACCGGCAATATCGTCGGCGGTCACCAGCGCTATAAGGTGCTCAAGGCTGAAGGCGTGACGGAAATTGACTGCGTTGTTGTCCATGTCGAGAACCCGCAGGACGAAAAGGCGCTCAATGTTGCGCTGAACAAGGCTGTCGGCGAATGGGAACCCAAGGCGCTGGCAGTTCTTCTGCAGGATCTTCAGCTGTCTGGCTACGATGTGGGTGCTACCGGCTTTGATGCGGCTGAGGTCGATGATCTTTTCTCTAAAGTCCATGATAAGAACGTCAAGGATGATGATTGCGATATCGACCCGGAAGCCATGCAGCCCTTTGTACAGCCGGGTGATGTCTGGACGCTGGGCAGGCACAGGATGGTCTGCGGTGACAGCACCAATCCCGATCATGTCGATCTTCTGATGGACGGTTTGAAAGCCAATCTGGTCGTGACCGATCCGCCCTACAATGTGGCGTATGAATCTGCTGACGGCAAATCCATCCAGAACGACAGCATGGCAGACGAAAAGTTCTATGAATTCCTGCTGGCTGCATTTCGCAATATGGCTGCTCATATGGCGGAAGGCGGCTCTGCTTATATCTTCCATGCCGATACGGAAGGGCTCAACTTCCGCAAAGCTTTCAAGGAAGCTGGCTTTCACATCAGCGGCGTATGCATCTGGGTCAAGAACTCTCTTGTCCTGGGCAGAAGTCCCTATCAGTGGCAGCATGAGCCGGTACTCTTCGGCTGGATGCCCAACGGCAAGCACCGCTGGTTCTCCGACCGCAAGCAGACCACAATCTGGAACTTCGATAAGCCGAAGCATTCCAAGGAACACCCGACCATGAAGCCGATCCCGCTTCTGGCATATCCCATCAAAAACAGTTCTGCTCCCAACGGCGTGGTGATGGATCTGTTCGGCGGCAGCGGCAGCACACTCATGGCCTGTGAGCAGACGGACCGTATCTGTCGCATGATGGAGCTTGATCCTCGATATGCCAGCGTGATCGTTCAGCGTTATGTAGATTCTGTCGGCGCGGATGGCGTGAAAGTGCTTCGTGACGGCTGTGAACTCACATACAGCGAAGTGACCGCTTAATTATTTGCCTATTCTTTCATAAGGGAGGTGTGCCAGATGGCTACAAGAGGCAGAAAGCCCAAGCCTACAGCATTGAAGCTGCTGGAAGGCAATCCGGGCAAGCGCCCGATCAACGAACATGAGCCGGTCCCGCCCAAGGGTACGGTCAAATGCCCGACATGGCTGGAACCGGAAGCAAAAAAGGAATGGAAGCGGCTGGCTCCCTCCCTTGAATCGATGGGCGTGCTGACACAGGCAGACCTGACTGCTTTCGCCGGTTATTGTCAGGCTTATGCCAGATGGAAGGAAGCCGAAGAGTTCATCTCCCAGCACGGTTCCATCTTCCAGACGCCTTCGGGCTATGTTCAGCAGGTGCCGCAGGTCAGCATTGCCCAGCAAAACCTTAAAATCATGCAGAGTTTCTGCTCAGAATTCGGTCTGACGCCCGCCACTCGCGCCCGTATTATCGCCAATGGCGGCGGCAAGGACGATGCCGCCTCGGACGATCCGATGGAATCCCTGCTGAAGGGAGGCTGGTAAGGTGGCATTTGATGAAAGAAAAGCCCAGCGCGTGACACGCTTTATCGAGGCGCTTAAGCACACAAAAGGCGAATTTCACGGCAAGCCATTCGTCCTGCTTCCGTGGCAGGAGAAGGTTATCCGGGATGTTTTCGGCACAGTGCGCGATGATGACCCCACCATGCGCCAGTACAACACCGCATACATCGAAATCCCCAAGAAAAACGGCAAGTCCGAGCTCGGCGCCGCGCTTGCCCTCAATATGCTCATCAATGACGATGAGTGGAAGGCTGAAGTGTACTCCTGTGCTTCGGATCGCCAGCAGGCCGCCATCGTATTCGATGTTGCTGTCGATATGGTCAGGCAGTCCCCGGCGCTCATGAAGCGCATCAAGATCATTCCGTCCACCAAGCGCATGGTGTATCAGCCCACGGGCAGCATCTATCAGGTGCTGTCCTCCGAGGTTGCCACCAAGCATGGTCTGAACGTTTCGGCCTGCATCTTTGACGAGCTCCACACCCAGCCAACCCGCGCTCTTTATGATGTTATGACGCAGGGCTCCGGTGACGCCCGTAAGCAGCCGCTGTGGTTTTTCCTCACGACTGCAGGCACCGACCGAAACTCCATCTGCTGGGAAGTACATCAAAAAGCCGTGGACATAATCGAGGGACGCAAGGTCGATCCTCGTTTCTACCCGGTCATATTCGGTCTGCCGGATGAAGCAGACTGGACAAGCGAAGAAAACTGGTACAAGGCCAACCCGTCGCTCGGAGAAACCATTTCTATAGATAAAGTCCGGGACGCGTACAGGAAAGCCCTGGAGACGCCGGCTGATGAGAACATGTTCCGCCAGCTGCGACTCAACCAGTGGGTCAAGCAGTCCGTTCGCTGGATGCCTATGGATAAATGGGACGAATGCGGACGGACTGTGGACCCGTATTGGCTGGAAGGCCGACCGTGTTATGCGGGACTCGATCTTTCCAGCACCTCCGACCTTACGGCGCTGGTGCTGGTTTTCCCGCCGACCTCCGAGGAAGAGCCTTATTGGGTTCTTCCTTTTTTCTGGCTCCCGGAAGATACACTGGCGCTGCGAGTTCGCCGCGACCATGTGCCATATGACCAGTGGGCGCGGATGGGATTCATCAAGACCACCGAAGGCAACGTTGTCCATTACGGCTTCATTGAGCAGTTTATCTGTCAGCTGGGTGAACGGTATAACATCCGTGAGATCGCCCATGACCGGTGGAATGCCACCATGATGGTGCAGACACTGGAGGATGACGGTTTCACGATGGTTCCCTTCGGACAGGGCTTCAAGGATATGAGTCCTCCGACAAAAGAGTTGATGCGCATTGTGCTGGAACACAAGCTGGCACACGGCGGTCATCCGGTTCTGCGCTGGAATATGGACAACGCCTACGTCCGAACTGATCCCGCTGGCAACCTGAAGCTGGATAAAGAAAAATCTACCGAAAAGGTGGATGGCGCTGTTGCTCTGGTTATGGCGCTTGACCGGGCGATGAAGAATCTGAGTACCGGCGATTCGGTGTATAACCATCGCGGTCTGCTTGTACTGTGAGGTGAGTCTATGCCCAGAAAACCGAAAAGACCCTGCAGGTTTCCCGGCTGTCCCAATCTCTGCGACAGCGGCGTTTACTGCAAAGATCATGTCGAATACAGCAGTGACCGCATGCGCGGCAACGCTGCTGAACGCGGTTATGACGGAAAATGGCGCTCTGCCCGGGCGCTGTTCCTCAAAAAGAATCCGCTCTGTGCCAAATGCAGAGAAACAGGCAAGCTGAAGCCCGCAACCGTTGTTGACCATATCATTCCGCATCGCGGCGATCCTGTTCTGTTCTGGGATCGGAGCAACTGGCAGCCGCTGTGCAAGGACTGCCATGACCACAAAACAGGAAGTGGCCTGTAAAAGGAAGTGAGAACTGTGAAGAATCCATTTGCCCGCATGTTTCGCGCACGGGACAAGCCTACGGATGCTGTTTCCTCAGCGCCGACCTTCTATTTCGGCACCAGCGCATCCGGCAAGGCGGTAAATCCGTCCTCTGCCATTCAGGTGTCTGCGGTCTACGCCTGTGTGCGTGTTATTGCTGAGACCATTGCCAGTCTGCCGTTCCATGTGTACGAAACCACAGAAAATGGAAGCAGAAAAGCTCCGGAACATCCGCTGTACCGGCTGATCCATGATGAACCCAACAAGGAAATGACTTCGTTCATCCTGCGGGAAACGATGCTGGCTCATCTGCTGCTGTACGGCAATGCCTACTGCCAGATCATCCGCACCGGAAGAGACAAGATCGACAGCCTCTATCCGCTTCTTCCAGACAAGATGGAGGTCGACCGGGACGCAGGTGGCCTTTTGACCTACACCTATACGACCAGCGACGGAAAACGCTGGCGGCTTGAACCGAGGGATGTGCTTCACATTCCTGGACTCGGCTTTGACGGCATCATGGGCTACAGCCCCATTGCTCTTGAAAAGTCCGCCATCGGTCTGGGAATCGCCGCCGAGGAATACGGAAGCAAGTTCTTCTCCAACGGCGCACGCCCCAGCGGCATCCTGACGCATCCGAACACGGTGAAAGACCCGGCTGCTCTCCGAGCCAGCTGGAACGCTGCCTACGGCAGCTCCTCCAATGCCAGCCGTGTTGCTGTGCTGGAGGAAGGCGTGCGCCCAGATAGGGTGCTATCGAAAGTAGAAATATGAAGCTACCTCCCAC